>Ga0163150_10006626_pt1 | contig 14058 bp, 13 predicted proteins | sample OliLakLV19P2IB_FD_148628 | JGI IMG/M metagenome (GOLD analysis project Ga0163150, IMG submission 148628) | Freshwater microbial mat bacterial communities from Lake Vanda, McMurdo Dry Valleys, Antarctica - Oligotrophic Lake LV.19.P2.IB | ecosystem: Environmental > Aquatic > Freshwater > Lake >...
GGATTTTCCACACACCCCATTGGACCGCGTATCGGGCGGGCTGTTCCGGGCAGCCTTTGCGGTACGATTTGCCATCGGATCGGCAGGCTCACAACGGAGGCCCGGAATGCCCGCATACGTGCTCGCAGAAATCGAGATCACCAACGCCGAAGGCTACAAGGAATACACGAAGCTGGTGCCCGCGACCGTCGAGGCCTTTGGCGGGCGCTTCCTGCATCGCGGCGGGCCAGTCAGCGCGCTCGAAGGCGATTGCCCGGAGCGCCGGCGCGTGATCATCGAGTTTCCCACGCCGCAGGCCGCGCGCGACTGGTGGGATTCGTCCGAATACGCCGCGCCCAAGGCGATGCGCCGGGCCAACAGCAACGGGCGCCTCATGTTGTTCGAAGGGCTCTGAATCGCCGCATGTACAGCGTGAAGGAGCTGTTCTACACCCTGCAGGGCGAACGATTCCTGCACCCTCACCGCCGGCTGATCACCAGTCGCGCGGCGGCATCAACACGCCGTGCAGCTTCGCCTCCGGCGTGCCGGGTTCGGGCTTCCAGTCGTAGCGCCAGGTCACCACCGGCGGCAGCGACATGAGGATCGATTCCGCGCGCCCGCCCGATTGCAGGCCGAAGAGCGTGCCGCGGTCCCACACCAGGTTGAATTCCACGTAGCGGCCGCGGCGATAGGCCTGGAAATCGCGCTCGCGCTCGCCGTACGCTAAAGCGCGGCGCTTCTCCACGATCGGCACGTACGCGGGCAGGAAGGCATTGCCCACGGCCTGCATGACGCCGAAGCTGCGCTCGAAGCCGCCTTCGCTGAAGTCGTCGAAAAACGTGCCGCCGATGCCGCGCGGTTCGTTGCGGTGCTTGAGGAAGAAGTAGGCGTCGCACGCCTTCTTGAAACGTGTGTGCAGCCCGGGAAAGGGTGCGAGGCCGTCGCGGTTCGCCGCATGGAAATGCGCGCAGTCTTCCTCGAACGGGTAGTAGGGCGTGAGGTCCATGCCGCCGCCGAACCACCACACGTCGCCCGCCATGAAGAAGCGCACGTTCATGTGCACCGTCGGGATGTAGGGGTTGCGCGGGTGGAACACCAGCGAGACACCCATCGCCTCCCAGGGGCGCCCGGCGATCTCCGGGCGATGCGCGCTGGCCGATGGCGGCAGCTTGGTGCCCGTCACGTGCGAAAAGCCGACCCCGGCGCGCTCCAGCAGGTCGCCGCCTTCCAGCAGGCGCGAGATGCCGCCGCCGCCTTCGGCGCGTTTCCATTCGTCGCGGATGAACCTGCCGCCGTCGAGCGCTTCCATGCGCTCGACGATCGATTGTTGCAGCGACAACAGGTAGTCGCGGGTGAGTGCGCTATCCATCACGCCTTCATGGGCGGCGGTTGAACGCGCGATGGCCGATGTCGCGGCGCATCTGCTGGCCGTCGAAACGGATCTTTTCCGCGACCTCGTAGGCGCGATCCGCGGCGATCTTCACCTTGTCGCCGAGCGCTGTCACACACAACACGCGCCCGCCGCTGGTGACGACCTGGCCGTCCTTCATCGTGGTGCCGGCGTGAAAGACATGCACGTCGTCCTCGTCCTTCGGCAGGCTCGCGATGGCATCGCCTTTTCGCGGGCTGCCGGGGTAGCCGTGGGCGGCGATGACCACGCCGAGTGCGGCGCGGCGATCCCATTCGGCCTCGACCTGGTCGAGGGCGCCGTCGATCGCGTGGTCCACCAGCGACAGCAGGTCGGTTTTCAGGCGCATCAGGATCGGCTGGGTTTCGGGATCTCCCAGGCGGCAGTTGAATTCCACCACGCGCGGCCCGCCGTCGGCACCAATCATGAGGCCCGCATAGAGGAACCCGGTGAACGGCACACCTTCGGCCGCCATGCCCCGGACCGTCGGATCGATGACTTCGCTCATCACGCGATGGTGGATTTCCGGCGTGACCACCGGGGCCGGCGAATAGGCGCCCATGCCGCCGGTGTTGGGGCCCTGGTCGCCATCGAAGATGCGCTTGTGGTCCTGGCTGGAAGCAAGCGGCAGGACGTTTTTCCCATCCACCATGACGATGAAGCTTGCCTCCTCGCCTTCCATGAACTCCTCGATCACCACGCGGTGGCCGGCCTGGCCCATGGCGCCGTCGAACATCGTGTCGATGGCCGCGCGCGCCTCGTCGACCGTCGTGGCCACCACCACGCCCTTGCCGGCGGCGAGCCCGTCGGCCTTGATCACGATCGGGGCGCCGTGTTTCAACACGTGGGCGTGCGCCGACTTCGCATCCGTGAAGGTGGCGTAGTGCGCGGTGGGGATGTCGTGGCGCACCATGAAGCGCTTGGCGAAATCCTTGGACGCTTCCAGCTGCGCAGCCATCCGCGACGGCCCGAAGATGCGCAGCCCCTCGGCGCGAAAGGCATCCACGATGCCCGCGGCCAGCGGGCCTTCCGGGCCCACCACCGTCGCGTGGATGGCGTTTTCCTTCGCGTATTTCACCAGTTCCGGGATCGATTCGATCGGCAGGTTGGCGCAGCCTTCCTCGCGCGCGGTGCCGGCGTTGCCCGGGGCCACGAGCACGCGCGAAACCCTGGGCGATTGCGCCAGGCGCCAGGCCAGCGCGTGTTCACGGCCTCCGGAACCGATGACCAGGATCTTCATGGGTGTCCTGGCGAAAACCAGGGACGCGAAAACCAGGGACGCACCCTACTTTTCGCAGGCAGCGAAAAGTAGGGTGCGTCCCTGGTTTTCGGGTGCGTCCCTGGTTTCAATGTTTGAAATGCCTCATCCCCGTAAACACCATCGCGATGCCGCGTTCGTCGGCAGCCGCGATCACCTCGTCGTCGCGCATGCTGCCGCCGGGCTGGATCACCGCCCTGGCGCCCGCGCCCGCGACAACATCGAGCCCGTCGCGGAAGGGGAAAAACGCATCGGAAGCCGCCACCGATCCGCGCAGGTTGAGGCCCGCGTTTTTCGCCTTGATCGCGGCGATGCGGGTGGAATCCACGCGGCTCATCTGGCCCGCGCCCACTCCGAGCGTCATGCCGTTGCGCGCGAAGACGATGGCGTTCGACTTCACGAATTTCGCGACCCGGAAGGCAAACACGAGGTCGTTCATCTCTTCGCGGCCGGGAGCGCGCCGGGTGACGATGCGCATCTCGGCCACGTCGTAGTCATCCGCGGTCTGCACCAGCAGGCCACCGCCCACGCGCTTCATGTCGAGTTGGTTGAGGTCGCGCGCCGCCTCGATGGTGAGCAGGCGCACGTTTTTCTTCGCGCGGAAGACCTTCAGCGCCCCGGTTTCATAGGAAGGGGCGAGGACCACTTCCACGAACTGTTTCGACACCTCGGTGGCCGTATCCGCGTCCACCGGCCGGTTGAAGGCGATGATGCCGCCGAAGGCCGACGTGGGATCGGTGAGGAACGCGTTGCGGTAGGCGGCGAGCGGTCCTTCGGCCACCGCCACGCCGCAAGGGTTGGCGTGCTTCACGATCACGCACGCGCACACCTCGAAGCTGCGAACGCATTCCCAGGCCGCGTCGGCATCGGCGATGTTGTTGTACGAGAGCTCCTTGCCCTGCAGCTGCCCGAAGCCGGCGAGTGTGCCGCTGGCGGGCTTGCGCTCCACGTAGAACGCCGCCGACTGGTGCGGGTTCTCACCGTAACGCAGCGTCTGCGCCAGGCGCCATTGCTGGTTGAGGCGATCGGGGAAGGCGCGTTTGCTGCCCCCCGCGTCGCGCGCGGTGAGCCAGCTGGAGATCATGCCGTCGTATTCGGCGGTGTGGCTGAAGGCCTTGGCCGCGAGCGCGTACCGTTCCGAGAAACCGATCCGCCCGCCGGTGGCCTTCATCTTCTCGATGAGCGAGGGGTAATCGGCCGGGTCCGTGACCACCGCGACAAAGGCGTGGTTCTTGGCCGCCGCGCGCACCATCGCCGGGCCGCCGATGTCGATGTTTTCGATCGCCTCTTCCATCGTGCAGCCGGGCCGGGCCACGGTCTGCTCGAACGGATAGAGGTTCACCACCACCATGTCGATCGGCGGGATGTCGTGCTCTTCCATCGCCTTCACATGGTCGGCCTTGTCGCGCCGCGCCAGGATGCCGCCGTGCACCCTGGGGTGCAGCGTCTTCACGCGGCCTTCCATCATCTCCGGGAAGCCGGTGTGGTCGGCCACCTCGGTCACCACGAGGCCGTTGAGCCTGAGCAGCTTCGCGGTGCCGCCGGTCGACAGGACCTGGACACCGTGCTGGATGAGGGCCCGCGCGAAGTCGACGACGCCGTTCTTGTCCGAGACGCTGATCAGCGCGCGGCGGATTTTTATGAGGTGGTTTTCCATTGGGAGGGAAGAAACTGGTGTCAGAGACGACTTTTGCGGTGCAAAAGTCGTCTCTGACACCAGTTTCTTCCTAGTCCAGTCCGTGTTGCTGCAATTTCTTGCGCAACGTATTGCGGTTGAGCCCCAGCAGCTCCGCCGCGCGGGTCTGGTTGCCGTGGGCCTGGGTCATCACCACCTCGAGCATCGGGCGTTCGACGGCATTCACCACCATCTCGTAGATGCCGGTGCACTTTTCCCCGTCCAGGTCCTTGAAGTACTGGCGCATCACCTTGCGCACTGTCGAGGTCAACTCGTTGTCCCTCGCGTCCGGGTCGGCCCGGCCCCTGAGTTTAGGCTGCAAGCGCGACCTCGTTGTTGTCTTCATATTCGATCTCGCGGGATACCTCGAGCTGGCGGTCGAAGAATTCCCTGACCGCGGCGAGCTGCTGCGCCGCTTCGTCGACCGTGTTCATGCGGGCGCGGAAGACCGCGGAATTCTTCAGGCCCCGGGTGTACCAGCTGATGTGTTTGCGCGCCACGCGCACCCCGCGCTCGTAGCCGTAGAAGCTGTGGAGCTCGTGCAGGTGGGCGATGGTGACTTCGCGCACCTCTTCGACCGCGGGCAGCGGAAGGTGCGTGCCGGTTTCGAGGAAGTGGGCGATCTCGCGGAAGATCCAGGGGCGGCCCTGGGCCGCGCGCCCGATCATGATGGCGTCCGCGCCGGTGTATTCCAGGACGAACCTGGCCTTCTCGGGCGTGCGGATGTCGCCGTTGGCCACGACCGGGATCTTCACCAGTTGCTTCACGGCGCGGATGGTGTCGTATTCCGCCTCTCCCGTGTACATGCAGGCGCGCGTGCGCCCGTGCATGGCGAGCGACTGGATGCCGTGGTCTTGCGCGATTTTCGCGATGGCCAGGGCGTTGCGGTTGTCCTTGTTCCAGCCGGTTCGGATCTTGAGCGTCACGGGGACGTTCACGGCGCGGACCACGGCATCGACGATGCGCGCGACCAGCGGTTCATCCTTCAGCAGGGCGGAGCCGGCCGCCACGTTGCAGATCTTCTTGGCCGGGCAGCCCATGTTGATGTCGATGATGTGGGCGCCGTTGTCGACGTTGAACTTCGCCGCCTCGGCCATCATTTCCGGGTCCGAGCCGGCGATCTGGATCACCTTGGGTTCGACCTCGCCCTCGTGGTTGCCGCGGCGGATGGTCTTTTCGGACCCCCACAGCAGCGAATTCGACGCCACCATCTCGGAAACGGCCATGCCCGCGCCCAGGCGCTTGCAAAGCGACCGGAAGGGGCGATCGGTCACACCCGCCATGGGAGCGACGATCAGGTTGTTCTTGAGGTGGACGTTTCCGATTTTCACGATCAGGACTTGCGTCGATGAAGTCGACGCAAGGGTGCCTATTTTATACGCAGCGCAAATTCACGAGTAGCGAAAATTACGCACTTCGCTTTCCGGCGCCGCGCCGAGCGACCAAAAGTCAAGTGGAGCATTTTCCGCGAAAACCAGGGACGCACCCTACTTTTTCGCTGCTGGTGAAGCCTTGAGGAAAAAGTAGGGTGCGTCCCTGGTTTTCGGGTTCATCCACATCAACATTTTCCGTACCCGCCGCCGCCGGGCGAGGCGATCACGAAGACGTCGCCCACCCCCATCGTGGTTTCGTCGGCGTAGGACAGGTCGGTGCGCGAGCCGTCGGCGCGTTCCACCCAGTTGGCTCCGACCTCGCCGGGGCCACCCCCGGCCATCCCGTAGGGCGGGATGCGGCGATGCCCTGCCAGGATCGCGGCGGTCATGGGTTCCAGGAAGCGCACTCGGCGCGTCGCCCCGTTGCCGCCGTGCCAGCGGCCCGATCCGCCACTGCCGCGGCGGATCTCGTGGCCGTCGATGCGCACCGGGTAGCGCCATTCGAGCACTTCGGGGTCGGTCAGGCGCGAGTTGGTCATGTGGGCCTGCACGGTATCGGTGCCGTCGAAGCCGTCGCCCGCACCCGTCCCGCCCGAAATCGTCTCGTAGTACTGGTAGCGCTCGTTGCCGAACGTGAAGTTGTTCATCGTCCCGTAGGACGCCGCCATCACGCCGAGTGCGCCGTAGAGCGCGTCCGTGAGGCATTGCGAGGTCTCGACGTTGCCGGCCACGGTCGCCGCCGGCGGGTGCGGATTGAGCATCGAGCCTTCGGGGATGATGACGGTCAGCGGCTTGAGGCACCCGGCGTTGAGCGGGATGTCGTCGTCGACCAGCGTGCGGAACACGTACAGCACCGCCGCGTACACCACGGCCGCGGGTGCGTTGAAGTTGCTCGCCAGCTGCGCGCTGGTGCCGGTGAAATCGACGGTGGCGCTGCGGCGGTCGGCGGCGATGGTGATTTTCACCCGGATCATGGCGCCGTTGTCCATCTCGTAGGCGAAATCCCCGTCCTTGAGCACGCCGATCACGCGGCGCACGCATTCTTCCGCGTTGTCCTGCACGTGCCCCATGTACGCGCGCACGACGTCGAGGCCGAAGTGCGCCACCATGCGCTTCAATTCCTGCACGCCTTTTTCGTTGGCGGCGACCTGCGCGCGCAGGTCCGCGATGTTCTGGTCGGGATTACGCGCCGGGTAGCGCGCGCCGGCGAGCAGGGCACGCATCTCGGCCTCGAGCATCCGGCCGCCCTCGACCAGCTTCACGTTGTCGAGCAGGACGCCTTCTTCCTCGACGTTTTTCGAAAACGGTGGCATCGAGCCGGGCGTGATGCCGCCGATGTCGGCGTGGTGGCCCCTCGAGCCCACATAGAACAGGATTTCTCCCTCCCCCCTGTTCCCCCTCTCCATTGGGAGAGGGTCGGGGTGAGGGTGGCCGGGCCGGGGAGAGGGTCGATCGTCAAAAACCGGCGAGATGACCGTCACATCCGGCAAATGCGTTCCCCCGTTGTACGGGTCATTCAGGACATAGACGTCGCCCGGCTTCATCTTGCCGGCGTTCTTGGAGATCACCGTCTTGATGCTTTCGCCCATCGAGCCCAGGTGCACCGGCATGTGCGGCGCGTTGGCGATCAGGTTGCCGTCCGCGTCGAACAGAGCGCAGGAGAAGTCGAGTCGCTCCTTGATGTTGACCGAATAGGCGGTCTGGGCCAGGCGCACGCCCATCTGCTCCGCGATCGACATGAAGAGGTTGCTGAACACCTCCAGCATCACCGGATCCGCGGTGGTGCCGAGCGCAAACGTGGACTTGCGCGGGCACATGCGCTCGAGCACCAGGTGGTCCTGGTCCGTGACACGTGCTTCCCACTCGGGCTCGACGATGGTGGTGGCGTTTTTCTCCGCGATGATGGCCGGGCCCGCGATCCGGTGGCCGGGGTGGAGGGTTTCTCGGATGAAAACCGGGGTTCGATGGCTGGCGCCGCCGCTGGTCATGGGAACCACGATCGACGGGGCCGGCGCTCCAGACTGCGCCCCCGCCACCGGGGGGGTGACCGCCGCGCTGTCCGCCTTGCCAACCGCCTCGACCGAAACCGCTTCCGCGACCAGGGCGCGCCCCGGCATGAGGAAGCTGAAGCGGCCGCGGTAGAGGGCCTCGAAAGCATCCCGCATCACCTCCGGGGCGGCCAGCGGCACGGGCAGGGAGGTGTCGGTGCCTTCGTATTTGAGGTGCACGCGCCGGGCGATCGATTCCACCGCGGCGGACTGGTCGTTCAGCTCCACGACGCAGGCCTCGGCCAGGCGCGCGCACCTTTCCTCCACGTCGGCCATCGCGGCGGCGTCGAGCTTGCGCTCCACCGCTTCCTCGCGCAGCGCGCGCACCTGGGCAAGCCCCATGCCGTAGGCCGAAAGAACGCCGGCAAGCGGGTGGATGTAGACACGCTGCATGCCCAGCTCGTCGGCCACCAGGCAGGCGTGCTGGCCGCCCGCGCCGCCGAAGCAGGCGAGCGTGTAGCCGGTGACATCGTGGCCACGCTGCACCGAGATGAACTTGATGGCGTTGGCCATGTTGGCCACCGCGATGCGCACGAAACCTTCGGCGGCCTCCTCCGGCGTCGGGCGCCGGCCGGTTGCGGCGGCGATTTCTTCCGCGAGCTGCGTGAACTTCACGCGGACCACGTCGGCATCCAGCGCCTCGTCGCCGCGGGGTCCGAAGACCCGCGGGAAAAACGCCGGCTGAAGCTTGCCCAGGATCACGTTGCAGTCGGTGACCGTGAGCGGCCCGCCGCGCCGATAACACGCCGGCCCGGGGTTGGCGCCGGCGGAATCCGGCCCCACACGCTGGCGCTGGCCGTCGAAAAAAAGGATGGAGCCGCCCCCGGCGGCGATGGTGTGGATCGACATCATCGGCGCGCGCATGCGCACACCCGCCACCTGCGTTTCGAACTCGCGCTCCAGCTCGCCCGCGTAGTGCGAGACGTCCGTGGACGTCCCCCCCATGTCGAAGCCGATGATCCTGTGGAAACCCGCCGCCTCCGAGGTGCGGACCATGCCCACGATGCCACCCGCCGGCCCGGAAAGGATTGAATCCTTGCCCTGGAAGCGGTGCGCGTCGGTGAGCCCGCCGTGGGACTGCATGAACATCACGCGCGGGATGGGGACAGACCTCGATTCGATGCCGGATGAGCCCTGTCCCCCAAGCTCTCCGGACACCTGGTCCACGTAGCGCCGCAGGATCGGCGAGAGATAGGCATCAACCACCGTTGTATCGCCCCGCGAGACGATTTTCATCAGCGGGCTCACTTCGTGGGAGACCGAGACCTGCTCGAACCCGGCCTCGCGCGCCAGCCGCGCCACGCGCGACTCGTGGTTGTGGAAGCGGTAACCGTGCATCAGCACGATGGCGATCGACTTGAAGCCCTGGGCGCGGGTGGCCTCGAGGTCGCGGCGGACCTGCATCTCGTCGAGTGGCCGCACCACCTCGCCGTGGGCGCCCATGCGTTCGTCCACCTCCACAACATGTTTGTAGAGGAGCTCCGGAAGCTTGATGTTGCGGTCGAAGATGCGCGGGCGGTTCTGGTAGGCGATGCGCAGCTGGTCGCGGAAGCCGCGCGTGATGAACAGCGCCGTGGGTTCGCCCTTGCGCTCCAGCAGCGCGTTGGTGGCGACCGTGGTGCCCATCTTGACCGCCTCGATCTGCTCCACCGGGATCGGGCTGCCGGGGGCCACGCCCAGGAGGTGCCTGATGCCGGCGATGGCCGCGTCACGGTATTGCTCGGGGTTTTCACTCAGCAGCTTGTGGGTCGCGAGCCCGCCATCGGGCTTGCGCGCCACGATGTCCGTGAAGGTGCCGCCGCGGTCGATCCAGAATTGCCACAGAGCGCTCATAGCCGATCATTTTGACACGCGCATGCGCCTTTGTTAGCTTCGGGCCACACCCCAAGGAGAATGACCATGAAGCTTGCTCAGGCCTTCATCGCCGCCGCAGTCGCATCCGCGTGCACCGGCGCCATCGCGCAGACCAAGTGGGACATGCCCACGCCCTACGCCGGCACCAACTTCCATACCGAAAACGTGGTCCAGTTTGCCGCGGACGTGGACAAGGCCACTGGCGGCAAGCTCAAGATCCAGGTCCACTCCAATGCCTCGCTCTTCAAGGCGAACGAGATCAAGCGCGCGGTGCAGGGCGGGCAGGCCCAGATCGGCGAGATCCTGCTCTCCGGCTATTCCAACGAGGACCCGCTTTTCGGCGTCGACTCGGTACCGTTTCTCGCGACCAGCTACGGCGACGCCGCCAGGCTGTGGAAGGCCTCCCGCAAGGCGGTCGAGGACCGCTTCGCCAAGCAGGGCATGACGGTGCTCTATTCGGTGCCGTGGCCGCCGCAGGGCATCTATTCGAGCAAGCCGATCAACTCGATCGCCGACCTCAAGGGCCTCAAGATGCGCACCTACAACCCGTACACCTCGCGCATCGCGGAGCTGGCAGGCGCCCAGCCCGTGACCATCCAGGCCGCCGAGCTGGCGCAGGCCTTCGCGACGGGGGCCGTCAACGCCAACATCACCTCGGGCGCCACCGGCTACGACACCAAGGCGTGGGAAGTGGTGAAGAACTACTACGACACGCAGGCGTGGATCCCGAAGAACATCGTGTTCGTGAACCGCAAGGCATTCGAGGCCCTCGACAAGGCCTCGCAGGATGCGGTGCTGAAGTCCGCCGCCGCCGCCGAGGACCGCGGCTGGAAGATTTCGCAGGACAAGGCTTCCTGGTACCTGGAGCAGCTGGCGAAAAACGGCATGACGGTCGCGCCGCCCTCGGCCCAGCTCAAGGCCGACTTCAAGAAGGTCGGCGACACGATGGCCGGCGAGTGGAGCGCCCAGGCCGGCGCCGACGGCAAGGCCGTGATCGACGCGTATCGCAAGTGAGACCCTCTCCCCAACCCTCTCCCAGGGGAGAGGGAGCGAACGTGGGATGAGTCTTCGCAAGAGCCTGGATCTCTTGTACGACGCCGCGGGATACCTCGCGGCGTTTTTCATGGTCGGCATCCTGCTGATGGTGCTGGCGAGCGTGGTCGGGCGCATGGTGGGCTTCAACCTGCGCGGCTCGGACGCCTACGCGGGTTATGCGATGGCCGCCGCCGGCTTCCTCGCGCTCGCGCATACGCTCAAGCGGGGGGAACACATACGCGTGACGCTTTTCCTCGACCGCTTCGGGGGCCGCTTCCGCCGGCCGCTGGAGCTGTGGAGCCACGCGGCCGGCACCTTCTTCTGCGGCGCGCTCGCGTTTTTCAGCGCGCGGCTGGTGTACGTCTCGCGCCAGTTCAACGACATCTCGCAGGGAAACGACGCGACGCCGCTGTGGATTCCGCAGATCGCGATGGCGGTCGGCGCCATCATCCTCCTCATCGCCATCGCCGACGGGTTGTTTTCGGCGATACGCGGCGGCGCGCGCGCGGCCACCGCCGGCGATGAAGCCAGGCGGCTGGAATAGCCCATGGACGTATTGATCACCACGCTGCTCATCGTCCTGCTGTTCGCGCTGCTGGGCAGTGGCCTGTGGATCGGGCTCTCGCTGCTGGGGGTGGCGTGGATCGCGATGGAGCTCTTCACCAATCGTCCGGTGGGCGACGCGATGGCGGTGACCATCTGGGGCTCGATGTCCTCGTGGACACTCACGGCGCTGCCGCTTTTCGTATGGATGGGCGAGATCCTCTTCCGCACCAGGCTTTCGGAAGACATGTTCAAGGGCCTGGCGCCGTGGCTGTCGAAGATCCCCGGGCGCCTGCTGCACGCCAACATCATCGGCTGCACCATCTTCGCGGCGGTCTCGGGGTCGAGCGCGGCCACCTGCGCCACCATCGGCAAGATGACGCTGCCCGAGCTGCAGAAGCGCGGCTATCCGGACTCGATGACCATCGGCACGCTCGCGGGCGCGGGAACGCTGGGCCTGCTGATCCCGCCGTCGATCATCATGATCGTCTACGGCGTCTCGGCGGAAGTCTCGATCACGCGGCTCTTCATCGCCGGCGTGATCCCGGGACTGTTGCTGGCGGGGCTCTTCATGGGCTACACCATCGTCTGGGCGCTGATGAATCCGGGCAGGATTCCGCCGCCCGACAGCGTGATGACCTTCGGCGAGAAGGTCTACGCCTCGCGCCACCTCATCCCGGTGGTCGGGCTGATCGCCCTGGTGCTGGGTTCGATCTACGTCGGCATCGCCACCGCCACGGAAGCCGCGGCGCTGGGCGTGGTTGGCGCGCTGGCGCTCTCGGTGGTGCAGGGCTCGATGACCCGCAAGGTGTTCACCGACAGCCTGATGGGCGCCACGCGCCTCTACTGCATGATCGCGCTGATCCTCGCCGGCGCCGCGTTCCTTACCCTCGCGATGGGTTATATCGGCCTGCCGCGCAAGCTGGCGGAATTCATCGGCGGCATCGGACTCTCGCCGCTATGGCTGCTCTTCTGGCTGATGGTGTTCTACGTGATCCTCGGCTGCTTCCTCGACGGCATCTCGATGGTGGTGCTCACCATGGGCGTCATCCTTCCCACGATCCAGAAAGCCGGCATCGACCTGATCTGGTTCGGCATCTTCATCGTGCTGGTGGTGGAGATGGCGCAGATCACGCCGCCCGTGGGGTTCAACCTCTTCGTGCTGCAGGCGATGACGAAGCGCGACATCACCTACATCGGGCGGGTCTCGCTTCCCCTCTTCCTGCTGATGGTGGTCGCGGTGGCGCTGATCTACTTCTTCCCCGCCATCGTCACCTGGCTGCCTTCGCGGATGAGCTAGGCCGGCGCAACGTGTCAAAATGGCGACTCGAACTGCACGCTTAAGCGGAGAGCTCGCATGAACGACAAGACCGTCCGGGACGCCGTCCTCAGCACCGTCCTCAACCAGATCGACACCGGCGAGCCCCCCCAGGCCCGCGAGACCTACGACCGCCTGATCGACGGCGGCGCCTCCAACAGCCAGGCGCTGCAACTGATGGCGGCCGCGCTGCGCCTGGAGATGAGCCGCATGCTTTCGGAATCCTCCGCGTTCGACAACAAGCTCTACGCCGGGCACCTGGCGAAGATCAAGGCACCCGAAGCCTGAGTCTTGTGCCTCATCGTCCTGGGCTGGCGCGCCCGCGCCGACCTTCCGCTGGTGGTCGCCGCCAACCGCGACGAATGGCGCGAACGCCCCACGCAGCCCGCGCATTTCTGGCCGGACCATCCACAGTTGCTCGCCGGCCGCGACCTTTCCGCGGGTGGCACCTGGATGGGCGTGACACGCGCCGGCCGCTTCGCCGCGGTCACCAACTTCCGCGATCCCGCCGACAAGCGCTCCACCGCCCGTTCGCGTGGCGGCATCGTGACCGAATTCCTGCTGGGGAACGAAACGCCGGGGGCGTTCATCGCGGCGCTGGCGGCGCACGCCCACGAATACAACGGCTTCAACCTGCTGGCCAGTGATGGCGATTCGCTCTGGTACTACGGCAGCCGCGAAGGTGTTGCCCGCGCCATCGAACCCGGCGTGCACGCGCTTTCCAACCATTTGCTGGATACACCGTGGCCCAAGGTGCAGCGCTCGCGCCGCGCGATGGAGGCGGCGTTGCAGGAGGACGATCCGGGCAAGCGGCTTTTCGCAGCGCTGGCGGACGATGGCAGCGCGCCCGATGATTCGCTTCCCGCGACCGGTGTCGGCATCGAGTGGGAGCGGCGGCTTTCCGCGGCGCTCATCACCGGCGCGGACTACGGCACGCGCTCCTCGACGGTGATGACCCTGAACAGCCTGGGCGCGGTGCGCTTCGAGGAGCGCACGCGCGATGGTGAGGGTTGCGTGGTCGAGAACCGCGTCGAGCAGTTGCAGGTCCAACCGGCATGAGCGCCAAGGCCCTGCTGCGCCAACACCCGGCCCAGCGCGACGACATCCGCGATCTCGTCACGCGCAGGCCGTTGCCGGGTCCTGCGCTCGAGCAGGTCGATCCCTTCCTGCGCCGAGATCGATACCGCCATCAGCGACTACCAGGGCGGGAAATTCGGGCAGGAAAATCTGGTGTCAGAGACGAGTTTTGTTGAGGGCGGCTAACTGCCGCCAGCGCAAAAGTCGTCTCTGACACCGGTTTTTCATTTCTTCGCCTTCGCCACCTCCGCCGCCAGCTCTTGGCCGCTCTTGTAGTGCGGCACGCGCAAAACCATCCGCTTGCTGCGCTGCCAGAACGCGTTGGAGCCGTTCACTTCCTCGCCCCAGTATTTGTTCGCCAGCCCCATGTTGCGCGGGACGTCGAGCATGAAGGCGTCGCGGGAGCCGCGGCCGCCGAAGATGTAGAGCTTGCCGTCGATCATCTCCCAGGTGTCCGCATCTCCGCCCCAGGGAATGCCGTAGACGATGC
>Ga0163150_10006627_pt1 | contig 14058 bp, 5 predicted proteins | sample OliLakLV19P2IB_FD_148628 | JGI IMG/M metagenome (GOLD analysis project Ga0163150, IMG submission 148628) | Freshwater microbial mat bacterial communities from Lake Vanda, McMurdo Dry Valleys, Antarctica - Oligotrophic Lake LV.19.P2.IB | ecosystem: Environmental > Aquatic > Freshwater > Lake >...
CGACGAGACCGCCCGGGCCGCCGGGGCTGGTGTAAAACTTCACTTCCTCCGGCTGCACCTTCTGATCGCTGTTGAGATCGCTCCAGATGAATCGATTGGCCTCATGTTTGGCTTTCTCCGCCCGGATCGCGTCCTTGAAATCCGCCCGGTCGAAAATCTGACCTTCGCCCTTTTCGCTGAACATCGCGCCGGTGCCGGCAATGATGGCCACGGGCACGGCGAAGGCATCATTCCCCTCATCCCAGCGCCAGATCACCGTCCAGCTCGGCTGGTCCGCCCGCCCTGCGCGATTGAACAAATAGCGATGCCCGCCCGTGGTCACGGACAGGCCGGGCGCAGGCAGCAGCCGATTGCTGAAGACCGCATCGAAATGGTTGAATTTATGTTCCGGCGTGGCGGGTGCGGTGAGATCAATGCCATCCCATTTCTGGCTCAACTGACGACCCATCAGCGGGGTGCGAGTCAGAATGTGCGTAAGCCGACTCTGCCCGGTGGCCCAGTCCAGCTTGAAGGCCATGGAGGCCTTCTCCATCGGAGCCACGGCGTGTGGGTAATAGAAGATGGACTTGTCCACCGGATCGAGCGTGCCGCCCCCGCCATACTGCGGTCCGCCGTAGCTGGCGCGGAGGAATTTTCCCGTGCCCGCATTCCACAGGCTGATCCGCTTGGGCACATGGGTATTCTCCGCCACCCAGAGTTGGCCCTGCGCATCCACGGCCATGCCATCCGGCCGGTCCATGCGCTCCTCATCGTATTTGCCGATCTGCGGTCCGCCGGCTTTGCCGATGGTCTGCACTAACTTCGCCGTCTTATCGAAGACCTTGATTTGATGCCGCGTGCCCCATTCTCCGATGTAGAAATTCCCCGCTGAATCAAAGCGAAGGCGGCGCGGCTCCACCAACCCGGTGACGACTTCGGCCTCCTTCGTGAGCACCCCGGCCGCGTCGAGCGCGTAACGCACGACCGCCTGACCGATGATCGCGTAGAGCTTGCCGTCTGGACCAAAGGCCACGCCCCGGCTGGGGCCGGTTTCGAGGTTCGCCAGCATCGTCTGCTTCGCGATGTCCACGACGAGCAGGTTCCCCGTCGTCGTATCCATGTTATCCCGATTGTCGGTGTTCGAGATCACGGCCACGCCCCCACGCACGGCGAGGTCGAGAAAGCCATATTCATCAATGATCGGATACCGCTTCTTCGGCGTGTATTTGAAAAGCACCTGATGCTTTCCCTTCTCCGTCAGGCCCGTGCACAATCCGACGTTGTTGACGAAATAAACAACGCTCGACTCAGCGCCCGGCGCCACGTCTCTGGCGATAGCCTTGGCACCATTGAAGTTATCGCTGTTGATGCCCTTGAACTTCTTCCCGCTCAAATCCGCGTAAGACAACGCATGGCCGATCTCCGCGCAGGAGGTGGCCAACACCATGGCGGGCGAGCCATCAGGGCCCTGCGCCAAGTAAAGCACATCGCTGGGCGCGGCATGATCTCCCATCCATGTCCCCGAGGTATCCTCCGTCTTCCACGGCGGCGTGCCCGGACTATAGACCGACATCTCATAGCGCAGATCGATGCCATCATGCACCAGCCCCCGCACCGTGTAAGTGCCCGGCTGCACCAGCGTCCGGGTGTAAGGCTCCTTTTCGCCCTTCTGCACACCCACGTCATAGAAGTCCCAGTTGAACTTGAGCGGTCCCGCCTGAGCCTTCACCTCGCTGGCCAGATTGAAGACTCGCCGACCATCCGCACGCTCGATGACGGCAGTGACGTAGCCGGGTTTATCCAGCGAGAGCGTGACGGGCAGGCCGGTGGATTGAGGCGCAGATGGCGGCTCGGCACCGAATGCCGACGGCGCGATCAGCGCGGCGGAGATGAAAAGCGAGAGGTGTGTTTTCAGAGTCATTTTGGCGGCAGTTGAAATTAATTGTGGGTTCATGGATTTGGGAGAGAGATGATTATTCAAAGACGAACTCGACCTCGTTGGCCCAGTGCTCGGTCCAGCGGACGAGGAAGGCAAAGTTGTTCTGCTTCGAGACGCTGCGTTCCTTCGCCAGTTCGAGGCAGCCGACCCCGGCGTTGTCGTTGACGCGGTAGGTGAACTTGACGGGCTGGCCCGCATCTCGTCGCGCTTTGACGTGCGGAATCTCGCTCCACGGAATCGCACATTCAACAATGCGGCTGTTGCCTTCACGACGCGTGACCAGCTTTCCATCCTTTACCGCGCCGTCCATCGGCGACTTCGGCTGGCGCGGGTAAAAATGTTTGTAAGGCAGCTTCGGGTGGCGCAGCCGCCAGATTTCCGTGCCGCCGCCATAGCGGGGTGACACGGTGTTCAGCCCGTATTCGTAGTCGGTGCAGACATAGCCGGTGTAGCCGCGGAAGGTCCCCGGCGGAAACGGATACCAAGGCTTCTCATCCTCGCTCACGGCGTTGAAGGCAATCTGGAGATTGTCGAAGTTCGGGTTGTTGCCCGACGGCAGCACCGGGTTCTTCGCGTAGCTGTAGCGGCGCACTCCGGCGGGCCAGGTGACTTCGGTGAGACCGCCCTTGCCGTCTGGTTGCTGGACTTTCTCCGGATAAAAAAACTCGTCGTCGTCGCGCGTCTCGAAACGCAGCGTGCCTTCGTCCGGCGTGTCGTCGGCGACCTTGGCCGCGAAGTAGAAGTATTGGTCGTCGTGCGCGAGATACGCGGTGGCCAGCCCTTTTTTCGCGGTGAGGCTGAACGGCTCGAACGGTTTCCAAGCCACTTCGGCGTCGGTGCGGTTGATGCGGCCATCAGTCGCGATGGTCTGCGGTAACACCCCGGTCCAATCGTCGAGCTTGCCATCCACAGTGATGCTGCGGCGCGCGATACGATTCACATGCAGCGTCTCGTGATGGAAGGCCAGACCCTCCGCGCCGGCATCGAACTGGAGCGCGAGCGGGTAGTCATTCGACGGCTCGGCGGCACCGTCCTCGATGGTCAGCTCCACGGTCTTGCGTTCATGCGCCGCAAGTTTCACCTCGCGGATGGGTCGCAATTTCAACCCGCCCAATCGCGCGTGCAGGGTGCCGGCCACGGGACGGTTGAGCATGTTCAACAGTTCGACGCGCACGACGGATTGGGCTGCGACGGGTTGCGTCAAGTCGTGGGCGACGAAGTCCACCGGTTGCACTCCCTCGATCCGCGCCTGCTCCACGGCCTGCAGCAGCGCGGCGAACGACCCGGTCCGGCCATTCGCGCGGAGATAGAAACCACGCTCGTTGATGGGAACCACAATCTTGCCGTCCGGCGAAGGGACCGCGTTGCCGTAGTCGTCGAACAGGCCGAACAACCCCGCTCTATTATCGAGCGTCATCGTGCCACCGCGATACACCTCCCGCCGCGAGAGCTTCTGCAAAATCTCGGCGCGTTCGGGCGAGTCCGTGTTCAGCGTCGCGAGTTTCGCATAGAACGGGGCGACGGCGGCCACCTCCTCACGACAACGCACGTTGCGGAACATCACGTTGCCCCGACCGAAGACCGGCGTCAGGTCGCCGACCACGACGAGCGTGCCCTCGTCGGGATTCGGTTTGCCGTCCGCGCCGGCTGTCCCCTTGAACGCGAACACCCACGGCAAGCCCTGGAAGACAATGCGGTCGAACTCGCGGTTGCCAATGAAATGCTGGAGCGCGCCCACCGCCGGTGCGACCGGCCAGGCTTGGGTGATGTTCCGACGCTCACTGCCCTTGGTGGTGCGGACTTCCACGCTGCGTTCCGAGGCCACGACGTGCTGGCTGTGAATGCCGACGAGCCGGTCGTGGCCCGCCGCATACATGGCGGACAGGGTGCCAGCGATGCGGTCATCGGAATTCGCGCACCAGCTTTCCGTGTCCCAAATCTTCACCCGCGACGGCTGGCCGTCCGGCCCCTTGCGGTTGACCCATTCTTTCACGCCAGCTACGGGCGAGAGGCCCTGGTAGTGAATGCTGATAAAGTCGAGCGCCTTCAGGTAGCGGTTGTCGCCATCCGGGAAATACTTGTCGAACGTGTTGGCGGACGAATCGCAGCCGCCCAGCATCACCTGCACGCCGCCTTCCTTGCGCGCCTCCTCCACCGCTTCGATCATCACGTCCGAGATTTCACGGAAGCGCAGCATGTCCGCGCCCCAGCAGGCGATGGAGATGCCTTCCCACGGTTCGTTCCAGAGCTTGATGGCGTTGACCGGGCCTTTCGGCCAGCCGAACTCCAGCGCCACCCGCTTCACCCACGCTTTGAAGTCCGCGTCATATTGCGGCAGCCAGGCGATGTCGCCGATGTAAGTGCCCCTGTTGAACTGCACGCCATTCGTCTCCTGCAACAAACTGCGCGGCCGGCCGAGCGGCTGGATCTTGCCTTCCATCGGCGTCTCGTGCCCGAACTCGACGATGACCGGCAGTCCTGCCGCCTTGAACTCGCGCAGTTTTTTCACCGACTGCTGGTAATACGATTCGTAGTCCGGGTCGGTGGGAGATCGAAACGCGAAGCCCAGCCGATTCGGGGCCGCGCCGAGTCGCTGGAGCGCCGGCACGTTGACGATGTCCATGCAGAGGCGGTAACTCGACCCGAGCGGCGGGTTCTTCAAGGTGCGCGCCAGGCTTGCGACGAACAACCGCTCGTGCCCCGGCAATTCGAGAATCAGCGCGTATGCCCCGAAGCGCTCCGGAATGGCCGGACGCAACGTCACGTCCTGAAAACCCTTGGCCGGAATGTCCACCGCCACCGGCACGGAGCTTGACTCGCCGAGCTGGCGCATCGCCACGTTAAACATGTCCTCCGGCGAGGTCGTGAGGCCGTAGGGGATGACGTCCACCTTGCCCGCCGCCCGGATCGGCTTATCCGTGAGATTCACCAACTGCACCGTCACGGTGACATCCTCACCCGGCCAAAGCATGTTGGCCGGCGCGCTCCCGGCAACCTGCCGCACGCGCAAAGAATCCGTCTGCGACCGGTCCGGCACACTCGAGAGATTATCCACGAAGAAGAAGGGTTCCTTCAGGCCAACCCGCTTCGCGCTCACGCCCCAGACGGCAGAAACCCCGGCGGGTTTGGCTTCATCGCCCTGCGCCGCCATGGTGGGTTGGCCTGCGAACATCAGGACAGCGAGCCAGCACAGGCTGTTTCCGCCAGCCCGCCGCGCGGTCTTCAGCAATGTGGTCACACGTTCCGATACGAGTTTAGTTCTCATGGTTTCCAGCGAAATTGGTCGAGTTCGGGAAGCGCCCAAGATTTGAGTCATGCCTAATCAGACGCGCCATCGCCGCCGACCTCACATACCCGTACGGGTAGTAGTTGGCCGCGACGCCGGATTGGCATTCAGCCCCAACGATGCCAGTCTGCGCGCGTGACGAAATGCTCCATGCCGCTGGCGGTCGTGGCCGACGTGCTGGCGTTGTCGCCGGAGCAGTTGGCCAAAATGCCGCCGGTGCGGCTGCGCGGCATGATGAGGTCAGCCTGACTTGAATCTTTGAGCAGGTAGCCGCTGGCCCCGGCGTCCAGTGCACGGCGAATGTCTTCCTCCGCGTCGCAGGTGGGAAAGGGGTCCGTTCTAACAATTGACAATGAGGATCACGACCAACAGTCCACGGTTCAAAGCACAGGAGCCGATGTTTTGGACCATGCAACCTCTGAAATCCGCGATGAAAACAAAGCTGGGAATAGACGCCACGCGCAAGCTCGCGGGAGAAGAATTCAAAAGGCCGTGGCCTCCGTTAATCAAAATGAGCGAAGAAGTCCGCCGAAAAATTGCCGCGCTTTTCTGAAGATAAACTTCGCTCTGGCAAAATGCATTTAAGCCCCGGCCAACTGAAGAAAAGCCTCCGCACGTCAGCTAAATCCTTTCTCAATTGAACGCGCAAAGACTCAAAACGCTGGCTTCCAAAGAGTCCGAACTTTGATATTGTCGCTGGGGAAAACTAATCGCCCCGAATCAGAACGCCATGAGCAAGCAGTTGCCAAATAATCGCACCGCGCGCACAGACCCGGTCGCCGGAGATGTTGCTGAAAAGCTCCGACGCTCAAGGCAGCGTTTGCTCGACCTCACGCTTCGCAACCGGCTTCTCAATTTTCGTCCCGGCAGTCCGAACTATCGAGATGACCTGAAGGCCCACAAGCATGTGGTGTTGAAGGGACACATCGAATCTCTTTGGCAAGCTTTGGTCGAAGACGAGAAGCACATTGAAGTTGTCGGTCTGACCCGCGACCAGCAGGCGCAACTCTCACAAGAGTTGCGTTTGCAATCCGATGCTCAATCAAACCCGAATCCCGGCGCGGGGCTTCCACTTGCCACACTCGGCCATGACGACTGGGAAGATGTTCGTGGTTCAATTCGGGGCGTTTCGCAGTTTCTCCAGAAGGGCAACCTGCTTTCCTTGCTACCCGACGAAGCATTTCGCAAGCGCCTCACAAAAATCAGGAACGAACAAAACACGCTTGCAAATTCCACTGGCGACAGTGCCTTGTTTCTTGCCATTGGATTTCTCGAATGGTGCGAGGCCGAGCCACACCCGAGAGCCAACGAGCCGCTTTTCGCTCCGTTGATTCTGGTTCACGTTAATCTTGATCAACGTAGGACAGAGGAAGGCGGCGAACGCGAATTCCTGCTTCACATGGATGCCGACCAGCCGCAAGGAAACCCGTGCCTTGCGGAAAAACTTCGGCAGGACTTCGCGATAGACTTACCCGACCTTGATGAGGATGAAGCCGCGAACACCTACTTCTCACGGGTTAGCCGGGCGTTACGGACGAAGAAAAATTGGAAAGTGAATCCGACTATTGCGCTCGGCTTCTTCAACTTTGCGCGCTACCGACTGTGGCTTGATTTGAATCCGAGTGAATGGCCGGAAGGCAAATCGCCGACTGACCATCCCATCGTCAGCGCAATTTTGAACGGTGATCCATTGCCGCAGCAGGACGGTATTCCTACCGATGACGAAGTTGCGAATCACCAGGAAACCGAAGACCTGCCGATTGTGATGGATTCTGACAGCACGCAGTATGCGGCGCTTCTGGCGGGACATAATGGCGTTTCGATGGTCATCCAAGGTCCGCCGGGTTCGGGCAAGTCACAAACGATCACCAATTTGATTGCGGTCGCAATGGCACAAGGCAAACGGGTTCTTTTTGTCGCTCAAAAACTTCCAGCACTCCAAGTTGTCAGACGACGTTTGGAAACGGTGGAGCTTGCGCCGTTCTGTTTGCCCCTGTTCAGCGACAAGGCTCGCGTGACGGAGATGCACAAACATCTCGCCACGAGCGCGCGATTGCGTGAAAGCCCCGATTGGCGGCGAACGGTCAACAATCCGGTTGTTGCACTCGCCAAGAAGTTGAACGACCACGCGGCACGGCTGCGTGAACAACCCACCGGCTTCAACCAAAGTGCTTGCTCGCTGATTCAACGAGCCACGGCACTTCACCTGATGCTGCGTGAAGCATGGGGCAACGAATGGAATGACGAACTCCTCGTCGTCTCGGTTCTGGATGTTGAAGCCCCACCTGATTGGCTAGAGAAACGGGAGCAGACTCTCCACCAGTGGCATCGCCTCAAAGCAGAAGTTGGTAATGCTTGGTCAAACTGGACGCCGTTGAAACTTGGCCCGATGGACACGCAGCAAGTGGAAGCTGTCATTCGGGAGCAACAACAAGCAGCGGTGGACTTGGCGGAAGCACTCACGTTGCTGTCGGAGGACTTCCACAATTTGACCGTGGCGAAAGTTGAGCAGCTTGTTTCTCAAATTGCCAAGAGCCGCTTCACTGTTTTGAAGGACGTTCTGCCAAACCTGTTGGCGTTTCTCTGGCAGACACCGGAAAGCACGACAGCCGTTGCCCGTTTGGAGCGCGACTTGGAAGAATTTTACCGCCAGTTGACGAAGGGACAGCGACATCTTCGCATCAGTGACGACAATCGAAACTATGTCGCTTCTCGCGCGACGGATGCACTCAATGCTGTCGTATCGGTTGTCAGTCCCCGTTGTTCTCTGGCTTCCGCCAAGGCGTCGTTGGACGAGTTGAACGACATCTTGCGCTGGGCGGAGGATTTGTCCGCTTATGCGCATCTGAATCCGGCAGGCATCCACGCGCTTTGGCACGCAGAGCAGCAATCAGCCGATCAAGCCGAGATTACTTGGAAGCATGTCGAGTTCCTGGCGAATCATCGCGCGAATCCTGATTTGCACGCGCCAAGCGGCGGCAAACTCCTGCTTGCCCTTCATGTGCTTGAAGATGCCACCAAACAAAATGAGTCGCGGGCATTGGCTCAACGACTCTCGCGTTATCACGTAAGCGTAGCGCGGCTGAAATCCCGCGTCGCTGATTCTGCGAGATTCCAACAGGGAATCGTCGCAACTGAATTGGATGAATCCGCTCGCTGTTTGTGCCACCATTCACTCGGTGAAGTTAAACTCTGCGAATTGCCGGAGCTTGAACATCGCCTAGCGCGCTTGGCGGGATTACTTCGCGAAACCGGCAGCAAGACGCCAAATGGATTTTCTGCCGACGTCTTTGGCGGCGATGCGCCCACGGTTGGTAACTTCCAAGACCTCTCGGGTCTTGCCGATGTTCCCGGCTCACTGCTTCAAATCCCCGCAAACGGCACGGGCAACATTCTTGCACGGCTCATCGGCGTTCCCAATCCCACAAAGGCGTTGCAGACGTTCAGCAAAGCGATTCAGTCTTACCAAAACTGCTTTCAAGAATCGTCCGGTTGGTTTCCTGAAGTTCAGCTTGGCCAATCTGTCGAACCGGCAATTCTCAATTCGCAGCGTGAAGCAGCCCGAACAATCCGGGAGCTTGGACTTCAGAATCAGTCGCTGGAATCTGTTACGCAGCTTGCGGAAAAAGTTGAACGCTTGCGAAAGGCCGTTCAAGCCGCGCTAGATGTTTTTAAGAGTCACTTCGAGCCGTGGCCGCTGCTCCCTCCTGAAACGCTCGACCAGATTCATCAGGCAAAAAAGCTGTTTTTGCTTTTGGTCAACCATCCCCAAGCGCCCGCTGAACTTCCGGTTGAAGCTCTCTGCATTCAAGCCAACGCAGATATTGTTTCAACGGCAGTTGCTGAAAGTCGGGAACTCCAACTGTTTCGTGAGCGCAACTCTGAACGAGTCGCGTTTCGAGATTTGCCAGACGTTGAATCAATCACAGCCCAGCGGCGGGAATTGCGTTCGCTCGCTGGCTTCTGGTGGCGTTGGTTCTCCAGCCGCTACCACAAGACGCGCAAAGCCGTGCGCTCCTTTCTCAACCCGCCGTATCCGCCCGATGAAAGCACGCTGACGCTCCTCGACGAACTTGAAGCGCACGAACGCCGGCGAATTGCTTTCAAAGATTCGACAGTAGGAACTTTGCTCGGTGGAATGTTCCGTGGCATCGAAACCAAGTGGCAGACGGTTGAGCCAACGCTCGCATGGATTCTCGAACTGAAGTCGGCGACACAGATGAGTGAAGTGACTTCGTTTGTGCAATCCTCCATGCGAAGCGCCGAAAGCCTGCGGAGCGGAGTCAATGCGATTGAAATCTTGGCGCAACTCGTCGAGCAGAATCGCCAAGAGCTGTCATGCCTCGCTCCATTGTCGCTACTCACGGCAGAGCCGGGGACAGTGAAACTTCAAGATCTATGTGCGGCATTGAACCGAACTGAAACGATGGTAAAAGGATTGGCTGAACGACTGAAGGCGCAGGTAAAACTGCAACCACATGCCACGTTTGACCAGCTTGCCAGTCGCATCAGCCAACTTGATCAACTTCAAGTGCTGGCGCTGGCGCTCCGTGAACACTCTGCCATTACCGATCCGGTCACGGCGGCAAAGCTCGGCCCTAGCGCGCTTGATGACGACGCGAGGTGGCTTTCTGAACTAGCCAAGCGCAACATTGCGCCAAAGCTCGTTGACGCCATCATCGGCGGAAAGTTGGAAGCCGAAAAACATTTGCCACTGATTCATGCGGCCCAAAGTTTTAACCAGCAAATCACACAGTTGAACGATTCCTTCTTGAAACCAGAAGCGGCAACTTGGTTTTCGTCAGACGTCACCGGCGCAGAGTTGGAAAGCACGTTGACGTTGCTCATCCAAACTGCCGTCGCGGCTCGCGCCCAAACACTCGAATGGACGTTCGATAACAATCTGAATCTGCTCGAAATTCGTGAATCATTGGACGACGCGCACGAAATTGATGCTGCCACCAAAGCTTTTGTCCTGTGGCGACAAATCCTCTGCGAAGAACCTTCACTGCTCTCTACTGAACAAATCACCGCAACGCTTGATTGGCTTGATTCGCTGCGCCAGCACGGAGCTTCCGGCCACCTGCTTCGTTGGATTCTAGCCGAAGAGACGGACAATCGTCTGCATTGGTGGCAAGAGTTGGTTTCCCGCTCAAAAGACCTTCGTGGTCGGGTTCGCAAACTCCAAGACAGTTTTGCCCTGCCGCTTCACGACACTCAATCAATGATGACTCTGGTTGCGTGGTCATCCCAAATTGCCGACCGCAGCGCAAAGACGACGAGCGCCCTTGAAGTAGTCGAGTCGCATAGCCAGTCGAGCGACTTCACGGTTCATGATCTTGCACAAGCCGCCGCTGCTTTGCACCGGGCAATCGAATTGGAAACGTCTTTACAGGGTTGGCGCGAACGTCTCGGCGCGGACGCAACGCAACTCGATGTCGCAAGAACTCAAAACCACCGCCAGTGGACGGCGATTGTTCGCGGGCTGTCGCCCGCAATGGGAAACTGGCTGACTGATGCAGACACAACCACGCGCTGTGAAACTCTGCTTGGTATCGAATCGAAGTTGACCGTGCTGAAGAAGGCCATCAAGCGGACACAGGATAATTTAGGATTCTTTGGCCGCGTGGTGGGAAACGGCCCATTTACAATTCTTTCAATGACCGGCACGCCGCGTGAAGTTGAGGAACATTGCGTTGCGTTCACGGCAAAGATTCCCTTGCTGCCAAACTACGCCGCGCTCCTGCGCGAACAGGACGCTGCGAAAAATCTTGGACTGTCCAACATCGTCAAGCACGCGGAAAATGCCCAAGTTTCAACGAGCGTTCTGATAGACACGTTTCGTGGCGCAGTCGCTTACCAGCAAGCAAAAGCCGTTTGGGAATCCGACGATGAATTGCGTTACTTCCAATCGAACGAGCACGAGCGGCTGCGCCAAAAATTTCAAGATGACGACGAGAAGCAACTGAAAACAAACCGGCGATTCATCAAGACGCGAGTGGGCAACGGCGATGTAACCGAAGGCTGGAAAGGGAAAACGGCTGGCGAGCACACAGAGAATGCGCTTCTGCAACATGAGATGAGCAAGCAGCGGCGTCACTTGCCAATTCGCAAACTGGTTCATCGGGCCGGCAAAGCGATGCAAGATTTGTGTCCGTGTTGGATGATGACGCCTTTGGCAGTTGCTCAGTTCCTTGCTCCGGGCACAATCAGTTTTGATTTGGTCATCATGGATGAGGCATCTCAAATCAACCCCGAGGATGCTTGGGGAGCGATCTCGCGAGGCGGCCAACTTGTTGTCGTAGGTGATCAAAAGCAAATGCCCCCGAGTGATTTCTTTATGTCGGCAATGGAAGAAGATGAATCGCTTGAGGAGGAAGAAGAAATAGACGGTGGCAAATCCGAAAGCATCCTTGACGCATCTGTGGCGGCGCTCTTGTCTTGTCCGCTCCTTTGGCACTACCGCAGCCGTCAGGAAACGCTGATTGCCCCTGCAAACAGCTTTTCTTACGACAACCGTCTGATTCTTTTTCCGCACCCTCACCGAAGTCATCCTGAACTTGGTGTTCGCTACACGCACATTGCCAATGCCACGACCACAACTGGCAAAGTGGTAAACGCTTTGGAAGCGGAAGCGGTGGCAAATCGTGTCCGCGAGATTGTTCTGCGCGAATATGCAAAGCCACCGAAAGACCGGCTTACCATCGGTGTTGTGACCATGAACCTGTATCAACAGGACTGCATCATGGATCTGCTTGAGAAGATGCGCCAAGACGACAGGCGCTTTGACCTTGCGATGACTGCTTTTGCTTCGGAGCAAAACGAAGAACCGCTTTTTGTGCGCAATCTCGAAAACATCCAAGGTGACGAGCGCGACATCATGATTCTTTCATGCACCTACGGCCCACATACGCCTGGTGGAACGCCGACTCAGCGATTCGGCCCATTGAACCGGGAAGGTGGCGAGCGCCGTTTTAATGTTCTCATCACGAGAGCTAAATGGCGGATGGAAGTATTCACTTCAATCGAGAGCGACAAAATAATTGTTGATGGCAAACGGCAAGGGGTTCGTGATTTCCACCTGTTCCTGAAATATGCCAAGAGCGGCGTTTTGGCTGACCAAGGCGAAACCACGGGCAAACAAAGTGACTCTCCCTTCGAGACACAGGTTGAGGCAGTCCTTCAGCGAGCCGGGTTTCAAACCGAACGTCAAGTTGGCGTGGCAGGATACTTCATTGATTTGGCCGTCAAACATCCACACCACCCCGGCCTGTTTGCGTTGGGAGTTGAGTGCGATGGAAAAACGTATCATTCCAGCCGTGCCGCCAGAGACCGCGACCGCCTTCGTGAAAAAGTTCTCATGGAACGCGGCTGGAAGCTTCACCGCATTTGGTCAACGGATTGGTTTGTTAATCCGCAACAGGCAAAGAAGCGTTTGATTGACGCAGTGAACGCAGCTTGCAGATGAAGCAGTCGGCAGTTCGATTAGAAGGATTTTGCTGACGTGCGGAGTCTTTTCCCAAGTTCGCCGAGGCTTAAAAACATTTTGCCCGAATTGAAAACCGTTTTGCCCAACGCCGTCCCGCATTTTCGGGACATCGGGAAAGGGGGCAGTTCTAACAATTGACAATGAGGATCACGACCAACAGTCCACGGTTCAAAGCACAGGATTGTCGATTGTAAGAACTGACCCCCTTACTGACCCCCTTACGGTCGCGAGGGCGTAAGCGCGGTTGTCCTTTTGCAGCGCGGCCCACTCGCCGCCGGCCACTTCGATCTGGAAGGTGAGGATGAGCGCGTTGGTGGCAAAGAGCGTGGTGGTGGGATCAAACTTCTTTTCCTTGGCCGGCTTGCCGGGCTTGGGCGAGGCCGCCTCCAGCACGCTCACACTGAGCGCGAGCGCGAGGCAGGAGAAAAAAATGCGCCGGAGGGAAATCATTCCAGTTTCACCAGTCGCAACGAATCCAAGTCGAACCACACCTCGCCCTTGGCCGCGCGCAGTTCGCAAAATAGTTGGATTCCATCTTCCTCGAACGGCACCTGAAACTCATAAGTGAGCGGCTGCCACGAAGAATCACCTTCGAGTTTGTTGCTGCGCGGCTGGCGGGGTTTGGAATCGCGAATGCCGGCTCCCGCGCCCTTGTTGGTATTGGATAACGACTCGACGCCCGCCACCTTGGCCAGCGCCTCAAAACGATATTTGCCCTGGCCGAGCTGAAAGGGGTCAGTTCTTGATAAGGGCTACTCCTCGCGGGACTTCCTCCGGTATTTGGCGCGGCGCAGGCATGGTTGAGCCTCCCACCACCGCCTCATGTATCATTATCAAGAACTGACCCCTTTACCTTTACTTAAAGAACTGACCCCTTTACTTTAACGCACCGTGCAGCATGAAGAGCGCACCGACATCATCGCAATCCCCACCCATGTCGGTGTCGAAAATGATGTTCACCGGCGCAATCGGAGGGATCGGCAATGCGTCCGCGGCGAGCACGGTGGCCCCCACGCTGGTTAGCAGCAGTGCCATGATGGCTCTGCCCATCAGGAGATGGCATTTCATGGATGAGGAATTCGATTTTTTCGCGATCATAAAAAGAGGAAAGGGGTCAGTTCTTGATAAGGGCTACTCCTCGCGGGACTTCCTCCGGTTATTTGGCGCGGCGCAGGCATGGTTGAGCCTCCCACCACCGCCTCATGTATCATTATCAAGAACTGACCCCTTTACTTTATGTTGCTGCGCGGCTGGCGGGGTTTGGAATCGCGAATGCCGGCTCCCGCGCCCTTGTTGGTATTGGATAACGACTCGACGCCCGCCACCTTGGCCAGCGCCTCAAAACGATATTTGCCCTGGCCGAGC
>Ga0163150_10006630_pt1 | contig 14057 bp, 9 predicted proteins | sample OliLakLV19P2IB_FD_148628 | JGI IMG/M metagenome (GOLD analysis project Ga0163150, IMG submission 148628) | Freshwater microbial mat bacterial communities from Lake Vanda, McMurdo Dry Valleys, Antarctica - Oligotrophic Lake LV.19.P2.IB | ecosystem: Environmental > Aquatic > Freshwater > Lake >...
CACCCTCCCCTGCGGCCCATCTTTGAGCGCGAGCTCCAACACGTGAAGGCGCGGCGCCTGCCAGCGTGCGCGTGCCTGGGCAATTTGCAGGGATGGGAACTCGCCGACGGTGAGCGTCCCGTTCTCGCCCAGCAGATCCCAGGCAGTCCCTTCGGGCCGAAGTTGCGCTCGGATTCCGGTGGCCGAGCCGGGCGAGGCTCCTCCCCAGGCGATGTCGAGCGAATGAATCCGCGCGCCCGGAAGTTCGAATCGCCGCGGCAACAGGCTGCTCCACCAACCGAGTGCCGCGGCGGATTCGGGCGATGACCCCGGCGATGACCCCGGCGATGACCCCGGCGATGGAAAAGGCGGGGGAACCGGCGACAATCCGCCGGAATCCCCCCCCGAAGGGCGCAACACCAGCCGGAGGCGCTCGGCCCCAAAATTCTCGACCCGCCAAACACCGTCCAGCACCGCCCGCAATGCGATCTCCGCGTGGATCTGGTCGGCGCGAATGCTCTCCACGGCACGCCCCGGCTCACCCTGCCCCGCAAACCCGTCCGAATGCACCGCAGACCCATTCCAGCGCAACGGGAGAAACTCCCCGTCGACGCCCAGTCGCGCCGCGGTCATCTGCGAGACCAGCCGATGAAACGATTCACCCCGAAGAAACCCGCGCAGCCATGCCGCCCCCCCGACCACGACCCCCAGCCCAAGGAGCAGCAGCAGCCCAAGGGCGATCAGGATGGGACGGGACGATTTTCGGCGACGGGGCATGCGGGGAATGGAGCAGCGTGAACGGCCCCGGTCCGGCCGGCAATCCCGCAGACGCGCGGGCTCTGGCCTTCAGGGCGTGATTCGAAGTGGGTGAGTCCTCGGTTGTGGCCGGGCTGGATCAGTCCGGTGCCCGCGACGCTTCGGGCTTCGCCTTGGTAAGGACGCCGTGCAGTTGGTTGATTTTTTCGGCAATCCGGGCGTTGCCGGGCTCCAATGCGATCGCCTTGCCCCACCAAGCCAGGGCCTGCGCGGGAGTGCCCAGTTTTTCATACGCATCGCCGATGTGATCGAGCACAACGGCATCCGGGGGCTGCACCAGTTCCGCGGCGCGGAGCAACTCCCGGAGGGCCTGCTCGTAGCGGCCTTTGCGGAACAAGACCCAACCCAGACTGTCGCGGAACGAACCATTGTCCGGCTCCGCAACCAAGGCCTTTCGGATGAGCGTCTCCGCCTCGTCGAGCCGTTCCCCGCGATCGGCCCACATGTAGCCGAGATAGTTGAGGGCGGTCGCGGACTGGGCGGGGTCGAGATCGATGCTCTTTTGCATCAGCTCGGCGGCCCGCTCGTAAAATCCCGCCTGCTCGCACGCGGCCCCGTACTGGAAATAGAAACGTGCATCCAGCAGTTCGGTCCGGCTCGCAACATGCGCCTCGTGCGCGGACTGCTCGAACGCGGTGATGGCTTCCTCGTGGCGTTTGGACTGGCTGTAAGCGATGGCCAGGGCGGAGGTGAGCTGGGGGACCCCCGGAAAGCGGGCGCGTGCCTCGACGAGCGCCACGACGGCCTTCGCGGGCTGGCGGGTCTGGAGCAGAAGATCGGCGAGTCGCAGATGCGCCGCCGGCAGGCCGGGATTCAGCAGCACCACCTGTTCGTATTGGGCGATGGCACCTTCGAAGTCATGCTGCTGCTCGCGGAATTGACCGAGCAATTCGTGAAGCTCGGCCCGGGTCGGGTCGTCCCGGATCATCTTTTCCAACAGCTCGCTCGCCTCCCCCGGATGGCCGTAGGCGGCCAGGGTGCGGACCAGTTTCTCACGCGGCATGTCGGCGGAGTCGCCGGGCGCATCGGCCGGCAGGGCCAGTGCCGCCCGATACAGCTTGATAGCCCCTTCGCCCTGGTCGAGCGCGAGCTGCAAATCGCCGAGGCGCTGGAGAAGATCGGCCGAATCGGCGGCAGCGTCGGCCGCGCGTAGAATGGCGGCGACCGCCCGTTTGACCGCTTCGGGCGAGGCCGGTTTGCCGCCCTCGGGCCGGGCCATTCGCGTGCGAATCTCCGCAAGCCGCACCCAGTATTCGGGATCCTCGGTCTTTGCCCGGGCGGCGCGATCCAGGATGGTCTGGGCCTTGGTCAACTGGCCGGTTGCGTGGAGGATCTGCACATGGGTCTCGACCACGTCCGGGTCGGTGGGATCGATCTCGGCGGCGGCGTTGATGTGTTTGAGGGCGAGCTCGGGACGATTCGCCTGGCGTGCGTAGATCCACGCGAGCTGCAGATGGAGGACCGCCTGCTTCGGTGTGGCCGCGGCGGCGTCCTTCAGGATTCGGATGGCCTGGACCGCCTGGTTCGCCTGGGCCAGCTCATAGGCGACCCGCACGGCGAGCTCGGTGTAACTGGGATCCCGTTCGAGCACCGCGATGAACGCCTGCAACGCCCGTTCCGGCTCGGCCGATTCTTCATGGAGAATCCCCTCCGCATACCGGGCCAGTGCCTCGGCGGTGGATTCGCCCTCGGGAGTGAGGAGCAGGTCGGACGGCGGATGCTCGAACGCATCCGGCCCGATCAACTCCGGCTGCAACGCGGAGGCGTAACGGGGTGACGCTGGAACCGGCGATCCGGGTCCGGGCGTCGGGGCAGCGCTCAAGGCCGATCCCGCAAGCAGGATCGGCACGAGCGCCAGCATCAGCCGTTGTTGCCCGGAGGCCATCAACCCCATGCTACGCGGAATCGCGAAAGATTCAACGCGTCACCGAGGGTGGAGGGATCTGCGGGAAGCCTTAGGACTTGTAGCGGAGCCGTTTTTTATGACGGTTCAGCTTCATGCGCTTCTTGCGCTTGTGCTTGGCGATCTTGGACTTCCGTTTCTTTTTCAGCGATCCCATAGGGTTGATCTAATACACCACCTTGTTGAGCGGATATTCAATGATTCCCTCCGCTCCGAGGGCTTTCAAGGAGGGAATGATCTCACGGACCACCTTCTCCTCGATGACAGTTTCCACGGCCACCCAACCGGGCTGGGTGAGATGGGCGATGGTCGGGTTGCGCAGGGCAGGCAGGGCGTCGAGCAGGGCCGTCAGTCGGCTCTCCTCGATGTTCATCTTCAACCCCACCCGATCCCGGGCCTGCAACGCACCGCGCAGCAGGAGCACCATGCGATCGAGTTTCTCCCGCTTCCACGGGTCCTGCAGCGCGGCATGGTTCGCAATGAGCTGCGGATACGAAACCGTCAGCACCTCCACGATCCGAAGATTATTGGCGCGCAGGGACGAGCCGGTCTCGGTGATGTCCACAATCGCATCCACCAAATCGGGAACCTTGACCTCCGTGGCACCCCAGCTGAACTCGATCTCCGCCGTCACGCCCTGTTTTTCGAGGAATCGCCGGGTCAACCCCACCGCCTCGGTGGCGATCCGTTTGCCTTCCAGATCCTTGATCGCTCTGATGGGAGAGGATTCGGGCACGACCAGCACCCAGCGGGTCGGGTTGCTGCTGGCGCGGCTGTAGGGGAGTTCGCAGAGCACCTCGACATCGGAGGCGTTCTCCTCCGTCCAATCCTTCCCCGTGATGCCGCAATCGAGATAGCCATGCTCGACATACCGGCTCATTTCCTGGGCGCGCAGCAATCGGACCTGGACCTCGGGATCGTCGATGGAGGGTTTATACGATCGGTCGGCGCCGGAGATGGCAAACCCCGCCTTCGCGAACAAGGCAATCGTTGCCTCCTGAAGACTTCCCGAGGGAAGTCCGAGCGTGAGGAGGCGTGGGGAGTTGGCGGCCATGGATCGGGAAAGGGGGGCGTTTCTAGCCCCGCATCGGGGATGCGGGAAGCAAAAAAGCGCGACCCCCTTCGTGGCGAGGGGTCACCCGACGGCGGGCGCCGCCCGCTCCAAGCGGGTCGAAGCCGCCCCGATCCATTCATCCCGGGGCAGCGCGTAGGGTCGGAAGACCTCCAGCGTGCCCTCCTGCTCGTTGTGCAACAAGGCCCGGTGAAGACCGAGCCCGGCGGCTTTCGGAGTGTCGATCAGCGTTGCCGAATCGTTTGCGCTCATCTGGAAAACCACCCGCATCTCAAATTCGGCGAGCGCTCTCCGGCTGAGGAACCGGTTCACATTGTTGAGGGTGTCGACGCTGAAAACCGCATGGATGCCGACACTGCTTCCCTCGCTCAAAATCTCCCCCACCAGCGCTCCGGGCTTGATTGTGGATCCCGCAGACGCCGCGAAATCAAATTCATCCTCCTGCCGCAATTTCTTGAACCGTTGCAGCCCGTGCACAAATAGGAAAACCTCCGGGGTCCCGGGCGCCGCGGCCTGACCGTCCACCCGGGAGCGGAGATCGGCGGCAATCGCCGCCAACGCGTCGGGCAGTTCCTGCGGTGTCACCAAATCCACCGGATGCGGAGTGGCCGCAACCATCCGACGCAGGAACCGGTCGTCCGCCGAGCCCGGGGCAACCGCATGCGCCACCACAAATCGCACACTGCCGGGCGGGTATTGCGCCGCGAGGCAGAACAGACCCGCTCCCACAAGCGCCAGAGCCGGCTCATCGCGCTGCCCGCAAATCAACAGGTTGCTCCCGCTCTGACGTCGAAACACAACCTCCGTCGGTCCTTTGATTGAGTTCGGCGCCCCGAGCCACATGCGGGCTGCGGAGGGAATCCCGACCGGGGGGTTGTTCAGGAGCGCTGCGAGCGGCTGGTTCTCCGCGATGTCAGCCGGTGCGTTGCCCTCGAACACCACCGGAGATGGAGGCGGGTCCCGATGCGCGTCGCTGACCGCGCGGACTGTGTCGAGCCACGTATCCCGTTCCTCCTCCGGCAGCCAGACCGCTTGGAAAGGACTGTTCCCCTCAACCGCACCCGCCGCGTCGTTGTAAATCCCCTCGCCGGGTCGTGTCAGCAGGCGCGGTGCGGCGTTGGTGTCGTCCATGATGAGGTAGGCATCGGCCTCATTGCACTGCAATGCGATGCGAATCACCATTTGGCCCAGGGTGGCGCGGGCGAGGGTGTACGCTCCGCCCAGCGTTTGGGATCCCAGCAGCACGTGCATGCCGAAGGCCCGTCCCTGGCGGACGATGCGGTCGAGCAGCAGCGAAGCGGCCTGCGCGATGGAATCGTCCTCGACGAAAAACTCCTGAAACTCATCGATGATGAGCAGCGTGCGCGGCATCGGGGTGCCGGCTGCGACACGGCGATAGCCTGCCAGGTCCTGAACGCCAAGCCCGCGGAACAAATCACCGCGCCGTTTCAGCTCTTCGTCCAACCGTTCGAGCACGCTCAAGCCGAACTCACGATCGCTCTCAATCGCCACCACCCGCGCGTGGGGCAGTCGTTTGTCGGCGTAGCACTTGAACTCGACCCCTTTCTTGAAGTCGACCAGGTAGAACTCGACCTGGTCCGGGCTGCACGCCAATGCCAGGTTGGTGATGATCACGTGGAAGAGGTTCGACTTGCCCGATCCCGTCTTGCCGGCAAGCAGGGCGTGCTGGCGGGTCCCTCTGCCAATGGCGAGAACCTGCAGCTTCGTCGCGCCCGTCCTGCCAATGGCGACCCGCAGTTCGTGGGTGGTGTCATCGGTCCAAACCGCCTCCGGCCCCGGGGCGACCTGCGCGAACGGCACCTCGACACGATCTGCGTCGACGCCTGCCAGCCCGATCTTCTGCACCAACGTGACCGCCACGGACGGAGGGGCGGGAGCATCGATCTCCAACCGGAGCGGGTCCAGCGCGCCGCCTTGATTGCCGAGCCGCAGCGCACCCTGCGCCGACTGCAACCAGACGCCGCTTCGGCGCAGGTCGTCGGCGGTCAACCCGTCCGGCAACGGCTGGCGCCGGTCCCAATGCATCAGCGTAAACACCCCACACCGGGGACCACTGGCAAGGATGCTCTGCAAGCGCTTCGCGGCAACCTCCGAAAATCCGGCGGGGAAATCGGCCACCACCAGAAAATGGTATTTCTCCGCCACACTGCCGGCCTGGGCGTTGTATTCCGTAATGGTGGCGTATTCATTGCGGAGGAACATCTGGATCACCTTTTCGATGTGCCCGGCCAATTCACCCAGCCGATCCTCGATCTGATCCCGCTGGGTCCAAATGCGGCGATTGATGATGCTTCCTTCATGGTCCGAGAGGTGCATCAGCCCCGCGAATCGCTCCCCGAGCCCGACCGGGTCGATGATGGTGAAGCTCGCTTTCCCGGGCGGGCTCGAAGTCAGAATGCGGAGCACCAGGTTGTTCAACGCATCGACCACGAATCGATCGCCCGCCTCGGAGGATTCCACCACCAGCGAACCTTCGGACGGAAAGCTGAGTGCCAGGGGCACCGAAACGCCGGCGGGACCTGGAAGCATCAAGCGAACGGGCTTTGACAATTCCACCTCGATGCGGCCGAACGGCGCGAACCGTGGAAAGTCGGGCGGCGGGGTCCATTCCCGCGCCAACTCCGGCGTCCAGTCCGGGCGGATGTCCGCGGCGGCCCCTTGCATTTCCCGCACCTCGGCATAAAGCGCCGGCACCGTCGCTTCCCACGCATGCTCCAGTTCCTGCCATTCGACTCCCTCCTCCCCCGCCAGCTCGGCAAGGTCACGCTCATGCCGGGCCTGCACCTGGGCGGTGCTGATCCGGGCTTCATCCCGCAACCGCCCGATCTCACGGTCCCGGGCCCCGGTAAGGGTCGCCAGCCTCCGCGCAAGTCCGGCGGCGTTCCGGGCGGCGGCGCGCGGTGGTTGCGCGGCGAGCCTCTCGCGAGCGGTCCGCTCGAACTCAGCGGCCACTTCATCCGCCCGCTCCCAGGCGGAGGCGATTTCACCAGCGGTCGTCCGAAAGATTTCCTCGACCCGCAGACGTCCGAGATCGTTCGCCTGCTCCACCATCGCCCCGGCCCGATCCAGCAATTCCCGCACAGCGGTCAACCGCTTCGCGACCCGCGCCGCATCGGGTCGGGCGGACTCGGTCCCGGCCCGGTGGGCGACGAACGCCACCACCGCCAGCGAGATCCCGCACAGGCCGGCGGCCAACGCCGGACCCGGGCGTTCATGAAGCTGCAGCGCCACCCCGAGCCCCACGAGAAGGCAAAGCGACATCACCACCGGCAGGGGGACAAAACTGAAGAGCCGGGACAAAACGAACCGTCGCCCGCCGTCCAGGTCGAGAAGCAGCGCGGACAGGTTTTCCTCGATGGCCCCGAACGGAATGGCCGACGGGGCAGCGCTCGAAGGGGCGTCGATTACAGCGGGCACCCCCTCCTGCCCGGAACGCGGCATGGCAACCGCCTGAGGGCCGAATAGCTGCCGCGCACGGCGCGTAGAGTCGGCATGCGTATTCGCAGCCTGCTCGAGGCGGGCTCTCGCCGCGACCCCCTCCGCGTCGAGCGCGGCCCGCGCATCCTTTTGCACACCCTCGGCCTCCATCTGCCGGGCTTGCAGGCCACCGAGCCAGTTCCCACGGGCCTCATCGGTCCGACGGGGCAGGGTGCGCAGCCCCTGCTCGCGCAACCGGCGAATCCGGCGCTCCCGGATTTCGTGCACCGCGCGGGCACGCACCTCACGTTCGCGGGCGTGGGATTCGATGCCGCCGATCTTCGAGGCGAGCTGGGCCGCAATCCCGTCCACGGCCTCCGCGAATGACCGGGTCAACCCATGCCGTTTCCGGGCCCACTCACGCAGCAGACCGTGCTCCCGCTGCGCGAATCCGGCGACCGCAACCCGAAGCTGCGTGGCAAGGTCGGCGGCCCGGCTGACCCGCATGTCGACACGCCTACTCACAATCGTGCCTCAGGCGGTTCAGCAATGCCTCGATCTCGCGCATACTCTCCATGGCCTGGGTCGTGCGCGCAGGGATTTCGACGATGTACTCCTCCTCGAACGCACGACCCAGGCCATGGAGAGTATGCGGCTTGGTATTCTGCCACGCGACCATGAGGGCCTGGGTTGCCTGCGAAAGCGTTCCGGCCGCAGCCCGGGTGTTCATGGATCCACCTCCGGGTCCGCCGCGCGGGTGGCAGGTGGCGGCGGGGATTCCGCCGGAGCGCGCAGCTCGGTGTAGGCAACCAGGGATCTTTCGAGTTGCGCCAACGCGCGCGCCCCCTCCGGGAGATGCTCCGCAAGGAGCTGTCGCATGCCCTCAAGCCCCTTGAGCAGCGGTGTGAATCGCTCGTCAAAGTCCCTCGACCATTTGCGGACGTTCACCAACTTCTCCTCGGCCTCCGCCAGCGCGCGTTTCGCCTTGAGCGCTGCCATCTGTTCCGCCGCCTTCGCGGTGCGGAGATCCGAAATCCGAGCCGCCATGAGCGCCTGATCCGCTTCGTCACAGGCACGCCGGCGCACCCGGACCTGGTGATCCCAATACACCCGGCGGTCCTGATGGACCCACTGCCGCGCCCGCCGCACTTCATCCGCCGCCTCTTCGACAGCGGCACGGGCGCGCTCGATGAACACGATCAGGCTCGCCCGAAACGATTCGAGCGCATCAATCGAACCGACTCTGGCCTGCCCCTCCACGGTGTCAGCGCTGATCCAGGTATTCCTCGATCCGCTGCGCCTTGCGGAGCAGGAAAGGGGTCTGCTTCTCCGAGTTCTCCATGAATCGACGGAGGACTTTCATGGTGTGCACAAATTCCTCTGCGAATTTGACCTGTTCCTGATCCTGCCAGGTTCCGGCCAGTGCCGCAAAGCGAGCCTGCAGGGACGAGGCTTTGAGCTGCACCTCGTCGTTAAAACGCTTCAGCTCCTGGGCGAAGCGCCGAACCTCATCCGGATCCATCACTGCTTGGGCCATGGAATGATTGCGAATTCGGCGGAGGCATTCGAAAATTCACACCGGCAAATTTTCACGCAGCCTGCCTTTGAATCGAGATGGGAGCGTAATCGAAGGGCGTCGGCAATTCAACTGTCACACTTTCAGCGTCACACTTCACTGTCACGAAATCACGCATGCGGCCCCGAATTGGCCATTTTACAGGCGCGCCCGGCAGGGATCGAACCTGCCACCGACGGATTAGAAATCTAGGCCGGGCTCTCTGGATCGTAGCAAAATGAGGCCGCTTTCGTTCCGGTCAGGGCATTTCCCAGCACATACCCCGCTACAGTTTTTCCTTTGTTGAAGATGCACCGGGAAATACCCTGGTCACCCTGGACACACCATCCCCGGCCAGCCCTCGAAAATCAGCCACTACACACTCCACACCGGCACATTGCAGCGCATCACAGACGCCCGCGCCGAGAGCCGCGCCGGCCATGGCATCAGGGCGTACCGAGCACGGTACACCCGTTGCGCCGCCCAACTTTTTTTCACACCACCACAAAAACCGTTGACGGGTTTTAGTAACCCCGCCTAGTCTCGCCCCGTGCCGAAGAAAGTCCGCGAGTTGGAAGCCGCCCTTGCCCGCGCCGGATTCGTCCGTGAGAGTGGGAAGGGCAGCCACCGCAAGTGGACCCACGCGGCATCTGGGGCGTATGCGCTCATCAGCGGGCAACCGGGCCACGACGCGCACCGCTACCAGGAGCGGCAGGTCCGAGACGCCATCCACCATTCCCAGACCCACCAGCCATGACTAAAGCCGAAATCCGCCGCGCATCCGATCCTTACGTGAAGGTCGTCTATTGGGACGAGGAAGACCGGATCTACGTGGGGCAATGCCCCGAGTTGTTCTTCGGCGGCGTCCATGGCCGGGATCAAGCCAAGGTGTATGCCGACCTGTTGGCTGCCGTCGAGGACGTGGTCGAGGGGATGCTCAGGAAAGGCCAGCCGCTGCCCCGCCCCCGCGTGATGCCAGTCCTGCGGGCCACGCTCGAAGCCGTCACCCCCGCCGCTTGAGAGCCATGCCCGGCGCGAGTGGGTCGGGCTCGTCACACTCCCCAGCTTCCAGTGCCGCGCTTACAATGAGGCTGCTCTCGCGCTGAGCGCACCGATTACTTAGATGCCTAATCAACACGCGGCGGACAAGGAGGTATTAGGCTTCTACATACCCAGGACGCTCGCACAGAGAGTCCGCAAAGCAGCCCGCGCGCGGCGACTCACCATCACGGCAATCATCGAGGAGATACTGACACATGCTACAACACAAATCGAACTCACGCCCCAAGACTACCGAGACATCGCAGCAGCCACCGAGAGTGCTCTTCACAGTCAGGCTGCCAAGAGAGATGCGAAGTTGAAAGAAGTAAAAATCCGGTAAGACCACGAGGGTCGAATTTGTGAAATTTGGCACAGAGAACTTCCATGCAGGCTTTGTCAGCCGCATCGTGCAGAACCCGATCCCAGAATGGCTGATGCTCAATCTGTGCCGGGTCGCAGCCGTAAAAATCAATGATGTGATGGTAGCCGCGATTCATTGCGCACCTTTCCGGAGTCGATGCCATTTCATTAGCCCGAATCCCGTGACTCTACTGTTATAAATTTGCTTTTGGCGGAAGGCTCCTGAAACAGCCGTTGGGCTAGACCGGAGGGCGGGGAAAAGGGGGCGGAAGAGGTGCTTCAGTGGGGCAGTGGGCGGTGTTTCGGTAAGAAAAATCCCCATTCGACGCCTAGTCTTGGCGGGAGTCAGAGGTTTTACGGCATCATGGGGTCAGGAGTCGCATTGCAACATTCTTCTGATTTTCCCCATTCATCTATCCCTGCAATCCCCATCAGTTTGCGGTTAAATGTTGAAATGCGACTCCTGACCCAAATGACAGAGAGGGTAACCCATAAGGACACAGGCCAAGTGGCAAAAAATGACCTCCTCTGCGAAATATTTTTGGTTTCGCATTGGGTGACCGGTTTTCCCTGACTCTGTTTCCCGCTTACGGCAGTGCCACTTCCACGATGAAGAAGGTTGCGGGCAGCGAGGTAGTTTCCTCGATCACCACCCGGTCCCACGTGGCATTGATCCGTGTCACTACTGGGATGGTGGTCAAGGTTTCAAACGAGCCGGGGGCAAGAGTGCTGGAGCGTTTGGGTGTGTAGATCAGGCCAGCGCTCCTCCGTCGGATGAACTCGATGCGGATCATGCCATTTGCGCTCGGGCTGATGCTCGGGAGGCCGGAAGTTCCCGTACCCGTGACGAGCGTGACGGTGTCTGGGCCGGCGAGATTCATGTTGAACGCGTATTTGAGAAGGTTTTCCACCCCGTCATGGAACGGCGTTGCTTCCGGTTCGGCATCCAGACCGACAAGCTCCGCCTCGGCAGCCACCTCGTTGAAGAGAGCCTGTGAGGTGAGGGCAACACCAGTGACATTGAATGTGAAAGGATTCTCATCCGCATCGTTGTTCGCGATGCCCACCGTCGCCGTCCAGGTGCCGATTCCCGGTGGGGCGAAGGTGATGGTGAAATTCTGTGTGCCCCCCGAAGGCACGATGGAGGAGGATGGCTGGGTGGTGACGCTAAAAGCCGAGGCCCCGGGGCCGTTAATCGTAACATGACCGGGTGCGGGGGCCGTCAGTGCCAGGTTGCCGGAGCCGCTGTTGGAAATTTCGAATGTGTGAATGATCGCTCCGCCTTCACTGGACGCAGTTCCAAAATCGGTGTTGTCTGGCGCAGCGGGCGTGGTGTCGCCGCTGGCGATGTCCAAACCTTTGCCGTTGACGGCGATTTCCGGTGCTGGGGGACCTGTCACTACCATTTCCAGACTCCCTTGTTGGAAATAGGCAAACTTGCCGCCACCGAGGTCGTATGCATTCTCCGCGCCCCAGTTCTCAGAGACTTGCAGAGAGAAATCCGTGTCCGTGACGTCGATGAGCTTATAGGTGCCTAGCTCCACGCTGCTGTCCAAGCCGAGGATGTCATCCACGCCAAAGCTAACATCCAAAATTACCGTGCCGGTCACAGTCAGCGTTTTTGTGGGATCGAACACGATCTGTGCCCCGGCTTCCAACGTGAGGTTGCCATCCACAGTAGCGCCGCTGCCGATGGTGGAACCGGAGGTCAGTGTCAAGTTTCCTACGAACGAAGCTCCCGCCGCGATGAAAATGCCCTCGGTGGTCGCCAGCGTGCCGTTGACTTCCAGCACATTACCCGTATTTCCCGCCGCGCCCACGTAAACCCCGTTCGCGGTCAAATCTCCGTCAATGATGAGCCGGTTGCCATCCGAGCCGGGGAGCTTGCCGATATAAACGAATTTGCCCGGTGCCGTCACGTCACCCGCGTCTCCGGAGGAAAGGGTGACGGTGTTGTTGCTCGTGGTTTCCCCGATGATCCAGTCGTTCCTGGAAACAAAGCTGAGACCGTCGATGACCTTGCTGATGTTGCCTGAGTTGAGGGTAGACAGGCTGCTCACGCTGCCGATGAATACCGAGCCGCGCCTGCCCAGAGCTGCCTCGCGCCGTCCAATCGCGAAAAGGTCGCCATCAATGCTCACCGTCATCCCAAACTCATCGTCAAATGCATCCGAAGCAGTGATCTTGAGGCTTTCCGTGACCGTGGGCGTGGGCCCGGATCCTACTGCGGAGTCCAGATTGAAAAACACATACGCCGCCCCGAGATTGTCATTGGCAGCCGCAACGTCGTGCCCGTATGCGCCAATGATCGCCGTGCTGCCGGAGGCGCTCACGGAATAGCCAAAGAAATCATTCGCCGCGCCGTCGGAAGCCACCAGTTTCAGATCTTGCGCTGCGGTGGGCGTGCCACCGGTGCCGGTCACAGTATCCAGATTACGGAAAAGATATGCAGCCCCCTTGGATACCTGATTGCCAGCCGCTCCCACCAGCCCCAGTGTGCCGGAAAGGCTGACCGATTTTCCGAATGTGTTATTCGCCGCGCCGTCAGAAGCCCACAACTTGAGATTTTGCGTCACGGTGGCTGGACTTCCGGTCCCTGTCGCACTGTTCAGATTGCGAAAAACATAGGCCGCGCCTGAATCCGTTCCTTTGTCGTCACGATTTAGTGCGCCCACCAGCCCCAAATTCCCGTTAGTGGAGAGGCTCACGGAAACGCCAAAATAATCATTCGCGGCCTTATCGGAAGCCCACAGCTTGAGATTCTGCGTTACCGAGGCGGGAGTCCCAGTCCCCGTTACGGTGTGCAGATTACGAAAAAGATACGCCGCCCCGCTGAAAGACGTGCCGCCTCCCATCGCCCCCACCAGCCCGCTGGTCCCGGACAGACTGACGGATCTGCCAAAATTGGCGTAATTCGCTGGGTCGGAGGCCAGTAATCTCACACTCTGAAGCACCGGCGTTGCGCCGTTCGCCGAGGAGATATTTCTAAAGACATGAGCGGAGCCTGATGATGTTCCGTTGACATAATCAAAAACAGCTCCGACCAACCCCAGATCACCCAACAGGCTTGCCGAAAAACCAAAATCGTCCCCAGACGCCCGGTCAGATGCGTGAAGTTTGGTATCCTGTGTGATGATGCCGGTCGCTGTATCCAGGTTGTCGAACCAATAAATCGATCCTCCCCCAACCTTCCTGGGAGCGCCGACGAGGATCGCATCCCCGGACAGCCCAAGAGCGTCGCCAAAGTAAGGGACTTCCCCAAACGCGTGAGAATCCGTATAATCCAACTCTGCGGCACGGGCCGGGGCAGACATAAAAGCGAAGCCAAGGGCGAGGAGAGGAAAGGCGTGGCTGGCAGTGAAGGATGAATTCGTTTTCATAAAAAACAGGGGTATCACGTGACTCAATTGATACAATATCGAGTATTTGTATTTGGGGTGGCGGGCGAAATCAGGTGTATTCGAGAATCAGGGTAAGGACTTCGCTCAATCGGACTCAGGTGCCTGCCATGTAGGGCTTTGGTGATAGGAAATCGCTTACTGCTAGGAATTTGCTTTTGACTGGAGGCTCCTGAAACAGCCGTTGGGCTAGACCGGCCTGCCGGTAGAAGCCTTGGCGAAGACCGGAGGGCGGGGAAAAGGGGGCGGAAGAGGTGTTTCAGTGAGCCAATGGGCGGTGTTTCGGTAAGAAAAATCCCCATTCGGCACCTGGTCCTGGCGGGAGTTAGAGGTTTTAAGGCAAAAGTTATTTTCTCTAACATAGCTTTGTAACATAGCTTTCCAAACCGCTTTGTCAAGATTTATTTTGGCATCTGTTGTTTTTTTGAGGCCGAGTGAGGTGGTCCCCTTCTTTCGGCCAGTGGGAGCGAAAAATAGGCTATGCTCCCACTGGCC
>Ga0163150_10006631_pt1 | contig 14056 bp, 11 predicted proteins | sample OliLakLV19P2IB_FD_148628 | JGI IMG/M metagenome (GOLD analysis project Ga0163150, IMG submission 148628) | Freshwater microbial mat bacterial communities from Lake Vanda, McMurdo Dry Valleys, Antarctica - Oligotrophic Lake LV.19.P2.IB | ecosystem: Environmental > Aquatic > Freshwater > Lake >...
GTGAAGAGATCCGCAGTGCAGGACCGCGAGTGTGAACAGGTGAGGGGAAGCGGTATCTTTGTCTGACGTTGGACCTGTTGCTGAGCTGCAACCTCGGTTCTCGCAGACCCTCACCCGTCGCTGGGGCGACGATCTACTCCCGCAAGCGGGAGAGGTGAATTTTGTGTCTGACCGTTGCCTAGCTGCTCGCCTGTATTAGAAAGTAGAGCACGGCTGGGCAAGCCAGCCGTGGTACCCGAACCTCACTGCCGCGAAGGTGTCTAGAATGTTGCGAGCTGTGCCAGCGGCGGAATTGCAGAAACCGTGGGGCAATTTGCTAGCCGGAACAGCCTTTGCGAGATAAGCTTACAATGTGGCGGATTCTACCGCTACAGAGACTGATGCTGCCGTTTCACTACCGTAATCTAGGAGACCGCCTAAGACCGTGACTGAACTTAACCGAACAGATAGTGTATCTAGCGAAGGTGCGATCCTGGTTGGTGTATTGCTGACCGAGCCGCTTTCGTCTGAGCACCCGTTGGAGGAATTGGAAGGTCTGGTGGCAACCGCCGGAGCCAGTGTAGTTGGCCAGTTGACGCAGCGCCGGCAGACCCCGGACATGACGACCTACCTGGGGAAGGGGAAGGTCGAAGAGTTGCAGTTGCTGGTCGAGGCGACCGAGGCGGACTGCGTCATTTTTGATAATGACCTGTCTCCTGCGCAGACGCGCAATCTGGAAAAGGCGATTAAGGTCAAAGTACTGGACCGAACCGAGCTGATTCTGGATATCTTTGCCAGCCGGGCGCAGACCTATGAGGCACGTTTGGCGGTTGAGCTAGCGCAGCTTCAGTATTCTTTGCCGCGACTGAAGCAGATGTGGACTCACTTGTCGCGACTGAAGATGGGGATCGGTATGCGCGGTCCAGGTGAGAAGCAGTTGGAGGTGGACCGCCGGTTGGTTGAGAAGCGGATTCATGATCTGGGGATTGAGCTGAAGGAGATTCAGCGCCGCAAAGAACGGCAGGTGGCGGCACGTGGCGACCGGATGACGGTTTCGCTGGTCGGTTATACGAATGCCGGCAAGAGTACGCTGCTGAATACGCTGACGGGTGCGGACGTTCTGGCCGAGGACAAGCTGTTTGCGACTTTGGACACACGTACGCGGCGGTGGCAGCTTCCTGGCTGGGGACCGGTGCTGTTGAGTGACACGGTTGGTTTCATTCGCGACCTACCGCATCATCTCATCGCGAGCTTTAAGGCGACGTTGGAAGAAGCACGGCAGGCGAATTTGCTGCTGCATGTCGCTGATGCCAGTAATGAGGCGGTGTTTGAGCAAATTGCTTCGGTCTACAAGGTGCTCGAAGAGCTGCACATCGAAGAAAAAGATACGCTGCTGGTTCTGAATAAGGTGGATGCCGCCAGCAGCAAGCACCATATTGATGCACTGTTGGCGAGATATCCAGCGGCAATTCCGATCAGTGCCAAGAGCGGTCTGGGACTGGCTAAATTGGCGGGTCGCGTTAGCGATGCACTGAGTGCCGGGTTTTTGGATGTGGATGTTGAAACCGGAGTGGATAATGGCCGTTTGCTGGCCTATCTGTCCGCTCATGGCGAGGTGCTCTCCAAGCAGTATCACGAGAACCGTGTGACGGTGCATTGCCGGCTTTCACGCGAGCATGCCGGGCGCATTCACGACGAAGCGACCGAAGTTCGACTGCATACGGTACCAGGCAATGTTGCGACTAACGGTGCGGCAGCCGAGGCCAATGGCAATATTGCGGCGCGGGTGGATGGGCATAGTGCCTGGCATCCCGACAGCACCACTCCGCAGCGATAAAAAACCGCAATGACACGAAGGACGATTGGCGGAACGATCAGTCTGGTGACGGGAGCCTCGAGTGGAATCGGTAAAGCGATTGCGCTGGAGCTAGGGAAGCAAGGATCTAATGTGCTGCTACTGGCGCGGCGCGAAAAACACTTGCAGTCTGTCTGCGATCAGATTTTGCAGAGTGGTGGGCAAGCAGGCTACATCGCCGGCGATATCACCGATCCGGCGGTAAGAACTGCCGCGCTGAAGCGAATTGCCGACAACGGAAATCGGCTGGATATTCTGGTCAATAATGCCGGTCGGGGGGCGCTAGGTCGATTTGAAGATGCGGACCCAGGTCGGTTGCGAGGCATCTTTGAGACGAACTTCTTTGCTGTTGCCGAGCTGACGCGCGAGGCGTTGCCACTTCTTATGCGAGGAAGCAACCCGGTGATTGTGAATGTTGGCTCGATCCTTGGTCATCGCGCCACGCCGCGCAATAGCGAGTACTGTGCCAGCAAGTTTGCCCTGCGTGGGTGGACCGAATCTATTCGGGCTGAGCTGGCGAAAAGTGGTATTGATGTACTCATGGTCAGTCCCGGTACCACAGAGACTGAATTTTTTCAGAGTGCTGAAAATCCGAACGAGAAAGTGCCCTGGCCGGAGCAGCGTGGGGTATCGGCGGCCTATGTTGCTCAGGCGACACTGGCGGCAATTCGTGCGGGCAAACGCGAGATCATTCCCAATTCGCGCGGCAGAATACTGATCTGGGCGAATCGCCTGTTTCCCGGCCTGGTCGATCGGTGGATGCGGCGGTATGGGTAGATTGTCTTGGCACTGAAAATGGGGGATTCATAGCTGGATCTAAATTTTCGCATATTCTGTGGCAATCTGTCGCGGCGGCGGTTATTCTGAGGGAGTTGGGTGGCTGGAGGGCTGCTCAATCCCTCCACCTTTTATCCCGCCCGCCCGTAGGAGCACATCTGCTATGTCACATGTTTCCCGCCGACAGTTTTTAGAGCAATCGATGCTTGCCGCGGCCGCAGCGGCTGGTGCAGCGAGCCTTACTCCGGCTTTCGCTGCAGAAAGCGAAAAGCAGAGTTCCAGCCCGAATGAGAAGCTATCGATTTGTTGCGTTGGTGTGCGTGGGCAGGGGAATCAGCACATCAATCAGTATCTGCAACGCAAGGATGTTGAGATTGCAATTGTGTGTGACGTGGATAAGAAGGTGGGTCACGAGCGATGCGACCAGATCGAAGAGCGACAAGGCCGTCGTCCACAGTACTTCCAGGACATGCGCAAAGCATTTGACGACAAGAGCATTAATATCGTCGATACAGCCACGCCGAACCATTGGCACGCTTTGGTCGCGATTTGGGCGATGCAAGCTGGCAAGGATGTCTATGTCGAAAAACCGGTCAGTCACAATGTGAGCGAAGGTCGCCGGATGGTGCAGACCGCACGCAAGCTCGGCAAAATCTGTCAGACTGGAACGCAGTGCCGCTCAATGAGCGCGTCGCGTGAGGCAATCGACTACGTTAAGAGTGGCAGCATCGGCGAAGTGAACCTCGCACGTGGACTCTGTTACAAAGGGCGCGGCAGCCTGGGGCCTCGTGCAGAACACGCGATTCCCGACTCGATCAACTACGACTTGTGGAGCGGGCCGGCTCCAGTGAAGCCCTCGTATCGCAATGCGAAGTACGGCCCGGTGCACTATGACTGGCACTGGTTCTGGGACTACGGCAATGGCGACCTGGGGAACCAGGGTATCCATCAGATGGATATTGCTCGCTGGGGACTCGGCGTCGATTCGATCAGCAATTCGGTCATTAGCTATGGCGGGCGATTTGGTTATCAGGATGCCGGTGAGACCGCAAATACCCAGGTCATTATCCATGATTACGGTCCAAAGACGCTGGTGTTTGAAGTGCGCGGACTGAAGACCAACCAGTACAAAAAAGCGGGCGTCGGCGTGATTTTTGAAGGGACCGATGGATATGTGGTTCTCGATAGTTACGAGCATGGCCTGGCGTTTGACAAAGAAGGCAATCAGGTCAAGGAATTCAGTGGTGGCAGCTATGGAGCACATTTTGCCAACTTCCTGAACGCAGTTCGCAACCGACAGCACACGGATCTGAATGCCGATATTCTGGAAGGGCATCTATCTAGTGCATTGTGTCATACCGGCAATATCGCCTATCGACTGGGGGATGAGGTTGGAAACGACGAAGTCCTGGAACGATTGCAGAGCCTGAAGACCAATGAAAACGTGGCCGACACGCTGGATCGAACGATTGAACATCTAAAGGCGAACAAGGTGGCAATTGGCGACCAGGCGAAGTTCCGTATTGGCAATGTATTGCAGTGTGATCCAAAGGCCGAAGTGTTTCCGGGAAACAATCAGGCCAATGCCATGCTGACACGCGAATACCGTGCTCCGTTTGTGGTGCCGACTGCCGATCAGATCTAGTAATTGGATTACGAGTTGTTAAAAGATATGGTGTAGCGGCCTGGCGAATTCATTCGCAGGCCGCTACTTGCCATACTGACTTTGTCGAGAACCCTTATTCGATTCAGTATTTTTTAGAAGCTCAGTACCATGACGGAAAAAGTTCGTTTAGCGTCAATATTGCCAGTGGATCAGGCGCTGGTGGTTGTGGTGGAGATTGAGCAGCTTCGAGATGCCGACCTGGCGTTTGAGCTGCGCGATTTGGTGCTGGATGAGCTAAAGAAAACTGGTGCTGCGAATGTGGTGTTCGACTTGCAAAAGGTCAACTTCATTGGGAGCGTTGGATTTCTGTCGTTTCTAGGTGTGCGTCGTCACCTTGGTAGTGGGCGGATCATTCTTTGCAATCTCACTGGCCCCATCCGACAGGTCTTTGCTCTATGTCGGTTGATTCCCACTGAGGCGGGCCGCTCAGCCCCGTTTGAGGTAGCAGGGACGCCTGAGGAGGCGATTGAGCGACTTGCCACTTCGCCCGTAGCGTAGAGCGAACGCTGTGGCGCTGATTGAAAAGTAGCCACTCTCGGGTAGTCTGCCTCGATCATATGCCGAGTCGATCCTGCGGTTGGCGCGGTTCTGCCGTGCCAGCATTTCGCTAACATCTTGCCGCGAACCAATTCCCGCTGGCCAGCGTACTTGCACAGGCGGCTCTCGGTGCATCCGCATTCAGAAGCCGCAGCTCGAAACCGGCTTTCTGAAGTTGTTTGCTCCCGATTGGCAAGCCGACCAGCAAAACTCGGCTTACTTAAATCGCTGCAAATCGTTACTGTATGGCAAGTTGCATGCAGAATGCCGGGCCTTTAGTTAGTGGTCCATGTGAGCAACCCGCGTAATCCAAGATTTCTGAATCCATACGATATTCCGAAATGCTGCATCTCAAGAACATCAAGAAGTCGTTCGTCGAGCCGGGGGGTGGGGTGCTGCCGATCCTGAATATCCCAGAATTTCATCTGGAGGCAGGTGAGCAGGTGGCGCTCATTGGCCGGAGTGGCAGCGGCAAGACCACGCTGCTGCACACGATTGCCGGGATCAGCCGTGCCGATAGTGGCGAGGTCAAGATCGACGGAACTGACATTGCGAGACTTTCCGAGGCTGGCCGCGATCGTTTTCGAGCCGAAAAAATTGGCTATGTATATCAGACGTTCAACTTGCTGAGCGGATTTTCTGCCCTGGAGAACGTCATTCTTGGGATGACCTTTGCTGGTGGCCGGTCGGATCCAGCGCGGGCCAGACAACTTTTGGATCGCGTGGGGCTTTCTGCACGTTACTCGCACAAACCGGGCATGTTGTCTGTCGGTGAACAGCAGCGGGTCGCAGTGGCACGTGCCCTGGCCAACCGGCCAAAGCTGATTCTGGCCGATGAGCCGACGGCGAACGTTGATTCAAAACATCAGCAGCAGGTCATTGATCTGATTCGTGAGAATTGCCGTCAGGAAAACATTGCGTTGTTTCTGGTGACGCATGCCAACGAGGTGGCCAGTCAGTTTGAGCGCGTTGAGAATCTGGAATCGTTTAATCGAAATTGAAGCAGGCAGGTTGATTCGGAGATAGCATGAGTCTGTTCAAGATAGCATGGCGAAGCATTCAGCAGCGATCGCTGGCATCGTCGCTGACGGCGTTCTCGATGGCGCTGGGCGTGATGCTAGTCTGCGCCGTGCTGATTGTCAGTCACGTATTGGACAATTATTTCCTTTCCGGCGCAGGGCTTGGTTACAACCTGGTCGTCGGCAAGAAGGGAAGCTCGATGCAGTTGGTGTTTAACACAGTCTATTACCTCGATCGCCCGATTGAGAATATCCCCTGGTCGTTTTACAAGGAGTTCTTGCCCGCGGATCAACGATCTGACAAGCAAGAGGGAATGTACTCGCGCTGGGTTGAGCACGCCGTTCCAGTCAACATGGGAGACTATTTAGAGGGTTTCCGAGTCATCGGCACCACGCCAGACATGTTCGGCAAATTGGAGCAGCAGCCTGGTAAGAAGTTCGAGTTCGCCGCAGGGGAGAATTTCAAGAAGGACGATTACTTTGGCGCGGTGATTGGTTACGGAGTCTACGAAGAGCTAGGTAAAGAGGTCAACGACCAATTCACGCCGACGCATTCGGCACCGGATGGTCACGTCCACGACGACAAATTCACCATCCGCGGTGTGCTAAAAAGAACCGGCACGCCGATCGACCGAGGAGTGTTTGTGAATATTGAGGGATTCTATCTGCTCGATGGCCACGCGATGGAAGCCCCGGCTGAGGAGGCGAATGCAACTGACGAGCATGCTCAAAAGAAAGGGCATGATCATGCACACGATCACGACCATGAACATCACCATCATCACGAGCCTTTGGCCGAGAATCTTCGCGAGGTGACAGCGGTGCTGGTTCTCACAAAAAGCCCGCCGGGTGACTTACCAAGTATGCCGGAGTTGGGTGCGCAGAGCATCATGGGACCGATTAATAAGGGCAACATTGCACAGGCCGTTGAGCCAATTCGTGTGATCCACTCGTTTATGGGCACGTTCCTGAATCCGTTGCGAATTGTCTTGTTGGTACTGACCACGCTGGTGGTGGTGATTTCGGCGGTCAGCATTCTGGTCAGCATCTATAATTCCATGTCGGAACGGCGGCATGAAATCGCCGTGATGCGTGCCCTGGGTGCCAGTCGCGGAACTGTCATGTTGATTATGCTGCTGGAATCGATCCTGCTGGCGGTTGCAGGTGGGATCGCCGGTTGGCTGCTAGGACATGGCCTGATTTTGGCCTTGGGTCCGTGGATTACCAGCAGAGCGGGGGTGGTTCTGAGCCCGTTTCAGTTCGCTCCGGCAGAGCTTTGGTTGATCCCAGGTATAATAGGATTAGCGTCGTTAGTTGGTTACCTGCCTGCTTGGTCGGCGTATCGGACCGATGTAGCCCGATCGCTCAGCGCCAGCCCTTAAAATACACATTTGCCAGATCGCAATCCGGTCGTCATTTAATTCGGACGGTAGCGATCTTTCAGCGAGGATGTTATGCACAAGCCGTTCTTGGTAGTCGTAGTTTTGGCCCTTGGCCTGCTGTTATCGCAAGCTGCCGTCGTGCAAGCTTGTCCGTTTTGCAGCGCGGTGCAGGTGACCTTTACCGAAGAGATCAAGCAGAACGAAGTTGCGGTGATTGCTACGCTCGTTTCTCGCCCGGACGATTCGGAGAAGGCCAAGAAGGCCGCCAACGGAGATCTGTCGCTCCCGCAGGCGACGTTTGAGATTGTGGAGGTTCTCAAGGGGGATAAACATGCTCGCCCGAAGACCACTGTAAAGACCTTGTATTTTGGTGAGGCGAAGGTTGGGACCAATTTTTTGATCATGGGCATTGTTCCTCCGAAGATTGAATGGGGAACACCGATTGAGGTCAGCGAACGCGGGCGTGCTTATTTGAAAGACGTGATGAAGCTGCCTGCCAAGGGGGTCGAGCGATTGACCTTCTTTCAGAAGTACTTGCAGGATCCTGATGTATTGATCGCACGGGATTCTTACGACGAATTTGCCACGACATCGTATGCGGATTTGAAAGCGGCCAAGGACCAGATCGATCATGCGATGCTGGTTACGCGGTTGAAGGATATCGACATCGATGCCAGCTATCGGCGGTTGTACTTTACACTGCTGGGCATTCGTGGCTCGAAGGCTGACGTACCAATGTTGGAAAAGATGTTGAAGTCGAAGGATCGCGAGCAGCAGGTTGGTTTGGATGCTTTGATCGCCTGCTATCTGACACTGAATGGCGAGGCAGGGTTGCCGCTGATTGGGGATCGGTTCATCAAGGACCAATCGGTTGAATTTTCGGATCAGTACCAGGCGCTGATGGCGTTGCGATTTGTCGCCGAAGAGGGTGTGATCTCTAAAGAAAAGGTGGGCGAAGTGTTGCGGCTGATGCTGGAGCGGCCGAAGTACGCCGATCAGGTCATTCCTGACTTGGCACGCTGGAAGGATTGGAGCGTGATGGAAAAGGTGAACGATCTGTTTCGCACAGCGGACGATAATTCGCTGTGGGTCCGTGAGCCGGCCATCAATTACATGCGAGCCTGTCCCCTTCCAAAGGCTAAGGAGTACATAATTGACTTTGAGAAGATCGACCCAGAGGCGTTTGAGCGGTCCAAAGGATTTTTCCCGTTAAAGGATCCTAAAACCTCACCGGTGGGTGAGGAAAAAAATTCCGCGGCGCAGCGCCCGGCCGCAGATGGTGCATCTAGCAGCGATGCCAATGGAAGCGATGCGGCAAACGCCAAGGCGGCAATGGCGGCGGCGATCGAAACACTGAGTAAGGATAAATTGGCGAACAATCCGCCACGCCTGGCCAAGGGGAGCGCACCGCCGATGCCCTTGTCAGACGATAGCAGTTCGCCGAACACGTCGGCGGGGGGCGAAGTCAATGGTCGCGAGATGTCTGACGACAGTGAACCTGTCTCGACAGACGCTTTGAGCGGAACTGACGACTCTGCTGCCGCCGCCAGCTTGCCGGTCGGCAGTTCCATAGCGACCGCGAAGCCTAACGCGGACTGGCTAACAATGCTGGTACTGCCGCTTGCAGTCGGCTTGGTCGTAACAGTGTTGGTGTTGTTCTTGTCGCGAGGTTCCGAGAAGCATACGGCCCGATAGTTCGATTGTGTGTGCTACAGGATGGAGCGGAGAATGCAGCTTGAAACGTTAGACAAATCACAGGGTGTTTTTGCCCGAACGAGTTGAGTGAGTGACGCCATGAAAACCTCAAACTTGCCTGATTGTCGTAGCGAAATTGAGATCGCTAGCGTTGTCGAGAATGGCAGTTCTATTGAGAATCACTCCAAGAATGCCCCGCAATTGGCGGCGCAGTTTGATGCGTCGGGGGCGAATCTGAATTCTGGGCCGAGCGCGCCCGAGGACGACTACACCTACCGCGCACTGGCTCCTTCGGCAGTGGCGGCCGCGGGCCTGGCAGTGTTTTCCCTGTTGGCGTTCTTTGATTGGTATTTGCTCGTTCTGCCTGTGCTGGGGATCGGCTTTGCAATCTATGCGCTAAGGCAAATTTCGATCGCACCGGATGAACTGACAGGGCGACCGTTTGCACTGGGAGGGCTGTTTGTCAGTTTGCTCTGTCTAGTAGGAGGTGCCAGTTGGCAAAGTTACGTATATGCAACGGAACTGCCGGAAGGACACTTGAGAATCGGCTATGACGATTTGCAGCCCGATGAGAAAATTCCGGGGCAGATATTTCCTCCCTCGGTGGAACAACTGAACAACCAGCAGGTGTTTATCAAAGGCTATGCGTTGGCCGGGCTGCGGCAGCATGGAATCACGCTGTTTGTGCTGGTTCGCGACAAAGGGGACTGCTGCTTTGGTGGCAATCCCAAGCTCACCGACCGAATTCTGATTCACCTGAAACCGGGCGTGCAGTTCGACTATACTGACCGGCTGCTGAAGATCGCCGGGACTTTTCGCTTGCGGCCAGCGCAGGCGGTCGATGTCGAGGGGACAGTGCTTTATCAAATAGAGAACGCCGAGCTGCGATAATGCGAAAACACCAAATCCACTCGACCTGCATATTGTTGGCAATCGCTTGCCTGCTGTCTGCCATTGGTGGCTGTGACTCGAGTAGTGGTACGGTGACGGCTGTGAATGTTGTTAGTACCCCAAGCTCAGTTACTGGTACCCAGACGACTGCTCAAGGTCAAGCTAACGTGGCTGATCCAAAGGTGGCCGCTGCGGCTGCAATTGCTGAGCAGAATGCCGCGAAGTTGCAGCTGCGGAATATCACCTTTGACACGATCAAGTTTGAGATGGAGAAGGGGGAGAAATTTGATCGCAAGATGCTCACGCCCGAGATAGAAAAGTTGGATGGACAGAGAGTCAAACTTCGCGGGTACATGTTGCCATCAACGATCCAGTCTGGAATCGAGCATTTTATATTGGTGCGAGACAATCTGGAATGTTGCTTTGGACCAGGAGCGGCATTGTTTGACTCGACAGTTGTGCTGATGGCTGACGGCGAAACGACGGAGTTGTCGCTTTCTCCCATCGCCGTGGAGGGAACGTTTCGCATCCACGAAGTCTCGAATCCTTATTTTGGCCGGCCGGAAATTCCGGGGCGACCGAAAGAGAACAGCCACATGTCGATCTTCCGGCTGGAGGATGCGGTCGTACGGTAATAGATGTACAACGTAGATTGCATTGTCGAGTCAGTTCTTAAGCATCGATTGGTGTGAGATGTCTATCCGGTGGCCTTCTTTGTTGCATGTTGCAATTTTGCTGTCCGCAATTGTTTTCACGCTTTCTACTGCTGATGCTTGCCCCTTTTGCGAGGGAGTCACACCGACACTCTCGCAGCGGCGCGATGAAGCGGATCTGGTGCTGCTGGCCGAAGCTGTGACTGCGGATGCAACTCAGCATTTTCGCGTGCATTCCAAGTTGAGTGGCAAAGCAAAGTCGCTGGAGAAACAGATCAACATTGAAGAGACTTCACCCTGGAAGCAGGGGACCTTGGCGATTCTATTTGGCCGCAAGAGCAGCGAAACAAATGGTTGGGCCTGGGAGGCCGTAAAAGTCAACGAGACGAGTGCTGCGTATTTTGCTTCCGCACCTGCATTGAAAGTCTCGCAGGACAAGCGGCTGAGTTACTTTGCCCAGTACCTGGAACACGCCGACGCTTTAATTGCTCAGGATGCCTACAACGAGTTCGGCCACGCGGCCTATGAGGATGTCGTACGCTCTGCCGATAAATTTGACATGGCTAAGGTCCGCCGCTGGGTAGGATCGACCGAAATTCCTGAGCAGCGGCGAGGCTTTTATTGTCTGGTGCTTGGTTTGGCCAAGCAGCCCGGCGATCGAGCGGCGAACAGTCAGGTATTGCGCAAACGTCTTGAGGACACTACTACCGACTTTCGCGCTGGTTTTGATGGTGCGATTGCCGGTTATCTGCTGCTGGAGGGAAAATCTGGACTGGAGTTTGTTTCACAACGGTTTTTCGTGCCAAAGGATGCAGCCCGTGGTGACGTTCAGCACACACAGCAGGCGTTGCGGTTTTTCGCGCAGTACGGGCCCGCAGAGTTAAAGCCGCCAATAGCGAGCGTTTCGAGCAGACTGCTAGTGCGACCGGAACTTGCCCCTGCGGCGATCACGGATCTGGCCCGGTGGAAACACTGGGAGGTGCTGGAGCAAGTCGCGGCGCTGTTTGATCAGCCGGAGTATGGAGACTTGGCCAACCGCACAGCAATTGTGGGTTACTTACGAGTGTGTCCCTTGCCACGCGCGCAGGAACTGTTGCAGGAATTGCGAGCGGCCGATCCGACTGGTGTCGGAGCCATTGAACAGAGCATGCAGAAAAGCAGCGATGGCAGAAGCGCTCGCGGAACCTAGTGAATTCTCACAGCTCAATTCTAAAATTAGCCGTCGGGCGCTAGCCCTCGGTTTGAGCGGTAAAAACCGGTGGCTAGCGCCATGCGGCTGATTATTCCAATCCCAGTTTTCATTTGTCATGCAGCACGAACTGTCGCCTAGCACTGGCAAAGCCAGTGGCACGCAATTGTGAGCCATTAGCTGCGGTCAGATTCTTTCAGCCCCAGGCGTTCTAGCCAGCGGCCACGTTGCGGCTTCTGCTGCTTATCTCCGCCGGATGGATCCGACGGAATGCCGTGTGCCTTGTCCGATTCCAGTTGCTGTAGTTTCTCTTCCAGCTCGGCACGATCGCGCGCGATTCGGGCACGCTCCAGCGAGATATCGATCTCAGCCTGACGGAGCTTGTCTCGCCATTCGGCGGCGGCTGCCCTAAGTCGTTCGCGTTCGGCCTGAATCAACTCATCCTGATCCAGTGCGGCGGCAATTGCGGCAGTACCGACTGCGACTTCGCCAAGATTGTTGCTCTGCTCCTGCAGCAACTTTCGGAGGTCGGCAATTTCTTGATCTTTGCTGGCGACGATTTGATCGGTGATTCGGATCGTGCTCTCAATCGAGATCCGTTCCTCGCTTCGTTGTGGCGTGGTATTGGTGTCGGCTTCGAGCTGCGCCAGCATCCGCCGTTTGAGCGATTCCCAATCCTTGCCCGGATTCTCCTTTTCATCGGCACGACTGCGTAAGGCCCGCAATGCGGATACTTCGTCCTCTAGTTCAGCGTTGCGACGTTTTAGGCTCCGTACATCGTCCACTGCCATTTCGAAGCGACGTTGCAGGTCTTCCTGCTTTCGTGTCTCTTCAGCGGAAGGAGCGGAGGTGCCTTTGCTTGCTTCGGCAGCCTGTAAGGCCTTGTTCAATTCCTCCAACCGGTATCGCAACGAACCGCACTCATCGCGCAGTGCTTCATGGTCAGCCAGTTTCTTGCGCGCGGCTTCCAGTTCGGCGTTGAGTGATTCGATTCTGGCTTGCCATTCGTCACGTTGTAAATCAGTCGCCGTCTGCGTTTGCGAATCCACCGAATTGGACTGAAAAGCATAGGCGCTGGCATTGAGTGATTCTTCGCACTCACGAACGCGTTCTTGAGCGGCGTATAGTTCAGTTTCCAGTTGTGTGACTTGCTTGGACAGGCTATCTCGTTCGACTGACAGTTGCGCGGCCTGCGAGGTCTCGGCGTCGTTCAGTGCAAGCTGCGCTTGCAAGCTGGCATCCAAATCGTCTGTACGCGCGACTGCTGCAGAAAGTTCCTCCTGCAATTCTTGCAGTTTGGAAATCAGTGAATCTCGTTCTGCGGAAAGTGACTGAACGGCGGCGCTGTCTACGGAGACAGTAGGGGCCGCTAAGTGGGTCTGTTCTTGTTCCTCGCGTAGATGGTGGTAGGCAACGCGTAAGGCCGAAAGTTCTTGCTCGACCGCTTGTGCCAACTCGGCGGCATGAGCCAATTCACTGTCCAGTCGGTTCGATTGAGCACGAGCGACTTCCAGTTCGCCACCTTGCTGGACTTGTTGTTCGGCTTGCGAACGAATGAGCAATTGCTGGCTCTGACAATGTTCTTGCAGGCGTTCATATTCAACTCGAAGCTGCACCAGGGCATCTTCGGATATCTCGTGCCGACTATGCTTTGCTTCTCCGGCGATTGCCTGACTTTGCTCGAACTGCTGGCGTGCTGCGTCCAGTTGTCGACGTGTTTCGGCCAGCTCGGAGATTTGCGAGTCCAGTTGGATTCGCTCCAGGCGAAGTTCCTGGCGCTGTCGGTCCAGCTCAGCGGCTTGCGAATCCAGTTCCTGACGGGCAAGTTGTGTCACCCGCTCGGCATCCAACTTGAGCGACGCCTGCAATGCATCCAGCTCTGCACGGCGGACATCCAACTCCTGCAGTTGAAGATCACGCTGCGACTTCAATTGCAGGGCAATTCTATGGCGCTGGTTCTTGGTCTCGCTGCGCTGATGTTCCAGCGCCTCTAACTCGCTCTCCAGCAGGTTTTGCTGCTCTTCGAAGCGCGCCTTGCGCCGTGCCAGTTGCTGACCTTCCGCGTCGTGCTCTTCCTGCGCCAGTTCTAGATTGCGTTGATTCAGCTTCAGCCGCGAGGTCAGTTCGGCCAGTTCAGATTGTTGTAGCTGCAACGCATCTTCTTGGTGTTTCAGACGATCCGACCAGGCTTGCAGTTCCAGGGTGGCCTGCTGCTGTGCCAAATCCATCTCTGCCTGTCGCTGCTCAAGCTGAGTTTGCAGCAGATCGATCGCGGCTTTGGAATGGTTGTCGTCTAGCCCAGCGGAGAGAATCTGGCCGATCGACTCGATTTGCGCCGTCAGCAGCGATTCCACTTCGTCCAGGCGACTTCGCTGCGTGGAGAGAGCATCAGCGGCTTGCTGCCGTCGGCTCC
>Ga0163150_10006633_pt1 | contig 14054 bp, 10 predicted proteins | sample OliLakLV19P2IB_FD_148628 | JGI IMG/M metagenome (GOLD analysis project Ga0163150, IMG submission 148628) | Freshwater microbial mat bacterial communities from Lake Vanda, McMurdo Dry Valleys, Antarctica - Oligotrophic Lake LV.19.P2.IB | ecosystem: Environmental > Aquatic > Freshwater > Lake >...
GTGAAGATGTGTCGTATGAGACGTTGCAGCCTTATCGCGAATGGCGTGAGGCTAAACTCCAGACGCGGTGCGGGATGGGGCCGTGCCAGGGGCGAATTTGCGGGCCAATTACCGGTTGTTTGTTTGGATGGTCGGCGGGATCTGTCCGGGTGCCGCTGGTGCCGGTGAGGGCAGGCGTGTTTGGTTAGAGGTGGACGATGAAGCGCAAGCGACTTGCGTTGATACAGCATAATAGACTCGTATTAATACAACACAATTTACTTGTTGCTGATTGACATTATTGACTTGTGTTGGTGCAACGCAATAAACTTGGATAGGTCTGTCGTGATGAGTAAACCCCACCAAAAACTTGCCGTATCGCTGTCCGCGCTGAAAGCACTTCAGAAGAACGGCCAGCGAGTCTTCCAATCGAAGGCGCTGCGCCGCGCCGACCGGGAGCGCCTGGTGCGGAACGGATTTCTGCGAGAGGTGATGAAGGGCTGGCTTATCTCCGCCAGCCCGAGTAGCCAAGACGGCGATAGCACGTCGTGGTACGCGTCTTTTTGGGAGTTTTGCGGACAATATTGTGAGGAACGCTTCGGCGACGAGTGGCACCTTTCGGCGGAACAATCGCTTCTGTTGTATGGGGAGAACACGGTGATTCCCACGCAGGTAGTGATCAATAGTCTGAAGGGGGCGAACAACCGTGTGGATCTGCAGTTTGGCACATCAATGTACGATTTGAAAGTGCCGCGAATGCCGGAGGCTACCGACCTGGCAGTGCGGGACAGAATGCGGGTTATCGTACCAGAGTCCGCATTGATTCGGGTTTCGGAAGCATTTTTCACTCGCCATCCAATCGAGATTAGAACAACATTAACTTGTATTGGCGACGCATCGGAGATAATACGGCGACTTCTTGACGGCGGCCATTCGGTTGTCGCGGGGCGGTTGGCGGGAGCATTGCGAGCAGTTAACCGGGGGGCGGTAGCGGATGAAATCGTCGATACGATGAAAGCCGCCGGGTACGAGGTAAGGGAGAGCGATCCGTTTGGTGGAGAACGGCTGACCGCCCCGGCGGTGTCAGCCGAGCCACCGATTGCCGGACGAATCCGGACGTTGTGGGGCTCAATGCGGCCAAAGGTATTGGACATTTTCCCGGAGGCGCCCGGCCTTCCCGGGGATACGGAGAACTATCTGCGGGTGATCGACGAGACGTACCGCAATGACGCGTACCATTCACTTTCCATTGAGGGATATACGGTGACGCCGGAGTTGATAGAGCGCGTACGGGAGGGCAATTGGAATACGGAGAATCACAGTGCCGACCGGGAGAATCGCGATGCGCTGGCGGCGCGCGGGTATTGGCAGGCTTTTCGAGTGGTGAAGGGCGATGTGGCAGCCATTATCGGGGGATCGAACGCGGGGAAAGTGGTCCGGGACGAGCATCGAGTCTGGTACCGGGAGATGTTTCAGCCGTGCGTGATTGCCGGGATGATCGGTCCGGGGGCGTTGGCGGGGTACCGCAATGAGCCGGTGTATCTGCGGGGGTCGCGGTACGTCCCGCCGCGGTGGGAAGCGGTCCGCGACGCGATGCCGGTATTGTTCGATTTGCTGGAGAATGAGACGGACGCCGGCGTGCGCGCCGTGCTGGGACATTGGATGCTGGGATATATTCATCCTTTTCCAGACGGGAACGGACGTGTGGCGCGGTTTCTGATGAATGCTATGTTGGCTTCGGGCGGTTATCCGTGGACGATCATTCGCGTGGACGACCGGGTACCGTATCTGGCGGCGCTGGACCGTGCAAGCGTTGACAACGACATCAGGCCATTTGCCGAGTTCATCGGGGAACGGATGCGCTTGGAACTGCCAGCGGGATCAATGACGTTTTCCGGCCGGACAGCCCTAAGCTGACCATGGCGATCCGCCAGAAATTTTCATATAACCGCCGACTTTTTACGCATACGCCAGTATGAAACTACCTTTGTTGCTGGCCCTCTCATTCACTACTTGTACTCTGGCGCAAGAACCGCCTGGCCCCCCGAACCTGACCATCTTTCTGAGCGACGGTTAATAGTGGGCCGTCTTGGAGCTTGTCCCAACCTTGCTGGTGAACGGTTGCGGCTTCAACATCACCGAGGAGCGACGCGACATGCGGGTCTACGCATTCGTCAATGAGGACGCGCACTCGAGAAGCCGGCTATTGGCGAAGTCAAGGACTGCAATCACTTGGTGGCGTGAAATGGAGGGGTAAAGTTTGATAAATTCGTCGATCGTTTCGCCATCTTCGAGAAAGTCGATGAGGCTCTGAATGGGAACACGAGTACCCCGGAAGCAAGGAGCGCCGCTCATACGCTGCGGATTCACCCAGATTGCCTCGTCCAGCAGGATTTTTTGATCGCTGGTCACAACCCTAAAGTAAGCTATCGAGGGCAGTTGCGCAAGTCGCAATGCCCGCGATTCCGCGGCGTTCACGCGTCGACAGGGGGAGCGGGTGCGTTTCGCGCGGCCCGGCGGAAGACTTTTCAAAAGATGTACTTGAGTCCGAGCTGCATTTCCCGATTGTTAGTAACAGTTCCGTTGATGCGGCCGAAATCGGCGGCTCCGAGAGCACGGGAAGGCGCGCTGAATTGCGGCGTGTTGAGGAAATTGAAGGCCTCATAACGGAACTGAATGCGGTGGCCTTCCCGGGGTTTGAACTCCTTGAACAGAGCGAAATCCCAGGTCTTTTGGCCGGGCGCGTCGAAGAGCGACACGCCCGCGTTGCCGTAACCGAGCGGGCCTTCGTAAATCCCCTCGCCGGCGCAGCCGTTACACTTCGAGCGGACGAAGGCGGCGGTGTTGAACCAGCGTTCAATAGTGCGGCTTTCATAGACGCGACCGACGGATTGGCCGGGCACAATATGGGGGCGGGCGAAGGAGGAAGGCCCCGTATTCTGCGAGTCGCCGATTTGCGAGACAGTGACCGGCAGCCCCGATGTGAGCTGGACAATGCCGTTAATGGCCCATCCGCCGAGCACTAAGCCTTTGACGCCGGGGGCAGTTCGGAGCCAAGGAATTTCCCAGATTTGTGAAAGAACGAAGCGGAACTTCTGGTCGATCTGCGACCGGCCGTAGTCGGCCAGGCGGTCGCGCGGATTTTGCGTGAAGGAGTTGCCGTAGGGCCCACCTTCATTGACGCCATAGCCGATGTACATGGCCTTTTGAAAGTTGAAGGATGCAGTGAAGGTCAGCCCGCGGGAGTAGCGTTTTTCCGCTCGAAGTTGGAGGGCGTGGTAGTTCGAATTGGTCCAGGATTCGAGGCGGCGCACGGTGCCGAGCGGCAGCAATATATTTGGATTTCGGGAGTCCGCGTAGAACTGGTAGGGCCGCCGGCCTTGCACCGCGGCGGGGCCTGGGTCGGGGTTGTTGAAGTTCATTACAGGCATGTCGAGATGGGATCCGGCGCTGCCGACGTAGGCGATTCCGGTCACGAAATTTTGTCCGAAGCTACGTTCCAATTCCATGGTCCATTGCCAGATTTTGTTGTTGAGATACATGGAGCGGTTGTCGCGATCGGCTTGCAGCCAGCCGAGCATGACGAGGGCCGCGGGACCGCGGCCGACAGGGGAGCCGGCGAAGGGATTTTGAATGGTTGCGGTGGGGCGGGTCCGGTCATTCTGGAAGACAGTGGAGCCGGAAAGGGGCGGATTCAGGCCGAGTATGTTGAAGTTATTGGTTTGCTGCGGCGAGTAAAAAAGTCCCGAGCCGGTACGGAGCACCATGCGGTCAGAGAAGCGGTAGACGATGCCAAGCCGGGGCATGATCTGCTTCCAGTTGATGTCGTAGAGGGCTTTAGAGACAAAAGGATCGGGAACCAAGAGGGGGATGATGGCGCCGTTCACGGTACGGACATCGGCGCCGGCAAAGGACAGGTTACGAATGCGGCCGCCCGCGTCGGTGACGGTTCCAAACCAATCCCAGCGGACGCCGAAATTGACGGTGAGGCGCGAGGTGGCCTTCCAGTCATCCAGCCAATAGAGGCCGACTTTCTTCTGGTGCATGTCATTGGTGGGAACGCCTTCGGCTGAATTAGCGTTTAGTGGAATGCCCAGCATAAACGCGGAAAATGCGTCGGGAATGCCGGTGATGTCGGGCGAGAAGGTGATCTGCCCGCGAGGCTGGTTGGACGCTTCATTGACTACGGGACTGCTACGCCATTGGCCGCCGAATTTGAAGTTATGGCGGCCTCGATTGATGGAGACCGAATCGGCCACTTCGATAGTTTCGTTAGTGTTGAAGGTGACGTTACCGGAGCCGATGCCGGAGAACGATGTGATGTTGATGTTGGGGAGGCCTTCTTCGCGGGGAGTGAGAACGCGGTTGCCGTCGCCGGTCACGCGCATGTCGAGGCCGAGGTCGCGATGGGTGAAATCGGTGTTCGTCTGAAAGGCGACCTGATTGGCGCGAATGCGGTTATAGCCGACGCGGAGATCGTTCAGCGTACGCGGGTTGACCATCCAGGTGTGGCCGACGCCGAGGTTCTGGGCGCGGAACTGCGTGGTGAACTGGTTGACGCGCAAGAGGGGCTGGTTGAGCCAGCGGGAAGGCACCAGGACATAGCGGCCGAAGAGGCGGTGGTTTTCGTTGAAGCGGTGATCGACGCGGGTGAGGAACTGGTTCGAATCGAGTTCCTGATCGGTGGAGCCGGCAAGGTTCTGGGGGTCTCTGTTGGCGAAGGCCACGTCGTCCATGTTGGGCAAGGGCATGAAGCCGCCCTCTGGCAGCGGAGAGCCCTTTTTGGCGGTGAGAATATTCAGCGAGACGGGATTGATGAGGGTGCGGGGAATGATGTTGTTGGGGAACGGAACGGCATCGCCGGGAAGCCGGATAGCGCGATTGACGGCGGGGTTGGCATCGTTCGGATACCAGCGGTTGCCGGGGCGGATGATCTCCGACATATCGCCGCTGCGCATGGCGACGGTTGGAACGGTGGCTCTGGAGGGAGTTCCGCGGCGCTCGCGGCGGCCTTCATAGTTCACCAGGAAGAAGGTTTTGTCCCTTATAATGGGGCCGGAAAAGAGACCGCCGAACTGGTTGCGCCGCAACTTGTTCTTCGGCTGATTAGGGGCGAGGAAAAAGCCGCGTGCGTCGAAGGTGTCATTGCGGAGAAACTCAAAACCGGTGCCGTGATAGCGGTTAGTGCCGCTTTTGATCGATACATTGGCCTGCGCGCCGGAGTTCATTCCGTACTCGGCGGAATAGACGGCGCTTTGAATCTTGAATTCTTCGATCGCTTCGATGGAGGGCACGAAGAGCATGGACGACTTAAAGCCGTCGGTGGCCGAGACGCCATCGAGGGTGATGTTCTGATTGGCGTCGCGCTGTCCATTGGCGGATAGACCGACGATCTGACCGGGCATGGCGCGCGTTCCAATAGTCTGCTGGCCGTCGACGCCCATGCGCGCGGAACCGTACACAACGCCGGGCATGAGCGTGGCCGCCTGGGCGAAGTTGCGCCCGTTCAGCGGAAGTTCCACGACACGTTTGTGGTCCACCACCGAGCCAAGCGTGGCGTCTTCCGTCTTGAGCAACGGGGCGGAGGCCGATACCTCGACGCGCTCGGCCTGCTGCCCAACTTGCAGTTGAAAATCGATGCGGCCTTTCTGATTCAACTCCAGGGTGACGTTGCGGCGGACCTCGGTCTTAAAGCCCGGAGCGACACAGGTGACTTCATAGGAACCGGAGTCGACGAGGGGGAAAATGTAGTTTCCCGTTTCGTTTGAGGTGGCCGTACGGACATCGCCGGTTTCTACGCGCCTGGCGGTTATCACGGCGGCGGGGACGACTGCGCCGGAGGCATCGGTTACGAGACCGAGGATTTGTGTTGATGCCGTTTGGGCCGAGGCGTTCACGGCGATCAGAGATAGAACTATCAGGCATCGCATGTTTAATGTTCCTCCATTCGACCGCCATAGTATATCGGGTTGCGTTGCCAATGTTAGGATCAGTCTGATGGCGCCCGTCAAAGTCGACCCTGACAAAGTCCGCGAGTTCAAGGATGCCGGGAGTTTCTACAAGTGGCTCGGGAAGCACCGTGACACGGAAGATGAACTGTGGATCAAGATCCACAAGGTGGATTCGGGGCTTAAATCGATCACCCCCAAGGAAGCCATCGACGCCGCGCTTTGCTGGGGCTGGATCGACGCTGTGCGCAAGGGGTTTGACGACAAGAGCTATCTGCAGCGCTACACGCCGCGCGGCAGGAAAAGCATCTGGAGCCAGATCAATGTCGACAATGTCGCCCGGTTAATCCAGGAAGGCAGGATGACCGGGCACGGGCTGGAGGCGGTGGAGGCGGCCAAGTCCGATGGGCGCTGGGACCGAGCCTACAAAAGCGGCAAGGCCATGACGGTTCCCGACGATCTCCAGGACGCTATCGACGCCGAGCCCAAGGCAAAGGAAATGCTGGCGAGCCTCAGCGCACAGAACCGCTTCGCGCTGGCCTTCCGCGTTCACAACATGAAAACCGAAGCCGGGCGGAAGAAGAAAATAGAGACCTTCATCGAGATGCTCAAGCGTGGCGAGACGATTTACCCGCAAGGCAAGAAGTGAGCCTTTGGGTCGTGTTTCCCCTCGTCGTAAAGCTGGGATGGAGATTGTCAGCGGGACGAGGCTAAGGCTGCTTGGCCTCCGCAACGCCTTTGGGCGCCCGCCTCTTCGGCCCCTCCAGCAAATCCTTCAAATCGATCTTCGGATCGAAGGCGACGATGAATAGGCCGAGGGCCATCTCCTCCGAACTCTGGTCGCCCCACCGCACTTCGGACTTAGGGTCCGGATTAGAGGCATTGTTGGCGGAATTGTCGAACCAGAGCGTCGCTTCCACCTTGGTGCCCTTGGGCAGAATCCTGGCTGAAGCCGGCTCATAAGAGTGTTGCCAATTGAAGTCGTAGCGCGGCACTTTCAGCAGCGTTTCGCGCTCGCCCGCCGGGTAGACGACGCGCATCTCCGCCGCTTTGCCGCGGACATGCATGTGCGGCGCCAGGGAGACCAGTTCCACGTCGGAGTTCAGCGTGACGGACGCCTCAACGCGGTGATCCGCCGCGCCTGGGGGAATCACGAAGGTCCCGTTTGCCGCTGCGAGGGTAAAGACGCGTTGCCGGGGCGGGTCAGCGGCGAATATCAGCCCCACCCTCGACCGGTCCTCGGCAGGCTTACCATTGCTGATGTAATGCAGAGACAAAATCAGGTCGGATCCCTTCTTCAGCAGCCGCGCCTGGCCGGGCTGGAAGCGATCCGGCCAAACTCCAGGAGCGTAGTTGGCAATCCGCTCATCGTTCAATGAGCCTTCCTCCAGCCGGTCGCCTTCGCTTGACCGGCTTTTCCTGCCAGCCCGGGGCGCGGGGACAAAGGTTTGGCCCGTAGGATATTCCCGCAGCCACTTCGAGTCTGGCTCGCGCGCGAATGCCACAATGTGGTGCACCACGGAGCGGTTCCCCGGACGAATCTCCGCGGCCTGAATCCACCGGTCCTCGTTGAAGTTGGCGGGAAAGATGATGTATGTGTACTCGATCAAGCCGGCGGCGGGCACTTGGAAGCTGACCGGCATCTCGAACACCACATCGGGCTTGCCGATCTGCCAGCCTTCGACGAACTGCGCCGGGGGCGGCGCGCCGGTGGCGCGCCCCTCGGCCGCGCCGGTGTCAGCCCAGGCTTTCAGCGTCTCAATTTCGGCCGCGGTCAGTGAGGGATCGTTCCGCCATTTTCCAACGCCGGGATCGGCTGACCATGGGGGCATGGTGCGCCTCAATACAGAATCGCGGATGGCTTTGGCGAAGGGCCGGGTCTGCGCGTAAGTCTGCAGCGGCATCGGTCCGATCTCGCCCGGGCGGTGGCAGCCCTGGCACCGGGTCCGCAGAATGGGCAGCACATCCTGGTGGAAGGTCACTTTGGCGGGACCCGTTTTCGCCGGGCTAACCGGCTGTGCGCCTGCCGTCACCATCGCGGCGATGAGGCCGGCCAGAGCGAAATTTGCGGCAAGCGTTGGGCGCGTCATTTACCACTCCCTTGGTGCTCCGCTACCGGGCTTTGGAGTAATTGAGTCAAGTGTTCTATTGTATTTCATCGTGGGCAAACATGAAGATCGCATCGCAATCGCGGTGTAAATGCCAAGTCATTTGCGACCGCCGGAGCGGGGAATGTTCAATCTCCAAGACCCGCGGCACGTATATGATAGTTTTGGTGACAACTTCAGAAGACACCGGTTCGATGTTCGAAGAGCCGGTCTGGGCCATGTTACGAGACGGGGAACGCGATTCGCCGTGCTGGCCGTGAAGGAGGACTAATGATGAACGACGAGGTAAATCCCTATAACTGCTTTCAGCCCGGTAACCTGTTCTCCGGTTTCACGGAGGAGATCCTGCACGTAACGAATGGCTTCCGGAACGGGAAGAGCTTCGCGGTGCTGGGCGGGGCAGTGTGCGGAACAACATCGTTGTTGCTGAAGGTGAAAGAGCGGGTAATCGCGCAGGGAGTGACTGGGTCGCAAGCGTTCGCGCGAGTAATTGACCTCGGGGGCGAGGTGCCGCACTCGGCGTCCGAATTTTTCCTAATGCTATATCGAGAGGTGGTGATGGATTGCGAGGGAACTGAACCCTGGAGCGAAGCCCCGGCCACGCAGCCCTACCGGGCGTTTCTGAAGCGCCTCGAAGCCGCTGTGCCCGCCATCGAAAAACGGCATGGACCCAATTGGCTAGCGGTCCTGCTAATCGACAAATTGGACTTAGCGAAGGGACCGGGAAGACTGGATCTGGAGAATGCCGGACACCGGGAGGTGTTTACAAATCTGCGGAATTTATTGTCGGTGGATGATTTCCGGCGGCGTTTCCGGCTGGTGGCGACCGGCGGATCGGACATGTACCGGCTGGTGGCGAAAGGGAGCCCGCTGGTCAACCTACTGGAGCCTGTCTGGCTGCGTCCACTGACGGAGAAGGAAGCGGACGATCTAATCGCCGCGGGCCGGATGCGGTTAACAGCCGCGTTCCGAAACCGCTTGTTTGAACTGTCGGGGCGGCATCCGTTTATATTGCAGGATCTCTTGGAGCGGCTCTGGGAAAGGCGCGATGTCTTGACTGAGGCGATGCTCAACGACGCGGCGGCGCGGTTCGCCCGTAATCGCGGAAACTTGTTCCAGAAGTGGGTTGATGTAATGGGGCCGGAGCGATCCGCCGTGTACCGGGCGATCGCCGCGGGGGAAGGCAAATTGACGGTGCGGGAAATTCGAAAGCGCTCTAGAGTGGAGCATATCGACGAATCGTTGCGGGTGTTGAGTTTCCATGGCGTCATCGACGATGTGGAGGACCCGGACCGGCCGAAGATTGCGGGAACGATTTTTCTGGATTGGTTCCGGCGCAATGCGGAGATCGGGACGGTGGAGATGCCGGTTGCCAAAAAACCGAAGCGATTCGCCGTCGCGTTTTCGTTCGCCGGCGAGACGCGGAACCGGGTGGGGGAGATCGCCACTCGCGTCGCGCTCGAGCTGACGAAGTCCAGAATTTTGTACGACCGGTTTCATCTGGCGGAGTTTGCCATTCCCGACCTGGATACGCATCTGCAGCGGTTGTATCACGAAGAGTCGGAGCTGATAGTGGTGGTGATTTGCACCCGGTACGAAGAAAAAATGTGGACAGGGCTTGAGTGGCGGGCGATTCGAAATGTCTTGAACAAAAGAGATGACCAGACCATTATGTTCTTGCGCACCGATGACGGAGAGGTGGAAGGGGTGTTCGATTCCGATGGATATTTGGACTTGAGGAATATGTCGGACGATCAGGTGGCGGGGTTGATCCTGGAACGGTTGCAGCTGGTGCGGGGGACGGGGGCGGGTCTGCGTTGACGGCGCCGGGACTAGAATGAAGCGAGGTATAGTGCGCAGTAAACAGATCCCAAGCAGCGACACATTCCTTGTGAGGATGGCCGCCGGGCTGAAAGAGCCAACGGCCAAACGTCTCTCCGCGCTTGGCCGGCTTGAGGATACGGGCGAGGACGGGGACATGGTGATGCGGTTGAGCGGCGGCGATTCGGGCAATGCGAAGTCGGTTTGGAAAGCGCTGCAGAAGAAAGCGGGCAAGGCGGAGATTGACCCCGTACTCTTTGATGAGACCGGTAAGCCCCACTTTCCGACGGGGGAAGTGACTATCCGTTTTAAAGAGCGGCCGACCGATGCTTTCCTCGCCCGCTTCGCCAAGAATCACGGGCTCAAAGTGCGGTCGCGCAATGAGTATGTTCCGGCGCAAGTGGCTTTTCAAGTGGCGAAGCGAAGTTATCTGCCGGAGTTGATCGAGGCGCTGATTCCCGCTGAGAATGTTGTGAACGCGTGGGCGAATACCAAGTCGCGATACCGCCGGTCCTAAACTTCGCGGCGGATTCGATACAATGCGCCCATGCATATTTTTGACCTTCGAAAAACAAGAGTTCAACTTGACTTGGTGGAAACAACGGTCGAGTTGGCGGCGAGCGCCATAGACCTGCGAATGACCGGTGAAACGGGACAATCGGGTCTTCGGCTTAGCCGCGCGGCTGTGGGGTTCTTCGAGTACGGCCGGCAGACAGGCCCGGTCCCAGTCGAAGACCATTCCAAGGAGCCGCCAACAGTCTTGCGCGAGCGCGTAAGCGGGAGATTGCGCACGTTCAGCCGCGAGATAGTCATTCGCTTCCGGCCCGCGACGGCGCCGAAAACGCGGAAAGCGATCCTCGACAAGTATGGTTTCAAAGTGCGGCGGGCAAACCCGCTCATGAAGGATCAGGTAGTTGCCTACGACGTCCAGCGCAAGCACCTGGCGGGCAAGCTGCTCGACGTGGCCAACGATTGGGCGCAGATGGATGAGGTGGTCTTTGCCACACCCAACTTTGTATCGGAGTACACGCGCTCGGCGCTGCCGGTGCCCCATCCCCAGCAATGGCATTTGCGAAACCGCGGCACGGGCGGGCAGAAGAAGGGTGAGGATGTCCGCGCTCTGAAAGCATGGGCCATCACGAAGGGAAAATCGACTATCACCGTAGCGGTACTTGACGATGGAGTCGATATCGATCATCCGAATCTGAAGAGCCGGATTGCGCCGGGCGGACGCGATTTCTTCGTGGCCGCCGATCATCCCGAGCACCAGAATCCGCGGCCGAAGATATTCCGCTTTCCGTTCGATCAGATGGCGGGCAACGACATTCACGGAACGCCTTGCGCGGGCGTAATCGCGGCGGCCGGCAAAGCGGGAGGCGCGGTGGGGATCGCGCCGGGCTGCCGGATTCTGGCCATAAAGATCTTCCACGCCGACGATCTGGCTTCCGATGAGCGCGTCGCCGACGCCATCCGTTATGCCGCCGTTCATGCCGACATCCTGTCTTGTTCCTGGTCGGGCGGTTCAAGTCCGGATATTGAACAAGCGCTTGAGGACGCGGGAACGCTCGGACGCGGCGGGAAAGGCGCGGCAGTTTTCTGTGCCACGGGAAACGATTCCGAGAATACTATCGGCTTTCCCGCCAGCGATCTGAACGCGGTGGCGGTAGGGGCATCGACGGATACAGGCGAGCGGGCGGATTACTCCAACTTCGGGCCTCAGATCTCCATCGTGGCGCCATCGAGTGGCGGCATCAAAGGCATTTTTACGACCGATGTGAGTATTGCCAATCGAGGATTTAATATCGGACTCATGGCGGCCGGCGGGGCCGATGGACTTCATACCAACTCTTTTGGCGGCACTTCGTCCGCTACTCCGTTGGCGGCGGGAGTGGCCGCTTTGGTGTTATCCGTGCGTCCCGATTTGGACCGCGCGACCCTGAAGAGCGTGCTGGAAAAGTCGGCCGATCGGATCGCGTCCGATCACGATGGCAGCGGGCACAGTATTGAATTTGGGTTCGGACGAGTAAACGCCGCGGAGGCGCTCGCTCGGGCTAAGGCCCTTTAGTAGTTCGCCCGAATTTCCTGGCCGGATTCCAAACCGCTCGCAATGACCGCATGGGTATCGTTGCGCAGACCGGTTTTCACTTCCACCTTCGCAAATCCCTGCGCCGTCTTCACTTGCACAAAGCTCTTGCCTTCTTCATCCATTACGGCTCCCAGCGGCACCAGCACGGCCTTGTCTTCGGAGCTTTCCAACAGAACGTCGGCCGATCCGGAAAGGTCGGGAATCAGGCGGTGCTCCACCGTGTCAAACGAAATTCGCACCGGTACATTGCGGATGAAGAAATTCTGCCGCATTCCGCCGGCGGCGATGGCACCGATGCTGAAAATGTGGCCTTTTAAAACGAGTCCGTTAAAGGCGTCCAAGCGCATTTCCGCATTCTGGTTTAGTTTAAAACGGTCACTCTCGGCCTGATTAATCTTTGCTTCCAGCATCATGCTCGACGGGTTAACAACCTTCATAAACGGCTGTCCGGGAGCCACCTGGTCGCCAGTCTCAATTTGCCGCATCCCGCTGCCGCTCCACATCGATTGATAGACCACCAATCCGTCAATCGCCGCGTGAATCGAAAAGCGCGCGATGTCATTCGCATGCCGGTCTAAATGCCGTTTGTGACGCTCCCATGTTAACTCCAGAATTCGAATCTCCGCCGCCTGCCGCTTCCGTGTATTCTCCACGTCGGACTGCAGTTGCTTATGCCGCGCTTCAGCTTCTTCGGAGTTCAACTGCAGAATCATCCGCTCCACTTCCGTCCGCACTTCCGCGGCCTTGGCGTCCAGGCGGGCCTTGTCCAGGTCGGACTTCGCCACCGCCAGCGTCAATTGCATGTTCTTCCAGTCAATTTCCAACTCAGCTTTGCGCTTCCGCACATCCGCCTCAGCCGATTCGACGTAATCTTTCACATCGTCAATATGATCCTGCACCGACTGGCCGTCAATCGCCGCCAGCAGTTCGCCCTTCTTCACCATCGAGCCCGAAGGCGCGAGCTTCAGAAGAACCATCGGGCGATTTCCCTCGGGTCCGCGAATCATCGGAGCAGTCACATTCGCGTACTCGCGCGCCGCCGACGAACCGCTGATCCGCGCCCGGACTTCCAGTTTCCCTTGCGTCGCTTTCACCACCGGAATGGCGGCAATCGACGTCTGCGCGCTCTTCTGGGCGATCGAGCGCTTATAGCCAAATTCGTAGCCTGCCCAGGCTCCGACGGCAACTAGAGCCGCGATCAGCCAACCCTTCCAGGCGCTGCCCCCCTTCGGGGATGGCGGCAATACGACTGGCGCCAGTCTTTCCGGTTGCTGGACTGGCGATGGTGCTGGATTTGTAAATGCCGACATGAAAAGCCTCGCGAAGAGAGAGTCTACGCCTTGTTTGGATAGGCGCGTGGGATCCGGGGAAGGTTACGCAATCATTATAAGTGTAGAGTTGGCGGGACTGCATAAAGATTCGGCGCTGCCCGCCCGATGTACTAAGTGGGCCGAAAATGCAATGTAAACCGTTGACTAAACATTCGCGACGGATCGCGAGCCTTCTTCCGTTCCTCGCTGCCCTGCCTGGGATGGCGCTAGCCGCGGAGTCACCGGGCATCCGGCTATCGAGCCCAACCTTGGGGTGGGTGCTCGCGTCCGATGGGTCGCAACTGATTGAAATCGCTGGAATTGCCGCGAGTCCGCGGGCTGGGCGGGCTATCGATCTTCCGTCCGCCGCCCGGCGCTTCTGGACATCTCCCGACGCCAATGCCGTTATCCTGCGGCTCGATACTGGTATATTCCTTCTCCGGTCCGGCGACCAACTGGAGCAAGTCGCTGAAGGTATTGCAGTCACCGCGGTTTGGGATCGTGCCTCGACCGGCTTTGCCCTCTGTTGGGCCGAAAAAAACCCGCCGGTTCCCGACTTGCGGATGGTGATTGGACCGGGCACAACAAATATTCCTGTCGATATCACACTCTCGAAGAGCTACTCGCTGCCGATCACTGGCGATTTGGTTCTGACGTCGGAGGCGAACACGGGAGCCTCCGATGGCGAAGTTAACAAACCAGATCCGGCTGTCCAGTTGCTGCCGGGCGGGCGGCGAACCCGGTTTGAGATTCCGGCCGGAACGCGTTCGGCTCGGGTGCGATTGGCGTCCTTGGGCACGGT
>Ga0163150_10006634_pt1 | contig 14054 bp, 13 predicted proteins | sample OliLakLV19P2IB_FD_148628 | JGI IMG/M metagenome (GOLD analysis project Ga0163150, IMG submission 148628) | Freshwater microbial mat bacterial communities from Lake Vanda, McMurdo Dry Valleys, Antarctica - Oligotrophic Lake LV.19.P2.IB | ecosystem: Environmental > Aquatic > Freshwater > Lake >...
GGGTGTAGGTGTTGGCACCGGCGTAGGAGTAGGGCTTGGCACGGGGGTTGAATAAGTAATTGCAATTTTCGGAGCTTGTGTCGTATTCCATTCATATGAACGAATAAACTTTCGCGACCACGCCGGGCTTGTTCCTTTTGTAAGTATTGAGAAGCTGTTACCTTGTGACCAATCAGCACGGTTTACAATCTCATGCAAAATTGTTTTAACATCGGTTACTACATACCATGTGTTTGAAAGCCATTGAACATTCGAGTTATTAGTAATCTTTTGTGTAGTTTGGGCTCGCTGTGAAGGTCTCGAACTCGTGGAAAATACACTACTATTTCCTGATGCGTCTCCTGAAATATTTAGTCCAAGTGAAATCCATTGATTTTGCAATGAATAGACCATGAGGCTCGCAGCGGTTATCGTTGAGTTTTTAGGAATACCAACATTCGTAAACCGGAAACCTGCAAAACTTTTAGTTGTAGATCCCCCAGTTCCTAACCACTGAGTCGTTGCACCACTTTCAAATGTAGTTCCGTCTTCATTAACATCATTTGTTCCGGCACCAACCTGTACAGTGATCTGTGCTGCGCTAACTGATGAAGCTGAAAGAAGTGAAAAATTGAGGGCGAAAAGGAGCAGTACTGTAAAGCCTGCGCTCCTAACCCAATTTTTCATTGTATTCATTTGGTATAGACTACTATTTCTTAAAATGCAACTGTTTACGGTGCATTTTGTCCGATAGTTTTTGACTTTATCAATATTTGATATATACTAAACATTCTTCCAATGAAGTATCGGAGTGCAAATGCAGCTTTGGGAATATAAAGTACTTTACTTTAAACGTGAAAAACTATCAGAAGTGGAAGATGAAATTAACAAGCTGGGCAATCAGGGTTGGGAGCTGGTCAGTGTAACCGAAGATACTGAGTTTGGTTCCACACTCTATTTAATGCGTCCACGCAAGCGATAAATTGATAGTAGGCGCGGTATTACCCGCGCCTTTTTAGTGTTTTAAAATATATAAGTTTTTATTTAACTTCTCTGTAAATCGAGGCGTAATATTGCTATTTATAGATTACCGTGCAATCTTAATACAAAAAAAGGGCTTGCACTCATGTACAAGCCTGTTCAAAACTACTTATGTGGTCTCAGTAATGACACCGCTAATCCACCGGTAGCAGCACCACTCACTGCACCTATTGCCCCTCCCACCGATGCACCCAATACGGCAGGTAATACTCCTGCGAATATAATTGAACCCTGTCCTGGGATGGTTATTGCAAACAGTCCCATGACTATTCCAAAAAGTAATCCAACAAATGCACCAAAGCCGCTTCCTTCTCCCGAGTCAACTCCGCCTGGATCTCCGTCAGGTTCAAACATTGAAACCCTTTCCTTACTACAATCAATTTACTATTCTGACCGCTTTATTGTATCACAAAACAACCTATAGACGGTTAATATGCCCACAAAAAAAGGGCACATGTCTGTGCCCATAAATAACGATATGATTATTAACTTTTTGTTCCTAAGGCTCTCCATGAAAAAAACAAAGAGCAAAGAAACATTCCAACGCAGATTGCGAGCCATACTGACGCTACAGTCTGTGCATCTCCACCGATCGCCTTTGCAAATTGTGCTGCGTCGTCGTGCGATGCTGGGTGCGTAACTGAAATCAAACCTGATGTACGGATATACGCATTAAACATCAATGAAAAGTTGAATACATTCAGGAGAATCAAGCTGAGTATCACTCTACCTGATGAACCTGCCACAATCAACGCCCCTCCGGTTATTCCACCCATAATGAACGAAAGATTAGTGGTCTGTGTCCGATCAATTCCAGCAATCGTAACAGATGAAACAATTATGAATAGTATCGCAGCTATCTCAAAGACACGACGATGTTTTTTTACTATTAACGCGACTATGATAAAGCCGAGCGCAAAACCTACGCTTATTGCTCGAGTGATGGGATCACTTGTTGCAAACATACTGGTCGTTACTAGAACGATCGTTCCATATATAAATGCACACGCGTCGCTCCACTGATGTGACCTATTAGTCAGATAAAAAAACAGTGACCCAACGAATGCTGCTCCTAGGTACCCTGCTGGTGAGAACAAAAGGAAATTGCCACCTGCAATCATTGCGTGTCCACCCTGTGCCGGAACAATTACCATTTCGATAATGCTGCCACCCGTAAGCACCCCCACGAGTACATGTCCTGCCTCGTGCCAAAGCACGTAGAACTGGTCGAGCGGATATCGGATAAAGTTCAAAATTGGCACATTCAAAATCAGGTACCAAATAATGACTCCCAAGAGTCCCAACAAAACCATTACAGTCCTTCGATTTGAAGGGTAAATTGTGCTCATCGAACGCTCCTTGAGTTATCTATTACTCGATGTATATTTTATCATTGAAGGAATCATTTTACAAGCTATAAGATATAAAAAGAGGGATCATCTTTACTTTTTTTTAATATCAGATATAGTATTGGTAGAGTAGTTTCCGCCATAGTTTGTGGAGTTATCTGTGAAGTTACCGGATGAACGGTGAAACAAACTGCTACTCAAACTGGTGTGTGCGGCTGGGTGTGTAATCCTCAGCCGCCTCTTTTTTTTGACTGGTTTTATTTTAGTTCACTACTTCGGTATACTCCAACTGCGCTCAGTAAACATATGATTCCCATTAAAATAAACAGCGGAGGAAATCCCCATTGTGATGCGATCAATCCACCAATAAGTGCACCAATGGCTGCACTAAATTGATTGGTGATTTCCCACGTAGCCCACTGAGTGCCTTCATGTTTTTTTGTCACATTGGTTGAATACATACTGTCCCAAGCAGGTGAGTAAATGGCAGTTCCCATTCCGATAAGAACTTGAACTAAATACAGTTTTTGAACGGTGTCTACGAGTAAATATGAAAAGTAGCCTGCGGCGATTAATAGAAATCCGAGCACTAATATGTTTTTTCCTTGTCGTTTATGGTCAAACAATTTGCCCGAAATAAACAGTGTGATTGAAGTGACGATTGAATAAATAAAGAAGGTAAGACTCGCGTCAAGTAAATCCCCTCCGATTTGCTCAACAAGAAGTGCGTATATTGGTCCAATCATGGCAGAGGCGGCAATAATGATACCAGCACTTCCTGCCAGAAGACGTAATGCACGATTAAAGTAAAGCTTCATGCTTTCATAACACCTGAGGGATTAATGATTGGTATTGTTTTGTAGTTGACATGGTTTTCTAAAGATTTGTATAGTGCAATACTTATTGATTAAGAGAACGGAGTATCAAATGAGGAAGCACCATGAATCGTTTTCATGGCTTGTCGTAGTACAACCAGTTAACGATACTGGTCCAATACAGTTTATTCATGAGGAAACTGATGAGGTATTAATTTCAATTGAAAGCGGAGAGAATCTACACTTGAAATTTCATGATTCGTTCTCAGGTGGAGTTCTCACTTTTGACATAAAGCAGGTGCTCCATGCGCAGGTCTATGCCTATGCATTTGAACGAGCACGTCGGTGCAATCAAAAGCTTGTTTTAGAGTTTGAAATGACTCCGCGACAGACTCACGGAAACGTCTCAGCGATTATGTCGAGTACAAATAGTAGCCTTCGTATGTATCAATAAGCAAGTCCCCACGCATGTCGTGGGGACTTTTTTGAGGGAGTACTCATTTGGGTTTATTTTGGTACAATAGAGATATGTCTCAATTTAAAATAAACGCTCGCTTTACACCAATGGGAGACCAGGAACAGGCAATTGCTAAGCTTACTGAAGGTGTTAATAAAAAAGTTCCATACCAAACACTACTCGGTGTAACTGGGTCAGGAAAAACATTCACGATGGCAAACGTCATTGAGCGTACCGGGAAGCCGGCCCTTATTATTTCTCACAACAAAACACTTGCGGCACAGCTGTATCAGGAATTTCGTGACTTTTTCCCTGAAAACGCGGTGAGCTACTTTGTTTCTTACTACGATTATTACCAACCAGAAGCATACATTCCTTCAACTGACACTTATATCGAGAAAGATTCAGATATTAATGACTTAATCGATAAGCTTCGGTTGGCTGCGACAACCAATCTCTTAACGCGCAAAGATACGATTGTGGTTGCCTCAGTCAGCTGTATTTATAACATTGGTTCACCGAAGGAGTACGGGAGCTTTATTTTTGAATTCGTTCGAGGCATGAAAATTGCTCGTGAGCAAATTATTGACCGTTTGATTGACCTGCAATATCAACGAGGCGACTTTGGTTTCCATCGTGGAACATTTCGTGTCAGGGGTGACACGATTGATATTTACCCCGCATACAAAGATGAAGGGGTACAGATAGAAATGTTTGGCGACGTGATTAAAAACATTTTTATCTTTGATCCAATTACAGGGAAAACACTCCAAGAGGGAAACAGCTTTGAAACATTCACACTTTTCCCCGCAAAACACTTCATGACTGATCCGACGAAAAACGCTTCAGTATATGAGCAAATTGAGAAAGACTTATCAGAGCGTGTCGCTTGGTTTAAAAAGGAAGGTCGCGAGCTTGAGGCACATCGACTTCATCAAAAGGTCACCTACGAGCTCGAGATGTTGCGTGAGGTGGGCTACGTTAAAGGTGTTGAAAACTACTCGCGCTATTTTGATGGCCGTAAACCCGGCGACCCGCCAAACTCCTTAATGGAATACTTTTGGGAAGCTTACGGAGATGATTGGATTGTAATAGTTGACGAAAGCCACATCACATTCCCTCAGGTACGGGGAATGTATGCGGGTGACCTTTCTCGTAAGCGAACACTTGTTGATTATGGATTCCGGCTCCCAGCAGCGTTTGATAATCGCCCGATGATGTTTGAAGAGTTTATGCGTCGCATCCCTAACTTCGTTGCAGTTTCAGCAACTCCGTCCCAGTGGGAGTTATCGCTGTCTGAAAAACATGTGGTGGAGCAACTCGTCCGTCCGACAGGTATCCCTGACCCAGAAGTTGAAATTCGACCAACCAAGACCCAGGTTGCTGACGTAATGGAAGAGGTAAAAAAGCGAGTTGAGAAAAAGCAGAGAACCTTAATTACTACCCTCACCAAGCGCACGGCGGAGGACCTGTCAGAATATATGAAAGCTGCCGGTATTAATGCACACTACTTGCATTCTGATATCACGACTCTTGACCGTACTGATATTCTTGACGACTTGCGTGCAGGAAAATATGACGCATTAATTGGTATTAACCTCCTTCGTGAAGGACTCGACTTGCCTGAGGTTTCACTGGTTGCGATTTTAGACGCGGATAAGGAAGGCTTTTTGCGCAGTGATGTTGCACTCATTCAAACGATGGGACGAGCAGCACGACACCTTGAAGGTACGGTCATTATGTATGCTGATCGAACGACGGGTTCCATGGAGCGAGCACTGAGCGAAGTACGTCGTCGCCGCGCGTATCAGATAGACATGAACAAGAAGCTGGGTATTACTCCTTCAGCCATCAATAAACCAATTCGAGACAAGTTAGTTGACCGAAGTGATGATGACGAGGAAACATTTGTATGGAAAAGTAAAAATCCAGGGTTTGCGAGCCTTCCTGACATTGAAGTTGAGAGCTTAACTCCCATGGATCGGAAGCGATTAGTTAAAAACCTGCGTAAAGAAATGAACCTGGCGGCAAACGACTTAAACTTCGAGTTTGCGGCACAAATCCGCGACAAAATTCGTGATATTGAAGGAAAGTAGTCGTAGTGGTACTATATACCCCATAAAGATATAAACCTAGTATTGGAGGTGTTTTTTGAAAAAGGTTCTCCTAGGGCTTGTGAGTTGGATTGCACTTGTTGTTATCCTGTGCCCAGTTGCTCAAGAGATTAATATTTGGCTCGACATATCATTAATGTTCTATCCTCGTTTAGAAGCGTTTGAGCTACAGCGGCCTGAGGATACGGTGGGTTGTATAGATGATCAGGTAAATGTTGAGATAATTTCACCACAGCTACTTACCATTAATCGACACTACTCTGATTTTTCAGTATCAACGCTGCGAAAAATAGATATGCTTATCGCTGAAACCATGAATGTAGAGTTAACTCCGACTATCACTTGGTGGTTAAAGAAGGGTGATCACCCGTTTGTGACATATAATTTGAGGCAAACTGGGGATCGGTGGGGTGGTAAGGCAACGGTCGTTGGCTGGAACAATTGCCAAATAGATTTATCACATGGCAATGTGACATCCTTAACACTGGTGAGGTTACTAAGTGGTGCTCACAATAGCTTTGGTACATACTTTCATGAGCGTGCCCACACACTTGGTGCAATTCATGGTGCATACGCAGCGAAGTTTAAGTATGACTATGATAATCCGAATGTAGTTGGTCCATTTGATGCCTACTGGTGGGGGGAAATGGCAAGATATGCATATATGCATGGATGTCACATGTTTCCCTCTGATACCCTAGATGTGGAGACCTGTACTAAGATCGAGAATATATGGAGTAAAAACTAATTATTGGCGCGGTATAACCGCGCCTTTTTTGCTGTCTCATAATACAGTTTGAGTTGAAAAAAAGGCAATTATATGCTATAGTATTTACCGGTATATAAGCATTTATAAAGGGGACTTGTGATGAAACGGATTGTGAAAGCTCTTGCTAGTATCGCTATTTTTGGGATTGTAGGATACACAATTGGCTCTCTTCTTGGGGACGTCATAACAGACTTTGATCCACTGAGAATATATCTTTCCGAATTCGAAACGGAAACTCAAAAATCAGTACCCATTGAATGCGGTATTACATCAGTAACAGTTGAAGCAAGAGAACAACCTTCGCCAAATAGCAGGTTTATCACTCATATTAGTGAAGGTTCAGTCATCTGTGTCGGTGAAGTTCTAATTTCTGATAGTATCGCGTGGGGTTACCTGTATCAGGCTGAATTTGTCCCCAGTGGGTGGATTCGCCTTGAAAACATTGTGTACACGCATACGCTTCCGGATACAACCGGAGAGTATAAATTGGTCAAAAAACAATCGGGAGAATGTCTCTATGACCGACTCGAAATAGAGACTATTTCACCGGAACTAATTACGATTAATCGCCAGTATACAGAGCTAACAAAAGTGCAGCTACAGCAGCTTGATACGTTGTTATCGAAAACGATGAATGTCGAACTTATTCCCTCGGTTGTCTGGTGGGTAGGTGATGTAGATTTAGAGTTTGCCGCGCCTTACCTCAGTATTGACCTTGGCGGTTGGAATGGAAAACAAACTGCACGAGTTTGGGATGGCTGTAATTTACGCTACGCATCAGAGCCAAGCCTGGTCGGTGTTGCCGTAGTTCGTGTCCAGGATGGAGCAGACTATGATTTTGATACCTACCTACATGAGCGGTCACATACACTCGGGGCAGTTCATGGGTTAGACGCCATAAATTATGATGAACAACCCGAAGAGAATATTGAGGGCCCAATGGATGCATATTGGTGGGGTGATGCGGGCACTTTTGCATATCTTGACGCTTGTTATGTGTTTGAGGCTGAAAGCCAAAAGCATAACATCTGTCTAGCAATTGCAGATGTCTTACAAAGTTAAATTGTGCGCGAGGTTTTACCTCGCGCTTTTTTCTGCCTTTTTTTTGTGTTTATTACGCATACCGATAATTGAAAATCGCCACTTTTAATGCTATAGTAATTGACTTTAGTTAGTACGTTACATACAAGGGGTATACTTTGAAACGACTGCTCACTTTACTGTCGGTATTCTGCATTGCGTATATTGCAACAATTGCATTTCTCAATTTTGCATTCAATAAGCCAGAGGTACTTACAATACCCGTCGTTCGCAGTTTTTACCTGTCAAAATTTAATGTTGCTGAGATTGACTCACCATCAGTACCCTGTGGTTTTACTGCCGATCGGTTGCGAATCCGCGCGTTGGCTACGACAAGTAGCGAAGTACTGGATGTACTCCCCGCAAATACGAATATTTGCTTCACTGAGACTATTGAGGTGGATGGGAGCCAATGGGGCCGTCTTGAAGATTCTAAGGATTACCCAATAGGGTGGGTATTCATGAACTTTGTTAATATGGACCCGAAGTACAGCATGGTACGCTATTCATTGGTTGATATCGATCCGTCTAAAGACTGCTGGTTTGATGAGCATGTGATAGAGGTAGTGTCTCCACACTTAATTTCCATTAATCGTGGGTACACAAACTTTACGCTTGAGGAGCTTGAAAAGCTTGATGTGGTTGTATCAGAGACCATGGTGGTCGATTTAATCCCCGCATTTATCTGGTGGATAAAATTCCCTGAGATACCACTAACCCGTCCATTTACCCGTGACCATGAAGAGAACTGGGAAGGGTTTCAAACAAACTGGTCATGGGATGGATGTAATCTCGTACCAATACTAAGTGATGTTATTGCTCTGACTGTCGTAGTCACTGAGTATGGTGAATCGAATGCTCTGGGAACATATTTACATGAGCGAGCCCATTCATTACATGCAGTTCATGGGAGAGCAGGTCTAAAGACTGGCGTCAAACTAGATGCTGACGTTGAAGGACCAAATGATGCATACTGGTGGTCAGATATCGGTAAAGCTGCTTCAATGGGGACTTGTAGGCTGTATGAAGTCGATACTCTGGACTATACGACATGTACAGCGATCTCAAACATTGTAAATTGATATGAAAAAGCGCAGGGGAATACCCTGCGCTACTTTTATGCCCCTTTATCAAGGACTTTCGGTATTCCTCGAAGAAAAAGTGGGCTGAGGAACAATAAAAAGTTTACCAATCGAAATTCGCCCGTTCTTGATATGATAAAAAGTGAAATAAAGGTGAGAAGAGCGCCAACCGTGATAACAACTACCATTCGGTATTTTATAATCTCCTTCCACTCCTGTATGTTGTACCACTCAACTAATCCAACGAGAGCGACTCCCAGTAATACACAATATGCTGCAATCTCTACATTCTGGTGAACCATTACTAACCTCCAATTATCGTACGATACAGTAGACTACACCAATTTAAAACACAAAAAAAGCGGAGATGTAATCTCCGCCTGCTATGTTAGTTTAGCGCTTGGTTAGCCTCTTCAAGCACTTGCTCAATAGTAACCTCGCCGTCATTATCAAATGTTAACTCAACCTCGCGGGGTAACTCTTTGGCTTTTTCAACAGGTGCGATTCCCACTGCTTTGAGTAATTCAAGCTGCTCACCTTTGTCGAAATAGGTATAAACGTTGTACAGCGCCCATATAAGGTTTAACAACGCAATAAATACAAACCCCCATGAGACCTGTGCCATAAAAGAATAAGCCCAAACCAATACACACATCATCGTAAAACCGATAATACCACTCGCAACATATACCCTATCTTTAGCCATATCGTTTTCAATATACTGATATGCCGGAGCCTGACCATTGCCACCGCATTCGGGGCAGAAAATTGTAATGCTCCCATCTTGAATTGTGATATCTAGGGTACCTTCACCCTTGCACTTACGGCATTTAACTAACCAGTCCATTTTGCCTCCTTTATAACACAATGTATACAAAATTATACCATATTATGGGTATAATGTCCAAATTGTTGATACAAAAAAAACGGGGAATGTATCCCCGTATATTTACTAATGCCCTTCTATTTGCTCATCGCCATCTATTAGCTCATACAACGAAAGCTGCTCGCCATCACCACCTAATGTTAATGCATTCTTTGGTTTTTCTTCTCCGATAATCCCTGCCATTTCGAGCAAATGCATAGCTCTTGTATTTTCAAATACCTTAATCCCTATTGCGAGTGTAATAATTATTCCACAGAGGGTAATTGCTAATGGAACAATAGCGAGTACGATTAACCCTGGCTCAAGAGTTATTAATAATACACCTGAACCAATTGCCGTAGAAAACGTTATTAAAAGTGACGGAATAAAAAGCATGAGGTTAAACCTTCGTCGCTTCTGTAACTGTCCATAAATTGGGACATGACCTGACCCGTTGCATACTGGACATTCGATTTGTGTACCACTTCGGGTATTAAAATCAATTTGTGCTGCGATGAATAGTGTCTTCTTGCCTTTACATTCAGGGCACGTAATCATTCCATCCATGAATAATCCCTTCTGATTTAATGGATAGGGAAGTATAATCCATTATAGGTGTATTTACAATGAAAATATGCACATGAACAAAACCCAAACATGGGGTATAATAGATATTTGCAAAACCCTTCAAAATTATGGAAAAATTTATAAAAGTACGAGGAGCACGACAGCATAACCTAAAAAACATTGATCTTGATATCCCAAAAGATAAGTTGGTTGTGTTTACCGGCGTCTCTGGGAGTGGAAAAAGCTCAATGGCTTTTGACACGATCTACGCTGAGGGTCAGCGTCGCTATGTTGAGTCACTTTCAACCTATGCACGTCAGTTTTTAGGTGTGATGGGTAAGCCTGACGTTGATCACATTGAAGGCCTGTCTCCTGCAATTTCCATTGATCAAAAAACTGTTTCTCATAACCCTCGCTCAACAGTTGGTACCGTCACTGAAATATACGACTATATGCGACTTCTATTTGCACGTATTGGCCACCCACACTGTCCAATCTGTGGACGAGAAATTGCAAGCCAATCTCTTGATCAAATTGTTGCAAAAGCTATGAACATGATTAATGAAACGACGAAGGAAAACAAAGTTGGACGCTTCTTTGTCATGAGCCCGGTGATTAAAGACCGGAAAGGTGAATTTAGCGCTCTGTTTGAAAACTTGAAAGCAAAAGGATTCCGCCGAGTGCGTATTGATGGACAGGTTCGAGACTTGAATGACGACTTTGTTCTCCTTAAAACCAACAAGCACACCATTGAAGTAATCGTTGACCGTATAGCCCTTACTGCAGCAGAGCTTAAAGATGAGCTTGGAATGCAGAACCTCGTGAAGCGACTTTCGGACTCAATTGAGCAGTCCCTGACACTTTCAAATGGGCTTATTGTCGTCTCTCAAATACTCGACAAAAGCTTTGAAATGCCTGAGTATCCGAAAGAGTTCAAAGATCATCTCTACTCAGAAGCATTTGCATGTCCAGTTGACAACATTGAGCTACCTGAGATTGAGCCCCGTACTTTTTCATTTAACTCGCCGCATGGTGCCTGTGAAGAGTGTAGTGGAATTGGACGAATATTAAAGGTGAACGAAGATATGGTTTTTTCGCCCGAGCTTTCAGTTCGCGAAGGAGGAATTATTCCGTTTTCGAGTATTTTTGAGCATGACACCTGGTTTTCTCGGTTATTGATCACGGTATGTGAAGAACATGGAATTGATGCATCTGCTCCAATCAGCAAGCTTACGGCTGATCAAAAGCAAGTTCTTTTGCATGGTACTGGTAGCAAAGCATATCGGGTACATGGAAAAAATAGGCAAGGCAACGATACGTCAATTCTCGAGGAGTTTCATGGAGTAACGGCAGAGCTTGAGCGAAGACACCGTGATAGTGAAAGCGATTACGTAAAAACTGCCATTGAAAAGTACATGATTGAAAAACCATGCCCTGAATGTAAAGGACGACGACTAAAACCTGAAGCTCTTGCGATTACCATTGAAGGAAAGTCGATTGCAGACGTAACTGACATGAGCATCTTGCACTCTGAAAACTGGATTAGTGACCTTGGCAAGCCAAACGTGCTGTCCAATCGTGAAGTTCAAATTGGAACGCTTGTGTTAAAAGAAATTCGAGAGCGACTTGGGTTCTTAGTTGATGTAGGGCTTGACTACATTACCCTTTCCCGTGCTGCTGATACACTTTCGGGAGGAGAGGCACAGCGTATTCGATTGGCTTCACAAATTGGTTCAGGTCTGACAGGAGTGCTTTATGTGCTTGATGAGCCAACTATTGGACTCCATCCGCGAGACAACCTTCGCTTGATTGAAACCTTAAAGCGAATGCGAGAGCTCGGAAATACGGTCGTCGTTGTTGAGCACGATCGTGACGTTATGCTTGCAGCTGACTATGTATTTGATTTTGGACCAGGGGCAGGGAAGCATGGAGGAAGTGTTATTGCACAAGGAACTCCGATGGAAGTAGCTAAAAATAAGCAAAGCATCACCGGACCCTATTTGGCTGACTCTAAAAAGATTACCTTCCCCAAAACCAAGAGAACTGAAAGTGCGAGTACGATTACCTTGTCTGGTGCCCGCCAATTTAATTTAAAAAGCGTTACCTTAAAGATTCCGGTTGGAAAGCTGACTTCTGTTTCCGGGGTTTCTGGAAGTGGAAAGTCAACATTAGTGGTTGAAACTTTGTTCCATGCCCTTAATAAAGCTATTAACAAGGCATATCGGCATCCAGCAGGTGAGTATGATCAAATTCTAGGAGCTGATGCGATAGATAAAGTTATTTTAATTGATCAGTCACCAATTGGTCGAACTCCGCGGAGTAATCCGGCAACCTACACCAAAGTTTTTGATTCAATTCGTGATGTATTTGCCCAAACTCGGGATGCGAAAGCACTTGGATTTAAAAAGGGGCGATTTTCATTTAACGTTAAAGGTGGGCGCTGTGAAGCGTGTGAAGGACAAGGACAAGTGAAAATTGAAATGCAATTTATGCCAGACCTGTGGGTTACCTGTGAAGTGTGTAAAGGTGCACGATTTAATAGCCAAACTTTGGAGGTAGTGTATAAGGGGAAAAACATTGCAGAAGTACTTAAAATGACTATTTCTGAAGCAGTCGAATTTTTCCATGCCTATCCAAACATTGAAAGCAAACTCGTTACCTTGGCTGAAGTCGGACTTAACTATATGGAGCTTGGGCAACCAGCAACCACCCTCTCAGGAGGAGAGGCACAGCGCGTGAAGCTTGCAACAGAGCTTGCAAGACGTGCTACTGGACGAACGGCATATATTCTAGACGAGCCTACAACAGGACTTCACTTTAAAGACCTTGAAAAGCTTATGGCTGTGCTTAAAATTCTCGTTGAGCGAGGCAACACGGTAGTTGTAGTTGAGCACAACATTGATGTTATTAAGAATGCTGATTGGGTAGTCGATATGGGCCCTGAAGGGGGAGATGGCGGAGGATATATTGTAGCTGAGGGAACTCCAGAGCAGATTGCGAAGGATCCTAAAAGCGTTACCGGGAAGTTTTTGCACTAAGCTGATCAATTTTCAGGTAGAGGAATATTTTTCGTAGAAGTGAATTTTTACCGGGGTACGCCCCGGTTTTTTTGTGCAGTACAATATACTGTGAAGAAAATAATAACTACATTCCTCTTATTTCTATTTGCCATAGTATCACCTGCATCTGCACAAAGTGATGACTTCTACTTTTCACTTCGCTCTGAGTACAACATTAAAATTGATGGGCTCACGGACATTACCCATTCGATTGAAATACAAAATCAAAAGACAGAGACCCATGCACCCTCGTTTACCCTGAGTTTAAGTGGGGGAAAGCTTGAAGAGATTGAGGCATATGAGTCTGGAGTCGCGCTTCCAGTCAAAGTTGAGCAAGACGGTGCAATGACTCGAATAACTGTTGAGTTTATTGAAGCAGTTGTAGGTCGAGGAGCTCGGCGGAAATTTGTAATACAGATGAAGGATCGTACGATTGCTGTGAAAAGTGGGGACATATGGGAAGTAGCAATTCCACGGCTTGATAACGTTGATCAATACCTTGATGTGCGCGCAAAAGTTGTTGTACCAGATGACTTTGGAGAATTGGCCTCAGTTTCTCCCGACCCGGACACACGCGGGAGAAGCAGTTTTGAATTTCGAAATAAAAAGCTTTTGGAGCCAATTACCGCAGCCTTTGGAAAGTTTCAGGTATATACCGTGTCGCTTGAATATGAGCTTGAAAATGAAACTGGTAGCACAGCTCATGAATCTGTGGCAATTCCTCCAGACACCTCATACCAAAAGGTACATATCGAGCAGATTAATCCTAAGCCAGATAACGTGACGGTTGATATTGATGGGAACTGGCTTGCACATTACACAATAGCTCCACGTACTCGTACCCATATTACCCTTTCAGGATTTATTCAAGTATTTA
>Ga0163150_10006636_pt1 | contig 14052 bp, 17 predicted proteins | sample OliLakLV19P2IB_FD_148628 | JGI IMG/M metagenome (GOLD analysis project Ga0163150, IMG submission 148628) | Freshwater microbial mat bacterial communities from Lake Vanda, McMurdo Dry Valleys, Antarctica - Oligotrophic Lake LV.19.P2.IB | ecosystem: Environmental > Aquatic > Freshwater > Lake >...
CTATTGAAGTAAAGCAGTTATCTCTAAGAGAAGCTTTGTTAAAACAAGGTATCAATCCAACTAAGATTGCAAAAAAAGTTGATGTCCTTTTGGAAGCTGTAGATTCAAAAGGAGATATCGATTATTCAGCTGTCGATAAAGGAATAAAACATGCAACAACAATCTTCGGAGTGATCGATCCTGAAGAAGTAAAACCTCTTGCTCGCACAACATATAATTTTATATTTTCAGCTGGAGTGCAAGAAGAAGTTAAAAAGATGGAAGATACAATAAAAAATATGTTAATCAAAAAACCTGATGTTCAAAAAGATTAAACGGCTTTTAAAACTTTCCAAGCTCGATGATAAACTTGTGTCTACTATCACAGCAGAAAAACTCGATAAAGAAATAGACACTTTTCTTGGCAATGGTAAAGCTGAATTTTTTGGTGATCCAACTATAGAAGAAACACTCGCACACAAACGAAACGAAGATGGAACTTTGTCATGGTATGAACGATTAAAAAATTTATGAGTGACCCACTTAGACACTCACCAAAACCTTTAATCGAAGAGCACTACCACATCAAAGAGCTTATTGAGCGGCAAGAAGAAAGAACAGCTGATCGAACATACGATCGCAATCAGCGTAAAGAACGAGTTGATTTAGATGAAATGATTGCACAAGCAAAGACGGTAGAGCTCATGGACTTCTGGTGTAATACGTGTAAGAAAGATTTTAAAGCAATTGCACAAAAACAAGTCGAGGAGGACTGGTCAAACTCTTCACAGTCGATTGCGTTTTATAAAACAAAATGTTTTGCCGGTCATTTCGTTATACGACTCATCACAGATAAACACGCAGATGGTTATTGGAGAAGATCGAAGTTTGTAGCACTAGATAGAGGAAGACATGGATTTGATCTACTACAGCCATTTGAGGAAGGATTTAATCTTTTATACGGTAAGCCTAAAATATAATATGGAAATATCATCAACACGAGTGCTTGTTAAGAAAGCAAAGCAACCTATACAAGAAGGTTTCAAAACAGTAGAACCAACAGATGATTTTGTATACAAAGGTGAAATAGTAAAACTACCTGGCGAACCTGTTTATGTATCTAATAGACAATTACTCATAGGTGATGTCGTACTCTTTGCAAAGTATTCACCTGATACTGTTGAGATCGATATTGAAAGCGAGAAGATGAAATTTATTAGTCGTGCTGATATATTAGCTGTACAATAATGATTTTTAAAGATATTAAGGAAGGAATAGATGCAAGAGTTGGAATACTTTCTGGCATAAATAAAGCAGCTAGATATGTTGCTCCCTCACTTGGTCCGGTAGGAGGTACAGCAATCATTGAATGTCCAGGCCTTGATCCTATAGAAGCAGATGATGGAGTTACTATCCTCAAACATCTTGAGTTTGAAAATAAGTATGAACAGCTTGGACTTCAGAAGATTAGAAAAGCAGCACTCCGTACATCTGTTGAAGGAGGTGATGGTACAGCCTCTACAGCAACTCTCACGGGTGCACTTGCTCAAGCTGCATACAAAGCGATATCAGGTGACTCTATGAGATCAGATGAAGTAAAGTCACGACTTAAGGCTGGATTATCTGAAACACTCTCTTTATTATCAACAATGAGGCGAGAAGTGACACAATCAGACGTTGTACGTATAGCAACAGTGTCCTCACTTGACCCAGAAGTCGCTACGATCATCTCAGATATCATAGAAGTGATAGGCCCTACTGGTATCATAACTGTAGAGAAAGGATCCCGCTTGGGCTATTCTAAGGAGATTGTGAAGGGTGCAAGGTTCGATAAAGGTCTCATATCTGAGTATTTTATGGACGATCGTGAGAAAGGTACATGTACACTTGAGAATCCATGGATAGCTCTTGTTGATCGTAAGATCTCTATTGGTGTACAGGTAAAATCAATCATGGAAGCGATAGCAAAGACTGATAGCAAGTCAATTCTTTTTGTTGCAGATGATGTAGATGGTATTGCGCTTGCATCACTTATTCAAGCATCTAAGAATATGGCGTTTGTTCAGGCTGATGGTAAGTCTGTAACTACAGGACTGTATGATATTGCTTGTGTTAGAAATCCATACACAGCAAGTCCATCAAAAGATTTTCTTAAAGATTTGTCAGCTCTCACAGGTGCAACAGTAATATCTGAAGAAGCTGGTATGAAGCTTTCAGAAGCGGGAATATCTTTGTTAGGCCGTGCAGAGAAAGTTGTCGTCACAAAAAATGAAACTACAATTATTGGTTGCAAAGAAACACCAGCTCTTGCAGAGCGTATCACAAAAATTGAACGCGACATCGAGGCATCAACATCTGAGTATTCAATTGGAATGTTTAAAGAAAGGTTGGCACGATTAAAAGGTGGTATTGGTGTTATACGGGTTGGAGCTTATACTGACACAGAGTTCGCTTCTAAAAAGCTTAAGTTTGATAATGCTATCCGTGCAGCTCAAGGTGCACTTCAAGAAGGAATGCTTCCAGGTGGAGGTGTTGCATTGTGGAATGTTGCTAATAAAATTACAGAGCCAATATGGAAAGAAGCACTCAAAGCACCACTCAAACAGATGGCTAAGAATGCAGGAATGAATGACTTTTTTATGGAGAATATTGATGGTATTGGTTTTGACTTTAAAACAAAACAACGTGTTGATATGTTTGAAGCTGGTATCATTGACTCATACAAAGTAACAAGGCTTGTACTTGAATCAGCGACAGCGATTGCTATGGACGTTGTGAGTTATGAAGTTGCTATAACAGAATCTAAAGAAGATAATGGCAAATGAAAAAATACATAAGAAACGCCGTAAGGAATATTACTCAATCCTTAAATGGATTATTGATGAAGGAATTGTCAATGAAAAAGGTGAGGCTCTTGATTTTTATGATCATCCTTTTTTGCTTGATATTCTTACCGATTGGAATCCTAACATTGTAGTAAAAGCTTGTGCTCAGGTTGGTAAGTCTGTAACATTCACACTCAAAACACTTTTTGCAGTGAAATTCTTTCGTTTCAATGTTATCTATACTTTCCCTACAGATGATGATGTGCGAGGTTTTGTATCAACTAAAGTTAATAAGATACTTCAAGCAAATAGCCATGAGTTTGCTGGCATGGACACAGACTCTATTGAGCGAAAAGAAATAGATGATCGCTTTGTACTTTTCAAAGGTACGGTATCTAAAACAGCTGCAATTTCCGACTCAGCAGACTTACTTGTGCATGATGAAGCATCAAGATCCAATCAACCTACTCTTGAGACATATAAGTCACGTACAAAAGCAAGTGACTATAAAGGCAGGTGGATCTTTTCAAACCCTACAACCGAGAAAGACGTTATGGATCAAGAGTGGCAAAAGTCCAATCAGAAAGAATGGACTATCACTTGTCCATCATGTGGAGTTGATCAGATAATGATATGGCCAGAGTCTTTTAACATCACGGTAAAAAGTTTTAAGTGTAGACATTGTAATGTTCTCTATGGTGATGATGTGAGACGTAAAGGAAAATGGATCGAACAGAATCCTCAATCAAAAACATCAGGGTACCACTTGTCTCATTTAATGGCGACAAAAATCAGTGCTGCTGAAATCATTGCTGATAGCGAAGGTGATGTTGAATACTTTAATAATTTTGTACTAGGTGAACCTTATAACCCAGGTGATATGTCAGTATCACGCAGGACGATCCTTGATATATGGACACCTAAAGACATACAAACAGGTCAGTATTTTATAGGTATTGATGTTGGAAATATTAAGCACTACACAATATGGTCAGATAAAGGTGTTGTGAAAATTGGTAAATTCACAAGCTGGAATGACTTAGATAATATTATATTATTCTACAAACCAGTAGCTGGTGTGATCGATGCTATGCCGGATAACACAATGTCCAAGTATTATGTCGACAAGTATCCATTCATGCAGATGTCTTTCTTCCAGGAGAACACATCTAATCCTCAAACGCTTGTATGGTGGGGAGAAAATGATAAAAAAGGCATTGTTTACTCACACAGGGATCGTATTTTAGACAAAATGCTCACAGATATGGTCACAGCTAAGTTTTTGATCGGTGTTGAGTCAAACAAAGACCTGCTTGAGTATATTAAGCATTTTGAGACTTTAAGAAGAGTGAAAGTAACCAATAATGCAGGTATTGAGCGATATGTGTGGGACTCTACTACAAAAGTAGACCATTATTGCTTTGCAACGCTTTATGGGTATTTAGCACGTATGTCAGCCGGGGCGGGTGTTTTCTATTCAGAATATGCCACCCAGGAGAAACCATCTGTAATTGGTATTGATAATGTCTATGATGTAAGTAAAATGTGGGCTGATAATCAATAAAATGGCTGAAATACAAAAAATAGCGATTTTTGTCCCAGATAGTGAAGCAAAGCTTTTTATAGAATTTCAGAAGCATTATGATCTCTTTACTTTACTTTTAGAAAAGGATGTGTTCAAGCAGAAGAATGCTGCGATCACCCTTAATTTTGATAATACTGGTTCCCTTCAAGCAATTGAAAGACGTGATTTTTTGTATTCAGTAAGGCATGATAAAAAAGTTACGCACATGCCTATTTCCTTTCCGCAAAAGGACATGATATGATAAAGACGTCTTTTGAGCTCAACCCTAAACAATAGGCGAGCGTCCATTACCGGGCGTTCGTCTCTTTTCATATATAAATGGCAAAAACAAAAATAGAGCAGTTAACAGATGATCAAAAAGTCGCTTTAGTAAAAGCGAGGTGGGACTCGTCTTCTTCTATATGGGACATTGTATCTGACATCTATAAAAAAAATACTGCTGTATATGAAAACAATAGCGATTATTTAAATGCTCTTCCTGAGCGTCGTAAAAAATATCGTGTACAAGCAAACAGAGTATTTGCAAACATGGAAGCGGTAATCAATTCTTTGATTGCAAACATTCCAGGTATAAATGTATTACCATCACGTGATGGAATACCAGCACAAGACTTCGCACGAAAACTTGAGTCATATTTTAGAAAGAAATATACTGATCGAAATGTGAAAGAAATATTTCGTATGGCTTTACGAAATCTTTACTTCGCACGACTCTTCGCTATAAAAGCATTTTGGAATCCAGCCCTAGGTCCTACTGGTGATTTTGACTTCAGAGCAATTGATCCTCGTAAAGTTCGCATATGCAAGACTGCACGTAAAGAGCAAGACTCATCTTTTTCAATTGAAGAGATTGATGAATGTCTCTGCGCTTTGATTGAACGTTTTCCTGCAAAGAAAGAAGATCTTATGAAGAAGTTTGGTTTTTCTATGGACGCAGCAGGTGAAGCTGACCTCGCTATAAAGAATCCAGATGTTACATATAAAGAAGCATGGATTGATGACTGTGTAATTTTTACGCTTGAGACTATTTGTCTTGGTACTATAAAGAATCCTTATTGGGATTGGGATGGTATTCTTGTGACAGAAGAAGAGATGCTACAGCTTGAAGGTGATGGCACGAAAGAAAATGAAGGAATTACAGGGCAACAGCGACGTAATCTTCTTCAGTCTATAAAACGTGAGCAAGTGGAGCGAACTGAATCAGCTATCACTTCAGCTGAATCAACTCAAGAAACTGCACCAGTTGATCCATCAGGAGCAACACCAGCACCATATCAAGGTGAAGCTATTAACTACAAAGCATACTACTTCAACTATTTCGACAATCCACGCAAGCCTTATATCTTTGCTACAATTTTCAATAATGAAAATACTCCAATCGGTCGCACTGATATGATCACACTTTCAGCTGAGCTTCAGCGTGGTATCGATAAGCGAAAGATGGATACCGATGAGAACTGTGAGCTAGTAAATGGTGTACTCAAGGTTGATGCATCAGTTATGGGTAAGTCAGATGCACAACGCATTCGTTTTGAAACTAAAGGTATAATCTGGGGTAAGGGTGTAAAAAATGGTGTTACACGTGAAACAGGTCAAGCACTTCCACAAATGGTGTTTGAAGATATGATCGACTCACGAAATGAAATCGATAATATAATGGCCGCAACTTCAGCGTTTCGTGGTGAACGCGAAGGACAAGAAACCAAAGCTGGTCGATTGGCTCTTATTCAGCAATCGTATCTTCGCCTTAATGAGCTTGTCCAAGTTGTTGACTACGCAGCAAAAGAAGTATTCGACTGGGGTATGCAGTTTGCAAAGACTCGTTACACAGAACCACATTATGCAAAATGGATGGGTAAAGAAGGTGCACGAGAAGTAATAGAACTTATGCAAGATGACTTTGAGACCGGATCAGAAATTACAATCATTGCTGGTAAGTCCCTCCCTAAAGACGATGAATTTAAGTATGAGCAAGCTCAGAATGATGTACTCAACGGTTTCATCTCTCCTGTTGATTATCTTGATATCGCACAATATGACAATGCAAAAGACCTTGCAAAGAATGCGGTACTCTATAAGCAGAACCCCATGGAAGCTGTTGGTATTATGCCAAATGAAATGCCGCTACCATTTGCACCTGGATCACCTACTCTCTCACACCTTGCACCGCTTAATGAAGAAGGACCACCACCTATCCAGTAAAATACCCGCTATCTGGGTTTTGAGGAAGAAACATTTTTTTACACCATTTTCTTAAAGAAAAAGTTTCACCCTCAAAACTCAGGTCACGAGACTTGAGTTTAGCAGCATTAGTTTGATCAAGCAGATCTCGTCCAGTCCGTGAAGGACCAAGTTCGAGGGATGGCAATCATAAAACCAATGACAGAACCAACAGAAAGTATTGAAGTACTGTCCAGTGAAGATGGCAATATAGAGCCAGCGGCTATAGCACCAGTTACACCAAGTTCAGTACCTAAAGAAGAAGCCCCCGCAGCTACACCAGCGGAAACAGCAACACCTGCTGCACCAGAGTTATTCGAGCTTCCAGACGGTAGAAAGGTGGACGGAGTGACACTTTCAAGAGAGTTTAAAGATAATTTTCTCCCAGACTATACTAGAAAATCACAAGAGCTTGCTCGACTCGCTAAGGGTATAAACAACCCGGACATTACACCACCAACTGTGGTTGACCCAATGGCAGATCCTGAGTATGCCCCAAAGGACTACGCAGAGCTTGCAAAACAAATCGAGGAGAGAACACTCCGAGCTTTGGAAGCAAGGGACAACAAAGCTAAAGAGAGCGCAGCAGCAATCGAAAACGTGGTAACAGAACAGCTCAATGCTGTAAAAGCTACCGACAAAAACGTTAACGAAAATGCACTGTTTCTCCATGCTACGAAGTACCATTTTACGGATTTAAGACTCGCACACCAGAATATGACAGATATGGCTAAGCTTGCAAAGACTGTTGAGACCACTACGGTTAAAAACATTCAAAAACGTTCTGATCCTGTATCAATTATTCCGGGTGGTTCTAGCGGACAACGCCAGGACCCGAGTATGTTCGAGAATGCCAGGGACTACCTCCGCAGCCTCCAATAAAACAATCAGATGATTTTTAACGCAGCAGTTACTACAACCACTCGAGAGTTTATCTTGAAGAAGATCTTTGATCAGGTTACCACTGGTACACCTGGACTTATGACTTTCCTCCAGAAGCCAGTAGAATGGAAGACAGGTACTTCATACAAGTTCGGAATTAAGTTTACAGATACGACTAACGGCGGAAACATGGGTATCGCTGACAAGCTCGATACAGATCGCCAGAATGTTCGCGTTCAGGCTGAGTTTAATCTCAAGGCATGTAACAAGCCGGTCGTAGTAGCAATCGCAGAAACGACTGCTAACATGGGTGACGAGCAGATCGTTGACCTTCTCGAAACTGAGTTCGACTCACAGGCTCAGTCTTTGATTACCCTCCTTGCTGAGAACCTTTACACCGGAAACGGAACTGGTAATGACTGGGACTCTCTCGCAAATGCAGCTTCAGACTCAACTCTCTTCGCAACGTACGGAGGTCTCTCACGAAGCACTTACACAGCATGGAATGGTTACTACCTCGCTTCAGCAGGTGCTCTCACGCTTGCTAAGCTCGCTACTGCAAATGATGCAGTCACGATTGGCGTAGATTCTCCAGACCTTGCTCTCACGACTAAGGCTATCTGGTCAACATACGAATCTCTTTTGACTCCTTCAGTTCGAGCTAACTTCTCAACTTCAGGCTATCCACGCATGAATGCATGGGGAGGAGTTCCTGCTTCAGCAGGTCTCGGAGGTACACAGGGTTTCGTATATCTCACCTTCCGCGGTACACCTATCGCAAAGGATGAGCAGGTTCCATCAGGTAAGTTCTTCTTCGTTAACACGAAAGGTTTCTCATTCGTTGGTTTCGACTACCAGGATGAAAACATCATGAAGGCTAACTTCAAGAAGACTTCTGATGCAGTTCCATCAGGAGTACCAGGAAATGTAAAGTCAACTCGTGGCTTCCAGTTCCGAAAGATGATGTCACCTGTCGATCAGCTAACTAAGGTTGGTTATCTAATCTACGCAGGAAACTTCGTAGCTACAGCACCTCGCCTTAACGGCTCAATGGCGGGAGTTAGCTAATTATTCATCCTTTTACCGGACTCGATCCGAGAGGGTTAAACTAAAAAAATATGTCTTTGATAGAGAATTATGTCCCAGTAGTTAAGTTCAATGGATTAAATACAGACAAAGCTGTTGTATTAGGTTCTACGCTTGCAGTTACAGGAGCAGTTACATTCACAACAGCGCCAACGGGTCCTGTAGTTAAAACAGTCACTCAAAATGCACTAGTTGGTGCGACAGTTGTTTTAACAGCAGCTCAGTCAGGGGGAGTGTTTGTTAATCGTTCAACAAGTGCGAATCCATCATGGACACTACCGACAAATGTTAGTGGTTTAGTATATACTTTTGTTGTAGCTAGTACATCGGCTGGTTTTACTCTAACGGGTGGAACCTTCAAATTCAAAACATCTGCAACAGGTACTGCTTTAAGTGGTACAACTTTGACTAATACTCAAGGAACTTCAGTTGTTGGTGATACGATTACATTTGTAGCAGATGGTACAAATTGGTTGATGACATCACAGTCAGGTATATTTGCAGCATCATAGTATAGTGGTTAGCCTACCTTCCTAAAAGGGCTTAATAGTTAAGTGGTGTTTACCACAAAGAGATTTAGGTTAAGAGCCGAAATCTGAAAAACAACATGAATACAATTTCATTTCAGTCAGTATATAACACAATCACGCAGCGAGGTGAATTCAAACTCGGTCAGCGTTCAGTTACTCCAGACGGTCGAGAGTGGGCATTCGTTTCTAACGGATCAACCATTGCAAACGGAAACATTGTTGTTCCAGCTGCAGTTACTACTGCTGATCTATGGTCATCATCTACTGATGCACAAGGTCGTATCGTATATCTCACAAGAGCAGCAAATACACTCACAGTAGGTGCATTTGAGGACGGTGTTGGTACTGTAGATCAAGGAACTGGTGTTGGTCAGATCTTCAAGATCCGCACAAATTCTGCAACTACTCTTACTCTTTACCCTGAGACAGCTCTTGGTACAGCACTAGCAGTAGCAGACTCAGACTTGACTTACATTGTTATGTCAGAGGTCGTCATTGCAGCAATTACTTCAACTGTTCAGATGACGCAGGGTGCTTTCCAGGTTGCAGCAGCAGCTGGAGACTTTGGTTGGATCCTTACAGAAGGAGACGGTCGTGCAATAGCAGGTGAAGTTCTTGTTGTAGGCAAAGGCTTTACATCAGGAGATAACACTACCGGTCAGGTTGTCAAAGGTGTTACAGCAAAAGGAGCTTTTGATGAGCAGAATCTTGGATATTGTATCATTGCAAACGATGCAGCAGATCAGGGTACTCTCGTTCGATACTTCATTCGTTAGTTTCTCGTCTCGATCCTTTTATAAGGGTCGGACACGGGATGCTAAAGCTGAACGTCTCAGGGAATGACAAAGCCCAGAGTTATTAGACAAGGATAAGAAACACTATGATCAATCCAATAGTTTCGAATCCAAACGATTTCAAAGTCGTCCAGTTTACAAACAAGACTGACTTTGAATTCACTCCTGATATGGGCTGTATGTTTGATAGTCGCCCCATCTTTGGTATATCAGGAGGAAATGGAATTAAGTCTGGTGATACCATGACTCTGCCGTACCATATCGGCAATAGACTCGCGGTCAACTTAGCGAAAGCTGTGATGACAAGACGAGCACCTCAAATAGATCCAACTGGTGTTCCAACAGGAGTACCACTATGGGACGATGTTGCACTTGAAAAGTTGAAGAACACATTCGTTTCAGATCTATATACAGAGGCAAAACCGATAGCAGAAACCGAAGTTGACAGACTCATGAAGAAGGTTGAGGAGTTAAATAAACTCGTTCAGGACAGTATTGTCCAGAAAGTAGAACCTCCCCAGACTGTTGAAACAAAACAGCAACCAGTGATTGTACTAGAAGGTACTACACCGGCAAAGTATCAAGACAAACAAGAGGTTGTAGCAGAACTCACAAAAAGAAATATCGTCTTTGATGCCAGAGCATCAAAAGATAATTTAGAGAAACTACTCGCGTAGTACAGCAAAAGCTGGTACGCAAAGACGTTTAGATGGTGCAAGCCCATCTACCAAGCTTATGGAAATACACACATTAGAAAAAAACAAGATGGACGTTGTACGAGCACTTGCTGAGACAAGTGTCAAAGTGAGCGAAGCTCGTGCGTTACTTGAGTCTATGAAAACAGATCAAGCTAAGTTTGTTGCTGAAAGAGAGTTAAAAGCACTTGAAGCTGTAGATAAAGCACTTACAGAAAGCAAAACTACACTTGATCAAGCATCAAATAACTATGAAGAAGCAAAAGTTCTACTTGCTTCAATATCTGGTTTTTCAGATTATTTAAAAGATGCACACCTTGAGTTCAAAAAACTGATTACATCATTTAAAGAAAGATCTGATTTATGGGATTTTATGGCAAAAGAGCGTGAAAATATAGCAGATGAGCAGAAAAAACAACTTTTAATAGGTACAGCAAAGCTAAGTGCAGAAAGAGAGTCAATAGAACAACAAAAGAAAGCTGTAGAACGAGATAAAGCTAAGATCAAAGACGATCGTGAGACTATAGAGAGGGCAATTACAAGACTTAAGGAAGGGAAAATATAAAAACATGACATCACAAGCATTCGAAAGAGACGCAAACTATGTGCCGATCGTGACCTTAGGGCTCACATCGTCAAAAGCAATAACATATATCGCTGGCACAACAGGAGCAGTAGGACCAACAACACTTTTTACAGTTACAGGAGCTGTTTCTGTAAGAATTTTTGCTGTAACGTCAGGTACTGATCTTACTGGAACAGGAACACTTGAAGTTGGTATATCTGGCAACACAGCAGCACTTATCGCTCTTACTTCAGCTACTGCAATTGATGTAGGCGAAATATGGGCTACTACATCACCTGCTACAGTACTTGCTTTACCAGCTATATTTATTATATCTGGTACAAACATCATTCAGACGATCGCGACAAGCACAGTAACAGCTGGAACACTTACTTATTATTGTCTATGGGCACCAATAAGTTCAGACGGTAGCGTAACATCCGCATAATCACATGGCTGAAGCTATACAAGATCAAAATACAGTAAAGTCAAAACTCGGAGTACTGTTCTCTGATGGTGTTACGCTTGTACCTATAGTGATTAATTCATCTAGCAATAGTATGAAAATCAACATTGTTGATACTGTACCAGCTGGTATTTTAGCACTTTATGCAGCCGGGAAATCAATTCCAAGAGATAGTAATAATCAACCAGCATGGTGTGGTCAGTCAAACACAAATGCAAATGTTTTATATCCTGTTTTTGTTGATGCAGATGGAGCAGTTTTAATAGACATGTAGTAAAAAATTTATGAGCGAAGCACCAAGAGATCAAAACTTTGTACCTGCAGCACTCGGGCAATCAAGCGCGAGTGCTACGACAACTTTACCATTCAAAATAGACTCCTCAACAGGACGTCTTTTGGTAGATGTAGCCGGCGGATCAGGTACTGTAACTATTGTCTCTGTAACTTCAGCAAATGGTTTTGCTGGTACTGTTGCAACAGCAACAACAACACCAGCTATTACAATTTCCACTTCGATAAATGCACCAATTCTTGCAGGAAACGGTACGGCACTTATTGCAGCGACAACAACAGGATCAGGAACAACAGCTGTTCTTGCAACTGCACCTGTTTTTCCTACAACGATCACGGTTGGTGCACAAGGTGGTGCTACAGGATCAGTACTTTTGAAAGGTACAACATCAGGTACTGTAACTTTGAAAACAGCTGATGCTGCTGGTACTTGGACTTTCACACTTCCTGTAATTGATGGTGATGCTGGTCAAGTGCTTTCAACAGATGGTTCTGGTATCACATCATGGATATCAGCGGGTGCTGGAACAGTGACAGCTGTATCAGTTGCTACAGCAAACGGAGTATCAGGTTCATCTTCAGGAGGTGCTACACCTGCTCTAACAATTGTTCTTGGTGAAATTACACCAACAACCGTAAATGGAAATACGTTTACTGCTGGGACTTATACGCTTACAGGTACAGCTGCAAAAACTTTAACATTCAGCAATTCACTTACCCTAGCAGGAACAGATGGGACAGTAATGACTTTTCCTACTACATCTGCAACTATTGCAAGGACTGATGCTGCAAATACTTTCACTGGTATTCAGTCAATGACTTCACCAGCAATTACTACAAGTATAACAACTCCTACAGCTTCTTTTACAGCCCTAGCAGGTGCTACAACACTTCTCACACTAGGTGGCACTGGAGCGAGCGCTTCAGTATTCATGCCATCTACACTAGACACCACAAGCTCAACCACTGGTGCAATTAGGACATCTGGTGGTATTAGTGCAGCTAAAGCTCTGAACATCGGAACATCTGCTACCATTGGAACAACAATAGAGCTTGGTGACGCTTCTGACACAACCCTTTCAAGAAGTGCCGCAGGAGTCTTGGCAGTAGAAGGTGTACGAGTACAAACCACTACACCTCTAATAGTTTCCGCAGCTTCATACACAACTGATACAGGGACATCTCTAAACATGGATAACCTTGATGAGTTTATTATTACCGCACAAGCAGGTGCCTTGCTTTTCAACTCTCCTGGGGGAACTCTCGTACAAGGTCGTCCTCTCATCATACGTATCAAAGACAATGGCACGGCAAGAGCTTTAACTTGGAACGGTGTATTTAGAGCTATGGGTACAGCACTACCAAGCACAACTGTTTTGTCGAAAACTTTATATCTAGGATTCAAGTACAACACTACAGATACGAAGTGGGATTTAATCGCATCAGCACAAGAAGCTTAATAAATATATATGTCATACTTCGCTCAACTAGACCAAAATAAAATAGTAACCAGAGTAGTGGTTGCAGACCAAGAGTTCATAAACTCTGGTTTACTTGGCGAACCAGTAACATGGGTTGAGACTTTCATGGACGGTTCTCAAAAGAAGAACTATGCAGGAATTGGTTCAGAGTACAGAAATGATTTAGATGCTTTCATATACAAAAAGCCTTTTACTTCTTGGATTCTTGATGAAGTGAAAGGTGAGTGGAAATCACCTGTTGTAAAACCTGAGAAAAAAGATGGTTCAATCTTTGCTTGGGATGAGGAGACCGCTAATTGGAAAGAAATAAAATAAAATGGCAACAGCTGATACACAATTTAAGAAAGGGTTTGCCCCTTGGAATAAGGGTAAAATTGGTGTCCAAGTATCTTCTCGCAAAGGTAAAAAGTTAGCACCCTTGTCTAAGGAAACTAGAGATAAAATTAGTAAATCTATTAGTAAAGAAAAACATCCTAACTGGAAGGGTGGTAGAAATTATAATGTTAAATACCGTATGGATATAGTAGAAATACTTGGCTTTAAATGTCAAAAATGCGGCTTTGATGATATAAGAGCTTTACAAATTGACCACATTAAAAATGATGGGTTCAAAGAAAGAAAGACTGAAAGAAAAACTGGCAACCCCTATAAAC
>Ga0163150_10006637_pt1 | contig 14051 bp, 15 predicted proteins | sample OliLakLV19P2IB_FD_148628 | JGI IMG/M metagenome (GOLD analysis project Ga0163150, IMG submission 148628) | Freshwater microbial mat bacterial communities from Lake Vanda, McMurdo Dry Valleys, Antarctica - Oligotrophic Lake LV.19.P2.IB | ecosystem: Environmental > Aquatic > Freshwater > Lake >...
GCTATAACTTACCCGCCGTGATGGACGGTGAGATTGACGAATTCATCGACGAACTGGCGACCCGCGCTCAAGCTGAAAAACTCTCCAGTGGATAATGTAGGGGCGACTCATGCGTCGCCCGTTTTTATTTATGCCCACCATCTACGACGTTCTCAAAGACGCTAAAGCGCGTTTCCAGCCGATTTCCGACTCGGCATCGCTGGACGCGCAGCTTCTCTTATGTCACACGCTCGACGTGAGCCGCGCCCATGTCATCGCTCACCCTGAAAAAACACTCACGCCGGAGCAGGCGCAGCGCTATGCTGCATTGGTCGAACGCCGCGCCGCCGGTGAACCTATCGCCTACATTTTCAATCGGCGCGCCTTCTATGACCGCGATTTTTACGTCACACAGGACGTGCTGATTCCGCGCCCCGAAACCGAACTGCTGCTCGAACAGGCGTTGGACTTTGCCAAAGGCCGCGCTAATCTCGTGGCGGTGGATGTCGGCACAGGCAGCGGCGCACTGTCGGTGACGTTTGCGACCAACGCGCCGAATGCGAACGTTTACGCGGTGGACATCAGCCCTGCGGCGCTCGCTGTGGCGCGGCGCAATGCGTCGCAACACAGCGCGAACGTGACTTTTTTCGAGGGCGATCTCTTGCAGCCCTTGATCGAGCGCGGCATCATAGTTGATCTGCTCATGGCCAACCTGCCCTACATCGCCAGCGACGAACTGCCCATGCTGGCCGTCAGCCATTACGAGCCGCATCTGGCGCTCGACGGCGGGGCCGATGGACTCGACCTTGTGCGGCGATTACTACAGCAAGCGCCGCAAGTTCTCAACCCCGGCGCGCTGGCGCTGCTGGAAATCGGCGCGGATCAAGGCGAAGCGGCGAAAGCGTTGGCGCAGGGCGTTTTCAGCGAGGTCGAAGTGTTGAAAGATTACGCCGGATTTGACCGGATTGTGCGGGCCCAACTCAAGTGAAAAAGCATTTTTTCCTCATTATTATCGTTTTCGGATTGCTGCCGATGATGAGTAAGGCACAAGAGGAAGCTGCTTGGCCACCGGCACCGGAAATGATCTTTGCCAGCAATGTCGAGGTTATCGACATACGCCCTGAGGTCGAGGTTATCAATGACGAAGCGCTGCGCCGTATAAGCATTTTTGATGAAACGACAGAGCAGTGGCGAGATTTCGATTATCCTGCGAATGCAGAGAGAATTTATCACCCCCGCGTCAGACCCGATGGTATGATTGTCATCTCCTTTATTCAATACGCATCCGAGCATCGAGAACGTTCAACTGAGTATTTATTGCTTAATCCTGTAACGGGTGATTATTCATCGTTGGAATTCGTATGTGATGGACAGCCTCAAGGTGTTCCTTTACCGGAAACATGGCGCTATTACTACAATCCCGCGGATGGACAGCCCTACCTTTGCTCAATTGAAACCGGAGAACTACGCGGCCCGCTGCCAGACCATGCTCAATGGGCAAATGAGTTTGGATATGGTAATCGTCCGGCCTTATCACCGGATGGACAGTGGCTTGTGCTAATGAACGTCAGTTTCGACGTTTATAGCTATAACTTGGCTACAGATAACCTACTCTCACTTGGTGAAATTCCATACAATCAATGGGGTATTTCTGCTCCTTATGTGAGCAACTGGGTGTCGAACACGCAGGCAGCAATTTACTACTCAACCGGCCCGGAAAGTATCCCGGATGATTTTTATGTTTTTGATGTTACGCAAGAAGGCAGCCTCCAATTCGCAGAACGGGGCTGGGTTTATACTTTCTATGAAGATCCATCCCGTTATGAATATGTGATGACCGACGAGTTCTTTAGAGATAAAACGGGTTCAGCCCCAACCGAACATATCGACTGCTCGTTTATGCTGTACGACGCACAAGGGTTACGTACCTACGAGCTTGGCTACGATTGTGGTGCATGGGCATATGAGCCGATGGCACAGTGCTTGAGCGTTTTTCGATATCGGAGTGACAGCATAGATCGAGATGGATACCTCTATCTGCGCTTTGATAGCAATCCAGCACAAACATCGACTCTAGTACATATTGACCTTGAAACAGATGAATTCTCGGAGTTGGCCATCGGAGAGATAGAATCTGTTATAAGTGTTTCTCCAGATGGGCGCTATGTCGCGCTGATTTTGGACGACAACGGCCAAATTGATCGCGTCGATCAAGGCTGCGGTTGGTTCAATTGGGATGAACTTGAAAATGCGCGGCTTGCAATTTTCGATACATTTGGTCGGCAGTATATTTACGAGACAGCCAGACTCGGCGGGCGCGGCGTAAGCGTTTTTTGGTTCAATAGCGCTGACGGCACGGGTCGAATTTTCCTGTTTCAGAATGGGTATACGCTAGGGTCAGGTACGCACTTTGATGGACTGAACGGGTTCAACATCCTCGAACCGTCTATGCACATAATCAATCTATCTGAGAGCGGCGGTGTCGTTACACAAGTTCAAAGTTTCTATGGTCGTGAATATTCAACTGAAGCGGTAATTTCCGTCAACCATCACTATATTTTATTCCGAACGCCGCAGTTTGACGTATTCGATATTGCGACGGGCGAACGAACATCAATCGTCAGAGATAGCGTAAGCGATGCCTATACGGTTTACGTGCCTTTTCCCGTTGAGCAAGGAAGCGACAACAGCCTGAATATCGGCGTCAGTCCTACTGACAGCGAATTGAGCAGAGAACAGTATCCAGTTATTTACAGCATCCATCTACCTGATTAGGTATTCTGTCAAAATTATGCTGCTCCCCATCTCCCAGCCCGACGCCATTCTCGCCGCTTCAATCGCCATCGGACGCGGCGAACTGATCGTCATCCCGACGGACACGGTGTACGGCGTGGCCTGTTCACCGTTCGATGAGGCCGCCATTCAACGCCTGTATGACGCCAAACAGCGCGCCCCTGACAAAGCGCTACCTGTGCTGCTGGCCGATCCCGGTGATGCTTTGCGCGTAGCCACAGGGTTTCCACCGTTAGCGGCGCGCCTGATCGCCCGCTTTTGGCCCGGCGCGCTGACCATCACGCTGCCCAAGCGCAGCGGCCTACCGCCGAACCTCTCGACCTACGAGAGCATCGGCGTTCGTGTGCCTGACCATATTGCCCTGCGTTCCTTGATTCGGGCGGCAGGCGGAGCAATCGCTGTCAGCAGTGCGAACATCTCCGGCATGGCCAGCCCGTCAAAAGTGCAGCAGGCCGCGGCCATGCTTGGCGACTGCGTGGCCGTGTATCTCGATGGCGGCACGATGTCAGGGTCGCTGGCTTCAACGGTGGTCGAAGCACACGGCAATACGGTTCACATCGTGCGCGAAGGCCCCGTCACCCGTGCGATGATCCAAGCGGCGTTGGCGGAGTGAGTTCATTGCGCCAACCAGACTACAGCGAATTTCTCTCTAAGACCGCCCGTTTCATTGCGCGATTGTTCGGCTGGCGCATTGAGGGTCAACTGCCGGATGCCAAGAAATTTGTCATCTTAGGTGCGCCGCATACAACCAATTGGGATTTCGCGCTTTTCCTGCTGGTGTCCTTGAACTTCCGCATCAGGTTCATCGTAACTCTCAAAGATGAGTGGTATCGCTTCCCGCTGAAAGCGACGCTGCGCTGGCTCGGTGTGCTGCCCATCAACCGCCGCCAGCGCACCAACGTCGTGGATACCATGATCGAAGAATTCGCCAAGCATGACCAACTCGCTTTTCTCGTCACGCCCGAAGGCACACGCCAATACACCGACTACTGGAAAACGGGCTTCTACTACATCGCGCTCGGCGCAGGTGTCCCGATTGTGCTGGGCTATGGTGACTACCAACGCAAAGTCACAGGGATCGGGCCGACCATCATGCCCTCCGGCGACATCGACGCTGACATGGCCCTCATCCGCGACTTTTACGCCAGCATCACGCCCAAGCATCCGGCCAACGCTGGGCCGGTGCGCGTTCGTGGGACTGCTGAATCGTAAGTTTTGTTGTTGGGCGTTCAGTTGAACGCCCCTACATAGCGTTTCGTGTCAGCACTTCGTACTCTGTACTCGGTACTTTTACTTCTTCTTGGCCAGATAATCTGTATAGCCGCCATCATAAGCACACAGCGACCCGTTATCCAATTCGACCACGCGATCAACCACGCGATCCAGAAAATAGCGATCATGCGAGATCGTGAACACCGCGCCCTCGAAATCATCAATCACCGACTCCAGCACTTCCACCGATGGAATATCGAGGTTATTCGTCGGCTCGTCCAATAGCAGCAGATTCGGCTTTTGCAGCACCAGCGTCGCCAACTGCAAACGGCTGCGTTCGCCGCCGCTGAGTGTGCCAATCGGCTGGCGCGCATGATCGTAGCTGAACAGGAAGCCGCCGAGGAACGACACCGCCTCGCCTTCGCCAATCGGCACGAGGTCGCGCACTCGTTCAATCGGCGTCCGATGCAGCCAACCATCGAGCGTCTGATGCTCCTGCGAGTAGTAGCCGACGCGAATGCTCGGCCCGATTTTGACTTCGCCATCGACAGGCTGCATCTCACCCAGAATCAGCCGGAATAGCACCGACTTGCCCGCGCCGTTCGGCCCGATCAGCCCGACACGCTCGCCATGCCGAACCAGCAAATTCAAATCCATGAACAGCCAGTCCTCGACGCCTTCGGCGTTTTCGAACGCCATCGACAGGTTCTTGAGTTCTAGCGCTTTGGTACTGCCGCGCCAACCGTCAAGCTGTAGAGCCTTGCCCATCGTGCGCCGCTCCCGCACCCCCTCGATGATTTCGCCGTGTTCTTCCATGCGTTGGAGCATCATGCGGCGGCTGCGCGCCTGCTTCCGATAGCGCTCACTGAAGGCGATGGCCGCCCACAACTCAAAGCGCTTGATGGACTCTTCAATACGGGCGATTTCTTTCTGCTGTGCAGCATACTGCTGCTGCTGGCGCAGGCGGCGCAGTTCGCGCTCGGTAGCATACGCCGTATAGTTGCCGGGATAGACCGTCAGCTTGCCGTCTTCGAGTTCCGCGATTTGCGTGGCCACTTCGTCCAATAGATAGCGATCATGCGAGACGATGACCACCGCGCCGGGATAACTGCGAATGAATTCCTCTAGCCCGCGCTTGGCATCGAGGTCGAGATGATTATCGGGTTCGTCCAGCAGCAGAATGTCCGGCATTTCAACGGCTAACTGTACCAGCGCGACCAGCTTCTTTTGACCCCCGCTCAAGCTGTCGGTGAGCAAGTCGAAATCATCCGGTGTGAAACCCAGCCGCGCCAGCAGTTCGCGTACACGGCTGCGATGGCGCGAACCGCCGAGCCGTTCGTATTTGACCAGCGCCACTTCTTGACGGGCCAGCGCCCGCGTCAGCGCAGCTTCGTCATTGTAAACTTTTGGCGTGGCAAGCTGGGCCTCGATGCGTGATAGTTCCGCCTCAACGTCGGCCAGTTCCGGCGGCAGAGTCATGGCCGCGTCGATCATCTTAACGCCCTGCGGCAGCGCGACTTCTTGCGGCAGATAGCCGACGCTGGCCATGTGCCCGCGCTCGACATGTGCCCGAACAATCGTACCGGAATCGGGGATCACGTCACCGATGACGGCTTTGAGCAGGCTCGATTTGCCCGCGCCGTTGGGGCCGACGAGGCCCACACGTTCACGGTCAGCGACAGACCAGCTCAGATCATCGAAGATCAAGCGCCCCGCGTGGTTGATAGTGATGTGGTGCATTTGTAGGACAATCATACTGCGTTCCTTTTTCGTCTTTTGATGGTAGATGTACCGCACCACATCGTTCTGATTCTGCCGGAGCGTGAATCAAAAACGGCTGCGAGCGATACGCCCACAGCCGTCGAATGATTACATTTTACCTTACGTCATCCGGTCACTAGGCGCATCTCTCCCCCAGAAACCGCATCATAGCCACCAATGTGGGAGCGGGTAAGGAGTGAGAAGTGACCGTAGTAAACCATGTGCATAATTAAAGCGGAAAATAGGGCATAGAGTCAAGTACAACGTGAGAAACAGTAGCCACAATTCGCACTTCGACTATAATGGGAACAGTGCTTGATTAAGGACTTTCCTATGGCTTGCGCTCACTTCCGCTTTTACGGCGCGGTAAACTACTTTTTGCCCGCCGCCCGCCGGAACGTTGATTTCACCCACCTTTTTGACTGGCGTGCTTCAATTAAAGATATGGTCGAGTCGCTTGGTGTGCCGCACCCTGAGATCGAACAGCTTGTCGTCAACGGCGTACCTGTGAGCTTTGCTTATCTGGTGCAGCCTGACGATAAGATCGAGGTCTACGCCTGCACCGAAACCGCCGCGACCAGCACTGACGCTCCGCCGCTGCGCCCACCGCTCGATGGCAAACCGACGTTCATCCTCGATACACACTTAGGACGTTTAGCGGCCTATCTCCGCATGATGGGCTTCGATACGCTCTATCGCAACGACTACGATGACGAAGAATTGGCGCGGGTCGCTCATAATGAGGGGCGCGTGCTGCTCACCCGTGACATTGGGCTGCTCAAGCGCGGGCTGGTGATTCACGGCTACTTCGTGCGCGACACCAACCCGCGCCGCCAGATCGTGGAATTACTGCGGCGCTATGAGCTGCTGCCGTTTGTTGTGCCGTTCGAGCGCTGTATGACCTGCAATGGACTGCTGGAAATCGTCGCCAAAGATGCAATCATAGACCGACTGCCCGCACACACGGCGCAGTATTATGAGGTCTTCCATCGCTGCTGTTCGTGCGATCAGATTTTCTGGAGAGGCGCGCATCACCAGCGGATGCAGGAGCTTATCAACGAAGTGATGGATATAAAGTAAGCGGTTTCAGGCGGGACTTGCTTTGCGCTTCCAGAACGCAAAGATCACCGTCAGGATTCCGGCGACTATCGTTACCGTAGCCACTATCATCATCAGCGGGTACTGCGAGATACGCTGGCTAAAACTACGAACCGTTTCACGGGTGATGTCGCGGCGCTGCCCCTGCGCGTCCTCACAGTAATAGTCAAAACCGAGCGAACCGCTAGTTGAGGGCCCGTCCGGCGACGGGAGTTTGACGACTTGCTCATCGATACTGCACGTTCGCGCCGCTTGTGCATCCAATTCTGGCCCGACAGACCCCAATGCCCCGATCAGGTTCGACATCCCATAGAGCATAACGATGATGCTAATCCCTAGCACAACGCTGCCAACGATCAATATCACTCGCCAGATCGGAATTCGCGTCACTGAGCCATCCCTCATTCCTCTGCCATCAGCATGGCTACAGCCGTCGCAAAGCGCAGCCCGCCCAAAATCACCAACCCCCACGCGATCACATAAATGATGCCCATGCTCACCGCGCCTTGATACAAACCAATCGTGAGAATCACTCCCGCGATGCCGATCACACCGCCGATGAGTGCATACATGATGGCACGGCGTCCGGTACTTCTACGGCGCGAAAGTGTCCGTACTTTATCAAGCCGATTAACGATAAACGCCGCGTTTTCACGGCTCAATCCCATCTTCATAAGGGAGTTGCGGACTTCCTGATCCGTCCGACCCTGACGCATCATTTCAGCCGCATACAGGTAGAGGGCTTCTGCGGCCTGCTCCGGCGACTCGATACTGCGGCTGCCGGGTATGAGGTTAATGACCGTTGGTGGTAGCTCGTTGAGGGTCAGCGGCGCATTCAAGCGAAAGGGGTTACTACAGTTTTCACACTGGGGTTGGTCTGCGGCACTGTGATGCCCACAGCGCATACAGTAAATGGTGTTCGGTGATGAAGTCGGTTGGGCGCTCATCGTGTCCCCTGCTCACTCAGCACATCACCTTAACTATACGGCCAATTGGGCCGATCAGTAAGGAGTCCGGGATTTAGTGATGAGGCATGAGAGCGTGTTACAAATTGCCGTTGGTGCGCCGCCAACGGTTCAAAACCGTTGGCTAGGAAGCAGAGAAACGCGCTAAAGGCGTTCAAAAACAACCGCTTTAGCCAGTTTGATGGATGGCAGCTAGGGGTTTTGAACCCCTAGCGATTGAAGATTCGTTTTAACAAACACCCTCTTACGCTCTCAGCACTACCTTATGCAAACTTGTCTGGATAGACTTCCCGCGCCAGCGCTTCTTCCTGCTCGACCAGTGCGCGAATAGCTTCCAACCCCTGATTCCAGAAGTTCGGGTCAGCCAGATCGACGCCGACCTTCGCCAGAATCTTGTCGGGGTAATCCGAGTCGCCAGCCTCTAGCACGGCGATGTACTGTGGCACGAACTCCGCGCCGCGTTCGCGGTACAGGTTGAACAACGCCAGCACCAGCAGTTCGCCAAAGGCATAGGCATAGACGTATCCCGGCGTGTGTAGGAAGTGGGGGATATAGCTCCACCAGATGCCATAGTTATCGCTCAAATCGACGCTCTCACCGAACATGGCGCGCTGCGTTTGCAGCCACAATTCGCTGAGACGTGCGGTGCTGAGTTCGCCTTCGCCGCGTCTGGCCGTGTGCATCGCGTCCTCGAAGCGGTTCATCGACACTTGACGAAACACCGTCGCAAACGTGTCCTCGATCTTGCCCAACAGCATCGACAGCCGCGCTTCGGCTTTGGGTTCTTTCTCCATCAGGTCGCTGAACACCAGCATCTCGCCAAACACCGACGCCATCTCCGCCGTCGTCAGCGGTGTATGCATCCCGAACAGCCCTTGAGTCTGCCCCGCGAGATATTGATGTACGCCGTGTCCCAGTTCATGCGCCAGCGTCGCCACATCACGAGCCTGTGCCGTGTAGTTCATGAACACGAACGGATGCGCCGATGGCACCGTCGGCGCAGCGAACGCCCCGCCGCGTTTGCTCGGCGCGAGGGCCGCGTGAATCCAGCGCTCGTTGAAGAACATCTCAGCGACTTCCGCCATTTGCGGGCTGAAAGCAGCATACGCGCTCACCACGATGTCCCGCGCTTCTTCCCACGTATAGCGCTTGTCGCCTGCATCGAGCGGCAGCGGCGCGTAGCGATCATACTCGGTCAGTTCGTCCAATCCGAGCAGCTTGCGCTTGAGTTCGTAGTGTCGCGCCACCAGATCGTAATTGGCCGTGACCGCCGTCACCAGCGCATCGACCACTTCATCCGGCGCTTTGTTGCTCAGATTGCGCGACGAAATCCAACTGGCGTAACCGCGCATCTTATCGCCGGATGCTTTATCCACCGCCAACACGTTGAAGATATACGTCAAATCCATCGAGCGTTCTTGCAGCGTTTTCGTCACCGACTCGGCGGCCTTTTTGCGCGTCTCACGGTCAGAGCTGTACAGCAGGCGCAGCACTTCGCTCTGGTTCACCTGCTGACCGTCGAGGTCATAGCGCAGCGCACCCATAATCTGCGTGAAGTAGCGCGTCCATGCGCTGCGTCCGGTGACATCTTTCTCAACGAGAAGCTGTTCTTCAATCTCGCTCAGTTGATAGGGCTTATGGCGGCGCTCGGCTTCGAGATAGTGGCGATACTTAGCCAGCGCCGGATCAGCCATCACTTTCGCCGCCGCTTCATCATCGGACTCGTTCCATTCGAGGTCGAAGAACACCAGCTTTTGCGAAACCTGCGAACCGTGTTCAGTGACTTTTTGCACCAGCGCGCCAAACTGCGGGTTGCTGCTATCGGTTGAAAACAGCAGATGCGCGAACGAGCCAATGCGCCCGCTCACGTCATACAGCACTTCCAAGTCGGTCAGCGCTTGAGTCATCTCAGCCGCGCTCAGTTGAGCCACGCGCCCTTTGTATTTCGCGGCGAAAGCGTCCGCCAGTTCATCGAGCCGCCGCATATCACGCTCGATGGCTTCGTCGGTGTGGTCAGCATAGAACACCGACAAATCCCAGACGACGTTTTCCGCGCCTGTTAGCTCGTTCTTTTCCAGCGTTGAATCGGTCATTGCCGCCGTCCTTCTCAATTTTTGGGGTGTGCGGCAAAATCGTAGCGGAGAAACGGGCGGATTTCAATATTATTTAAATGACGTAATCGATTCGAATAGTGACACACTGCGGCATGTCGTCCTGCAAAAGTGCTATAATCCCCGCACCAATGGTCGCAGCATATGAAAGGCCGAAATCATGGCTCATGACGAAAGCAGCGATGACCGTACCCCGTTAAAAGCAGCCGAGATCGAAGAACGTCTAAAAGACCTTTCCGGTTGGGCGTTTGAAGAAAACAAGATTAGCAAGACGTACCAGTTCAAAAACTTTTTGGCGTGTACGTCGTTCGCCAGCGCCGTCGGCGTGATCGCGGAAGGCTTCGACCATCACCCCGAAATCCTCATCACTTGGGGTAAGGTGAAGGTCAGCTACAACACGCACAGCGAAGGTTATATCGTCACGCCGATGGACTTCAAAGCCGCGCAAGCCATCGAAAGCTTAGGCTTCCCGCGCTCGAAATAGAATTGGTGTGCGTAGGGGCGACCCGGTGGGTCGCCCTACCAATGGCATTATGCAAATCGAAACCCTCAATCGTATCTTCGGCTGGCCGCACGAACTGTTACACGCGCTGGCCCTGCTGCTGATCGGGCGGCGGCCCGTTGGCATAGCACAAACGCACATCGACATCCCCGACGACCTGACGACGGCCCAGTTCGTATTCGTGGCCGGCCTGCCCGCGCTGGTATTCTGGGGAATCGCCGCCGTCGCCGCGCTGGCCTTACTGAACGCACCCAGTATTCTGCATGGTGTTTTATGGCTACTGATCGGCGGGGTTGCAGCGCTGGCCGCCTTCGGCACCGTTGGCGACCTCACACTCATTGCAGCGCGCTTGATCGAGGCGCGAGGTTCGGGGTTTGAAGAATGAGGAAAAGGTTCGAGGCACGAGGTTCGAGAGGCTATCCTAAATTCCATAACTCTAGGGGCGACACATGTGTCGCCCAAGAACTTTTCGGACAGGCTCAGAGTACGCATAAAAACCCTCTGCACGCTGTACTCCGTACTCTGTTACAAATGGCTAACTGCTAAAAGCTAAAGGCTTCCCCATGCTCTATGTAAGACGCGCCCTGTTATTCATGCCCGGTGATGATCGTCACAAGATCGCCAAAGGTGCGGGCTTAAATGTAGACTCGCTGATAATGGACTTGGAAGATGGCGTCGCCCTCAACCGCAAGCGCGAAGGGCGTGAGACCATCGCGGCCGCCCTGCGCGAACTCGATTTCGGACGCAGCGAAAAGCTGGTACGCATCAACCCCGCCAGCACCGATCTCTATACTGATGACATCCGTGCTACAGTCGATGCGCTGCCCGATGGCTACATGCTGCCGAAAGTCGAAACCGCTGTCGAAGTAACCGCCGTTTGCGCCTTACTGGATGAAGCCGAAACACGGCTCGGACTTGCGCCCAATGCGCTGCCGTTGATCGCCATTATCGAAACTGCGCTCGGTATCATCAACCTGCGCGAGATTGCCAGCGCGCATCCTCGACTGGCGGCGCTGGCCTTTGGTGCAGACGACTTTTCCAGCAGCATCGGCTCGACACGCACACCCGAAGGCAGCGAATCGTTCTATGCTCGCAGCGCAATATTGACCTACGCCAGAGCCTTCGACCTGCAAGCGATTGATACGCCCTACACCGATCTGCACAACGTCGAAGGGCTGACCGCCGAAACCGAAATGGTGATGCGCCTCGGTTTCACGGGTAAGCTGGCCATTCACCCGCGCCAGATCGAGCCTATTCAAGCGGCCTTCACGCCGAGCGCCGAACAAATCGCCAAAGCACAGCGCTTGATCGCCGCGCATGATGAGCATCAGGCCGCCGGAACAGGCGCGTTCGCCTACGAGGGGCGCATGGTCGATATGCCTGTGGTGCGTGCCGCAGAAAACGTGCTTGATCGCGCCCGCCTCGCGGGGATTTTGCCCGAAGATGAGGGGCAGTAAGCGTAAGATTTTACCGTAAGCGACGGTCTAAGCATTATTCATCCATAACGTCAGGAACTTGAAGATGTCAACAGTCGCGCCAGTCGCAATACCCGATAGCCACAAAGAGCTGCTCGAACGCCCTATCTTGGTAAGTTTCGTCACCGTCATGCCCAGTGGCCAGCCGCAGGCCACTCCCACATGGGTCGATTACGACGGCACCTATGTCTATATCAATTCGGCCAAAGGCCGCCAAAAAGATAAGAACGTCCACCGCAACCCGCATGTCACGATCTTAGCCGTAGACCCTGACGATAATTATCACTGGCTGGAAGTGCGCGGCGTGGTCGAAGAAATCACCGAAGTCGGCGCGGTTGACCTCATCGACAAACTGGCGCGCAAGTACACCAAGCATTCAAAGTATTATGGCGGCGCGGCGCCTGCCGAACGCGCTCAACAAGAAACGCGCATCACCTACAAAATTCGCCCGACGCACATCACGAAATCAGCGAAATAACCATGACGACTCTAAGCTCTACCCCTGTCGAAATTCCAGCAGGCCATCGTGATTTAGTCGAACGCCCGATTGTCGTCTCACTGGTGACGCTCATGCCCGACGGCGGCCCGCAGGCGTCGGCGGTGTGGTTCAGCTTTGATGGGGAGTACCTGTGGGTGAACAGCGCGAAAGGTCGCCAGAAAGACAAGAACATGCGCGCCCGTCCACAGGTGGCGATTTTGTCCATCGACCCTGAAGACCCGTATCGTTTTCTGGAAGTGCGGGGTGTGGTTGAGGAAGTCACAGAAGCGGGCGCACTGGAACTGATTAATCATCTCAGCGACATCTACGACAGAGAGCCAGATTTCTTCGCTAAGAAACCCGAACTCCGCCATACCCAAGTGCGCGTGAACTATAAGATTCGCCCCGTTCGCGTCGTGCCACACGGCCCAGCGAAATGAATAGCGATAAGCTGTTAGCCTTTAGCTAATGCAAGGCAAGTTTCGACTATTTTGAACCCTCACCCTAAATCCCTCTCCCTCAGGTAGAGGGACTTTAACCCCTTCGCCCTGAGGGAGAAGGGACAGGGGATGAGGGTAAAATAATAACTTGCACATTGGGTGAGCAAACGGCTAATGGCTAACTGCTAAGGGCTATTTGCTACTGGCTCTTTCGGCGCTGGCAGCGTAAACCAGAAGGTGCTGCCCGCGCCGAATTCACTTTCGACCCCGATCTGGCCGTTCAACTTCATCACCATGCGATGCACAATCGACAAGCCAAGGCCGTAGCCCGGTACGTGGGTATTGTGCATCCGCGTGAACATATCAAACAGCCGCGTTTGATTTTCGAGCGCGATACCAAGTCCGTTGTCCTGTACTTCGTAGCGTATCATGTTCCCCTGCGCGTAACCGCGTATGGCGATAGATGGCGCAAGATTGGCGCTGCCCATGTACTTGATGGCGTTGCCGATCAGGTTGGCGAAGATTTCCGCCAGCCACGGCCCGTGACCAAGCGCAGGTGTCAGCCCGAGCCGCAGGAGTGAGGCGAGGTTTCTGGCCGTCGCGTTGTCGGTGAGCGTGGGTTTGGGCGCTCCTCGAAGCGCATGTCACGGGGACCGTACAGAATTGCTCCACGCATGGTTTGTTTCCCTGTGAACCACGTACCAAGTCGCGTCTTCAATCAACGCCGCCGCGTCGCCAAGCGTGATCTCCACGCTCGTCGCGCGTACCGCAGCGGCGTGACAGTTGGCAACGAAATCACTACACCGTCTGGCCGCCGTCGACGACCAGGGCATGACCGACGACGTAGGAGGCGTCCGAACACAGCCAGAGGACGGCGGCGGCGATCTCCTCCGGCTGGGCCGCGCGACCTATCGGCGCTTCCGCGATAACCTTCTGCCGCCCCTCCTCGGTGCCGCCGGTGAACCGCTCCATCATCGCCGTGTCGACGTAGCCCGGGCAGACGGCGTTGACGCGGAGGTTCCGGCCCGCGTAGTCGAGCGCCGCGGCCTTCGTCAGGCCGATCAGGCCCCACTTCGCGGCGCAGTATGCCCCCTGCCCCGCGATGCCGATGATGCCGGCCCCCGACGACGTGTTGACGATAGCGCCGCCCCCGGACTCGAGCATTCGCGGGATCTCGTACTTCATGCAGAGGAAGACGCTGCGGAGGTCGACGTCGAGGATCCGGTCCCAGAGATCC
>Ga0163150_10006639_pt1 | contig 14048 bp, 13 predicted proteins | sample OliLakLV19P2IB_FD_148628 | JGI IMG/M metagenome (GOLD analysis project Ga0163150, IMG submission 148628) | Freshwater microbial mat bacterial communities from Lake Vanda, McMurdo Dry Valleys, Antarctica - Oligotrophic Lake LV.19.P2.IB | ecosystem: Environmental > Aquatic > Freshwater > Lake >...
TGTATGCTCCGCACGGGCCGGGCTGGAAATGGGTCGGCATGCTGCACCGTAGCAGTGCAGGTGACTGGTCGGTGGTCAGCAAAAGTCAGCCATCCGGAATTGGTATCTTGACGGTCGTAGTTCCAGGGGAACGAGCTGGCACCATCCGGTTGCAGGTGATTGGCAAGTTGACAGAGGCTGGGCCCGAGCTGGATTCAAGTTCGACTGGGGATGCCGTCGAAGGGCGGCCCGTTTTTCTGCGGGTTGGCATTTAACTCTTATTGACAGACGAAGGAACCTCGTTGTGAGCGATCAATATTACCTTCGTGTGCGGGGGCGAGTGCTTGGCCCGTACGATCAGGCGAAGCTGCAGTCGCTGGCTCAGCGTGGCCAGCTTGGCCGCATGCACGAGGTCTCGACCGATGGTGCGGTCTGGTCGCGTGCTTCGGCGTTTCCGGAGATTTTTTCGGCCAAGCTGCCCGAAGGCTCTGCATTGGAAGTGGCGGGCGCGGCCACTCAGCCGGGCGAATACGCTTTGGAGTTGGAGCCGGTCGTGACAACGGCGACGGCAGCCGGACAGGCTGCGCAACAGTCGATCGACGCTGGCCCGTCGGCACCGCAGCGCGATCTATCGCCCAATGGAATGATGAATGGGCCTCCTCCCCCGCGCGATTCGCATTCGTGGCATTATATGGCGGGGGGCAGAGAGTGTGGGCCGGTCGATTTTATTCAACTGCAGATGCTGATCGGCACCGGTCAGCTTCAATCCGACGATCTGGTCTGGGCGGCCGGCATGCCGAGTTGGGTACCGTTGAATCAGGTGCCCGGCTTGCAGCGTGCTAGTGCAGGCAACCGCAATGAGCATTCGACTTCCGCCGCGAATGGTCATTCAGAGGATCTGCCGCAAACTGTTGCGCGTGCGGCACTCAGCGGGCGCGGTTGGGCCATGTTTGTCGCGATCATGGCGTACTTTTATGCCGGCCTGCAATCGATTGCCGGGGTGGGAATGTTGGTTACAGGGATCCGTATGGAGACCGCGCCGCTCCTTTTCGGAGGATGCTTTTGGCTCATTAACGCGCTGATCTTTCTGGCCGCAGGTATTCTGCTGACGATGCACGTCAGTCGGCTCGGTGGTCTGCGCTATCAGAACCAGGCTGTGCTATTGGAACGTGCGCTGGATTCGCTGCGCGGGTTCTGGATACTGCTCAGCATCTATGCCATCGTCATGACCAGCTTTCTGCTGCTGTTCTTTCTTGGAATGCTTTCGGCCGGTTATAGCTGGCAAAGCACCGGTTTATGACTGGACAGAGTTGCCATACTAGAAGGTGGTCTTGCGTCGGACCGCTTCGATTTTGAACAACGTACTTTGCAATAAATTAAGTGAATCTGGAAACCTATCATGGCCACTGCCGTCAATACGCTTGTTACAGGTGCGACCGTTCCGCTGAGCTGGGCGCGCAGCGATATTGAGCAGCGGCTCGGCTTTCGCGGAGCCAGGTTCACGCGCGTGAACAACTGGCTGGCGTTTCTGCTGGCCTGCGTATTATCAGTTGGTTTTTTTGCGGCGTTGTATCCGTTTCGCGATAGTGCGATCGGGGCTATGTTCTTTGACCGCGGTCCCACGCAGTACGCGGCGGTACTGCTGTCGGCCTGGTCGCTGGTGATACTCTGGATCAAATCGCGGAAACTGAAGGTCCAACGCCGTGCATTGTCGTACGATGTTGTCCCGGCCAGTCATGACTTTGTGCTCTCTTCGGCTACCGTCGAGCAGGTCATGGATCGCATTCACGTAACGGTCGACGACCCGAAGAAGTTCTTGCTATACAGTCGAATTGTCACCGCGCTTTCTAATCTGCGAAATCTCGGTCGCGTGAGTGATGTGGATGACATTCTGCGCTCACAAGGGGAACAGGACGAATCGTCGCTGGAAACCAGTTACGCACTCGTCCAGGGATTTGTCTGGGCCATACCCGTGCTGGGGTTCATCGGCACGGTGCTGGGCCTGTCGGATGCGATTGCGGCTTTTACTGGTGTGCTGTCCGCTTCCAAGGAACTGTCGGAAATTACAATGGCGCTGCGCGGGGTGACCTCCGGTCTGGCTACAGCGTTTGAAACGACACTGGTGGCGCTGGTGGCGGCGCTATTTATTCAACTTTTGTTGACCAGTATTAAAAAGTCGGAAGAAGAATTCTTGGACGACTGTGCTGAGTACTGCCTGAAGAACATCGTCGGCCGCTTGCGAATCCTGCCGTTTGATACCGAAAGGGATTGACGTGAGCCGACGCGGGCGTTCATCGTCGCCAATCTCGTTGTTCTCGTTTCAGGATATTATCACGTCGGTCACGGCGGTGATCATTCTGATCACGTTGCTGTTAGTCGTTGAACTGGTACACCGGCAACTCTCTGCCGCCGAAACCACTGTCGCCGACATTCAAGATGAATTGAGCGACGCGGTGGATCAGGCCGAGCAACAAAAAGCTGCCTTGGCTGCGCGGCTCGAGCAAGGAGCGGCCGTATTGCAAGATTCCACGACGGCACCGGCGGAAGTGCAAGATGCCGTTGAATTGCAGCGGCAGCTTGAGGCATTGCGTGCGGAACAGGATCGCCTGCGGCAACAACTCGAATCGGCCAAGAAGCACGAAGAGACTGCGATGGCGAGTAAGTTCGACCGCCGCGAAGAGCAGGCCGAGCTGGATCGGCTGCAAAATGAAATCGCCGCGACCGAGCAAGCCATTCAAAAGCAGCAACAGGCCAATGTCCAACACGAACAACAAGTTCGCGATCTGAAGGCACAGCAAGGGGAATCCGCCAACAACAACCGACGGCGGATTTACAACCCTGCCGCGGGCACATCCAAACAAGCCTGGCTCGTTGATGTCCATACCGACCGGTTGGAGGTTGCGCCGTTAGGAAAATCGGCCACACCGGTGTCTCTTGCGTTTAGCTCGGCCAGCCGCAGCGGCCCCGCACTGCGCAATTGGGCCAAGGATCTTTCCTCGCGATCGAACTATTTCATTTTGGTGCTGAGGCCGAATGGAACGGAAGCTTTTGATTCACTGCGAACTTCCATAGAAGCGGCGGGGTACGAAGTCGGCTTCGACCTGGTTGGTCAGGATGAGGTGATCCTGGATCCGACCAAGGGGGCAGCACGATGAGTCGTCGTCGCGGCATGCAGAACAGTAGCTTGGAATTGCTGCTGGATACCATTTGCAACACCTTTGGCGGGGTGTTATTTTTGGCGATTCTGGTTTGTGTGTTGCTGCAGATGTCTAGCCCGAGGGCGTCGCCATTGGCGGAGAAACCGGCACCGGTGAGCGACATGGCCGAGTTGCATAGTCGCCTGCAGGGTCTTCTCGCAGAGATCGCCACACTGGAGACTGCGGTCACACAGCAACAGGCGTTCAGTCAGCAGTTTGCAAAGTCCACACCAAATGCCGCGGCTACCGCGCAACAACTTCAGCAATCGCAGCACGACACGCTAATTCGTCAGCGGCTGGAGATGGTGGCCGAAACGCAGCAACGGCAGATACACGCACTAGAGATTGAAAAAGAGTTGAAGGAGTTGGAAGAAAAACAAGCCACCGCGAAAGAAGGTTTAAAAGAGCGCAAGACCGAACTGGCCACCGCCAGCGAAGCGGGCGCAGCCCTAGCCACCGCGGCGGAAAAACTGCTCGATGCGATTGCGGCTGCCACGGCACGCACCGCGCCACTGCCGCGGCAGCGCACTACTTTCAAAACCGAAGTTGGTCTGGTGATTCGCTACAACCGACTGTATCTGTGGCACAAGTACGATGGCAACAACACTCGTGAGGGACTGAACACGGACGAGTTCGTAGTGGTCGAAGATCGAGGAGATGCTGCAATCACGCTTCCCAAACCGTACGCGGGCGTGCCGATCGATCCGAAGGAGATCCCGGCAATGACGGCCCGGCTGCGGCAATTTGATCGCGGCGATCATTACTTTGCCGTGGTGATCTGGCCCGACTCGTATGAGACTTTTCAGACACTGAAAAATACGCTGGTCGGTCTGGGCTTCGAATACCGGTTGATGCCGATGACCGAGGGAGAACCGATTGCCGACCGTGGCGGCAGCGGCGGAAAAGTGCAGTAGCCGCTCGAAGTCACAACTAGTTGACAATTGACCATGCCACACGTCACATTCGGTGAATTGTTATTCGGGAAATTGCCATGCCCACCCCCTTCTTCATCCAATCCTCCCGCGACGCCCTGGAAATGGGCTATTGGTGTGTTGCCGAGCGGCCAATCTAGTGTTGGCTGAGCGTGTGCCGGGACTTGAGATTGACGCTGACCTGCCGCGGCCTGGCGATTCAATGCGGGTGGCGATGGATCAATTTAACAAGGCACTGCCCGGGTTGCGGACGGTAATGGAGTTGCCGGTGAGCGAGTTGGAGATCTGCCCCTGGACACTTGGTCTCGTGAACGACGATGGAAATGTCCCCTTCGACATCTCCGTGATAGTCAACTGGGACGATATACAATCATCCGTTTTTGACTTCCTGACCGAAAGGAATCTCCATTGGAAACGAAAGCATTGGCAGAAGTTTATCGTCGACTACGTCGAGGAGCACATGGAGGGGGTTCGGCGAGCACTGGATGAGGTCGATAAAGGAATCGCAGCCAACGTGCCAACCGAAACAGAAGAGGACAATCGCACCAGCCGCGAACCTCGGCCGATTTCAGAGTATTCAGACCCGGACAATTACGAACGGAACAAATGGTTCTATCAGCAGCGGGTGGCTGGAACCAGCATCCCCGACTTAATCGCGGAACTCAGGCGCAATCACAGCCAGACTGGCTGGTACCTGATTGATTCACGATCGGGAGTACTTAGTAACTATCTCAAAACTGAACTTTTGCTAGATTCACGATTTTTGTATTTTTTGCACCTCTCAAACATGGAGGTGCGTGATGGCTGCTCAATCGAACACGTTGGACACAATTTGGGAAGTGGACGATACGCTGTGGGCGTTGATCGAACCGATTTTCGAGAAATTTTGGCCGCGTAAGACAACGGGCCGCAAGCCAAGTGACTGGCGGCAGTGTCTGAACGGAATCATTTATCAGATGCGAACCGGTTGTCAATGGAACTCGTTGCCCAGGCAATTTGGCGACGACTCGACCGTCCATCGCTGGTTTCAACGCTGGGTTCAAGGAGGTGTGTTTGTACGAGTCTGGGCGTTGCTGATCGAACATTGCGACGAGCTGCGTGGCGTCGAGTGGAAGTGGCAGTCTGCGGATGGCTCGCTCGCGAAGGCGCGTTTTGGGGGGCCGATATTGGACCAAACCCGACCGATCGGGCGAAAAACGGTACCAAAACCAACTTGCTCGTCGAAGCCCAGGGCGGACCGTTGGCGATTCAAACTGCCCCGGCCAACTGGCATGACAGTACGTGTCTAGAGGATCTCTTGAATTCGTTGGTGGTCGAACTTCCGGCGACTGAGCTACATCTGCTGTTAGACAAGGGCTACGACAATCCCACGTCTCGTGAAACGATCGAACAGACCGACTACATTGCGCATATCCGTACCATCCGAGAGGATACCAAACCACGGCGACCTGGCCGTCGCAAGCCACGTTGCTGGGTGGTCGAACGAACCTTGGCTTGGCTGCGCAAATGTCGCGCGTTGCTGGTGCGTTACAACAAGAACGCAGAAAACTATCTCGGCTTGTTGCAACTGGCCTGCGCATTGATCTGGTATCGCCGCTACTGGCGGCTTAAACGAAAACGTGTTTTGAGATAGTTACTAAAGATTGTGCCAATAACAACTTCCAATTTCGCTCTCTCTCTTTTTAGCTACGAAGAGGGTTTGGCACGAGGAGGGATGACTATTGCCTACGTTCATAGGGAAAACTCCCTTTGCAATCCTTCGGCGGCCTCGATATTTTGTTCTCGGCATTGATGCCCCAGATGCGAGGTGCTGGGGTCGTGGAATGTCGATAATTCGCGTCGCGAGTTTGCGTTTGTAGCAGAACTAGCAAGAACTTGTATCATTCGCGTGCAAATGGCTTAGCTGTGTTCGGAATATCCATGGAGACTTCAAATGGCGACGGAGTCGGTCAATGACCCTAGTGCTAGCCCGGGGCTCTGCGATTCGGGCGAATCCAAGACATCCAACGATTTTTCTATCGGTCAGCTTGACGGTTTCACTCAGTGCGTGTGTGCTGAATCTGCTGTACTCGGCGCGCTGCATGATGACTCTGGAAGAGAGGTTGCCGGGTGCGAACACAGCCCGACTCAACTCAACCAATACCGGTATGGCGTTGCAAAACAGGCTGGCATGACCATGGAGCAGCTAGACGATCTGGAGCAACTGATCTTAAGGGAGCTAGCCACGCCGATTGATTTTGAAGAGATGATGAGCGGCGGAAAGTTACGGCAGTTGCCTGCGGGCAAGTACTTGATCCTCGGCAGTGCGATTGATTTACCGACGCATGTGTTCACGCAATCTTCTAACCGGTACTTCTGCCCGGCGGATAACGGGATTGTCCTAGAGTTCGCCGCTATTCCGCGCCGTCCAAAATGGTTTCGCGGACTCTAATCCGACATGGTCGGTTCAGCCGGTGTGCTGTTTTAGTTCGGCCCAGAGCTCTTCCCAGGGGACGGGCTTATTGAAGAACTTTGCCGCACCCAGATTGTACATATTGCGTTCCAGCATCCGATCCCTGCTGCCGGTGAGGACAATGACAGGAATGTCGCGGGTGACTGGATTCTCTTTCAGTCGTCGCAACACATATTCTCCGTTTCCATCAGGCATCCATTGGTCCAGTATGATCGCCTTGGCGGGGCTGACAAACGCGGTTCGATAGCCGGCCATACCGCTAAATGCCTGGAAGACCTCGATGCCGTACTGTTGCAGCCGCAGCTTCAGCGAGTTTGCAAAGTCGACATCGTCGTCGATACACAGAACCCAAGGGGGACCGGTCGTCTGCAGTGATGCATCATCACTCGTCCCTAGCACAGCAAAAATAGTGTCGATGTACCGATTCTGGGCCTTGTCCGCTTCGGTCAGGTGACGCACTGCACCGCGGCTGCGCACCTGTGTACCACACGGCAAAGGGAGGACTGCTTGAACTTCGGTAGCAGCGTCATGGATCGAGCACTGACCAGTTCGCCTCCCAATCAACATATTGTCAAGAGTTACCGCAGTTGGCTGTTTCGATTGAAGGCTCTTAAACATTGGACTGATGGAACTTGAAGGAGAATCAATGCGGAGATGGCGAACCTGCGCAGTGACGGGAATTCCGTGGGTCGCGGTCCTGAGGGGACTTTGCTCGATCGTCGTTGTGGAATCGCAGCTATGCATAGTAGGTTTCCTGAAAAGCGCCTGCGCCGATCGAGTTTTGCTCGGCGGCTTGAGATTGTGGAACTGAACGGACGACAGCCTCAACAAGAGGTCTCATGCGATTCCACAAGTCCGGAGATTTATGGAGATAGCGTGTGCGCATTTTTTCCGAACGTCGAATCGTGTTGGAGTCGGTGCAACCGGTAACAATGATTACCAGTTTTGGTGGTGGCATTGAATCGCGAATGAAATGTTCGCAGAGGTCCAAGCCGTTGCCAGTCGGCAGTTGCACATCCAGGCAGAGCAGATCTGGCGGATTGGCCTGAATACTCACGATCGCCGACAACATGGTGGACGCAATCTCCACTTCCAGACCAAGACCTCGACACCGAATCGCCATCGACCTGGCCAGGTCTAGATCATCATCGACGATCAACGCTCGCTTTTTGGTCGGATGCCGAGCGCCGAGCGCCGACTTTTCTGCCTCAAGCGAACTGTCATTACCGGTCGACTTCAGGTTCGGTTGCCGCTGCATTGCTGTCTCTCGTGTCTTTACCACAGAAGGCTGGACATTTGCAGCGAAGGTCTCGGGAGGGGCAGCCAAATGAAACTTTGAAGCGGAATCGTGTGCGATAACACCCAAGGGGACGGCAATGGTCGGTGCGATATTGTTGATTTCCATCGCCAGAGCAACTCGGACAGCCTGCACCAGCGTGCTGCCGCTGTAGGGTTTGCGAATAAAGAACACCGCGCCCGCATTGAGCGCCGCCTCTTGATCGACGATGCTGGCCGAGAGCATGATGACCGGGATGTGTTTGGTATCAAATCGACGCTTCAGCTCGACGAGCGCGGACATGCCATCCTGGCGGGGCATCCGCACATCCAAGAGGATCAGTTCGGGTCGGCTAGCGATGGCGACAGCAATTCCCTCCGCGCCATCCACTGCTTCTAGTGTCTGAAATCCGGCACCGCGCAGCCGCATACACGTGGCCAGGACAATATCGCAATCATCGTCCACCATCAGGACCGTGGCAGAATCACACATAGGAGACCTCTTCTGAGTGTGCGACTTCCAGTAACTTATTCAGTATTCCTTGGTGATCGCTGACATCCCAGGATGCGACAAACTCAAAATCGATGCGGGGAAACGGATCGCCAAAACAATTGCGGCTGGCATCGGTAATCGCCTTCTCAGCGCGTTGGCAAAAAGCGTTTACCTCGCCTTCCGGCACCGGCAAAACAATGAGCCGACACTTTTCGCCCACGTGCAACAACAAATCGTTGTATCGCAGCAGGCAACTAAGAAACGAATCGACATTCTCCATGGGCTGGACGGCTTCGGTCGCAGCGATGTCGACCCGCAGTACGGAGACGCAGGCTGGACCATTGTGCAAATGCGCCAGGCGATGCAAGTAGCACCGCATGACCTCTGCGGAATCGGCGGATGGCAAAGTGAACGAGAAGGTACTGCCGCGACTGGCATCGCTATCCAGGCTAATTTCTCCCAGGTTCGCCTCAACCAGTTCCTTGGCAATGCTCAGCCCCAGGCCGAAACCTTTGGTGCTGCTGCGTGTCGAATTGCTCAACTGCTCGAATCGTCGAAAGAGTGACTTCTGATCTTTCGTGGTAATGCCAGGGCCATTGTCAGTGATGCTGAATTCGACTCCCTTGGCGTTTGGTTGTCGGCGGCAGCTCAGTCTTACCTGGCCCGGCTGACCACAGAACTTGATGGCGTTCACCGTCAGGTTGATGAGTACACGACCGGCTTTTTCGGCATCGCAGTACAAGGTGGGCAAATCTTCTTCAATTTCCCACTCCAACTTGACGTTTCTGGTGGCCGCTTTTCGCTCAATCGCCGGCCTGACATATGCCATAATGTCGGTCGCCTGGCAGACCTTACGGTAGACGCCCAGCAGACCCGCTTCGAGTCGGCTGACATCCAGCATGTCATCTACCATTGTATTCAGATCGTCGGCTCGATCTTCAACGACGGTGAGCATCTTCCGTTGTTCGGTACTGATTTCACCAGCGACACCATCCTTGATGAGCGAGACGTATTCTTTGATAACCGTCAGCGGAGTTCGAAATTCGTGCGAGACATTATCCACGAATTTGTGTGCCGTGTTGTACAACTTCTTGAGCCGCAGATTCTTGCTTTTCAGTAGAGTTTGCGATTCAGCCACATGCTGTACCAACCTGTATCGCTCGGTGGCGTGATGAATCGAACGGACGAGGTTATCTGTCGTCAATCCGCTTTTGACCAGATAATCTTGCGCACCATTCTTCAGTGAGCGTAACGCCAATTCTTCATCATTCCGCTCGGCAATGATGACGATCGGCACAGGCAGCTTCAGGCTTTGAATTCGCGTCAGGCTTTCAAGCCCTTGCGTACCTGGCAGGCCTAAATCCAGCAGGACAACTTCAAAGCTGACCGCAGACAATGCGCTCTCGGCCTCTTCCAACGAGCCGACCGACACGACGACAAATTCTGCGCGACTCGATTCCACGAGCAATTTTTTGATAATTGCCACGTCTTCGAGGTCATCCTCGACTAGCAGTAAGTGCACGGTACTCGACATGACAAAATCTCCTGAAATGGGCATTGGTCCACTGCCGCCGAAAGTCGACCGCATTATGTGCTGCGGCACTCTACCTGGTTGTGAGACAGAATTCATCGCAGATCGAAGGGATAGACAACCGCTGGTTCGATTCCAATTCACTTCGCGCCACCGCCTTGAGGAGAAACTTAAAGTGCGTACCACCGCCCGGTGTTGATTCAACCCAGATCTGCCCGTTGTGGCGATCGATCACCTTTCTGCAAATGGTCAGGCCGATACCGGATCCATCGTACTTGTCACGGCTATTCAGTCGTTGGAAAGGCGCAAACACGCTTTGTGTAAACTCTGGCTGAATGCCGATTCCGTTGTCACAGACTCCAAGCAGCCAGTCGTCCCCGATCAGCTCGGCGGTCACTTGAATCATCGGTGCGCTGCCGGCGGTGAACTTCAATGCATTGCTTAGCAGGTTCTGATAAAGCTGGCAGAGGAGAGTCGAATTGCCCGTCACAACAGGAAGGGAGTCGCGCGAGATAACCGCATTCGATTGTTTGATCTGAGCAGCCAGACAGTCGATCGAGTCATCCACACAGGTGTTCAGGTCGACCAACCCCCATTCCAAATTCATGTTCTCCGCCTTGGAAAGCGCCAGCAGCGATTGAATCAGATTTTGCATCCGGCTGGCGGCATCCACAATAAAGCGAAAATCCTTACGGGCATCCTCGTTCAAGGCATCACCGATATTATTGTAAAGTTGCTCGGCAAAGTAATTCACCTTGCGCACCGGTTCCTGCAAGTCATGACTGGCAAAGTAGCTGAATTGAGCCAGGTCCTCATTGGTTCTCTCCAGCTGTTCTACCGCCTTGGTCAAAGATGACTGCACCAGTGCAAGCTGTCCATTTAGTAGTTCAAGTGCCGTCGCACGATTTCGCTCGATCGCGAACTGCAGGGACCGCGCCAGCAATTTTGGTTCGATTTCTTGCTTGAGCAGATAGTCTTGCACGCCATGCTGAAGTAGCTCGATAGCCAGGAGCTCATCCTCCCAGTCGGTCACGACGACGATCGGCACGGATGTTGCCATCACAGAAAGTGCCTCAAATGACTCCTTGCTTGTCGAATCCAGAAGTGAAAGCCCGACGATCGCTACGTCGGCCGTGCGTCGCGAAAGACCGTTGAGCGCTTCGGGCAGGTGCGAGACATGTTGTACGTGGTAGTGCGAGTTGGACACATCGGACAACGCACGCTTTAGCATCCGCACATCCGCAGGGTCACTCTCGACCAATAGGACTCTGCAGGGTCGACTTGCTGTCGCAAAAGTAATCATGTTGGCCTGGGTGTCACAATTTGGAAGGGTTATCGCGCCTGGCGGTAACAATTCGGGAAGCCCACTTTAGTGTCACGTTTCGAAACCATACCGGTCTCACTCTGCAAAATCGTAGTTTGCTCTTGTGGAGCAAAGGGCAGGATTTTCCCGCAATGGCGTAGGGAAATCCACTAGGAGTGGGTGTCGCCGCACACCGGCGAGGCATATGACGTAAGGTTTTTGTAGCGGGACGTGATCAACCTGTGTGTACAAAGGAGAACCAATCATGCATGGGCAAGGCTTGCTTTATCTACCGCGGATTCTATGCGTGGACGACGATCCGTGCATAGCAACCGCAATTGAATTGCGTTTGAGAAGTTACGAAGTCGAAGTACACAGTGCCTCCAATTGGCTCGATGGAGAATGGATGGCGATGGAGGAATTGCCCGACGTGATTATCACCGACATGCGCATGCCACACGGCGGGGGCGATACCCTGGTCGAGTGTTTAAAGGGGCGTGTTGCAACGGCCGAAATTCCGATCATTGCGCTGACAGGCAGGCCAAATCATGCAGCCAAACGTTGGATGCAAATCCTGGGAGTTCGTCATTACCTGCGAAAACCGTGTGAAATTGCAGCCTTGATGGCGGCACTTGAGGACTATATCGAGTTGCAGCCAGCTTGCGGCGTGTCTAACCATCTGGCATGAGAAATCGTCTCAAGAGCATTGAACACCTCTGTGTCATTTTTAACTTGTTTCTGTGAATATCGCTCTGGCGGTCATGTGGTTCAGCCACGACGCTCCGCGAATCGCCCGGGTACTGCACCAACCCCCAATCCTCCGCACTGCCGGGCCTGCAGCGAGATACAACGGAGCTCCAGTTCATCGCCGACTTTGCCGGCTGGTGAGAATGCAAGCCCGATTTGCGGTAACGCGCAGTGGACTAGGGAATTTTCTCACGAAAAGGAACCGGTTTGCGCTTGACGCAAGGCCGTTGGAGGGGGATACCTTAGGTAAGGGATTTCCGTACTCCCTGACCTGCTTCCAGCAAACGTCTGTCGGAGAGCCAAGGACAGACGGGTTCGGAACACAATCGGGGAGCACAAAACCATCGTACCATCAACGAACAATCAAAAAAGTTTGCCACTCGCTGCGGCGACGGTCTTCATTGTCGATGACGATGCAGAAGTACGAAGGGCCGTTTCGTTGCTGATTCGCTCGGTCGGCCTGGCCGACCACTCTTATGCCTCGGCACAGGAGTTTCTTAAGAACTACGATGCCACGGCTCCAGGTTGTCTGGTGCTGGATATTCGTATGCCGGGCATGAGTGGCCTGGAACTGCAAAAAGGGTCCAGCGTTGCCCGAGGGCTACCACCTATTATCTTTCTCACCGGTCACGGTGAAATTTCCACAGCGATTCAAGCGATCCGCGCTGGTGCGATCGATTTCCTTCAAAAGCCATTCAGTCCCCAGGTGTTGTTGGAGCGAATCCGCGAAGCGATCGAACTCGATCTTGAGAATCGTCGCAAATGCGTTCTTGCTGACGAACTTCAGGAACGAGTGATTCGCCTTACCGAGCGCGAGCGAGAGATCATGCAGTACCTTGCCCAAGGTATTTCAACCAAACGTATTGCCGGCAGCCTGGCTATCAGTCCAAAAACAGTGGACAACCATCGCGAAAGCATTCTGGAAAAGATGAACGTGGATAATACCACGCAACTGGCCCACCTGATTGCGATTCAATGAACGTCACGGCTTTCGCAAGCTACTAGACGGAAACATTGAGCGCAGGGTCATGCGGGAGTCATTGACGAGGCCGGGCGTTCTGCCCATGATCATTCGCAATGTATGTTTGAATCGAGTGGGGCCGAGTTTATCCGTTCTGGATCAAACCAGAGAGAGAGTGAATTTCCATGGAGAGTATTGACTGGCCTGCCGCCGTAGTTGCCCATGCGGACGATGCCATCATTGGCAAGAACCTCGCCGGGATCATCCAGTTCTGGAATCCGGCTGCGGAGAGTCTGTTCGGTTGGACCGCCGCAGAGACGATTGGACAGCATATCTCTATGATCTCATCTGCTGCTCAATCCACCGAATCGGAGATTATCACCGATTGGTTCGATTGCAATCAGCGACTCATGCAGTGCGAAGTTTCTCGAGTGCACCGCGACGGAACCGAACTTTGCGTCTTGCAATCGAACTCTCCGATCTGCGATCGACAAGGGGTAGTAGTTGGTGAGGTATCGATTGCTCATGGTGTCAACTCAAACGATCCGAGCAGCGACGGCGTCCGCCACGACTTCAATAACTCGCTGACCGCGATCAATATCTATAGCCACTTGCTTTCTAAATCGCTCGGCTCGGATGCTATGTCGCAAAAGCTGTTTAAGGATGTCATCAAGGCCATTGAGCGATTGGCGGAGATCACGCGACAGCAAATGGAACCAGGCAGTCGAGCCACTCCCACCGCGACGAATCTGTCGCAAATTGACGTGAACAGTGGCAACGGTCATTTGCATCCACCTCCTGACGGTCAGCAATCTGATTGACAGCGATTCAATGCAACGCTGATTGAGGCTGCCGGGTACGTGGACTGTGGCTGCTTGGAGTTAGTCCTCCAAATGAATGCGCTTGGCAACGTCAGCCAGAATTTGCAGCACCTGTAAAATATCGGCCGGCTTGACCAGGTGGAAAGCAAATCCAGCCGCTGTTGAGCGCTCTCGATCCCCCTGCCGACCATAGCCAGTCATGGCGATCAGCACGGCATCTTTCAGAATGGGCTGCTGACGCAACTGCACGGCGACTTCCAATCCGGTCAGCCCTGGCAGTCCAATATCCAGCAGCACGACATGAGGTCGATACTCCAGTGCCATTTCCACGACAGCCGTGCCCTCGAAGGCGGTGCG
>Ga0163150_10006642_pt1 | contig 14044 bp, 10 predicted proteins | sample OliLakLV19P2IB_FD_148628 | JGI IMG/M metagenome (GOLD analysis project Ga0163150, IMG submission 148628) | Freshwater microbial mat bacterial communities from Lake Vanda, McMurdo Dry Valleys, Antarctica - Oligotrophic Lake LV.19.P2.IB | ecosystem: Environmental > Aquatic > Freshwater > Lake >...
GGCGTTCGCCGGCGTAGGGATTACCGATGTTCATCAGCGTTTCGGTCATGCCGTAACGCTCGAGAATGACCGAGCCGTAGAGCTGGCGGAACTTCTCGTGGACTTCGGCGGGCAGCGGGGCCGAGCCGGATACCGCCAAGCGCAAGCGGGCGCCTATGGCCTGGGCTTGGTCGACGGGCAACTCGAGTAGGCGGATGAACATTGCCGGTACGCCGAAGAAGAGCGTCGGCTGGTATTCATTAAACCATGACGCTGCTTTGGCGTGCTCGAAACGTTCCAGCAGCCGCAGGTGGCAGCCGCTGAAAAGCCAGCAGTGCAGCCCATTCGCCAGACCGTGCACGTGAAAAAGAGGCAACGTGGCGAGATAGCGGTCGGCGCCGGTGATGTCCCAGGCGGTGACGAGAGTGAGGGCGTTCGTCGCGAAGTTCCCTTGGGTGAGTACGGCGCCCTTGGACGCACCGGTTGTCCCCGAGGTGTAGATCAGCGCCATCGGCGTAGCGGCGTCAGCGGGAACGGAAACGCGGTTTGTTGCTTGATCGATGGCTTCCGTGGCGAGCGCATCGACATCCCACACCGTGACGTCGACGGGAAGGAAGGCCGCCAGATCGCGGGAGGTCACCACCGCGGTGGGCTCGGCGTCGCGCAGGATATGGGTGAGTTCGCGCTCCCGGTAGAGCACGTTGATCGGCACGATGATCAGCCCGAGTTTCGCTCCGGCGATCCAGAGGTCGATGACCTCGATCCGGTTTTGCAGGAAGAAAGCCACGCGATTGCCGGCCTGCAGGCCGCGAGCCCGCAGCGTATGCGAAAGTTGGTTACTGCGGGTTTCGAGATCGCCGAAAGTAAACTCGGTCCGCGTCCCGTTGGCTGTCTCGCATTCGAGTGCGGGGCGGCTAGCCCTGGCGATTAACGAAAGATCAAAGAGCGGCAGGAGCGACATGATGCGTCGAAGGGCGGGGCAGCGGGCGGAGGGGTGGGGAAGCACGCGTGGTGGAAAGGGCGCGTGTAGTCGTTATGGAGATCGCTGGTGGCTGGGCAATGACGAGCTTAAAATCATCCGTTCCGCTCGCTGATCGCGGACGAACGAGGCGCGGACGGGAGTCGCATCAACCCGCCGGCGGTTGGGCCACCGGCGTCATTGGGGAGAGTGCCACGGCCTCGAGATGGCGCGGGAACTGCACGCCTTCCCAGCGAGCCACCACGGCTGGCGCAGCGCAATGTCCGATAACGTTTACGCTGGTGCGAATGGGATCGATCAAGGCATCGATTCCGAGCAGCAAGCCGAGGCCCTCAAGTGGCAGTCCAAAGCTCTGGAACAGAGCGGTGAGCACGACGAAATTGGCGCGTGGGATTCCGGCTACGCCCTTGCTCGTGAGTTTGAGGGTGAGAAGAATCAGCAGTTGTTGATCAAACGAGAGCGGAACGTTTGCGGCTTGGGCGACGAAAAGGGTGGCGAGCCCGAGGAAGAGCGTACTGCCGCAGAGATTGAGGCTGAGACTGAGTGGCGCGACGACCCCGAGAACACGGTTGGGTATACCGAAACGTTCCATGTTCTCGAGCGTCTGGGGCAAGGCGGCTGCGCTGGAGGTGGTACCGAACGCGATGAGGAAGGGCTCGCGTGCGAAATGAATAAACCGACGCAGCGGTACTCCGAATAAGAGGAGTGATCCGCCGAGGAAGATAACAAGGAAGAGAATCTCCGCGGCCCAGGAAGTGGCAAAGAGGCGCAACAAGCCGACAAGGACATCCGTGCCACCCGAGGCGACGGTGCCGGCCATGGCCGCAAAAACGGCCGCGGGTGCGAGATACATGATCAGGTGCGTGAAGCGGAAGGCCACCGCCACGACGGAATCCGCCAGCACGAGTACGGGTTTGGCTTTCTCGCCAACGGACAAGCACGCGACCCCGAAGATGAAACAGAATACGACAATCTGCAGCACGTCGCCCCGAGCCATGGCGTCGACGATGCTCGTGGGAAACGCGTTCACGACGACAGTCGAAAAGGAGAGGGGCTGAACCGCGGGGGCGGCGTGTGCTGCCAGGGTCACGTTGTCACCGGGGCGAAAAAGCACCGCTGTAAACCAGCCGAGCAGGAGGGCGACCGTGGTCGCGACCTCGAAGAAAACCAGAGACTTCCAACCGAGCCGGCCAAGGTCCTTCATGCCGCCCACGCCACCGACGGCGCGCACCAGCACGCCGAATAGGACGGGAGCGATGATCGCTCGAATCAGACGCAGAAAAATATCACTGATGAACTTCAGGTTGGGCGCGACCTCGGGCGCGACCAATCCGAGGACGACTCCGCCACCTGCGGCCAGGAGCATCCATTGCGCGAGCGAAATCCGGCGGAAAAAGCCCGGGGGTCGCGCACTCAACAGATCGCTGGGTGTAGCCACCCCGGTACGGTGGGGTTCAAGGGCGGGTAGGGACATGAGAAGCAGAGTAAACGAACTGGCCCAATTGGGTAGAATGCGAGTGGCTCAGGACGGAGAAACTTCGATATGATATACGGGAGCGGCTGGGACTATTTTAGCGGATTGAGCTGCGGTGATTCGCAGCAACCACCAAACAGATCCGCCGAGGAGCAGCGCCGCGCGTCCGAGCGCCGTGATCGGATGGTTGAACCATCCGGCGGAGGTCACTCCGAAGCAGCCGCAATTCAAATTCAGTCCACGCCACACTGCCTGTCCCAGCATCCCGACGAAGATCAAGCCGATCGCGACCACGAGGAAGCCGACCGTCTCGATCCATCGATTGGCGAGTAACGCGCCGCCGCAGAGTACTTCCAGCCAGGGAAACGCGACCGCGATGACGCGGAACATAAAGTCAGGCAATGTCACCTCATAGGCCAGCAGGTCCGAATAGAAGCTGGCCGGGTCCGCGAGCTTGAGGGCACCCGCCGGCAGAAAGACCGCACCGACGACGCAGCGGATAATTGTCGTAAATTCCGGGGTCAGGCGTTTCGAGCTCATGTCCGTATAGTTCATCGAGCGGAGGTCGACGAAGGGTGAAATACGGGGAGCGGTCGGGAAAAGATGAGCCGGCTGTCCGAACGGAACCAGTCGCAGATTATTCCGGCGAGGAGTGCGATGAGGACCAAATCGACCATGCGACGCAGACGCACGGCTCTGCCGGCTTTCAGCACGTTATATAATGGACTTCGCATGATTAAAATGAAAAGAGAACACCTCCAGCCTAGGGCATTTTGAGCAGCTCCTCCAGCACTCGCAGAAAGTACTCCAGCGTTTGCGCTCCGGCGATGGTGGTCTCGGTCCGCTGGCCGTTGCTCGCGATCTTGGTGATTAAAAAGGTCGGCGTGCCACGGACCTTGAGCCGGCTATATTCAGTGAAATCTCGCACGACGGCGTGACGGATCGTTGGCTCGCGCAGGCAGACCTCCATCTCACCGCGGTCGATCAGCGGACTCTTCAGAATCATTGCCTCCAAGATGCTGGAGGGCCGGTTCGCCAACTGAAAGAGGTTGTCCAGGATTTCCCAATACTTATCTTGGCGCAGTGCACAGCGAGCAATCGCGTAAATTTTGCCTGACTTTTCGCCGGCATTATCGGACGCATTGAGCACGACCCACTGGGCTTTTCCCGTCTCTATATACTGCCGGCGTAATGTCGGGAAAACCGTCTCGTGAAACGTACGGCAGTGACTGCACTTGAAGCTCGTCACTTCCACGACCACGATTCCAGCCGTCTCCGCGCCGAGGACAGGTCGGTCCCGCCGATCGATCGGCGAACGGGCCAGGGCCAGCTTCGCGTCTCCGGCCGGCAATGTAATCCCGGAGGAGTTCGCCGCCGTTAAGCTCAAAGTCGGGAGGGCAAACCACGTCAAAACGCTTAAACCCACGCTTAGCCAGGGCGCCCTTGGCCCCGCCAGCTTGGATGGGGTTGAAGGTAAACGACGAACCATAGACACGACACGCGAGAGGTGAGTCTCACCCTGATTACGCGGTTCACGTGTCATGGCGATGGAGTCGAAATTATCGTGGTGGCGATTACTTAGAAACGTGTCTTGATTCCGAGTCGAAACATGCGACCAACCTGATCGAACAGGCCGGGATCGGTCGGTAGTGGCGTCGCGCCCGTATTGCGCGGCGCGTAAGTGGGCTCGCGATCGAGGATGTTCGCGACATTGAGGTAAATCTCAGTGTCGCGTCCCAAAACCTGCGTCCGATAGCCGATTTGACCATCGAAGTAAGCGGTTGATGGTACGTTGTTGTAATCAGTGGTGACGCCGAGTAGCCGGGTCTTATCCCATGTCATCCCGCCGATGTATCGCATCTGGAGAAAGGTGGCGAACGAGCCGCGGATGTGATTGAAGGACAAATTGCCGCGCACCCGCGGGAGTGCCGGCCCCTGCGGGGTAGCTCGACCGTTGCCCGCCCAGTTGATGGTAGGCGCGAGCGGTGAAACCGCGGAATATTCGTCAATATAACCGGCGATGGCCCGCACGACAAGATTGCCGGGCTGGCTGTTGGCGAACCAGTTCGAAAGCGGAACCCGGTAGCTCACCTCGAAGTCGAGTCCGGTGGAGAGTTCGGAGTTCAGATTAACCGGTGAGTTCTGGGTTCGGATGACAGCGCGCGGACTGGCCGCGGTGGGTCCGCGGGTGACGAAGGCACAAAGGGGCGAGTTGGGGTCTTCATTGCACTCGCGCACCGCAATGGCGCCGCCCGCCACAAAGATGGCATCATCGATTCTCGTTGTATAGAAATCCATGGCGAGGCTCAGGCCTTTCAAACCCGAAGGTTGGTAAACAAATCCGATCACCGACGAATCAGCGACCTCGGGTTTGAGATTGAGGTTGCCGGTGGCGATGTTCGGCACGCCCGAGTAAAACTGCCCGGTCCCGCCGGGGCCGGTGTCATCGATGACCGCGTTGGTTTGGCGTCCCCGCGAGAAGAGCTCGTTGAGGTTGGGCGCACGGATATCGCGGGAGCGCGCGGCGCGGAGGCGGAGATCGCTGTTGATTTGCCAGACCAATCCGGCCTTCCACGTTGTGACGCTTCCGGTGGTCGAATAATCGGTGTGACGGGCGGCGACATTGACGTTAAGCCGCTTCGCGAGCGCCGCGTCCTTCAGGATGGGCACCTGTAACTCGGCAAACTCTTCCATGATGGTGTATTCGCCGAAGAAGGGCTGTGTATTTGCCAATCGATACGCGTTTGCCACCGAGAGCGCATTGGGCGTCGTGGTCGTCGTGAGCTTGCGCCAGTGGGCACCAACGGCGGCGCCGACAGCGCCCGCCGGGAGATTGAACAAATCACCGGTAATGGTTGTGTCGGCGACGTGCTGCGTTGTGACGTCGTCGAACTCCGATCTTCCCATGACATAGTCAAGCGCGGCGACCGACGGCGCGCCCACCCCAAATGGATTGAAGGCGACGCTGCCGGGATTAGCCGCGGCCGCCCGTGGGACAATCTGCCCGTTGACCAAAATCGAATCGACGGCTACGGCCATGCGGGCGGTGATGAGATTATTCGTTACGGGAATGCTGAGGTCGTTGCGACCCCATTGGTAGGACGTTTCCCACTTCCAGTCGCCGAGCTGCGCGACAAATCCAGCGAGGCCGCGGACGTTCGTGTCACTGACATGTGACTCAGTCAGACCGCGCTCGAGCGTGAGGCGATTCATGGTCAAGGTCGTGACGCTGAGCGTGGTCATTTGAGCCACCAGGGCGGGCGCGACTTGCGCGAGGAACGGATTTTCCCGCCGGATGGTCATCGTGTGCGTGGTCGGACTGTTCTGGTTCTTCATTTGGGACTCGGCGTAAGAGCCCTCGACGAAAACGGTGAGGTGGTCGCGGAGTTTGAAATCGGTCCGCGCAAACAGGTTCTTTCGCTCGAGCGGGCGAACGATCTCTTGCGAGGTGCCGACGCGGAAACCGTCGCCGCCGTTTTGGAATCCCGCGGTGGTGCCGATGGTGTTGGAAAGGGTACCGTAATCGTAAGGACGCTGCACTCCGCCAGGCCCAAACAGGATCCCGCGGAACGAGGCGTTATTGGCCGCCGTGCCGCCCGCGCCCGTGACGATATGTCCACCTGGAGTATACGGCGTGCGAATATCATTGGCTCGCACCAACATTGTCCGGTTGGCGGGATCGGGAATCTGGTTGTCCTCGCTGGTGCGGGAATCGCGGCCGTCACCGTTGACGCCTTTACTGTTCGCATACTCGCCGCTGAAGACAAAATGGCCACGACCACCCAGATACGGCGTGCCGTAGGTGAGCGACGTTTTGTATTCTATATTGTCGCCCTCTTGCGCCATGCCCGTGAGAGCAGTCACAGTGAGGCCGGTGAAGTCTTTATTGAGGACGAAATTCACGACTCCGCCGACGGCATCGGAGCCATAGGCGGCCGAGGCGCCGCCGTTGATGACGTCCACATGGTGGACGAGACCCTGCGGAATAAGGTTAACGTCGACCAGTCCGGTCGAGCCACTGGGCGTGTAGCGGCGACCATCGAGCAGGATGAGCGTGCGCGTTTCGCCGAGGCCGCGCAAATTGAGGAAGTTGGCGCTGCTGTTACCCGTGCCGCCGCCGTTGGTCTGGCCGCCACCGGGAGCGATCGACGGAAGTTGTTTCAATCCTTCCGCGAGATTGACGGGGGAAGCGGCGAGCAGGTCCGCCTGATCAATGACGAGGACCGGCGTCGGTGAGGTGAAAGTGCTGGCTCCGGCGATCAACGAACCGGAGACGTTAAAGCTTTCCAGCTTGATGACCGCCGCTGTGGTATCGGTCGGGCTCCGCGTCCCCGGCGGTACGGCAGCTGGACTTATCGCTTGGGCTTGGGCTGAAGCCGATAAGACGGTCCACAGGGCGAGGAGCGCGAGACGGTGGAGGTTCAATCGAGGATTGGGCGGACGATGTTTCATGATGGGGTTTCGTTGTGGTGGGAAAATCAGTCGCGAGGCGCGTTCGATGCGGGTTGAAAGCGAAAGAGCCGGCCAGGTGTGGTGCGCAGGATGGTGGCCCGCTCCGCCGGGTTCGGAACCCAGCGGTCGAGTTGGGCGCGGGCTTCGGAATACTCCTCGGCTTGTTCAAATTGGGTGTGCGGCCAGTCGCTGCCCCACAAAAGGTGCTCCGCGCCGAACGCCCCGAGCAGCAAGGGAGCCGCTACATCGGCAACCGCATCGCCGATGCCCTCGGGACCATTGCGATAGGCGCCGGATAATTTGACCCAAAGTTGCCGGGTGTGGGCTTGCGTCAACAGATAGCGGAAGCCCGGATCCTGCACCCCGAGCGCCGGATCCGGCCGGCCAAAATGATCGACCACCACATTCAGGCCCGCCGCGAGCAGCGGTCCCACGACCGGAGGCAAGTCGCGTGCTTCACAGTGGATCTCGACCAGCCAGTTGAGTCTTTTCAATTCGCAGAGGAACGCGGCCCATGGGGCGGACTCGAGCGCGGGGAGCGGGAGTCCCATCAGGTTCAGTCGGATGCCCACCACGCCTTCGCCATCCATCCGGGCGAGTTCCGCTGGAGCAATCCCGGGCTCTACCACCACGATGCCGCGCAGGCGTCCCGGGTGTTCGCGAAGAGCGGCGAGCAGGAGGCTGTTATCGGTGCGAAGAAAACTCGGTTGCACCAACACCCCGTGCGATATCTGATGCGCATCCAGGCGCTGCAAAAGATCCGCCGCCGTGGCGGCGTAGTCGGGTACATAGCGCCGGCCGGCGAGCGGTCCGGCGTCGCGTTCGAAAATATGAGCGTGGGTATCCACAGCGGTTGGGGGAAGAACGGAACGAGAATCAGGCTCTGCTTCGCGGGCTCCGACCCACGGGGCGGAAATCGCCAGCACCAGAAGCAACCAACGTTGGAGATCACCGCAGAATCGACGAGGAGATGATAAGGCGCGCGCCGTCATGTTTAGGCACACCGAACGGACGCGGGGCGTGAGGCAGGCGCGGCGACGTTCGCGGCTGCGATCGGTTCGAGCCGCCGGCCTTTCGTCTCCGGTAACGCGAGGACCGCAACGATCACCAAGGCATACGCCATCCCCGCATCAATGCCGATCGCGCGTCCCAGCGGCATGGATTCACTCATGTGGCCCACCAGCCAGGGAAACGCCGCGGAGGCGATACGCCCGAAGTTATAGCAGAACCCCACGCCCGTCCCTCGAATTCCCGCCGGATAGAGTTCATTGAACAACGCTCCCATACTGGCCGGAATACCCGCGGCGAAAAACCCCAGGGGAAACCCGAGCGCCAGCATCTGCCCATTCGTGAGCGGCAGAAAAAGGTAACCCAGCACCGTGGCGACGCAGCACACGGCAAAAAACATGATATTGCGCCGGCGACCTATCCGGTCAAGCAGATGCGCGCTGACAATACAACCGCACCAGAACGCTATAATGATCACTACCAAATAGCCGCCGGTGCCGAGCACCGACAGGTTGCGCTCCGTCTTCAGGAACATCGGGAGCCAAGTCATCAGTGCATAGTAACCGCCATGCGCACCGACTCCCAGGAGCGTGCCCGCGAGGGTCATCCGCAGCACGTCTTTGGAAAATATTCCAAATAGTGGCAGCCTCGGACGGGCCGCGAGTGGCATGGCGCCTGGGTTTCGCGGCGGATCAGGAATCGCCCGGCGAATATAGATGATGAACAGCGCCGGCAACAGGCCGGCGCCAAAAAGTAACCGCCAGCCAAGGTCGGACGGTACCCAGATAAATAATACTGTAGACAGGAGTACGGCGCCACCCCAGCCGACGGCCCATGCGCTTTGGACGGTGCCGAGCGCCTTGCCCCGGTTTTCCGGCCGAATCACTTCCGCCAGGAGCACCGCGCCTGCGGCCCACTCCCCGCCGAACCCGATCCCCTGCAGCGCCCGCAACACCAGCAGTTGCGTGCCATTTTGCGCGAAGGCACAGAGAAACGTGAAAACCGAGAACCACAAAATGGTCACCTGCAGCACGCGGCCGCGCCCATAGCGATCTGATAACGCGCCGGCGATCCAGCCGCCGAGCGCCGAGGTGAGCAGGGCGACACTGCCAATCGCACCGACTTCGGAATTTTCCAGGCTGAGCGCCACGACGAGCACCGGCACGGCGACGCTGAACATCTGCACGTCGAATGCATCCAGCGCCCAGCCGCCGAAGCAGGACCAGAAGGTCCGACGCTCCGTCTTGGAGCCATCGTGATACCAGCGAAAAAAGGGCAAAGCCAAAGGAGTGGGATGGGGTAAGCGAAAAACAACGGCGGCGACAGGCCGGGGTGTCTGGCGCGGTAAATGGCGGAGAAACTGTCAGCGGTGATTCGCTTACCGGATCTCGACCTGATAACGAAATTGATCGGCGCGGCCGCGCGATTGCCGCCACTCGAGCGGCTGTCGGTCCGCGCTCAGCGCCAACCGATCGACGACGATGACGGGCGCCCCGACGGTGAGTTCCAGCAGGCGGGCCTGCCGCGCTCCCACCGCCTCGGCGCTGAGCGTCTCTTGCGCGGAGGCCACGGACACGCCGCAGTATTGTTCATATAAGGGATAAAGCAGATCGCCAAACTCCCGGGGATCGATTTCCAGCAACGCCTTGAAACGATCATGGGGCAGCCAGATGTCTTCCAACATCATGGGCTTCTCCTTGATCAACCGGAGCCGCGACAAGCGAATCGCCTCCGTCCCGCCGGGCACCTTGAAAACGGTGGCAAGGTTGGCGGGCATCGCCGTGACCTCGCGCTTCAGGATTCGACTTGTGGGTACGTGAGTGGCGCCGTCGGCATCGACAAAGCGGAAGAAACGCAGGAACGACGATTGGAAATCGGGCCGACGGACAAATGTGCCGCGCCCTTGAAACCGCTCGAGTACACCGTCCGCCACCAGTGAATCAATGGCCTTTCTCACCGTCCCAATGGAGACGCCATGGGCCTCAGCCAATTCGGTCTCCGATGGAATCGGCACCGACGGACGAAAGCGATGGGAGGCGATCTCCGCACTCAGCGCATCACGCACGCGATGATAGAGCGGCAACCGCGGGTCCAGGGCCAAGGGTGTAATGGGGGTATTCATCACGAACCAAAGTCATATAGATGTTTAGTTGTCTGACGCAGTCAACTCGAATTCGCGCCATCAAGTGCGAGGACGCCACCGGTCGCGCTCCGGAACCTCAGGGCGGCGCCCCGCCAGCCCGGATATTTCACCCTCTGATTTGTCATCTCGAACCCGAGGAACGAGGGCGTGGCGATCCAGCTCGATGGATTGCTTCGTCGCTGCGCTAATGAAAACTTTTTTTATTTGTCGTACTATTACGTGCACCCGCCGGTGCATACCCGGGTCGGCTGGCTATATGATCACCATTGAAAGACGCTTTCGGAAGACCGGGCCGCCTACGCGACGATGGTGGAGACGCTCGATCATCACGTGGGCCAGCTCCTGGCAGCGCTTCAAAATGCGGGGATCGCTGATAATACCCTGGTGATCTTTACCGCCGACAATGGCGGTCATCCCGACTACGCGGCGAACGGTCCCTTGCGCGGGAGTAAATGGAATCTCTATGAAGGCGGCATCCGGGTGCCTCGGATCATTCGCTGGCCCGGCACGGTGCCCGCGGGGAAGGTGAACGACAGCCCGATGAGCGGGGTGGATCTTCCGCCAACGCTGGTAGCGGTGGCAGGGAAACCGGTTTCGGCGGGAGTGGCTCTCGACGGCCGGAACAGGCTGCCGGTCTGGCGGGGCGGATCCACGTCTGACGCGTCGCGCTCCCTCTTTTGGCATTTTCCGTATTATCATCCCGAAGCGGGGTTCGAGCAGGCGCAGCCCCGGATCAGCGTCGACGATTTCGCGGCGAGCCAGACGCGTCCGCAGTCCGCCAAGGGGATTGGAAGCTGCTGCATTTCTACGAGGATGGGCGCGACGAGCTATATAATCTCGCGGACGATCTTTCGGAACAGCACGACGTTTCGGTTCGGATGCCGGATAAAGCCCGGGACCTGCGCCGGCAGTTGGACGATTACTTGCGCGGAGTCGATGCGCGTCTGCCCGTGCAGAAGTAACTATAACGAAATCCCGACTGGGCGGAAGGTAGGGATCGTCGGGAGATCCGCGCGTCTGCGCGGACCGGTCTCCGGCGAGTCTCGTGGCTGTATTGAAGCGGAGCGGAGGAGGAATCCGTGATCTGCAGCAGCAGAACCGGGTGATCAGCGTGCGGGCGCGGGCAGGGCGAAGGCGACGATACTGCCACCGGCGGGTCGACCGGATTTGCCGCCGCCCGCCGAGATCACGACGTATTGTCGGCCCGCAATGGCGTAGGTACTCGGGGTGGCGTTGCCACTGAACGGCAGACGGTGCTGCCACAGCATCGCCCCCGTTTCCTTGTCGAACGCGCGAATCGTTTCGTCGGCGCTGGCGCCGATGAAGATCACGCCGCCGGCGGTCACGACGGGGCCGCCGTAGTTTTCCGTTCCCGTGGGCGGGATGCCGCGGGCGGTGAGTTCACGGTATTCGCCCAAGGGAATCTTCCACTTTATCACGCCCGTGTTGAGGTCGACCGCGTTTAGCGTGCCCCAGGGCGGATTGATGGCGGGATACCCTTCCTGATCGGTCCAACGCCGGAAGCCGCCGAACGCATACAGCGGTACGGTGGGGTCGACGGCCCTGCCCTTTTTCCGGCTGGGAGCGGCTTCATCGGGGCGGCTGGTCTCCGCCTCCGTGCGGCCGTAGACATACGCGAGGATCGACTCGCGTTGTCCTTCGGGCATGCGATCGAAGGCGGGCATGCGACCGAATCCGGTTTTGGTGAGCTTTGACACCTCCGCCGGCGTGCGACGTTTCTCGAGGTCGATGAGCGACGGAAAACCGGCGAGGGGAAAACCCGTACGGTCAATTCCGTGGCAGGCGGCACAGTGAACAAGATAGTCGCGTTCCCCCCGGGGAAGTGGTGTCCCATCGGCGCGTCGCGTCTCGACCATCTGCAGGATCCAGGGGATTTCGTTGATATTGACGTAATACACTCCGTCGGGATCGGCCGCACCTCCGCCCCATTCCATGCCGCCGTCGAAACCCGGAAACATGATCGTCTCCTTCAGGCTGGGCGCGGGAAACGGCCCGAAATTGGGCGAGAGTTTAATGCGGTCGGTGGTGAGCGCACGAGCCTCGGGTGAGATCGTGGAGACATCCGCCTCCGTGTAACCGTGACGCATGAGGGGCGCGGGCTTGGTGGGAAACGGCTGCGTCGGCCACGCCTGTTCTCCGCGCAGATCGGAGGCGGGCACCGGTTTTTCCTCGATCGGCCAGAGCGGTTCCCCTGTGACCCGGTCGAAGACGAAGAGCAATCCGTGCTTCGTGCCTTGTGCGACGGCGTCGATCTTTTTGCCTTGGTGCGTGACCGTGAGCAGCACGGGTGCGCACGGCAGGTCCTTGTCGAGCAGATCGTGATGCACAATCTGATAATGCCAGAGGCGTTTGCCGGTGGCGGCATCGAGAGCGACGAGCGAATTGGCGAAGAGATTCGTTCCGATCCGGTCGCCACCGTAGAAGTCGGGATTGGCGGTCTTGGTGGCGACGTAGACGATGCCGCGTGCTTCGTCGAGCGACTGACCCGACCAGGGCATGACGCCCGTGGCGGTCTTGTAGGCATCGGCAGGCCAGGTGTCGTGGCCCATTTCGCCGGGGCGCGGAATCAGGTGAAAAATCCAGCGACGCGCGCCGGTGCGGACATCAAGCGCCCGGACGGCGCCAGGACCACCAAACCCGCCGATGATCAGCGTATCGCGGAAAATGATACCCGGCGTGTTGAGGCCGATGCGGTGCGTGCCCTCGAGTTCGTTTTCAAAGCTCAGGATGATTGAGCCATCGGACCCAAAGTCGGGCAGCGGCCGGCCGGTCTTCGGATCGAGGGCAAAGAGATAGTTGCCAACGGAGGTGAAGAGGCGCTGTTCGCCACCCGTTTCATTTTGCCAGAAGACGAGGCCGCGTTGACGTCGGGCACCCGTCCCGGCGCGTGTCGTCGCCGGATCCCACGTCCAGAGTTCGCGTCCGGTGGTGGCATCGAGCGCGATGACGCGACGGCTGGTGGTCGCCGTATAGAGCACTCCGGCGACGACCAGATTGTTGGACTGATATTCGCCGCTTTCGCCCGTGTCATAGGTCCAGGCAACTTCCAGTTGGGCCACATTGGAACGGTCGATTTGCTGAAGGGGTGAATATAGGCTGCGTTGCTTGTCGCCCAGGTAGGTCGCCCAATCGGCATTGACCGGAGGCGTCGCGCCGCGGGTGTTAAACGTGCAGAGCGTGAGGACAGCGAGGAGGTGAGCGCGGAGGTGAAAACGAAAGACGCAGAGTCGGTGGGGCATTTCCGGATGAAAAAGTCGGACTTTCATTGCGGCAAGTCTACACGTGAGAGAGGAGGCGGGCGCGCTCGCGACGTGACGGTACATGCCATGATCGTGCTCGCGCGGTGCGCTTCGCGCCGTGGCGATGCGGCTGGATGGAGACAACGTGTAAGCATGATTCGCCAGGACAGACACTTAAATTGCTTTCGCCACCCCGGTAATTTCGCCGGGTCTAACCAACCCATGATGACTCATTTTGCTTCTCTCCTTCGCCTGACTTGCTCACCCGTAATGCTCGCGTGCACGCTTGCGTCGCCGCTGGTTGCCGCTGACTCGAAGCAGGCACCGGACGATCACGCTCAAGCTGACGTTGCTCAGACAGCCGACGAAAGGAAACTAGACTTAAACACCGCGACGGAGGCCTCGCTGGCAGTCGTACCGGTCATCGGCCAGGACGGCGCCCGCGCCATTATTGCCGCGAGGCCATTCGTTTCGATCAATGGCCTCGACCGCCTGCGCGGTCTGAGCGCCGAACGACTGGAGCAAATCCGGACCAGAGTTACCGTATCTCCCGCGACCATACCGTCCGGGGAGGCGATTGAAGTTCTTCAGGGCGGAGTCCGGGAGGAGACGCCCCGGGTGACTCACAGTCGTACCCGACCCGCCGCAGTGGACGTTAACTCCGCGAGTCTCGAGACCCTCGCAGCACTTCCCAAAGTCGGACCGGAACTGGCGCAGAAAATTGTGTCCGCGCGACCGTTCAAGAGCCT
>Ga0163150_10006643_pt1 | contig 14042 bp, 10 predicted proteins | sample OliLakLV19P2IB_FD_148628 | JGI IMG/M metagenome (GOLD analysis project Ga0163150, IMG submission 148628) | Freshwater microbial mat bacterial communities from Lake Vanda, McMurdo Dry Valleys, Antarctica - Oligotrophic Lake LV.19.P2.IB | ecosystem: Environmental > Aquatic > Freshwater > Lake >...
CCTTTTATTTAAAAAGGTTTTTTTAAAAAATAGTAGCTTGAAGAGATTATTTATTGTCTTTTGCAGCCAGACGAGCATTGAATCGATCAACAGCACCAGTTCGCACAATACGCTTTTCTCCTGTGTAGAATGGGTGGCTTGCAGATGAGATTTCGATATAGATAAGGGGGTATGTCTCTCCATCGAGTTCGATTGTTTCTTTAGGGTGAAGTGTTGACTCAGCAATCAGAGTGTATCCAGTTGAAAACTCTTTGAAGCAAACTTTTTGAGAACTTGGGTGGGTATCTTTTTTCATAAGAAGTGAGGTAAATATGTTGTGATTATAAAAAGAAATAGAGAAATGCAAGATTTTTTTATAGTTTTCTTCTTTTTTTCTTATACTTTCATTCTATGAAAAATATTCTTCTTTTTTGGTTCCTTTTCTTCCTGCTTTTCTTTGGGGTCGTTTTGATATGATTTTTTATGAGAGCTCCTGACACTATCATCATATGAATACTCCTCGCTCTTTATAGTATTTTTCAGGTTATTTCATTTAGAAGAGGATGGGTATCTGACAGAAAATGGTGGTTTTCAAGCATGGTTGTGCAGCTTCTTTTTGCTACTTTGTCGCCTTTGTATTATTCTAATTTTTGAGATCCAGTCTATGAATTTGTGACAGGGGAGTGGCTTGACACGTCTAACGCTTTTGATCCTTGTCAACTCTGTTGGTGGGCTCGTATCCTTATGTTTCCACTTCTTCCTCTTACTTTGATTGCCTTCAAATCCCAAAATCGTCCTATTCTCTGGTATATATATGCTGCTTCAGGAGCTGGTATACTCCTTGAATCATTTCATTACCTCCTTCAAAAAACCAATATTCCAAATCCTTTTTGATGTACGGCGGTTAATCCGTGCAATGCGTTAGGGGTAGAATATTTTAATTTTATTACGATACCATTTCTGTGTTGAGTAGCATTTATAGTTATTCATATTTTTGTCTCTTTTCTTCTTTTTTCGAAAAAGCTTGAGAAAAATGTAAAATAGATAGAATGCATATATGCCCAGGTGGTGGAATTGGTAGACACGACGGCCTTAGAAGCCGTTGCCGCAAGGTGTGGAGGTTCGAGTCCTCTCTTGGGCACCAATGGTAGAGCTATACAATACTCACGAAAGTGAGTATTTTTTTCTATCTTTCTAAAACATAATCATATTATACTATCATAGAACCAAAGAAGGCTCCATCTTGTGTGAGAGAAGAGAGTTTCTGTATATTATCAATATGGCAGACCCCTATCCTGAGATGGTGTTCTCGAGCGAGTGCTACAGCAGTTTGGTCAATAAAGCGGAGATTTTTTGAGAGAACATCATCATAGCTAACCGTATGAAATTTCTCTGCGGAGGCGTCTTTTTTAGGATCAGCAGAATATATGCCATCGACATTAGTACATTTTATCATCATATCACAATTCATCTCAATTGAACGGAGGACTCCTGCGGTATCAGTTGAGAAATAGGGATTTCCTGTACCTCACGAGATAATAACGACCTTTTTTTCTGAGAGGTTTTTTTCTGCTTTTCGAGCATAAAATGCTTCACCAACCGTAGAGATATCCCGTGCAGTATAGAGATACGTTTTTTGTCCATCTTGTGAGAGAGCATCTTGTATGAGGAGACCATTAATAACGGTAGAGAGCATACCGACTGCATGAGCGGTATTTTCTGACACACCATGTGTGTGAAATTCACTCCCTCGACAGATATTCCCTCATCCGATGACGAGAGCTATTTCATGAAAATTGGTGAGCTCATGTATCTCATGGACGAGTCGTTTGATATGTTCATGGTCAAATCCTTGTCCGCCATTACCGAGGGCTTGACCAGAGAGTTTGAGGAGGAGACGCATAGGAAAATTAAGAATTAAGGATGAATAATGATGAAAGTCTTTAACCCTGAGTTATTACGTAGAGGCATAGCTTAGACCGAAGAGAAGGAATTTATTTCAAAAGTTTTTTCTCAAGTAGGGCATAAATGCTCATATCCAGAGGTTCTGTTTTGAAAGGTTTTTTATATCCTTTATATTTTTCGAGAACTATTGGCAGTTCTTTCGAAAGATTTTCCTGGAGTATACATTCGTGTCCCTTTTTTTCAAATATTTTTGCATTGTAATATTGGTGATTACCTCCAGTATGAGGATGCGGGATGAGAATCATATGGAGTCCGAGGGCTTCAAATTCGAAAATACTTGATCCACTTCGTGCTATCACAATATCACAATTATGAACGAGTTCAAAATACTCCTTTTGATCATAGAAAAAATCATAGAGTTTCACTTGCTGAAATTGCTTAAATTTTTTTCTATAATGAGCATTTTGTGTTCCAAGTATAAGATGAATGTCGACGGTACTGAGAGATGGATTCCAAGTTTCAAGGATTTCTAGTATGGCATCAAAGATACGGCTCGATCATTGAGAGCCACAATTGACGAGGAGTTGTGTTTTAGGATTTTCTTTGGTAGGCTCTGTGAGAATTTCATTTATTCCCAATGGCAGAAGTGTACCGTGTCCCATGATTTTTTCCGGTGCAAAAAACTTCTCTGCCTCAGCAAAAGAACACAATATACCTGTTGCAAAGCGTGCGACTATACGGTTTGCAAGACCGGGAACAGAATCAGATTCGTGAAGATAAATAGGAGTTTGCAATAACCAACCCGCTACTGCGACAGGAAGGGAGACATAGCCCCCTTTTGAGAATATTCCAAGCGGTTTCTCATCTATGAGAATAATGATAGACTGAATAATGCCACTGAGAACTTGGAAGGGAAGTAACAGTGTCTTGAAGGAAAAATAGCGTCGCAGTTTTCCACAAATAATTGCAGAAAAGGGGATATTATTTGAGCTAGCAAGTCGAGACTCTATACTATCTACTTCGCCTATCCATCGAAACGATATTGCTGAAAAAAGTTTGGAAGTTTTTACTGTATTATTGTGTATGTATTGAATAAGGTTGAGAAGCGGGTAGGCATGTCAGCCAGTTCAGCCTCAGACAACTATCAATGTTTTATGAGCATTCATGATGGAAAAAATCTACAAGTGAGTATAATAAAAATACCAAATAATTCCAACGAAACTTTTTATGCCGTCTCTTTCTCTTTTTGCAGGATATATAGATCAGTATCTATCCAATAAAGATTTATTATTCTCATTATCTATGCAGGAAGTACATTCCTCGCTTCAAAATTGAACTTGTCTTGGTTCAGATTTTCTCTGATGGGTTGATTTACCAGAAAATACCACAGAAGAAGATGTATGAAATATTCAACATGCTGCGGAGGAGCTTCAGAAAGTAAGTGATGTACTTATTGTCTGTGGTATTGGTGGGTCCTATCTTGGAGCTCGGGCAATTATTGAGGCATTACAAACCCCTCTTAATCCCTCCTTGTCAGGGGGGCATTATTCTGAAGTGGTTTTTCTCGGCAATCATCTGAGCGGTAGAGAATATGACCGGATTTTTGCTTCTCTGCAAAATAAACGAGTTTCTGCCTGCATTATTTCCAAATCTGGCACAACCCTTGAGACAGCGATTTCATATCGATTGGTTCGCAATTTCCTTCTCTCAAAATACTCTGAGGAAGAAGTGAAAAACAGAATTATTACTATTACTGATGAAAACAATGGAGCTCTCCGTGTTGAGACCATGAGACAAGGATATCATTCCTTTATTTTGCCAGCAGATATTGGCGGTCGATATTCCGTTTTGACACCAGTCGGACTTTTGCCGTGTGCCTTTGCGGGGATTGATATTGTCTGATTATTGCAAGGAGCCTGAGATGCACGAAAGGATATTATTGAGTCAGGACAAGCGGAGACGGATTCCGCCTCGCGCCCGCAAGCTCTCTTGGCTGTAATGACGGGAATGAATCATCCAGCTTTCCAATACGCTGAGAAGAGAGTCTTGCTGGAACAAGCTGGTTTTGTTTCAGAACTTTTTATTACCGCAGAACCATCGCTCTATTTTATCGGAGAATGGTGGAAACAATTGATGGGAGAAAGTCAGGGAAAGAAGTGAAAAGGTCTCTATCCAGATACGCTGAGCTACACCACTGATTTGCATTCACTCGGGCAATACGTCCAAGAAGGGAGACGACTCTTTTTTGAAACGATGCTCTGGATTGAAGAATCTGCTTCAGATATGAAAATTCCTGCTATGACAGAGATGGTTGATGATTTAGATACTCTCGTGGGACGATCGCTCCATGAACTCAATTATATTGCGTTACAGTCGACTGCAAAAGCTCATAATGATGGCGGCTGCCCGAGTATGATGGTAACCCTTCTGAAACTCGATGCTAGAAATATCGGCTATTTCCTCTACACCATGATGTACAGTTGTGCTCTCTCTGGTATTATGATAGGAGTGAATCCTTTTGATCAGCCAGGCGTCGAGGCGTATAAGAAGGAAATGAGAAAAAGGTTTTAATATACTAGTCTCCTATAACACTCCTCACATACCACTTTCTCTGGTCTCTCTGGTGAATAGGTCGTGATAATATCTTTCTCACACTCAGCACATGTCCTCTCATAGAGGGTTCTTGGATTTTGCAGTACCATCCGTTCTTTGTGTCTTTGGTCAGGATGTTTTTTTGGAATAGAGATATGGTTTTCGATGTAGAAAAGGAGTTCTTGTTTGATAATTCTAAACGGTTTTCCTGTGACTTCGCATTGAATAATTCAAGCAAGTAGCTCATCAATGTTTTTTTGTGCTACTTCGTATCAAACTATTATTTCATCAAACTGGTCTATTGAGAGTGGTTGCAGAGGATTTCATTCAAATAACTTTTCTTCTTTGGTATACCAATTCCATCCCTTCTTTTGCACATCTTCTTCCCTCATTGGAAAATATTCTTGCGCTACTGTCTCGTTGTATCCAAATGGGGAATATTTATGAGGAAAAAATTCTCACCACTCACCATTGCTTTTCATGTGGTCTATAATCCTTCCACAGAGTGTTTCGTATTCTTGGGTAGAATAGGGTTTATTTAAAATACAATGTTCACCCTTTTTGATACATATACTTCCGAAACAATTCCGAGAACCTAACATGGCGACACTGCAGTAAAGTAGATTTGTTGCATTGAGCACATTGACACGGCCAAATAGGCAATTACTTGCATTTATTCCTATTGTGAGGGAATCATAAATCCAATTTGAGTGTTCGCCAAATGATGAAACATCCCAACAGTTTTTTGAAGTATTTAGGAGATCGCAATATCGGCAATCTTCACACTCATCAATTCCGAAAGAAAAATGAACATTTTTTACATTATAGAGATCATCACCACTGATGTTTTCACCCTGAATACCATGGTAGTTTCGTTTGATATTTTTTTGTAGAAAGTCAGCAAATAGCAGTCGTTTTTTTACAATATTTGTATCTGTGATGAATTGGGCAAATTTTTCTTCATAGATCTCTTTTGAATATTGCTGGTTCATGATGCAAAACTGTTTATTTTTTAAATTGCAACAAAAGAGACAGTCCTTACATCAGATGCAACTATCAATAAACCAGCTGTCAGAACAATTTTGGCAAAAAGAAGCGTATCGGAGTCCAAATGATTGTCGACACTGAATACACTCGAAGCTTTTTTGTGATTCAAAACAAAATGAGCAATCGAGTAAATCACTACAGTGTGCGACTCTCGTAGAAAATAAGCATTTTTCACAATAATCAGAGTCAAAAATATAATAGCAGTTTTTACAATAACCAGCAAGATTGATATAGTCAGAATTTTCGTTCCCAACTCACTGGATGAGATGCATTTGGGGAACAGTTTTTTCTAAGTCAGCAAATTGATCAAAAAAAGGTCTATTGAAGTCAAATTCACAACCGTATGTCGAAGGATTATAACTATCGGACATCCAATAATCACGATGAAAAACAGGATATAGTGCCTCAGGCTTATGATAGGAGATTATGTCTTGTCCTGTTGCATCACATGTCCTGTTGTACAAATATCTTTCATTGCGAAAACAGAGTCGTCTTTTTTGCCGCTCTTTTGGGCACAATGTCGGACTTGGAATACTGTATTTCTTACCGGAAAATACTGGAGAAACTTTGTCATAAAACTCTAGATCTTTGTCAGTAACAAAAAACTCCTCGCCACTGATGCGACATTTTTTTGTTTCAGCAATTTTTTCTCACGGAGGAATAATAGACATAGAATAAATTAAAAAATCAGTTTCCGATAACACTCCTCACACAGGACTCTCTCTGGCCTATCAGGAGTATAGGTGGTTATTATATTCTTTTCACATTTATTACAAGTTCTCTCATAGAGTTTTCGAGGGTTTCTGAGGTCCATCCTCTCCTTATGTCTCTGATCTGGATGTTTCGTTGGAATTGGGAGGTGATTCTCTATGTAGAATGCGAGTTCTTGTTTAATAATCTTAAATGGTTTTCCTGTTACTTCACAAACAAGCGTACCAACTAGACATTCATTGATATTCTTCACAGCATTCTCGTACCCTACCACTCTCTCATCATACTGGCTGAGAGTAAGTGGTTTGTAGGAGTTTCACTCAAATATTTTCTTCTCTTCCTCTGCGTGCCAGTTCCATCACTTAGCCTTCACCTCTTCTTCTGTCAAAGGAAAATACTCCTGTGCCACTGTCTCATTGTATCCAAAGGGGGATAACTCATGAGGAAAAAACTCTCCCCATTCTCCTGTACTTCGCATATGGTCTACTATCTTTCCACACAGTGTCTCATACTCAGAGACAGAGTAGGGTTTATTGAGGATGCAGTGCTTGGCGTGCTTGAGAGAAATACTTCCGAAACATCTCACGCTAGATTGACAGTAATGAAGATAATAGCTCTCCGAGCTGGACCATGGGTAGGCGCTAAAGGCAACATTATTCGCAGGAAATGGACTGAGACAGTCCAGACACCATTCAGCAGTAGTATAATTGCAGTCATAAGAGTTTTTTCATCATCTACCAGTGTTTACATAACGGAGCTTTTCTCACTCTGCATAATTAAAAGACGAGAAGCAATCAGAGCAGGAATTGAGGTAGTCGCCAATACAGTTTTCGTTTTTTGTACCATGTATATATCGATGGGAAACTTTCAGAAGCATTATATGAAAGCGCTCTTGAAGTAAGTTGAGATGATTTTGGATAGAGATTTTTTTCTTTTCTTGTGTGTACTCCTCGGGAGTGTATTGTGTGTTATTGATGCAATAATTTTTCCCTCGGAGATTAAAACAAAAGAGACAATGAGTACAACTTTTACAGTCATAACAAAAAAGACAATTCTGACAGTCATCGAGGTCTTGAGAAAAAGAGCATTGATAGCTCCTGTGAACATCGACAATCTGGTAGCAGTACTCTGAATTATTCGCTTGATAAAAATCAATACAGTTTTTTGAGCCATTTCCTTGATAACCATAGAGGAGATCTTCACCAGAGATAGTTGATACGATAAGATAGCAATTCTTGAGATCAGCAGAGTGAAGACTATAGTCACTATTTTCCAGATTTCTTCCGAGCGTTGCTGGGAGTGGTACTCGTTTCATCAGCTCCGAAAATTGTGAAAAAAAAGTTTTGGAGAAATCAAAATCAATCCCATAACTTACTGGAGACCAATCGTCATTCCACCAAATTTTTTGTTCGTATACTGGAAATTGCTTTTCAGAAGAATACAGAGAGATGATTTCTTTATTTGATTTATCACATTTGCGTTTATAGAGCTTTCTCTCATTTCTCCAGGATAACCTACGCTTCTCACGTTGTTCGGGAGAAAGTGTCGGACTCGGAATACTATGTTTCTTCCCAGCAAATACTGGAGATACTTTGTCATAAAATTCTAAATCCTTATCTGTCACAAAAAACTCCTCGCCACTGATGCGACATTTCTTTGTTTCGATGATTTTTTCTCTGGGTGGTAGCATAGGGAAGTATTAAAGGGAAGTATTAAGACTGGCTACTTGTAGTGAGATCAGTTACAGTACAGAAATTGCAACAGTCTTAATGCTAATACATAATACTACATATTATGATTAATAAACTTCTTTTTGATACGCAGATTCACTCAGGACTTTCTCAGGTCTAGTCGGAGCGTATGGAGTGATAATATCTTCACCGGTAGCAGCACATTTTCGCTCGTAGAGGATAGTACCTGCGCGGTACTTCTCCAATCGGTTAATATGACGAACCTGAGGATGAATGTGGGGAATGGGAAGACTGTTCTCGATGTAGAAAGCGAGCTCTCTCTTCTGTAATCGAAATGGCCGTTTTGATTCGGTGCAGATAATTGTTGAGACCAAGATTTCATCAATATTCTTCTGAGCAGTATCATATCCGACAATTTTTTCATCATAGTCTGTGATAGATTTTGGAGTGTATCATGTTTCACCTTTGAGGGTATCATACTGTGATATCTTTCCTCACCTTCGAGTTATTTCTGCATTACTGAGTGGTGTGTAGTCGACCGCGACAGTTTCATCGAATCCATAGGGTGAATGCTGCATCGGGAAAAACTCTCACCACTCACCAGTTGACTGCATATGAGATACCATTTTTGCCGCTATATCTTCATATTCTTTTTGAGAGTATGCTTTATTGAGGAAACAGTTTTTACCCTTTTTCATACCTACACAGCCAAAACAATTTTTGCTCGAAATGACATTGAGCGAGTAATACACATCTTGTGAATTATCCCAACACATCGAACAAAATGCGCATGTATTCACATTGAGTCATGTTGCAAGAGACTGATATACAAAACTTGAATTATCCCCGTAAATCAGATAGTCCTGACAGTTCTTGCAGTTGAAGAGATAAAATGTATTTTTACAGTCCTCGAGATTGTCTCCCTCAAAAGAATTATATGCGTTTCGTGAGTGATAAATATAGTCACCATTGCATGAATCATTATTCGTGCCGTGCATGTATTTTACTGGGAACTCTTTTCTTTTTTTCTGAAAATACGCCAGCATTTCTGGATAACCCTGCTTCGACAGAATTTCTCCTCTTCGTTTCTCGTATTCCTCTTTGGTGTATTGGGTATTATTGATACAGTATTCTTTGCGCGTCTGATTAAAACAAAAGAGACAGTTGCTACAGCCTGTGCATCCATGGCAAAAAGCAAGATTTTGGCAATTTTCGCAGTCAGTACAGTAGAGAAGTGAGTGGCATTTTTGGCAATTGTAACATTCGTAGCAATACTCTGAATGAGAGATGAGTTCGCCATCGAAGCAGCTTTTGCTCTGCATAGAATTGCCGATGTAATAACAATCCTCGAGATAATCAACATCAAAGCAAAGATAGCAGTTCTTGAGCTTGCTAGCACAGTTATTGTATTCCGAGTTTTCTAAATGGAGCACAGATAAGGACAAGAGCGGGGCTTCTCCCATCAGATCTTTCATTTGATCGAAAAAAGGCTTCTCCCAATCAGGTTTACGCGTATGGTCAGCAAAACTCCAATCATCACTCCACCATGCATCCGGTCAATATACAGTGTATGGTAAATCAGGATGATACATCGAGAGGATTTCTTTTCCAGTCAGATCACATTTTCTGTGATAGAAATTTCTCTCATTTCTCCACGCAAATTTTTGGATCATTCTTTCGTACGGAGCAGTTGTCGGACTCGGTATGAGATATTTCTTCCCGCCAAAAACTGGAGAAATCTTATCATAGAACTCTAGATCTTTATCAGTCACAAAAAACTCTTGTCAGCTGATGCGACATTTTTTTGTTTCAGCAATTTTTTCTCACGGAGGAATAATAGACATAGAATAAATTAAAAAATCAGTTTCCGATAACACTCCTCACACAGGACTCTCTCTGGTCTATCAGGAGTATAGGTGGTTATTATATCTTTTTCACATTTATTACAAGTTCTCTCATAGAGTTTTCGAGGATTTCTCAGATCCATCCTTTCCTTATGTCTCTGATCTGGATGTTTCGTTGGAAGAGGTATTCAATTCTCTATATAGAAGACAAGTTCTTGTTTGATAATCTTAAATGGTTTTCTTGTTACTTCACAAACAAGCGTACCAGCTAGACATTCATTGATATTCTTCACAGCATTCTCGTACCCTACCACTCTCTCATCATACTGGCTGAGAGTAAGTGGTTTGTAGGAGTTTCACTCAAATATTTTCTTCTCTTCCGTGTGCCAGTTCCATCATTTAGCCTTCACCTCTTCTTCTGTCAAAGGAAAATACTCCTGTGCCACTGTCTCATTGTATCCAAAGGGGGATAACTCATGAGGAAAAAACTCTCCCCACTCTCCTGTAGATCTCATATGATCAATAATTCTTCAGCAGAGAGTTTCATATTCAGAGACAGAGTAGGGTTTATTGAGGATGCAGTGATGTTCGTGCGAGTGGAGACCACAACATGCGAAGCAATCGTGAATACTGCTGCAATTTTGAGAGTAAATAACATTGGAGCAGTCTCTCCATACATCATTTGAGAAGAGAATATTCTGACTATTATGTCCGACAATTCAGCATTCATAGCACCACTCAGGATTCCATCAAAAATTAGAAATATCCATACAGTTTTTTCCTGTTTTGACGCTATTACAAAAGCGCATATTTTCACAATCTGAACACTCAAAACTATTATGAATATTTCGCACATTAATAAGTTGATTTCCTGTTACATTCTCTGTTTTTATTCATTGAAAAAATCTTTTTGGCTGCGTAGAGATCCATTGACGACTTTTATTGAGAATAGTTGAGATATTTATTTTTTCTAATTGAGAAAGGTATCCTTCTCGAGTAAATTGTTGATTTCCTATACAATAGGATTTATGAGATAAATTTGCACACGAAATACAGTCATGGCATTCTATACAGGAATCACATATATAACAATTTCTGCACTGACTCAAATCATGACAAAAATAACACGATTCGCACTGGGTACAATCTATACATTCGTAGGATTCTCTACAACCATCGATAGAGAGGCAATCGAAACACATGACAGATCGGATAAAAGTTTCTGTATAAAATAATTTTTCAGATTCTCCTCCATTAAAAGAGAGATAACTATCTTTTACATTACTCGCATTATTACAATAATCAGAATTTTCGAGGTTGAGTACGCTCTTTGCAGAGCGGGGTACTCGGAGAGACAAATTATATAATTGTTCGAAAAATCATTTTTCCTCAGTAAAGTCTGAAGTGTAGTCACCAGAATTCCATCTATCACTGTAGTAGACTTCATTTTCATAGACGGGATATGCCTTGTCCTGTGAATGCATGCTAAAAATATTCTCCCCAGAGAAACTACTCTTTCGCAGATAAACATGTCTATTATTTCTATAAGCGTATCTGCGTCTTGCTCTCTCATCTGGACATAATGTCGGAGTTGGTATGAGATATTTTTTCCCACCAAACACTGGAGAAACTTTGTCGTAAAATTCGAGGTCTTTGTCAGTAATAAAAAACTTCTCGCCACCGATGCGACATTTCTTGGTTTCTACTATTTTTTCTCCAGGAGGGATGATAGACATAAAGCTGAGTAAACTAAGTAAACCTTATATCACTGGCTGGAAAAAGTCTGTTTCCGTTTTGATAGCTTCGATACTTCTTATCACGTCGGCATCTCTGCCAAAGATCTTTGCTTCTACTTCTTTGCGAGGACGACCATATACTTTGCGAGAGAGGTCCCAAATATCCTGAGAATAATCATGGAGCAGCTTCGGTACACTCATTGTACGTGCAGAAAATGCTTCGGTATTTTCGCCATCAATATTTATCTTGAGATACATCTCTCGCACTCCGAGATTCATGATATCTGGTACAGAGAAAATCGGTTCGTATTCTTTTTCGAGAACGCCAGCATCTTCAGCACCGACACGGAAGGAGATAATATTTGCTACATTTCCAAATATGGTTCTTCGTAAGCTCGGTGAAAGCTGATCCATATACTGATGAGCCACTGTGATATTGAGCTTGTACTTTCGGACTTCAGAGAGGATATTTTCAAAGGAGTCTGTCGCGAAGTTTTGAAACTCATCGATATAGATGGAAAATGGTGTACGTTTGTCCTCGTGGACACTGGCACGCATCATCGCTTCTTGGTACATACGAGTGATCATCATCGCACCGAGAAGGTTCGCGTTGGATTCTCCGAGTTGCCCTTTTGAGAGCTTCACGAGGAGGATCTTCTTATTATCCATGATATCAGCGAGACTCATCTTATTATTGGTCTGACAGACGATATTTCGTATCATCGGAGAGCTCACGAACTGGGCGACTTTGTTGAGGATGGGCATGATAGCCTCACTATCAAACTTTTCACTCCATGCGGCGAATTCATTGGTCCAGAAATTTTTGACGGTCTGGTCTTCCAGTTTTTTGATAATAGATTGACGATAATCACGATCAGTCAATAGTTTGATAATTGAGAGCACGGTCGCATCGCCAACTTCCAAGAGTGCGAGGACACAAAATCGCATCACATGTTCGAGACGAGCATTCCAGGCCTGTCAGAAGAGTTTCTTAAAGATCTCCAAAAAACTATTCGTGAATTCTTGTCGAAATTCCTCGGGAACTTCTTCGAGTGGATTAAATCCAACAGGAGAATTCAGATCAGTGGGATCAAAGATGATGACATCTTTTTTGCGATGCTCAGGAATATATTGGAGAATATTATCGACGAGATCGCCGTGCGGGTCAAGCAGGGCAAAACCACGGCCATTTATAATATCAGAATACCCAAGTAGTTCTATCAGTTTGGATTTACCAGAACCAGATTTACCGACGATATACAGATGTCGTGCCTTATCAGAGATTTTGAGTCCAAAAGGAATTTTTTGACTGCGGTAATTGGTAATACCAAATTTGACAAGGTCTTTCTCAGGTGTATTCTCATTGGTTGGGAGACCAAGTGGGGGACGAGCCTTGCGAGAAAGGATGCGGAGAATATGAGGAACTTTATCTTTTGGTTGTGGAAAGCTCCAGAGAGTCGCTATCTCATGAGAACTGAGGTAATACTTTCGTTTTGTAAGTACTGGAGAGAGGATATTTTTCATATCGCCTTCGAGCATTGGTTTGAGAGTGAAGATGATTTGATTTTCTTTGTTTTCGAGATCGTAGAGATTTTTCAAAAGTGCCATCATCTTCGCACGAGCCACCGCTTGTGAAGACGACTGGATATAGCAAGACACCTTCGCAGTGTAGAGATTTTCATGACTCTTGTGCTCATATTTGTGACGTGCATCGTGTGTGCGGATATTGACCTTTGTATCGATAAAACGACGCTTTACATTCATTGAATTTTTGAACATATGCCATCTATGATGGATACCACGTGAGAAATTCCAGATGACATTGTGCGTATGTGCTGGCATCAGAGCAATCTGAAAGGTGCATTTGTCAGTCACATCAAGATCTGATGTTTGAGAAAGAATCTTTTTCAATACCCCATCACCACCATCCAAATATGTTTGCATAGGGAAGAAATCCCCCTCTCGCAAACCAATAGATGCTTTGATGGATTTTTCTGGGTCGTAATGCATCGGACTTTTGACCTCTTCTATTTCGATATTTTGGAAAGTGGTATAGAGTTGATTTTCAATCACTGGTTTTTCATCAGCTGTGACCTGAAGACTAAAAAACAATTTATGTCCAATCACATGAAAATCTAGGCTAAAGACGTTATGCCCCAAAACAGGATGAAGTGCCTCCATCATCTGGGCTACATCAGCAGGTCCACCAGAAAAATCCGACGGAATGCGGATAACGAGTGTAATGGTCGGGCTATGAGAGTGTCAGTGTCCGTGCGACATACTCCCATTATACTCGTATTTAGGCTAAATGCAAGCAATTGAGAGATCTAAAAATAAGTACTTTGAAGTTGATACACAAAGAATATATGATTCAGAATAATGGAATCTTTATGTCTTTTGTATTTCTTGATTATAGGGAATCCGGACTGTAAACTTTGATCCCTTACCTACCTCACTTGTTACTGTGATATCACCATGCATACCTGTAACGATTTTTTTCACTATAGAAAGTCCGAGTCCGGTACTCTGTATAGTGG
>Ga0163150_10006645_pt1 | contig 14039 bp, 9 predicted proteins | sample OliLakLV19P2IB_FD_148628 | JGI IMG/M metagenome (GOLD analysis project Ga0163150, IMG submission 148628) | Freshwater microbial mat bacterial communities from Lake Vanda, McMurdo Dry Valleys, Antarctica - Oligotrophic Lake LV.19.P2.IB | ecosystem: Environmental > Aquatic > Freshwater > Lake >...
CAAGATGATTGATCGCCATTGGGATGGAATTGCCGCCTACTGCAAGCCGGAGAACAAGGTGTCGCTCGGATTCGTGGAAGGACTGAACAACAAGATTCGTGTCATCCAGCGGCGCGCATACGGACTGGGTGACGAAGAGTACCTGCGGTTAAAAATTCTCACTTGCATGTTGCCAGTCCTCTAAATTGACCCAAAATCACCCACACTCTTACGCGATGAGCCCAGAAACTGAATGCGAATGAGGCCCACAAGTTGTTTCTGGCGGTTTTCGACAGCCCGCACGATGGATGTGTCAGGCCCCTTATAGTGAAAAAGGGGATAGTAGAGGCTGAGCGCAAAAAGGGGCTTCTCCTTGGCGAAGGCTCGCTCCACAGACTCCAGCAATCGCCCGTAGGTCTTCTTGACCGAGTAGTCTGCTACCCCAGGCGCTTCTCGCGTGGGGAAACTGGCCACCGTTCCACCCTGTTGCAGCTGGCTTTGCCGAACATAGGCCCGGCTCCGTTGAACAACCAGAGCCCGAAATAGAGTGTCACCAGCCAGGACTTTTTCGGCTTCGACTAGATTCGTTTCCAGAGAGGCTCCTGTGGCGTCTTCAAGTGGTTGTGCCACGGCTTGGCGAAGACCCTTTTCCAGCTGAATGAAGTGTCCCCGAACCGAGTGGATGCCCAGCGTGCTCTTGAAGTAATCCTCCTTCTGGCGCGAAAAGAGCTCGATCATGTGACGGAAGTCATCGAGCCAGTTGTTGATGGGAGTCGCTGTGAGCAGGAAGACTTGCTTTGATCCTTGCTCTCCGCCAATGAGGTCGAACAAATGCCGATAGCGGGACGGGTTTTTTTCACCCTCCCCTTTGACGCCGGGATTGCGAAAATGATGGGCTTCATCGATCACGATGGCGTCAGCCATCTCTTTGACTCTCTCCAACCGGTAAGGAAACTCGCCGCCACGTGCCAGGTCGGTGTGATTGAAGATGACCAAGTTGCTGAAGTCACCGCCGCTGACCCCGCCGAGCTGAGGCAAGTATTCTCGAAGGGAGCGCTCCCAAACATCGACCCTGCCGGACTTCGGGACAATGAGCGCGACACGTTTCCGGTCGTGCATGATGAGTCTCTCAAGAACCATCATTCCAATGAATGTCTTGCCCAATCCAACACCGTCACAAAGGAACGCACCCCCGTACTGGCGGGCGATCTTCATCACCGCCTGGTAGCCCTCCTTCTGGTACTGGTCGAGAACCGGAAACATGCGCGATTGACTCTGCTCCCATTCTGAGGGTGTCAACTCGTGTCCACGGAAAAACTCTTGAAGGGATTTGGCGTAAACCTGAAAGGGAGTGTATTCCCTGGTGTGCCGCTCGATGGTCCGGAGGATTTCAGGGGTCACATCCTCGGCTCCGTTCCAGTGTTCCTCGTACCACTCCTGAAGAACGGAAACTGGCTGACCTGTGATCTGCACGTTCAGTTCTATATTTTCAGTGAGACCGGGAAAGGTGAAGTTGGAGGAGCCGACCAGAGCGCTGGAGCCGACCACTTCCAAACGCGCATGGGTGATGTAAGCTTTGGCGTGAAACTTCTCCTTGCGATAAACCCGTGCCTTAATCTTGCCTGATCGAACAGCTTCTACGATAGCGGGAACGCCAGCGAGAAAATCGTTTTTCTGCTTCTCTGTTTCAAGGCTCTCGTCCAGACGGTTAAGAACGCGATTTAGCCCGGCGATGAAGGCGTTCTTGGTACGTGGAGCAACCTCGTCTCCCATAAGAATTCGAATGGCGTCGAGCTTCTGCCACTCGTCGTTTAGAGCCAGGAGTGAGCCGATTTCGAAGTAGCCGGTGGCGATGTCGAATCCCTTTGCGATCTGGCACCAATCGTGAAGGTAACGGAGAGCCTTCCATTCTTCGTTGCTGTTATCGACGATGAACAGTTCACTGCCTGTAGTCGTGCTTGTGCGCTTCGGCATTTGGGAACCTAGAGGACAGAAATGCTGCAAAATCTAGCACAGAGGGGCAAGACGGGACAATCACTCAAGCGACTTCGCAACTTCGGGACTTCAACACTGGTTTCTAGCGCCAGGTTTTTGAAACCCAGATTGCTCCGAACATGCCGTGCCGGAAGCGGAGCACTACGGCGTAAGCTGCCCCTTGATCTTCAGCAGCAACTCACCGTGAGCATTGTTCAGCCGGATACCTGAGCTGTCACGCGTTCCGGATACACTCTCAAAACGCAGCTTGATGCGCGCAGAATCCGACTCTCCTTCCAGGCTGAGCACTTCCTCAGAAAGCCCTGTGTTTGAACCCTCAGCGGTTTGCTGCTGAAGGCGCTTAAGGAAGGGACCCATCTCAAGTGTTACCAGTGTCTCCTTGCCTAGCCGCAACCCGACGGACTGGACGTCTGGTCCCCAAAACAGCTCATAGTGGCTCGACCCAATATTGAACACACTGGAAGCGGTTCCGCCATTGGTCTTATATAAGTTGAACCTGGAGAGGTAGTCGTACCCGGCAATCGAGCGGACCTGGTTCCAAAGCGGAGTTACGTTTGCATAGAAATGCTTCGGGTCGGACGAATGCTGCCATTCCTCGAGGTAACTGACCCCCATCAATTCCGTAACGACCTTGGCGTGGCCATAAGTTGAGCGGGAAAACAGGTTGCTGCTCGTGTGCCCGGTGTCCTTCTCCAACTTGCTCCTGAGGTCGTCAACGAACCACGGCTGCAAGCTGACGGCGCCGTGCATCTGTATCAAATACCGCACCACGCTACTGATCTCTTTGCGGTTTTTCAATTCGACCGGAGCGGTGGCTTTCTCAATTCGCCCGTTTCTGAGAATGTTCAGCTGTTCCAAACGATGACGCAGCCGGCTCACCTGGTTCCGCAGGGACAAATGGTAGGGGCCCCAGGGACCCGCTATCGTCAGCGCCGCGACGAGCGCCAGCGAAAGGGGAATCACCTTGATGCTGGGTTGCCGGCCAAATGAAAAGTAGCCGGCAATCCCAGTCATCCACAGCGTCAGCACGAGCAGGAAGTAACGGTCTTCCGTCAGCCCGTACTCCGACAGCCGCCGCCAAATCGCCATCAACAGCAGTACAATCAACGGAAACAGCGATGCATAGAACGAACGCGAGTAGAGTTGAATCCAACGGTGTCCGGGCCGGTTGCGCAGCGGATGCACCAACATCCTGGTCGTAGGAGAGGCCAAACACCGCCAGCACCGTCAGCCCAACTGCGAGCCCCACCCGGTGCCGCCGGTCCACCATTCGAGAGCGTTCAAGCCAGAGGGTCAACGCAAAGAAGACTGAAATCCCCAGCATGGCTGGCAGCAGCAAGCGGCTGAGTACGGGCTCATAGGGCTTCCAGCTCCGCCACTCGCCAGTCAATAGCCAGCAAATGCAGGCGCTAATGAATGCGGAGAGTAAAGTCCAAGGGAAGCGGAGCGGTTTCTTGCGCCGAACGAAGGACGTGCACGAGCGAGGGCAGACGCACCATGGGAGTCAGGATGGGAATAATGCGTGGCCTGGTTCAAAGCACCTGGGGGAATCTTGGCGTGGACGAACAATACCGTGCGCCAGCCCAGCAGATGAGCCCCGTCATTCCCGTGATTGCGGGAATCCAATGTTCTCCAACGGCAAGCAGGATTCCCGCTGCCGCGGGAATGACGTTCGGACGGCGACTGTTGCGTTCTCGTAACCCGCAGTCGCCGTCCGGCCCACGTTGTACTCCGACTGCAACAACCTGGAGCGAACCTAGTTCTTCGACACCATCCCGTGCGGGTCGATGACGAACTTCTTCGCAGCGCCCTTGTCGAAGTCCTTGTAGCCCTGCGGCGATTCGTCCAGCTTGATGACGGTGACGTTGACAGCTTTGGCGATCTTGATCTTGCCAAAAAGGATGGCGTTCATGAGCTGGCGGTTGTACTTCATCACCGGGCACTGGCCGGTGGTGAAGACGTGTGATTTTGCCCAGCCAAGGCCGATGCGAATACTCAGGTTCCCGACTTTAGCATTGGCATCAACCCCACCGGGATCGCCCGTCACATAAAGACCGGGGATGCCAAGAGCACCACCAGCGCGGGTAATTTCCATCAACGAATTCAGAACGGTGGCCGGCGCCTCATGTGAAGCATCTTTGCCGTGCCCGCGGGCTTCGAAGCCCACGCAGTCCACGGCACAATCCACCTCGGGCACTCCCACAATCTGTGTGATTTGCTCGGCAACGGTGGCGCTCTTCGAAACATCGACCACTTCGCAGCCAAAGCTCTTGGCCTGTGCGAGCCGCTCGGGAATGAGGTCGCCCACAATGACGCAAGCTGCGCCCAGCAAGTGGCAGGAAGCAGCACTGGCCAAACCGACGGGTCCGCCGCCGGCGATGTAGACAATCGAGCCAGGGCCAACTCCGGCCGAGACGGCGCCATGATAGCCGGTGGGTAGAATGTCTGACAGGCAGGTAAGGTCGCGGATTTTTTCCATGGCCTGCGCCTTGTCAGGGAACTTCAACAGATTAAAGTCGGCGTAAGGCACCATGACATACTCGGCCTGTCCGCCAATCCAGCCTCCCATATCGACATAGCCGTATGCCGCGCCAGGCCGTGCCGGGTTGACACTGAGGCAAACTCCGGTGGCCCGCTCTTTGCAGTTGCGGCAGCGTCCGCAAGCAATGTTAAACGGAACGGATACCAGGTCGCCCACCTTGAGGAACTCGACATCTCGACCGGCTTCGATCACTTCGCCGGTGATCTCATGGCCCAGAATGATGCCTTGCGGCGCTGTGGTGCGGCCTCGCACCATGTGTTGGTCACTGCCACAGATGTTCGTGGTTACTATCTTCAGGATGACTCCGTGCTCGCACTTCCGGTTACCCAGAGCAAGCTTCGGATAATCGATGCTCTGGATTTCAACTTCACCGGGTTTCATATACGCAACACCCCGATTACTAGCCATGATGATTCCTCCTTAGGTTTTGTGGAAAGAAATTGGGAATGGAAAATTAATCGCCAGGGTCCAATTGCCCCGGGCTATTCAAGTTGTGGCCCTTCGGGCCACAAAAGGTTAGCTTTTCAGTCTAACCGCCGCCGCCGCAGGCCGCTTTTTGTCCCCCTTGGCAAGGGGGACTACAGGGGGGTGTTACAAACTAACGAAGACCCCCTGCCGCAAAAAACGCGGCGTCCCCCTTGGAAAAGGGGGACAAATGTAAAAACTCCAGGTTGTGGCCCTTCAGGCCACAAAGACAAATCACTTCCGAAGCCTTTGTACACCTGAGGACCTTCAACCAAACAACTTCAACAACGGATTCCCCTTCACCAACTCCCTGGGCTGATTCAAATCATTCAAAATTTCCATTGCTGGATCGATTCCGAGCGCATAGTAGATCGTGGCCACCAGATCCGTCGGGTGTACCGGATCCTCCAGTGGAGACGACCCAGTGTCGTCCGACTTGCCGTACAACGTCCCGCGCTTGACACCCGCGCCAGCAATGACACCGGTGTAGCAGTAGGGCCAGTGGTCACGGCCATCCGGAGCATTTGAATTCCCGGAGGTGCTGACGCCCAGCCGAGGTGAGCGCCCGAACTCGCCCACGACTACCAGCAACGTGTCCTCGAACAAGCCGCGCTGGTCCATGTCTTCAATCAGCGCAGACAAAGCCTTGTCCAGAACGGGGCAGTGAAGGTTCTTCAGCGGACCGAAATTGGCGGAGTGCGTGTCCCAAGCGTCCACCTCCGGGTTGCCGTTCGCAACGGACGGCCAGTTCAGCTGTACAAAGCGGGTGCCGGCTTCAATCAGGCGTCGCGCCAGCAACGCGCCCTGACCGAAGGTCGTGCGTCCATAACGGTCGCGCATCGCGGCCGTCTCTTTCTCCAGATTAAACGCATCGCGAGCCTTGCCGGACAGCACCAGATCGTATGCCTTCTCATAGTATTCGTTCAAGGCGAAGGAGCTGACCGATTTTTCCAGATCAGGCATAGATCCATTAACGCCCTTCAGAAGATTGAATCGGTCTTTCAATCGGTCTGGAGAAACATCGGCGCGCAGGGTGAGATCTTCCGTCTTAACGATCTTGTTGGGGTCCTGGTAAAGGCGGTACGGGTCGTAGGCCCTGCCCAGGAATCCTGCGGTGCCCCCTTTACCGATGACGCTGCTTTCCTGCAACGGCCGCGGCATCTCGACAAACGGCAGCATCGCCTCCTTCGGTGGCTTCATCTTGGCGATGTGGCTGCCCATGTGGGGGAAGTCGCGCGGTGAAGGTGGTTCCAGCTGGCCGGAGGGCGACACTTTGTCGGGTGGGTACCCGGTCATCATCTGATAGATGGCTGCGGTGTGGTTAAACAGGCCAACTGGGGTATAGCTCAACGATCGGATCAGCGTAATCTTGTCCATCTGGTCCGCCAGCAACGGCATGGTCTCGCTCACCTGAATGCCGTCCACTTTAGTCTTGATGGGCTTGAACTCGCCGCGAATGTTGGAAGGTGCGTTGGGCTTTGGATCCCAGATATCGAGGTGGCTGGGGCCGCCCTGCAGGAAAAGGAGGATGACAGACTTGGCGCTGCCAAACGGTTTCCCGCGCTGAATGCCACTGGCCGCGTTGGCCGACGCCAGCGCTTTCCAGGACAAGAAATGCGGCAGGCTCAAGCCAAACAGGGTGGCGCCGCCCACGCGCAGGAATTCCCGCCGGGTGGGTCCATCGCAGCAGTGAACATTGGCTCCAGGAATCGAAAGCATAAGAACCTCCTTCTGAATTCGTCATTCCGGCGAAAGCCGGAATCAAATGGCTCGCAACGAGACCTCTGGATTTCCGCTTTCGCGGGAATGACGGACCTTCAACTACCGATTAAACAAGAACGCATTACTGTTGATCAGCGCCCACATCAGGTCTTGAGCCTTCTCTGCGCGATTGGGGCTCTCCGCCAGATACCTCAGACCCAATTCGAACTCCTTGGAATCCGGTGGGCGGCTGAGTGCCGCGAGGTACAACTCTTCCACCAGCTTCTTGTCGGGCAGCCTCCCGATTACCCACTGCGCAATGCGTCCTTCGGAATCGCCGATGGCGTCCGACACCGTCGCGCCGTTAATCAGGTTGAGCGCTTGCGACAAGCTGACGTCGCTGCGCCGCTCACATTCACAAGCCGAATCGCGTTGCGGCCGGCCAAACAAATCGAGGAAGCCACCCATCCCCACGGTGGGATCGGGAAACTGCTGCGCTCGAAAATTCTGCGGCACATCCTTGAACTTCAGAGCGCTGCCGGTTGCCACGCTGATGGCGTCGAACAGGGTTTCTGCAGGCAAACGTCGTGGCAAGGCATGCGAGAAATTGACCTCGTCGCCCTGATTCCACTCGTTCGTGCGATACGTGAGCTGGTAGGTGCGGGAGTTCGCGATGGTGCGAATGAGATGCCGCAAGTCGAAATTGTGATCCGTCAAGTCTTTCGTCAGGGCTGCCAGCAGCGGTTCGTTGCTCGCGGGATTGCCCGCGCGAATATCATCCACGGGATCGATGATGCCGCGGCCGAAGAAGTAGCTCCAGATCCGGTTCGCCACCGCTTTCGCAAAGTAGGGATTGTCTTTCGAGGTGAGCCAGCGAACCAGATCGTCACGCCGGTCTCCTTCCTGGGAAATGCCTTTCGAGTCTCCAAAGAGATATTTCGCTGGAACGACATTTCCACTCTTGGGATGCTTGATGTTGCGTTCGTCTTCGTTGCGCTTGACGTAAACGATTTCTTCCTGGCTATCGATCCCCTCCTTGACGCCTATGGTCGAAAAGAAGGCGGCCATCTGGTAGTACTGATTTTGCGTCCACTGCTCAAATGGATGGTCGTGGCACTGAGCACAAACCATCCGAATACCCAAAAACACTTGAGTGGTGGTCTCCATCGCCACTTTGGGGCTTTTCGCAATCCGGAAGAAATTGGCCGCAGGATTCTCAAACGTGCTGCCCTGCGCCGTCAGCACTTCGCGCACCCACTGGTCGTAGGGTTTGTTGTCGGCCAAAGACCGTCGAATCCATTCGCGATACTGCCAGACGCCCTTATCACCCACAAATTTGCGGGTATTCTGAAACAGGTCGCCCCACTTTACAGCCCAGTGGTCCACGAACTCCGGACGGGCTATGAGCTTGTCGATCCAGCGACTGCGCTTTAAGCGCTGTTCGCCGGGCTCGGCCAGAAAGGCCCGAGTTTCTTCGGGCGCGGGCGGAACGCCTATGAGGTCGAGATAGACGCGGCGCAAGAACTCCGCGTCAGAGGCAGTCTCCGAAGGAAGGGTTTCCACCTTCTTCAACTTCGCGTCCACATGACGGTCGATGTAATTGTGCTGGGGCAATTGCGTCCACTGGAATCCCGGACGCCCCTCCAACACCGTAACAGGTAGAGGAACAAAGCGCCCTTCGTAACGAATGAGCAGCGCCGCCTCGCCCCGGCGCAGCGTCGTCAAATGCCCGTCCTGGGTTACTTCGGCGACCGTCGGCACGCTGCTGGTGTAGGACGCCTCGCGGGTGACATCGCGGTTGGCGCCGTCAGCATAATGCGCGATCACTTGTATTTGCTGGTCAAGCCCCGGACGCGGCACCAGAATCTCGCCCGGCAGGACTTCTATTCTTTTGACTTGCGAGGCTGCGGGATCGCCATAAAGCGTTCCTTGGGAAATCCACTGGAGAAGGGTCTGGTAGTAGCGGGAATCCAAATCAAATCGCATTCCGCCGCCATGCGCAACTTCCATGGTCGGCTTGGCCAGAGCCAGACTGCGCGGCGGGTCTACTCGATTGATCCGCCGGCCGGAGATGTCATGCACCAGCATTTCGTAATCAAAATGCGGATCGTAGCCGCGCAACGAAAGTTTGAATCCGTTCTTGCCCTTGGCCGCGCCGTGACAGGGTCCTGACGTACAGCCCACCTTGTTGATGATGGGCATGACGTCACGCACGAAACTGATTTTGGAAAGCGTCATCGTCTGGACGGTCACCGGCACCTCGGCTTGCAGCCCGCGCTCTTCGACGCGAATGCGCGATTCGCCCTCCTTCACAGCAGACACGAAACCATCGTTGTCAATTCGGATCCGATCATCGAGGGCAGTCAGCTTTGCGCTCCGTGAAAGATCTATTTGGCTTCCGTCAGCGAGTTGAGCTGAAATGAGGAGCCTGCGCGAGTCCGTCGGTCCGGTAAGAACAAGCTTTGAAGGCTGAACCTTCAGCTCGACTGCTTTTCCAGGATCGGAGGGCTTTACCGTAGGAGCGCGGCGCGGCGCTGTGACCTTGGCCACGGCAACCTCCCGCTTTGGAGCTGGCCGCCGCGCTTCGAGCGCTGTAGCCGTGGAGGGTGCTAATGCGAAAATAAGAAAAACTGCCACGCCTAACTGAACCATGTCTTTGCTCCTGTGACGGTGGAACCGTAACACAAACCTGTCAACTTATGGCAGGTCTACGGCAGTTCTGGGTCCTGATACAACAAAAGCCGCAGACCGCCAGAAGCAGCGCTCTGCGCTACACCTGACACCATTGTTCCCTTCGCGACACCCTCATTTCGAGGCAGCCGTTCCGGCCAGCACATCCAACCGGGCCTTCAGATCGGGTATCTTGAATTCCTGCTTGTCCTTTCGATCCATAAGAGTCGCCGAAGAAGACAACCGAACATCGAAGGTTCCCGCTTGAGAGTTCGGCCCGGCACTCACTACGAGACTGAAGCTAGTCTGATCCGCCGGAATCACCAACTCGGGAGAAGTCACTTGCTGCGGGAGATCCTCTACCTGCAATTTGACAACGGCATCAAACCCTGGCTCTCTTGCAATCTTACCCTTTATTTCGATGGTCTCTCCCGGCCGGACTGCGAGTTTCTCTGACATCAATTTGAGGCCATAACCGGGAACAATTTCAACGGTAACTGCGGGCGCCGTGATCAGCCGTTCGGACTTCATGCCCGTGATCCGCGCGGCATCTATCACCAGATCGAAGGTGGCCGGTGGAGTTGCATAGGTTGTGAGAATATGGAATGTGCCCTCTTCCATATAGTCCGTCCCTTCAGGACGTCGAAGCACTCGCAGATCCTTGATGGAAGCCGTGGGGCGCGGGTTCTCGACCTTGATCCCGCCGCCCGCTTGAGGTCCTTTCACCAGTTTCCACGCCAGAACATAATCTCCACCCTGAACGATGCGCACATGCCGCTTGGCCAGCTCGATTCGGACTGGCACCGGATTCGCCACGGCCATCGGAAGCGCGGCGCCGAGCCAGGGAGCCTTGAAGGATTTCTGCCGAACGCCGCGAATGGCCTGCACCATTCCAGGTGCGAGAGCTTGCTTGCGGATGGGGGAGCTCGATTCGGTAGCTTCGGCCCAGACGGTGAGTTCGAACGGTCGGCTCTTTGCACCGGGTTTCGCGGTTATCGTCAGATATCCCAACGAAAAAGCCCGGCGGTCTTCAGGAGGATTCAACTCCGCGGGGACGTTCCCTCCTTCCTGAATGAAGTCTTCTGCCAAGTCTGGAATGCTGAGCCGAATCGGACCGTCGTAACCCCGGCGGCTCACCAATACCTCAATCGCCGCCGTCCCGTTTTCCGGCAGATTGACGTAAGGTGTCACCAGTTCTACGTTGAAATCCGGAGGCTGTGGGAACGCCGTTAGCCGGTAGCCAAAACCCTCTCCGCCACGACCGAGCAAGTCTTCCAATGAAATCACGACCTGAATGACGTCTTTAGGGATGCTGATGCTGAGCCGGGGATCGACCTCGTTGCGGCTGGTGTCAAAGTTGAATGGATTCGTTCCGGCCTCTTGTCCGAGTTCAGTGAGCGCCAATCGTTTGCTGGTGGCCGCATCGTACACCGCCAGAACTCCGAGCAGCTTCGAAGCGCCCAGAGATGCGGCCTCTACCTCGAAAGCCCACTGCTCACCCGGGGTGACCGGAACACGGTACCGATCCACTTCACCGGGCCGGCTGATGCGCCCATTCATGGCTGTGGAAGCTGGCAGATCAACAGGTCTTGCAAGTTCCGCGCTCTTCTTCTCGGAAACCGCCTTGCCTGCGCGAGTACTCCGCAAGCCAGCCCCGGGTGAAGCCGGTTGAGGTTCAAGCAACTCAGGCAAGTCGCCCACGCGGAAAAGAAAGGGCAAGCTGGAGGTGCCGGGCACATTGATCGCAAGATAGCTTCCCTGCATGCCAGATGGCAACGCAGCCTTCACTACCACAGGAGCAGCCAGGCTGCCACCTGTCAGAGAAACGTCGACAGTCTTGCCCCGCTGCCCTCCGAGCGGAAACATGAATTCGGCGTATGGATAGGAACCAATCTTGAGGCGATAGAAATTCTGATCCTGATCGCTGTATTTGGCATCGTGAACCAACACCAGATACTCGCCTGCCTGCGCAAACGTCACTTCGGCGCGCGCATCCACGCCCGCACCGAGAGCATCGTTATTAACAGCCAGTTCCTTTCCAGCTGTAGTCGTGACATGCACCACCGGATCGACTGCTGAACCGGCCCGGCGTGCGTCTACTTCGAACACCAACCGCTCGCCAGCCTTGGCAGTGAAGCGATAGTAGTCCTGGTCGGGCCCGACCAGCGTCCCATTGACGGTAACGGGAACCGCCAGCTTTTCAGCCGACGCCGGCGTGTCATTCGTCAGCTTCTCAATCCGCTCTTTTTCTTTCAGAAGCGACTCGGCTTCCACCGTCTCTGGAAAGGTTCCGATGGAAAAAAGGAGAACATTTGAAAGTCCATCCTCCGTCCTGACGCGAACGGGATAAAGTCCCGGTGCGGCGTCCTCCTTGAGCTGAAGCAGGAGAGGTAGTTCGCTCTCACCTTTCTCAGGAGAAGGCGCCAATCTGGAGAAGGCGCCTGGCAAGCTGGTGGTGATCTCTGCACCAGCCTGCAAGAAATCTCCCACAAGAGTCACCCTCAAAGCCTGTCCGCGCTGCGCGCCCCGAGGTTCCAAAGCGCGCAGTACCGGCGGCGCCGCCTGCAACCACATCGGACACAGCGCTATGCACAAAGCCTCGATGAGACCACGGGGAACACGGGGATTAGATTGAAACACGCTTGATCCCTTCCTTCAGCAAAGTTTTGTTGAAGTTGATGAGAAACCCTCTCTTGAATCTGAGTAGCTTCAGATAGGTGATCACTTGAGCCAAGTGAACCGCGTTGAAATCGTCCACGGTCTTAAATTCCAGTAAGAGACAGTCCTTCACAATGACGTCAGCACGAAACCCGATGCCAAGATCGCGATCACGATACCGCACCGGAATCTCAACCTGACGTCTAGCCGGAATCCGCAACTCCTCAAATTCCAACATGGTTGCCAGCTCGTAAACAGACTCAAACAGTCCCGGTCCCAGTTGTCTGTGAACTCTGGTAACAGCTGTCAAGACCTTGTCAATCAGATCTTCATCGCAATCCTTCAGGTCTTGTTTTCCCCCGTGCTCCCAGTGGTTCATCTGCCGTTCTCACTTCATCGACACCGCCGATTTCTCGAGAGGCACGGGAATGAACAACTTCACCAGCTTGCCGGTGGCGGTTTCGAAAATCCGCAGGGTTCCATCGAAGCCGCCTGTGGCGACCAGTTCCCCTTTGGGATTGAACACGATGGTGTAAACACCGCCCTCGTGTCCGGCCAAAGCCGACACGCGCTGGCCCGTATCGGTGTCGTAAATGCGCACTTCGGTGGCTGCGCCTCCCACGGCCAGCCGGCGGCCGTCCAGTTGGAAAGCCAGAGCTATGATCGAGCCGTCCTGCCGTTCCAACTGACGGAGTAAAGTCGACTCCTCACCAACCCGCAACGCTCGTGGGCGATCCATCGTATAGAGGTAAGGGATGCGATCTTCCCCACCGACCAAAACCCAATCCTTGCGGGGATGACGGGCAACAGAATTGAGTTCGGCCTTCAAAGAGTTGAGATTCTCCAGAAACGCACCGGTGGCAGCTTCAGTCAATTTCACAGCCCGGTCTCTACCAACGGACACCAGCCGCTTGCCATCGAGGGAAAAGGCGGTGCCAAAGACCCAGTTATCATGATGGGCAAGCTTCAGCAGTTCTTTGCCGGTGTCCACCGCAAGGACACGTATCGTGTTATCAGCGCAACCCACCGCTAGTCTCGAGCCGTCCGGCGAAAAAGAAGCACCAAAGAGCGTGTCCGAGGAAACCGTTGCGGAGCGTTTCAATTGATGTGAAGCTGCATCCCAGATCTGGACCTCTCCAAATCGCGCTGGAGTCCCGCCCACTGCAGCCAGCAGCTTTCCGTCCGGTGAAAAGACAATCGACTGCACTCGATCCGAAACACCCAGCAGTCGGGCGACCAGGCCAGATCCGTCCGCGTGATGGAGCAGTACCTCGCGATAGCCGGAAACCGCCAACTGCATGCCATCCGGTGAGTAGGCTATGGCTGTAATCAATGGAGCCACCCGATACGACGCTGCCTTGCCAGCCACCAGTTTCTCGCGGGCCGCTTCCGGGGTGTCGTCGATTCCACCCTCTGCAATCCAACGTCGAAACAGATCGATCTGCTCAGCCGGCAGGGGCTCGCCGCCCAAGGGCATGCGCGGCTGACGGTCACCTTTGAGGTACGCCAAAACCAAACTCTGGTCAGGCTTTTCGGCCAGGAAGGAAGGCCCACTCTTGCCGCCGCTCCTGAACCCTTCGTAGCTGGTCAAGACTAAGTCTGCTTGTTTCGAAGCGGGCTGATGGCACCCCTGGCACTGGCGCTGCAAGACTGGGCGGATCTGGCGGAAGTAACTGACTTTTGTGTTGGCTTGGGCTGAGGGGGGCTGATTCTGTGCAGCTGCCTGGTGGCTAGATAAAGCCAGGATGCAAGTCAAGACAACAAGTAACAGAGTGCGCATTCCGAATGACGGACTCGATTCCGAAAATGTATGGCGAGAGACTACACGAACTGCAAGCGTCATTGCAAGACTCCCTCAGATTCTTTGCAGACACAATTGGCAAGAAGCCATTGTAGATCAACTCAGGCGGAAACATTCAAAGGAAACTTCATCGCTTTTGCCGGGACACCTCTTCTGCTTCTGGGTTCCGCGGAGAGGGTTAACGATACGAGCGTGGCCATGGTTGAATGCCAACGCGGATACTTAACC
>Ga0163150_10006647_pt1 | contig 14037 bp, 8 predicted proteins | sample OliLakLV19P2IB_FD_148628 | JGI IMG/M metagenome (GOLD analysis project Ga0163150, IMG submission 148628) | Freshwater microbial mat bacterial communities from Lake Vanda, McMurdo Dry Valleys, Antarctica - Oligotrophic Lake LV.19.P2.IB | ecosystem: Environmental > Aquatic > Freshwater > Lake >...
GCAAAGAACTCGTCGCCAGCGCCATTCATTACAACAGCCTCCGAGCCTCCAAACCATTTGTCAAAGTAAACTGCGCGGCCTTGCCGGAAACCGTCATCGAGAGTGAATTGTTCGGCCACGAAAAAGGCGCGTTTACCGGCGCGGTTGCGCAGCGCAAGGGCCGCTTTGAACTCGCCGACGGCGGCACGATCTTTCTCGATGAAATCGGCGATCTTGCGCCGATGATGCAAATCCGTCTGCTGCGGGTGCTTCAGGAACGCGAGTTCGAACGCGTCGGGGGTACGGACACCATCAAGGTCGATGTGCGCATCATCACCGCGACCAACCGCGATCTCGAAAACGCAATGACCGACAACTCGTTTCGCCAGGACCTCTATTACCGGCTCAACGTATTTCCCATTCACATCCCTCCCCTGCGCGAACGCCGCACGGACATACTCGACCTCGCGAACTACTTTGTCGAGAAGTACAGCAAATCTACCCACAAAAACGTGCGCCGCATCTCGACGCCGGCAATCGACATGCTCTGCAGCTACCATTGGCCGGGCAACGTCCGCGAACTGGAAAACTGCATTGAGCGCGCAATCCTGCTCACCTCCGACGACGTGCTCCACGGGCACCATCTTCCGCCCACCCTGCAATCAGCGGAAGCCAGCGGCACCGTGCTGAAAGAAACCCTTGATGGCGCATTAGAACGGCTCGAACGCGAGTTGATCATCGAAGCCCTCAAGAATACGCGCGGCAACAAAGCGAAAGCCGCCGAAACCCTTGGAATTACCGAGCGCATCATGGGACTGCGTTGTGGCAAGCACAACATCGATCCGCGAGTTTACAAGACGGCCAAAGTTGTATGAGGCGTGACGAAACAGGATCGTTGGAGTAGATATGCTACAGGGGCCCAAGGAAAACTATTGACAAGCTATCGAGTCCTAGGTAATCTATTGACAAGTTGGCCGCTTTTTCAGCACCCTGTCGCGGTCAAATCGAACGACGTAGGAGGTTCAGTTGATGAAGCATCTCAAGCATGTGTCCAGCCCGAAGCGCGCTGACGTCTGGCAGGACATTCTGTGCACCGTTTCGAGCGCAATCGTCGGTTTGCTCGGATTCAAAAATGGCAATATCCCCGGGCTGACCTGGCTAGACGATAAATGCCAGCCCAGCACGATCCTCGAATCCTAAACATTCCTGAAACTTTCTTCGCGCCGTGAGATAAGCAGTCGCTCGCGGCGCGTCCTTGTGTCAAGGTCACGGTTGGCGATTGCTATTCAGCCGATCGAGTTCCTCTCTCAGCCTCTCATTTTCACGCGCCAACTCTTCATGCGACTGTTCTACTGGGAGTATTCTCGCGTGGTGGGTATTCTCGTCCTCTGTCCAGTACACGCCTGAAAACATTTTCGTCTTGCTGGTCGCGTCATGTTCGTTCCCATCAACATCCACATACTGGACCTGATAGAAGCGTGCCGTCCGTTCCGATAAAAAACCGATGGAAAACGGCGCCCACCGGATGGAATGAGCGTGGCTTCCACGCGACGCAAGGTACTCCGCGATTCTTTTCTTGTCGCGTCCACCAGCAACGAGCCGACTTCCAATGGCGGAGATTGAACCGATAATGACCAATCCAATGAATATGAATGGGAACGTAGATTGATCCATTGCAATCCCCTGCTTTACGCCAATGCCATTATAGCAAAACTGCGGGGCGGACTTTTCGTAGTCGTGACAAATACAGTAGGGACAAGCTTTTACAAGGCAAGTTGGAGTCTATACTTTTCCTTTTGAACATTCTATGTACATCATTAATTATATAATTATTAGTTTAATCTAACACCTTTTCGCCTAAAATTTTGAAAAATCAATTGCGACTGGTTAACATTGCGGAGTTTTCGGTGTATAATTTCAGAAGCGGCTCGCAATGGAGAGGAAAATTATTGACAATATGGACCAAGCTGCTTCATAATGCCTTCGACTGAGGAAGTCACGTTTTAGGACCGGAATTATCTATCAGCCCCTAAGATACGATGGGGGGTGCTGATGCTAACTAGCCCTGGGGGCATCATGGGAATGACGCGAATGAATAGACTGGCAACTGCACTGGCACTGCTCGGGCTCATAGGCCTCGGGTCGGGGTGTCCGTCGAACCAAGCCATTGTGAGCATCCCGGACGCTGCGCTCGAAGCGGCAATTCGTAACGAGCTTGGTCATCCGCTTGGTTTCCTCACGCGCGGGGACATGTTGCGTCTCCGCCAGTTGGACGCGCGGTCGATAAACATCGTCAATCTCACCGGGCTTGAAGTCGCGACGAATCTGACCTTCCTCGACCTCAGCGGCAATCCGATTTCGGATATTTCGCCTGTCGCGAACCTGGTCAACCTCCTCAATCTGAATTTAGACGGCACCGACGTATTCGAGATTTCCCCGCTTGCCGGCCTGACAAATCTTGATTCCGCAAGCCTGTGCGGCTCTCTCATTACCGATATTCAGCCTTTGGTCACGAATTCGGTGAACGGTGGTCTCGGCACGGGCGACTTTGTCAACCTTTCCTGTGATTCACTCGGCGATCAGGCGAACGATTTCGACATCCCGTTCCTTGAATCCGCCGGTGTCAATGTTGTGTGTTGCGGTAGCGAGGGCTAGGCAACACGTCACCACACGCGAACACAGTGGACGCAACAAGCGCGTTTGGGCTTGAACGCGCGGCGTACATGGCGTTCGCCGGAGTGAAGCGGTCATTCGTTGGCGGCCGTTTCGTGTTCGGAGGTAGTTCTACCATGCAACGAATGATTGGATGCGCAAAGGCGATGGCCGTCGCGCTGTGCTGTGCCGGATTGTTGGGATGCCCATCCGGCGGAGGCGGCGGGACATTACCCAACCTCGTCGTCACCCCCGTCGCGCTCAACTTCGGAAGCAATGGCACACAGGAAACGTTGTCCATTTTCAACAACGGCGCGGGCGCCGTCGCATGGACGCTTACGGAAAACATTGCATGGCTTTCCGCAAACACCACTTCGGGAACCGTTACATCGGAAATTGATCACGCGAAACTCACGGTGGACCGCGATGGCCTCGCGCCAGGCACGTATAACGGTCTCGTGGTAGTTTCGTCCGCTTCCGGAACGCGCAACGTTAACGTGGCGATGACGGTCGCGGGCGATCCGGGTCTTGAAGTCGATCCGGGCACCATCAACTTTCTCAACAACCAGGAAACGGCGCAGTTCACCATCACCAACAACGGTGAAGGCCCGTTGACCTGGAACATTAGTTTGCAAGACTCCGACGATCCTTCGGACACAATTCCGTTTCCCGCGTATCTCACGATTGATCCCGATGGCGGGACGACCGCGGTCGGCGATTCGACGGTGGTTACAGTCGAGATAGACCGTGAGCTGCTTGATGAAGGGGTATTCGGCTTTGTTTTGCTCATCGAATCGAATGGCGGCGACGCACAGGTCGCGGTAAATATCACCCAGGGATTGAGCGCGGAAATCAGCGCGGAACCGACAGTGCTGGACTTCGGGATGACGGAAAACACGCTGAGCTTCGACGTCTTCAATTCGGGCGAACCGGGCAGCGTACTTGATTTCACACTGTCCACCGACCGACCCGACCTCATCTTCTTCGATCCCGCCGAAGGCACAAGCGTCGGCACGAACAATCCATTGAACTATGACCGTGTGCCAATCTCGGTCACAATTGACCGCAACGCGCTCACCGGTTCCGTGGACGGCGGGACCATCACCATTGCCGGCCTCGGCGTTGATTCCGTGGATGTGGTTATAAACATCGAAGCGGCCCCGCTTGGGTTCGAAGGGGCGCAGAACCGTTCGCGACCCCCATTCATACTGCGGTTCGTGTTCCTCATGCGCGACGCGCTGGGCAACGCCATCGACACGACCGATGCGGACGTGTTTGACGAGCTCAGCGCTGGTTTCACAATTGAGGAAGATGGCATCCCGCTCGACACCGACGAGACAAGCCTGTTCGTCACGAATGCGGAAGGCCTCCGCTACAATCTCGCGCTCATGCTCGATTACACCGGAAGCATGTACAGCGCCGGCGCGGGTAACGGTTCGGTCATCGAGCAGATGGTGAACGCATCAGCCGACTTTATTGACGACGTGCCGGCTTCCTACCGCCTCGCGCTCATGGAGTATCACGATCGGCAACAGGCCAACCGGCTCGTACACAATTTTTCGACGTCCAAGGATTCGCTGAAAGACGCGCTGCAAGCCTTCTCGGTGCCGTTCGGCGATAACGGCGCGTCGGAAGTCTACGACGCCGTCATGGACGGTGTTGCGCGAATCGCAAATGAAGACATTGGGGCTTTGCCGTTCGATGACGCGGACGTGCGCGCGCTCATATTTGTGTCCGACGGACGCGACACCTCGAGCATTGCAAGCCTTGATGAGACCATTACACACGCCGTGAACAACCGGGTGCGGCTCTATCCGATCGGGTTCGGCCAAAACGTCAACGCCGCGCCGCTGATTCAATTGGCTACGGAGACGGGCGGCCATTATTACGCCGCGCCGACCGCCGCCGAGCTTGTGAACCTGCTTCAGAGTGAAGCGGGCGCGCCGGGCAATGCGCCAGGATTGATCATCACGGAACTTCAGCGTCAACTGGTCTTGACCTATGTTTCGCTCTTCCAGGAAGGTTCGCACAACTACCTCGTATCCGCGGAATATGACGGCATCTCCGGTTCCTTTCAACGGGACGCTGTGTTTGCCACGGGCGGCGATGTGCGCGCGGGTCAACTGTCGTTGCGCACTGCCGGCATTCAGCCTGACGGCACGGCGGAACTGTTTGTGCGAAGCGAATACGTGCCGCGCAACGTCAGCCAGATTAAGGTGAAGTTTATTTCTGGCGTCCCAATAACCGTCGAGCTCGATCCCAACGGATTGATCAGCGATTGGTTCCTTGTAGACAACGGCGGCGGCGTGTTCACCGCGCTCACTTCCGAAACGACGCCTCTGACCTACGGTTCGTTCGGAAATCTGTTCCGCGTCCGGTACACGGGACTGAACACAACCGATGTCCTTCCCCTCGCGTTCCGCGTGGACAACCAGGTTTACGTCAATCCTCCTTTCACAAAGTTTTTTCAATATCCCGAAGGCATCGTTGTGCAGGAAGGATCGGCGCAGGAATCGGAAGTTCCGATACAAATCGCGGATGGATTCGATCCGGACGCACTCGACGCATGGGACCGCGACGTGGACAGTGTGCCGGATTTCGACGACCTTTTTCCCGATGATCCGAACCAATCCTGAAAGACGGCGGACATGGATACAGCAAGCGACAAATGGAATTCGCTGGTAGGGAGTTTGCAATGAAACGTGGGATTTCAGTAGCGCTGTACACCGCGACCGCGATTGTCATGATCGCCGCGACTGGTTGTCCATCTACGGGCGGCACTGGCGTCGATCCGGTCCTTTCGGTTATACCCGCGGCATTCAATTTTGGCCCGAATAAAGACGACGACAGTTTCGCGATTCAGAACGCCGGCACCGGCGTGCTTATATGGAACGTCAGTGGGCTCGCGGATTGGCTAGATGTCACGCCGGATAACGGCAGCACGCCCGTCGGCGGACCAACCGTCGTCGACATTAGCGTAGACCGCACAGGTCTTGACCCCGGCCTCTACTCCGACGAATTCCTCATCGCATCGAATGGCGGCAGCCGCACGGTATCGGTCAGCATGCGCGTCAGCGAAGACCCTCTCCCTCCCACGCTTCAAATTAATCCGGCGGGACTCGATTTCGGAACAACGGATACCGTGGAAGAACTTGATGTCGAAAACGCCGGTGAAGGCACAGTCACCTGGACGCTCGAGGAAAGTATCCCGTGGTTGACGACCTCGCTCGCCAATGGCGCGACATCGGCCACGCCGACGACGGTCGTTGTCACGGTGAACCGTACAGGCATGTCCCCCGGCGCGTACACTGACAACATCGAATTTACTTCGGATGGCGGCGACATTACCTTACCGGTCTCGATGACCGTACCGGGCCCGACGCCGCTGCTGGGTATCAATCCGACGGCGCTCGACTTTGAAACAAACACTGCACAGCTTCAATTTACGGTCCGCAACACGGGAACCGGCACGTTAAACTGGACGATTACCGAATCTATCCCGTGGCTTTCTCTCGACGTTTCCACCGGAACCACCACCAGCGAAACGGAAACCATTACTGCAACTGTAGACCGCGGCGCGCTCGCGGCCAAGGATTACTCGGGCACGCTCGCAATCACGTCGAACGGCGGGGCCGCAAACATCAGCGTAGACATGACGGTTGCGCCCGCTGAACTCGTGGTCACTCCCACGACGCTGAACTTTGGAAAATTCGCAACGGACAAACTCATTATCATCAGCAACGGCGGCACCGGCACGGTGAACTGGTCGATCAGCACCGCCGGATTGCCGGGATGGTTGTCCCTGGCGGCGCCCACTTCCGGCTCGGTTGCCGGCGATTCGGATGCGGTGATTGTTTCCGTCAACCGCATCGGCCAGATTCCTGGCCAGTATTCGTTCACGTTCCAGGTAACTTCTGACGCCGGAAACGAAAACGTTACGGTCAACATGACCGTTGCGGAAGTACCCGTGCTCACCATCGACACGGGATTCGTAAACCCGAACAACAATGCGCTCGCACCCCTCGGCGATGAAGAAACGACTTTCGATTTCACGATCACGAACACCGGCACCGGCACCCTCAACTGGAATATCGACCCCGCGGACTTTCCGCTCTGGTTGAGCATGACGCCGGTCGCGGGTGACGTCCAAGGCGCGCAGATTGACACTGTCACCATTACCGTTAGCCGCGCCCTGCTGTCCGCAGGCGGGTTCTCCGCGCTTATCCCGGTAACGTCTAACGGCGGCAACAAGACCATCGAAGTGACCATGCAGGTCCCACTGCGCCCCGTCATTGGCGTGTTGCCCACGAATCTGGATTTCGGATTGAATGCCGATTCGAGCGCGGTCTCGGTCGCTAACGTAGGTGACCCCGGAACGGTATTGAACTTCCTGGTTGTCACGGATCGGGACTGGTTATTCGTGAGCCCGCAAACCGGCACCAGCATCGGCACCGCCAGCGTTATCAAGGACTATCAAACCATCAACGTGTCCATAGACCGCAGCGAACTGGAAAGCACCGGCGCGACAGGCACGATCACGGTCTACGCGCTCGACGCGCTTGGCGAAATCAATCCCGACATCGCGCCAGAAACCATCACCGTCTCGGTGGAAGCAACGGAATTGTCGTTCCAGACGGCGCTAGTGCGCACCCGCATACCGTCCCTGCTGCGATATTCGATGGTCATGCGCGATATCCAGGACGAATCGTTCGTAATGGACCCCGCATTGCTTACGAATGCTTTCCGCATCTTCGAGGATGGCATTCAAATCGAAGAACCCAGCGAAACGACGCAACAGGTCTATCTCCAAAACAGCATCGTGACCGAACCGCTTTCGGATTTGCGGATCGATCTGAGAATGCGCACCGTCCTACTGCTCGATTACTCCGGAAGCATGGTGGACGCCGCGGAAGCAGCGGGAACTGATCTACAGTCGCTCTATGAATTGGCGGGTTCGCAGTTCATCGACGATTACTTCGATTACTTTGCAAATACGGAGCGCGGGTTCGCGACCATAGCGATCATGGAGTTCCATGATCGCAACGCCCCGGCGACCCTCGTCCTAGACTTTACAGATAACCCAACGGCATTGAAAACCGCATTGCAGAATATCTTCATCGAAGACAACGGCGCATCGGCGATTCTACCAGCGGTCGCCGCGGCCGGCTCACGCCTTGTCAACGAGGACTTCCCCCATATCGGTTTCGACGATGCAGACGTGCGTTCCGTCGCGTTGCTCTCGGACGGACGCTTGACCACGCCGCCGGGTGAAATTCAGGACTACGTCGACGTCCTCGTGTCCCAACGCGTCCGGCTTGTTCCAATTGGTTGGGGTACCGAAGTAAACCATGAACCGCTTGCGCGGCTCGCATCCGGCACCGGTGGCCATTATTACCTCACGAAACCCGATGGCGATGGCAATCCCGTCGTAGCAAATCTCGCGAACCGCGTCGAAGATTTAAACCTCGATCTGGCTTCGCACACTGTTCTCAGCTATGTTTCGCTGGGCGAAGAAGAGAATGTGCCGATTCGATTCGACGGCGCGTTGAACGATCCAAACGATTCGCCTGATCAGGGAATCATTCAGGGAATCTCCGACGAGCAGAACGTGTCCCTGAGCAGCTTCACCGGCGACATTCTCATGGGCCAGGTTTCGATGCGCACAACCGGCGTGCAGTCAGGCGCAACGCAGGCAACCGTGCGCGCCGACTATATTCCGCGGAATGTGAACAAATTCGAGTTTACGCTGTCGAGCACCGAAGCCTTCACCGTTTCAATCGTGCCCCTCAACGAAGGCGGATTGGTGGAAGGATGGACGCTTACGCCACTTGGCGGTGGCGTATACTCGTTGATCGCCCCCACGCCAGCGGAAGTGCTTCCTTATGGAAGCTATGGCGACCTGTTGCGGCTTTCATTCGCGTCCGTTGGGGTCACGCCGTTCATACTGGAACTTACCGTTGACAATACGATCTATTCGGGCGACACTGAACCAAAGTATTTCATCTATCCCGATACGATGACGGTCGGTGCCGATCCGTTCCTCGCCCCGGCGTTTCCGACGCCAGACGTCTCCCCCAGCCTGATTGCGCTTGGCACGGCAACGAACTCCACGACTATCGATATCCGCAATATTGGCGGAACATATCCCTATGTCGTTTCGCCAGAAGTCTTGTTGACGTGGCAAGCAGGTGATCTGCCAAGTTTCGTGCTGAGCGTTACGCCAGACAACGGCATGTTGTTGAACACAACCGAGGTTGATACGGCACAGATTCTGGTCAATCGCGCGCTGGATCCCGGAACGTATTCGGGCACGCTCATGATCGATTACTTTGGCGGCACGTTAGACATCGAAGGTAGTTGGCCCATCGTAATGTCGATAACGATCCTCCCGCCGGTGCTCGGAACGGTCAACACGGCAAACCTTGCGTTTGGGTCCGTGCCCCAGGGCGGTGGTAACGTGTTCGCTGACTTCCAGGTCACGAACACCGGTCAGAGCACGCTGGACTGGGCCTTCGTTACAAACGCGTTGCCCGTGTGGATCGAAAGCGTGCTGCCGGCGAGCGGTTCAACCGTTGGCGGTGAATTGGAAACAGTGACCGTAACAATCGATCCCACCACGGTCGCACCCGGCGTGTATTCGACCAACATCACGTTGCTCAGCGACGGCGGCAACACGACAATACCCGTAAGTGTGACGATTACGCCGTAAGAAGTTTGCGAGGGGGAGTCTGGTGGCCCACTCGACTGCGAGTGGGCCACGGTTGATACTGTCCATCCGAGCCGGCCTTGCCAATTGCTATGGATACAATAACGCCGTCCGCCATTCCTGCCCGTCGCGTGTATACAAAAGCCGCTCGTGCAATCGGAATGGTTTGTTCATCCAAAACTCGATTTCATCGGGCCGCACGCGAAACCCTGACCAATGCCCGGGACGCTGTATCTCCACACCTTCAAATTTGTTTGAGAACTCTTCAAAACGTTTCTCAAGCCCGGCCATTGTGTTCAAGGGCTGCGACTGATTGGAAGCATACGCTCCAATCTGACTCTGCCGATCGCGGGTTGCAAAATACGCGTCCGCTTCCTCATCGCTCACGCGCGTGACGTCGCCAGCGATACGCACCTGCTTGCCAAGGGGCATCCAGTAGAAACAGAGCGACGCCTTTGGATTCTCCAAAAGTTCGCGCCCTTTCCGGCTCTGGAAATTGGTATAGAATACGAATCCCCGATCATCCACGCCTTTGAGCAGCACCATGCGCGAAGAAGGCTGGCCGGCTGCATCGCAGGTGGATAAGCACATGGCAGTAGGTTCCTGCAGGCCGCATTCGAGGGCCTCCGCAAACCATGCGTTGAAAAGATCAATGGGATTCTCGAACACCGGGATTGACATTACAGACCTCCGTGCATCGTGTCGAGTACGATACACGAACCCTCATGGAGAGGGCGACGCACGACCTCGTGACGGTTCCTACCGGACGTCTGGAACGATCTTGTAGATTTCTCCGTCGTCGCGGTCGAGGATGTACAACTCGCCAGCGGCGTCTTCGCCAAACGAGCAGGGGCCTGATATCCGTGGCGTGCCCACAGGATCAAGGTCATCTGTCCGTTCCGTTAAGTCAGAAACCGTGTTTCCATCGTATTTCAGCGACCAAATCGTCCCGAAACTGTAGTCGGCATAAAAATAGGTGCCGGCCAGCGCGGGAATCGCAGTGCCCCGGTACACATAGCCTCCAATTACCACCTGGCCTTCGTTGTGTCCATAGTCGATTATTGGCGGCGTGAAACCTTCGTCCGTTCCACACGTGCCGGAACCGCCGCGGCATGAAAACCCTTCCGCAATCTTCCAACCATAGTTCTCGCCACCCTCGCTGTCGGCCGGTTGAAAATCAATCTCTTCAACGTTGTCCTGCCCAACGTCGCCGACATAGATATCGCCAGTAAGACGATCGAAGGACCAGCGCCAGGGATTGCGCCAGCCTATGGACCATATTTCGGATCTCGCCGCCGAGATCGGTACAAAGGGATTGCTCGAGGGGTTGACGTATGGATCGCCATTGTCGACGTCGATACGAAGCATTTTGCCGAGAAGCGTGTTTAACGTCTGCCCATTGTTGTGTGGATCATCGGCGTCGCCCCCGTCGCCCATTCCGATATAGAGGTATCCATCGTTCGGACCAAACGCAATCATACCGCCATTGTGGTTTGAGTACGGTTGCGCAATTTTTAGAATCCGTTTCTTGCTCTTCTTCCCCGCCTTGTCGAAACTCTTTTTCGCTTTGTACCGTTCGATGACCGTGTCGCCATTGTTGTCCGTGTAGTTCACGTACAAGAAACGGTTGTTGGCGTAATCAGGATGAAACGCAAGGCCCAATAGACCTTGTTCGCCATCCTCAGAACCGACCTTCTTGTCGATATTCAGAAAGGGCGTCGCCTGCCGAACGCCATTCTTTATCAGAAAAACCGAACCGCTTTCCTGCTCAAGCACAACGATCCGCGTTGTGTCATCCGGTGGCGCCGTTAGAAAAACGGGATTCTCGAACCCCGACATGAACAACTCTGTCCTGAACCCCGGCCCACCCGCGGTTGCCGTGGGAGGTTGCAGAATGAAAATAGTCACGGCTATGGCGCAACAAATACGAATACCATACTTCATACCCAAGAAACCTCACGTAATGAATAAAGTCATAGCCCCGCTGCACCCTTATAGTACCCCGATCCACTCCCTGCATTCCAGAGGTTTTGGTTTGCCAGCCCGCCGACCTTCCCGCAACCCAGAATCGGTCATGGCGGATTCAAAACCGCTGGCACTAATTTCAGACATAGATAGTAATTTATATTATTCTTTACTAATTCGCGCGATAGTGTTTCCAGTGCGTCTTTCTCTGATAAAATTATTCCGATTGATTTTTTGTGTCTGTCATCTATCGAATATAGATGTAGCAACTCGCCCGCATACGCAGCCGAGCATATCTCCTTCTTCGGTTTACCACGCCGAATCTGGCCCAGAACCTTCTCCACCCGTGCGGGCGACGACCCCGGTAAACCCGGTCGCGCCTTCAAATCATGGGCGAGATGGCTTGCTGGCGCTACACCGAGTCTCGGGAGCAGCCGCCGTTCCAACTCGTCTTCCAGCACACCGGCAAGAATAATCTCCTCCGGCGGAACGGGACCTCCCGATTTTAGTAAACGCAGCATCTGGATTGATCGCGGCGTGAAGGTGTCCCAGCCCGGCAACCAATCGTCAAGCGTGCGCGCTACTGTATCCGGCATCGACATGAGTACGGTGACGCCCCGAGCGCCTATGTCCGATTCAATTCCTCCGCGGTGCGTTTCCACGATACAACGTTGAATCGAAGGCATGAACCATCCGACCGGTTCGGGCTCAGTCATTCCAACTGTGTGTACGCTTATACTCAAGGCGCGGGACGTTGCATTGAGTTCCAGCGAGATTCCCATCTCACCTCCATGCGGAAGTGATTCGCCGGCCAAGTTGCGAAATAGTTCAATCATTCGCGCAATTCGATTTCGCCGGACTGCTATAGGTGGCACCGTCCCTTCCACGCTCACAGTTACGCTCACCGGATTCTCCGGCGCATCCGTGTTGGCCGCATCGCGCACAAACTTCGCAACGTCGCCCGGTTGCAATGGGTCGTCGGCCACGTCAATGTCCGCCAACGCTTCTTGCAATGCGGTGCGCAGATCGTCCACCGCGGCAGTCGCTTTTGCACCGGCATCCGCCGACGCCAACAGGCGCGAGCATCGCTCCGCTCTGCGGATGGAATCGAGCAGCGCGGGATTCAGACCCATCATGTCCGTGCACATCCGAACGCCCTTTATCCGAAGCTCGAGTTGGGACGCCTGCGCATCAATCCGGCCACCGCACGTCGCATTGGTCCAAGCCGCGTCAATGATGTCACGTGCCACGCGAAACGAAAAACCCAAATCCACAACGCTCGGAAATTGGCCCGGCCCGTCGATACTGATGCGAATGGCAGGCACGCCATCCAAATCGATCAACGCGCATTCCAGGGTTGCATCAAATTCGAGCCGCGCGGAATTCACGAGCAACCGTATAACAACCGCCATTTGCTCTTCGTCGCCGCGCGCATTCAACGACGCCGGTCCACTGACCGTAGGGCGCAGGGCCGCGGCCGACAGGGCGCGGTGAATTATTGCGACAGCATCTACTTCTGCCGGCACAGGGCTGCGGTAGATTTCGGCGTAGTCGCGGGCCGCGCGCAATACCGCGTGCGCATCGGACCAACTCCGCTCACGCGCGAAGTCGCGCGCAAGGCACAGCAACGGTTCAATGTTTTGGAAATGTGCGTTCACGGAACTCGATTATATGCAGGACAAGCCGTCAACGCACGGGACGGGAAACGGACTGGGAATGTTGTATAAGATACACGAGCGGGAATGTTGAACCAGCGAGGGCGCATGTATGAAATCAAAAAGCGTGCAGGCGCGGCTGAAGGCGCGAGTCTTTGACATTCATGATTGGACCTGCGTGGACGAGCGTCAGGACAGTATTGCGTACCGGCCCAGCGGTCGCACGCTGCTACGCCGAATCGGGTACCTGTTGCTCGCGGTCTGCGCAATCGGACTACTCGCAAGCGTTCTGATGCCGATCCTGACGCCGAATTCCGGGCGGCCGCTTGACACCGAAATCATGGAAACCATGCTGCGCGACGCCGAGGCGCTTAAGGCCACTCTTCGGGAGTCGGTTTCTACGGAGGAATGGGAGCGCATCGAAGCGGAAGCCGCGGGCATGCGCGCCGAACGTGAAGCGATGGCCGCGGAGTTCAATGCGCGACGAGCGCTCATCGAAAACGTCGTCACGGGTATCGCCGCGGGTATCGCGGCGTTGCTGGCTTTTGCGGGAATCATGTCGCCGCTCACTTGCCTGTGGCGTCGTGTTTCAATCGCCCAAATCGGCTCGAACATGATCACGATTCATTCCCGCGGCGTCTGGAGCTCGACCCTACAAGTATCCACGCATGACTTTCCGCGTCTCGCGGTAAGAGCCCAGGAAAGAATTCATAGCCACCGCAACAGTGGCGTAATGCGGCTGGGCCATCGGTGGATCGTAAGCCTTGATCCAGACATGCAGGTGCTGGTCGATACAGCGGAAGGCAACCGTATCGAATTCTGGATTCAGCATCAGAAAGATCGGCCCGTCCCGGAAATGCCATTGCCTGCCCGGGTCCGGCAGCTAACCGGTGCGCTGGAGCGTATGACCGGCGCTACGGCCGAACCCCTGGTACTGATGGATTACCAAGGCAAACGCGGACCGTGGTTCAACCGGCGCCATGTAGTCGCCGGCACTTCTACCGCGCCGTGGATCGCCGGGACCATGATTGGCGAACCCCAGGTAACGAGCAAAACATGGACGCTCGATGAAATGACGCC
>Ga0163150_10006651_pt1 | contig 14029 bp, 9 predicted proteins | sample OliLakLV19P2IB_FD_148628 | JGI IMG/M metagenome (GOLD analysis project Ga0163150, IMG submission 148628) | Freshwater microbial mat bacterial communities from Lake Vanda, McMurdo Dry Valleys, Antarctica - Oligotrophic Lake LV.19.P2.IB | ecosystem: Environmental > Aquatic > Freshwater > Lake >...
GATTGCTGCGGAGTTCTACGGAATATTGCGTGTGATCCCAGGTCGCCGCGACCATTCACGGTCCTGACGGAACTGTCACGCGGAGGCGCGGGGAACGACAAGAGCCGCTGGGGATCTGGGTTCTGAGCTCATGTGGTCGCGGTATGAGCGGCCGCCCATTGGTCTGTCATTATCCGATCATCGTGAATCCGGGGCTATATCTCGGTCCGCAGGTGGTTTGCTTCTCAGCGGCGTATTTAGGCTGGTGGTCGACTATACGAAATAAGCTGCGCGTGATGTAGCCCGTTCGAGACGCTTCGGTTCGCCGTAATACGGCGGAAACGGCGCTCCACAGATCGAAGCACAACTACCAATCCCTCTGTTAAACTCCGCGCCTCCGCGTGACATAATCCGTTCCCGAACGTCACGTGAACAGCCTCGTCCACACATTGGGCGAATCTGCTATTGGATTGCCCAGGGTTCCAATGGATTTTCTCCGGCGGAGTGCGTAGAACCAACAGCGGCGCGGAGGGATCAGATGTTGAGGACTCATGTCGATGTCATTACAGGCGAGGTGATTGATTGTGCCATACAGCTGCACAAGCGTCTCGGACCGGGCCTTCTCGAGTCGGTTTACGAGACTATCCTGGCGCGCGACCTCCAGGTGCGCGGACTCGTCATCGAGCGGCAGAAATCGTTCTCATTCGAATTCGAAGGCATAGCGTTCAATGACGCCGTGCGGATCGATCTCGTCGTCAACCACCTCGTGATCGTGGAACTCAAATCCGTTGAATACGTTCAAGCCGTTCACAAGAAACAGGTCCTGACCTACCTGAGGCTGCTGAACCTGCCGGTGGGATTGCTCCTCAATTTCGGGGCCGATAGCCTCAAACAGGGGCTCCATAGAATCGTGCACAATTACAACCCCTCAGGATTGACTCCACGGCTCCGCACGAACAATCCGTTGCGGACTCCAGCCCAATGACGGAACAGGTTGGTGTCCTTGCGCGTGGACTTATAGGGGGGGAGCGAAGGGTGCTGTCCGGCGGCAGATGACTGAGCAGATCCTTTCTCCTGCGCGCGGTTCTTCCCATCTTGCAGGGCGCCAATACATTGTTCTTCGCGTAACAGACTCCACGGGAGACGATGATGTCCTATGTAGACGAGCACCTTCTGCCCGGTGAGCGCGTGGTGCATACCGCACACCTCCACAAGATCATCTACGCCGCACCGGTGCTGTTTGCGGTAGCAATGCTGATCGGCGCGTACATGGTATTCTCCAATGAGCAGAGCGGGCTGATCGCGCTCGCCCTGTTCATCATTGCCTGCGCTGTGCTTCTCGGAGCATGGATTTCCTACAGCAGCTCCGAGTTCGCCGTCACTGACAAGCGCGTGATCATCAAGGTCGGCTGGATCAAGCGCCGCACGCTCGAGACGATGCTCGCCAAGGTCGAGGGTATTGGCGTGGACCAGGGGATTCTCGGGCGCATGCTCGATTACGGCACGCTTACCGTAACCGGCACCGGCGGCACGAAGGAGCCATTTCCCAACATCGCCGATCCGCTCGAGTTCCGCAGGCAGGTGCAGGCGCAAGTGAGTGCGTCGGAGGATGGCCACGCAATTCCCGCCGTCGCAGCGGGACCACCGCGTGAAGAGAGGGACTGCCCGTTCTGCGCGGAACGCATCCTGGTACGCGCCAAAGTCTGCAAGCACTGCGGCCGCGACGTATGACCTGGCTACTCGAGGGCGGTCCGTGACACGGGCGCGGAAAGCATCCACAAGGAAATCCGCACAGCGGCCGATCGAAGTTGCCGTAATCGGCGGCGGCTGTGCTTCACTGACTGCAGCATTCGAGCTGACGCGACCGGAGCATAACGGTCGCTACAGCGTTACGGTCTACCAGATGGGCTGGCGTCTCGGCGGAAAGGGCGCATCGGGGCGCGGCGTTGCAGACCGCGTCGAAGAGCACGGCCTGCACCTGTGGATGGGCTTTTACGAGAACGCGTTCCGCATCATGCGCGAGTGCTACGACGAGCTGCCGCCGGACGAGGGACGTCGCTTCAAGAGCTGGCAGGACGCGTTCAGCCCCGCACGTGATGTCGCCGTAGCCGATGTCGATGGCGACGACTGGTCGTTCTGGATCGCGCACTTCCCTCCCGGTCGCGGCCTGCCCGGCGATCCGCTCGAGAGTGCCAGCCCGTTCAGCATCCCCGGCTACCTGAGACAGTCCGCAATGCTCGTCGCAGAGCTGCTGCGATCGGCAGAATCACAGGGCAGCGAGAGCGGCAAGGCTGCGCGCGCTCTCCGTTACGGCCAGCTCGCGACCGCTGCGGCCGTATTCGAGGCGGGCGATACACTCGTGCAGGCAATGACGACGTGGCTGCCCCAGAGCAGCACGGGCGATGCGAACCCGATGCTGCGCCTCGTCGATGCAATTGCGGCCACCGCAAAGCGCATTCTCGAGGAACTCGTCGCCGATGACATCGGCCTGCGCCGCGTCTGGCAGGTCATTGATGTCATCCTCGCCTCGATGCGCGGCGCCATGTTGAACGGCCTCGCGCTCGACCCGCGCGGATTCGATGCGCTCAACGAGTACGACTGGCGCGAATGGCTCAGCATGAACGGCGCATCGCAGCAGTCACTCGACTCCGGCTTCATGCGTGCCATCTACGACCTGTGTTTTGCGTTCGAGGATGGTGACGTGACGCGTCCGCGGCTCGCAGCCGGCGTAGCCATGCGCGGCGCCGTGCGCATGTTCTTCACGTACCGCGGCTCGCTTTTCTGGCGCATGAACGCGGGCATGGGCGATGTCGTGTTCGCGCCACTCTACGAAGTGCTCAGGAAGCGCGGCGTGAAGTTCGAGTTCTTTCATCGCCTTCATGACATCACGCTTTCGCCCGATACCAACAGCATCGATGCACTGGTGTTCGATGTGCAGGCGCGTACGAAGGACGGGAACGAGTACAGTCCGCTCGTCGACGTGCGCGGCGTGCCGTCATGGCCGGCGCTGCCTGATTACGCGCAGCTGGAGGATGGCGGCTCGAAAGAGGCTGCATTCGAGATGCACTGGGACGAGACGAGCGTCGCGCGAAAGAAGCTGGAAGCCGGCCGCGACTTCGACCTGGTGGTGCTCGGTGTGAGTGTGGGTGTACTGCCGTTCGTTGCGCGTGAGCTCATCGAACGCTCACCGCGCTGGCGGGACATGGTGGACCATGTGCGGACGGTCCCGACACAGGCGCTGCAGCTGTGGCTGCGCGAGGACGTGCGCAGCCTCGGCTGGAACCACCCGCCCGTGAACCTGTCGGGGTTTGTCGAGCCGTTCGACACCTGGGCGGACATGGCACACCTGATCCCCGAGGAGTCCTGGACCGAGCCGGTGAAGGCGATCGCCTATTTCTGCAGTGTGCTGCCGGACACGGGGCCGGCGCGCGTGACCCGTGCCTTCTGGCAGTCGCAGCGCGCGATCGTACGCCGCAATGCGGCCGCCTTCATGAACAACGACCTGCGCAGGCTCTGGCCGCGTGCAGCGGATGATCGCGGCTTCCACTGGGAACTGCTTGCCATCGAGGGCGACGGCAGGCAGCGCGGATCGCGACGCCTCGACTCGCAGTACTGGACGGCCAACGTCAATCCCACCGACCGCTACGTCCTTTCGCTGCCGGGTACGATCAAGTATCGTGTATCGCCTCTCGACCTGACATTCGACAACCTGACGATAGCTGGCGATTGGACCGCGACTGGTCTCGACTCTGGATGTATTGAGTCTGCGATGATTTCTGGGCGTCTGGCCGCTCATGCAATAAGCAGGCATCCACCGTTGCACGATATTGTCGGCTACGACCACCCCTAGTGCGCGTGTATCCGTGGCAAGCAAGCGAATCAAACGAGAAGCGCCAAAGCGCAGCGGGCCTGTGCGGAACCGGCTGAACGCGGAGGCCGACACCGCGTCGTCGAAAGGTGCCGGCTACACGATTGGCGCTGCCATCGACGACAGCCTCCGCACAGCACGGCGCCTGGCCGAGACGGCGGACAAGACTGTCATGGGCGCTGTCGAGCGGGGCGTCGAGACGGCGTATACGGTGATCGAGGAGTACATGCTGCGCGGTCGCGAGACTGCGCGTCGTTTTCAGCAGGGCACACCCGGGAGAACGGACATGAACGAGGGTCGGCAGGGCGAGAACAGGCCATACGAGAACCCGTGGTTGTCAGCCCAATGGTCCGCTCCGATGTCGATGATGATGGCGCCGTGGATGCCGATGATGAAGATGTGGCAGGAAAGCATGGCCACGTTCGCGCAGGGCACGCCCATGGCATCGATGGCGGAGTGGATGAATGCATTCACTCCAGGCGCTGCGTACGGCCGTAGCAATGGCACATCCGTGATTGTGCAGGTCTCATCGCAGGCACCGGCGGCAGTGACGGTGGAGCTCGATGCCGGCGCAGAGTCCATGAAACTGTCGGCAGCGCCGCTGCAGCACGCGTCGTCACGGAGCGCACCGGCGCTCGTGGGCATTCGCATCGATAGCAAGGATGGCGTCGCACGCGTTCGCATTACGGTGCCCACGGACCAGCCTGCGGGTCTGTATCGCGGACAGATCCAGGATGACACAGGCATGCGGCGCGGCCAGCTCAGCCTGGAGATCGAAAGCGGTGCGCCCGCGGCTGCTGCGAAAAAGACGACTCGCGCGCGCCCCCGTAAGAAAGCCTGAGACAGCGTATGGCGTCTGCAGGTATCATGACTGTCGACGGCCTCGTACCCTCTATCCTGGAGGAGTACGGCGCCGCGACGCGCGACCTGCTGTTCCGCTACCTGCCCGACACCGAGCCGCGACGCTACCTGTACGACCTCGTGGCCGACTACCCGCGTCGCGGCGGGCGCGCGTTCCGTCCAAGCCTCTGCATTGCGACAGCGCGGGCCTTCGGCGCTCCGTTCGAAGCCGCCGTCCGTTCCGCCGTATCGATCGAGCTCATCCACAATGCCATGCTCATCCATGATGACATCGAGGATGAGAGCGAGGAGCGGCGCGGCAAGCCTGCACTCCACATCACGCAGGGTGTGCCCATCTCGATCAATGTCGGCGACATGCTGTCGATGCTCGCCATGCGTCCGCTCGTCGACAACCGCACGCTGCTGGGGCCGCAGTTGACACTGCGGATCATTGAAGAGACCGAGCGCATGGCGCGCGAGTCGGCCGAGGGTCAGGCCATGGATCTCGGCTGGCGCCGCGACAACGTGATGGATATTACGGAATCCGACTACCTGCAGATGGTCCTGCGGAAGACGTGCTGGCTGACGACAATCCACCCGACGCGCATTGGCGCGCTCATTGGAACGCGCGGCACTGTCGACGCGGAGCCGTTCATCCGCTTCGGCTTCTTCCTCGGCGCTGCGTTCCAGATACAGGATGACCTGCTCAACCTCGAGGGCGACTGGCGCTCGTACGGTAAGGAACTGGGCGGCGACATCCACGAGGGCAAGCGCACGCTCATGCTCATCCACCTGCTCGAGAACGCGACATCGGATGAGCACGACAGGCTGCACGCAATGCTCGCGCGTCCGCGCGCCCAGCGCTCCGCTGATGACGTGCGCTGGGTCTGCGCGCGCATGAAGGCCTACGGATGCATGGATTACGCGCGGCAGGTCGCACACGGGCTCGCCGGCGCAGCGGAACACGAATTCGACCTGATTTACGGCAGTCTCCCCGATTCCCGCGACAAGCGCTTCATCGAGTCCCTGCCGTCATGGGTCATCGAGCGCGCCTGACTGAGCGAGGCCGGACATGAAGAAGAGCACCGTCGTGCATCCGCCATTCAGTTTCCCCGAGGCGGTGCTCGATACCAACGAGTATTCGCTTTCCATCCAGCCGCCGTTCGCACTGTCCGGCGTAACAACGATGATGTTTCCGTTGCGCGCGAGCCTCGACTCGCTCCAGCACTTCTGCAACAATTACCTGAACATCGTGCCGCCGGAAGTAGGACGGTTCCGTGCACCGTTCCCGTTCGTCTACCTCATGCTGCTCGATTACGGGCGAATGGCCGTCGAAGTCGCGAACGTCGGCTGGCTCGCGCAACGCGAGATCCTGTTCTGTGTTCCGCTCGAGTGGTACAAGGTGGTCAATGGAAAGTGGGTCTTCCATGACTGGGCGAGCATTACGCCCTTCATCTACGTCGATGACGACCTGTCGATGAACGTCGGGCGCAGCGTTTATGGCTGGCCGAAGACAACGGCACGTATGACGCCCACACTCAGCAACTGGCTGCAAGATCCGTTGTCGTCGATCAATGCGGCAACAGTCAGCACTTCTGTGTTTGCTGAGCTGTATGCCGGGAAGCGGCTCGAGGAGAAGATCTTCCTCGAGGTCGACCGCCAGCCGCCCATGTCCGCAATGCGGTATCCGGTCGACGCACAAAATTCCGTGATGCCATGGATGATCGCCACCCGATTGGCGGAATCCATCACCGGCATGGTGCGCGACATACCGGGACTTCTCTCCGGCATGGGCATCATGCCGATGCATCAGGGAACGAGCGGCGCGAATTACATGGCGATGATGCAGAAGATGGGCACCACTACGTTCCCGTTCAAGCCGGATTTCACATTCAATACGCTCAACCTGAAGCAGTTCCGCCGCTCCGAGCGACCGGACTGCTACGCGTATCAGGCACTGACGAACGGGCCGATGCGCTACACTGCGTTGAATCGCGCAGGCCTGCTCGGCGAGGAGCGCATCCTGAGCGGTGACCTGACCGGCGGCTTCGAGATAAAGCTGCATCAATGGCCGTCGCTGCCAATTGTGGAGACACTCGGGCTCGAAGTGTCGCATCGCCAGCGTGCAGACGGCACCGATGTCGCGATCCTCAAGCCGGTGTTGCCCATGTGGTACGACGTGAACATGGAGTATTTGAGAGGCAACAACCTCGCCTGGCGCACCGTCGACGGTATCTGGCATGACGCGGACGGCACCAGGCTGCCGCCTACCGGAGAAGATCATGACAGCAGGTTGACCGCAACGCTATTCAATACAACGCTTGGTGCAGGTAACAAGGCGCTGGCTGGGCCGTTTCACTTTTCGAATACGACGATCCGTGTCCTGCCGCTGCTCGCTCACCAGGACAAGCTCGCTCGCTTCGTCCAGACATACATCAATGAACCGCTCGAAAACGGTGACTGCGAGGAACGGCTCGAGCTGTGGGGCCCGCCCAATGCGGATTTCGCGCATGTATACCTCACTGCCACGAGCTTCGGCGATGTTACGTCCATGACGGACAACATCGGTGACTGGGCGGATACGGAGATCTGTTTTCTCATACCGGTACTGCGCAGCAAATGGTCGGACGCGGCGGGTGAATGGGAGGTATGCGGCGTCGGCATGCTCCCCGCATTCACCTACGTCGACAGTGTGACGGCGGCCTCGTCGCGCGCCGAGGTCCTCGGTATTCCAACAACGAAGGCAACGTTTGCAAGGCCCGCGAGCGCCTGGATGTCCGAAGACGGCGCGCATGCCGAAGCCCACCAGATGCTGCTTCGCGTCGATGCAGAAGTGCTGCCTGCGGTCGGTGAGGGCCAGAAGGGCGGCAGGCGCACCATCCTCGAGATTACTGCAACCGATCACGAGCACGACCATCCCGGTTTGGACTGGCGTACGAATGCAGACCGGTGGGGCGTAATCCTGAAGCAGGAACTCGCACGCAAGAACGCGACGAAGCGCGCCAACGTCGAGAAGATGGAGAACGCGTGCGCACTGGCAATGGAGGTACTGGGCAATCGGATGCCTATGTCACTGTACACATTGAAGCAGTTCCGGGACGTGACGGACCCGTCGCTCGCTTGTTATCAGGCGCTGGTGCGAGTGCATCGGAAGCTGGACGAAGTGCATGACATCCGCGAGATGGAGCGTGCTCTCATGGTGTTCATCCATGAGTTCCCGACGCAGCCGATCGTCGCATTGCTGGGTCTCGTCGGGAAGGAGATCGACTCGGACGGTACGGGCATCACCTACGCGATACAGCCGCAGCGTCCGTTCTCGATGTCTGTGACAATGGATGAAGACCTCGGACAGCCCGTTGTGTATCGTTCCGGCTCCCTCGATTGGAAGAGGTTGACCCATAAAGCCGGAATCGATCCTGATGATTGCTATCTGACGACACCGGGAGCGATTGAGGTCGGCACTGGCTCCGCGCGCATACAGGATCAGGGAGACCCGCGCCGGATCACGAAGAATTTGCTCGAATGGGAGGCGCGCAGGCCCGACGGCAACATGACTCCTGCAGATGCGCGAGCGGCACTTACGACGATTGATCCGCAGATGATCGTTGAGGCGCTGCTGTCGCGTGAGTGGGGCAGCTGGAACGAGGATGCACGCTGGCTTACGTATCGCGCGGACCTGATGGAGGGACTGGCGCGCGCAGTTGCGGGGCAGGACCAGGCGTATCACGTGGAGGTCGAGCGCCAGTTCCTGGAAGCGGCGCTGAAGCGCAACGGCAGTCCTCCAGGAAAAGAGGTGAACAAGCGGCTTGCAGCGCATGCGCTGGATCTGCTCGCACCGTTTGGAGCAGCGCGCGCCCTGGTGGACGCGAACTGGCCGAAACTGTACAAGGCCGGCGAAGGTCTCAAGGCGACACGTGGGGGGATGAGCGCCGAGCAGCGCCTCATGCTGCCGTTGGGCGTGACCAGCGCGGTCACCGCGCTCCGGGACATCAAGGAAGGAGTGACCCGGATAGAGGCGCTGGAGGTGACGGGCGAGCCGATCACACCAGATGGCGAAAACGATTACGAAGCGCGCACGAACCGGCGAAAGCTGCGCGCGACAATGCGCAAACTGCAGCCGATTTTTGCGCAGGTAGACGCAATGACATCCGCACTGATTCCCGCCGATGAAAGCGCGTCTGCAAAGACGCAGACCGATGCCGCAATGGATACGTTGATGGCAGCTGCGGACCTGGACAGGGAACTGCCGGATGAGCAGCAGCATTCCGCTCTGCCGACACTCGTGAAGGACTTCTGGAACGCGCGGCATGACATGAAGCGCGCGGTACGGCTCGTCGAAGAGCGCTACACGCTCCAGCTCGATGCCTTGCTCAACATGCTGAGCCGGACTGCGCAGAAACCGGACTTCGTGGTGCGGCGCGATTCCGCAGGTCCGGACATGGATCGCCTCTTTCCACGCGGCGAGTCCTGGGACGAAGACTGGTATGCGGGACCGTCACGAGCACGGCGTAATCCGAAGCCCGGCCCCGCGCAGCCGGTCGGCAAGTACGTGCCCTGACGCGAGTGCTGGAGTCAGCACACCGCCCTTGCCCGATCGGCGGTGTGGCTGTTCGAGCACCAGCGACAGCGCGCATTCCACGGCGATCTTCGCGGTCACATTGTTCGCGGGATCACCGGCTCCGGCGATCCCGAGCGTCGCTTTCGTACCATCTTCCGCCCTGCCGATGAACAGGATGCGAAAGCCTCCCTTTGCTGTCTGGGCCGGCCCTGCGCCCGGTGGCGGCACGAACGGCGCAACGAGTGCGCCGGCGCCTGGTGTACGCGCCATCACACGCATTGCGGCGAGCGACAACGCAGCAGCACCCGTCACCGCAAATGGCGCGGGACCGCCCGGATCCCAGTATTCCTGATAGCGGAAGTTCCTGCCGTACTTCACACGCGAGAGCGCCGCGCTGCGCCGGACGACGCGCGTGTTGATCGGACCCATCAGGAACGGCGCCACCCAGCGCTGCAGATCCGCATCGAATGTTGGTGCAATCGGATCCTTGTCAGGACCGGCGCGCTGATCCGCCGGATTGAGCAGGTACGGATCCTCCATCGCAGTTACATCCTCCGGACGCCGCCACAGTTCCAGTGTGGACGCGCTGGTACCGCCGTTCAATCCGCCGGCCACACGGAAGAATGCCTTCACTTCCGCAGTGCCCTGCCCCATGCTGCGGAAATGCTCGACGAGGAGCAGTGTTCCAATGTCGGACGGAACGGAATCGAAGCCGCAGAATGGAACGATGCGAGCGCCCGTTTCAACCGCCGTGTCGTGATACCGGTCGATGATCCGGCGGACGTGCGCGGTTTCGGCTGTGATGTCTGCGTAGTCGGTGCCATGCAGCGCGCACGCACGCACGATCTTCTCGCCGTAGCGCGCAAACGGACCGACGGTGTTGAGCACGACGCGTGTGCGGGAAACGAGCCGGTCAATCGATTGTTCATCGTCGGCGTCGGCGACAATGATCTCGACGTCGGCTATACCCCAGTGAAACTGCGGGTCGTGGGCTACAGCCGCGGCGAGGGTGCGGGCAATCTGGGAACCCGTGAAGCCTGTGGCCCCGAAGACCACGACGTCGCAGGGACGGCGTTGCATCACGCGTGGAACCGCCAGGCTGAGGGTGATTGTCGAATCATACCGCGGCAGTGCGCCTGCTGCGAGGTTACGCATGATTTTTTCGTTGCCGCCGGCGACAGCCCGTAATACTGTTCATGGCGCCTTTCCCTGGCGTGCCGGCCGATGCGCCGGAAGCCCCGTCAGCTACGGAGAAACGGCTACGTCAGCCCGCACCACCGCAGACAGCGTTGCGACCCGCATCTCGAACAGGCAGTACCTGCGCCTGCTCATTGCGGCCGCGTACCAGAACTTCGTGTATGGCGGCTACCTCATGCCGTTCGCGGATGCGCTGGGGATCGGATCTCTCGCGCTGCTTCTGCTCGGCTCGTGGCCGGTGCCCGCGATGGCGTCGGTTTTCCTGCTGACGTTCTTTGTCTACGCACTCAATCGCGTCATTGAGATCGACATCGATGGCGTATCGAATCCGGAGCGGACGCAGTTGCTGCGCTCGCAGCGTCGCGCACAGGTTGCGCTCGTCGCAGGCTCGATCTGCATCGCCGCACTGCTGCAGTTCCTTGCGGCGACGCCTGCCGCTGCTGTGTGCGCGGCGCTCTGGGTCGCTGCCGGCGTGTGGTACTGCTTCGGCCTGAAGACGCTGACGCGGCGCGTACCGGGCATGAAGGCGTATGTCATTGCGCTGATGTACGGATTGTGGCCGTTGCACGTGCTCTGGTTTGTTGCGACGACGCTTCCTCCGGGCGCACTCGAACTGACGTTGTTCATCATCGTGCGCATGTTCCTCAGTACGACCGTGTCCGACCTCAAGGATGTCGCAATGGACCGCGCGCAGGGCCTGCGCACATTCGCTGTCATCATGAAGCCCGCGCGGCTGCGTTTCCTGCTGCATGCACTGAACGCGGCGTCCGCAGTGCCGATTGTCTTTGGCATCCTGCGCGGAGCGCTGCCGGTTGCAGCAGCGGGATTGCTGCTGTGCATTCCCTACGGATTGTTCTTCCCGCGTGCGAACAGCGGCGACTCGAGGCGCGCGCGGATCCTGACTGCGGTCGTTGTCGACTCGGAGGGACTCGTCTGGGTGCTGGGCGTGCTGCTCGGGATCACGCTCACATCAGGCTGATCGCGAGCAGCCGCTCGAGAAGCGCAGCCGCACGATCCACCTCCGCCGCATAAGCACGCAGCACTGCCTCCACACGCGCCGCCTCACGCTGCGCGACTTCACGATTCGGTCGGTCTTCCACTGCCTCACGCACACCCGGCATTGTCTTCACGCCGTAGCCGGTATAGAAGCCGGGAGCATAGATGAGGTGCCGGAACCACGCCCTGTCCGGCAGTCCCTGCGCACTGGTGAGCGAGCGCTCGGCGCGATAGAGCGCGCTGTTCAACTCGGCGAGTGCGCCCCCGCGCTGCATGAGGTCGCGGGCGTTCGCCGTCGCGGCCTTGCGATATGCTGCTTCATACCGTGTCGCGGCGCGGTCGAGGGTGTCGATGGCGGCGCGCACTGCGCGCATGTCGAGTCCCTTCGTTGCGGCCTTCGCCTCGGCGCCCTTCACGATCTCATCGACATACCCGCGGTACGTACGCGCAACGGATGTGAACTCGAACGGCAGCACGGCTGCGTCGGCCATCCGAATCGCCATGGTCGCGAGCGTCTGCGCTTCCGCAACGCCGAACTGCCAGGTTGGATCCTTGAAGCGCCGATAGAAGTCGAAACTGTCGTACGCGGAGTGATAGATTCCCGACGGACCATCACCGCCGTAGCTCGCGTTGACCGAAGCGAGGCCGAGGTTGTCGAGGAACGCGGTGTAGTCGGATCCCGATCCGAGCGCGCCGATCGTGAATCCCGGCAGTGAGTCGGGGCGTGTGCTCTGGCTCGCACGCCGCGCGAGAACTGCCTGCAGGACACTCACATTGCGTTGTGGATCGCGGATGTCGCGCGCGACTTCTTCCATGAAGCGTTCGAGCGAGTGCGAGCCATCGGCACTGAGCCAGCCCTTGCTGTTCGTGTCGCTGTTGAAGTACACGACGCCTTTCTGGTCGAGCTCCGCGCGATGGTGCTCCGCCCATTCCGTCGACCCGAGCAGGCCCCACTCTTCGCCATCCCAGCCCGCAATGATGATCGTGCGTGCGGGACGCCAGCCTGTGCTCAGCAGGTGCCCCAGGCCGCGCGCTGCCTCCATCAGCGCAACCATTCCCGATATCGGATCCTCGGCACCGTTCACCCACGCATCGTGATGGTTGCCGAGCACGACCCACTGGTCGGGCCATACAGCGCCGGGGATCGTTGCGATGACGTTGTACAGCGGACGCACCTGCCAGTCGAACTCGAGACGCATACGCACGTTGGCAGCGCCGGGCCCGATGTGGTACGTGATCGGCAGTGCGCCGCGCCATGACTCGGGCGCAACCGGACCGGTCAGGTTGCGCAGCAGGGGCAGCGCATCGCCGTAACTGATCGGCAACACGGGTATCGGCGAAAGCGTTTGTATCTCCGCAACCGCGAGTTTGCGTGCACCTTCGACCGATCCCCAGCCGGGCGATTGCGGATCACCGGGATGACGCGGCATGTCCATCACACTGCCGCGCTGCACACCGGTCTCCGGCCTCATCGGCCCGTTCGGGTACACACTCTCCGCGAAGTATCCGTCATCGCGCGGATCCGAGTAGATGAGTGTTGCAATGGCGCCGCGTTCCGCGGCCATCTTCGGCTTGATGCCGCGCCAGGAACGGCCATAGCGCGCGATCACGATCTTGCCAGCAACGGAGACACCGAGACTATCGAGAACCGCGTAGTCCTCCGGCGTGCCGTAATTCACGTAGACCAGCTGCCCGGTCACGTTGGCATCAGGCGAGTACGCGTTCCACGTCGGTACGCGTGCGGCCACTTCGGACGTGCGATCCTCGGACAGTGCGGGCTCGGCAAGGATGGCGCGATAACGTTCGGGCGCGAGCAGCTCGAGTTCGCGAACGCGCGGCATCGGCATGTAGGCCTCGAATCGCTCGAGCTTCGCATCGAGACCGAACGACTTGAGCCGATCACGCAGCTGCTCCGCCACGCGCAGCGAACCCGGCTGACCCGCGATGTGCGGTTCCGAGCTGAGCCGCTCGAGCCAGAACCGTATGGAGTCCGGTTGCGGTACGGCCCGCAGCCGCGCCTCGAGGGCCGCCCGCTCGGCGAGCGATGCTGCCGTGAAGCCGCGAACCGGCTGGAGTGCCTGCTGCGCCTGTGCCGGCGCTGAAGCAGCGATAACGAACAGAACTGCGAGTGCGCTGCGCATGTGATGTCGTCCATTGGAGGGAATCACCGACATTGTGACGAACGGCGCGGGTTCATGCAACTGGCACCGTGCGACTGACAGGAGCCGCGGAATCGGCTATCTTTATGGTCCGACGACCACGATGCCGCGCGAGGAAATAACGCTGTGATCCGATCGCTCCTTCTCGCGGCCGCGCTTGGCCTTCCTGCCGCTGCTGCGGATGCCCAGCAGGTTGCGCAGTACCGCCGCCAGCCTGCCGACACGCTGCGTTACCGCGAGGTGACGAAGAGTGATGTCCAGCTGGCCAGCGCCCGGGGCAACGCCCGTATCGGCGTTCTGCACGAAGCGACGATCGCCCTCACCTTCGCGGGCGCCGACACTGCGCGCGCATGGTACGAATCGCTCCAGATCACAGCCACCCGCGATTCCACCGAACGCAGGCTGGACACCGACTCTGTATTGAAGCAGCCG
>Ga0163150_10006652_pt1 | contig 14026 bp, 10 predicted proteins | sample OliLakLV19P2IB_FD_148628 | JGI IMG/M metagenome (GOLD analysis project Ga0163150, IMG submission 148628) | Freshwater microbial mat bacterial communities from Lake Vanda, McMurdo Dry Valleys, Antarctica - Oligotrophic Lake LV.19.P2.IB | ecosystem: Environmental > Aquatic > Freshwater > Lake >...
GCGTGAAGAACGTCGTGATCGTTGATGCGTCCACTGACGTTTGCACCCCAACCCGGCTCCACATTGAAGCGACTGCCTGAGAAATCTCGGAGATGCGCACATAGCGGTCGCTTGGAGCACCGAGGACAAGCTTAAATCCGTTGGGATAGCCGGCCGCGGCAAGGAGTTTCTTGGCTTCGTCCGGATCGTAGGGATCGGGCTTGAGATCGGGGTTGGCACCAAACATGAAGGGCGGCACCACCTCCGCGGCAGGCGTCGCCATTCCTTCCATGATGCGCGAGACGATGGCTTCGCGATTGATCGCTAGGGATAGCGCCTTGCGCACCCGGGAATCTTTGAACGGATTTTTTCCATTGGTGCCCGAGACGCCGGGTGTTTCGTCGCGGAACGAATCGAACATGATGTACATGGCGACATTGCTGATGCTGTCCCAGACCTTGACGTTCGAATCCTGACGCAAGCGCGGCAGGTCTGGCGGCGATACGCCTTCAATGAGGTCGACGTCGCCGGACAGCAGCGCCGCCACCCGTGCGCCGGAGGCCCGGATGGGCTTGAAGATCACCCGGTCCCAGGGCTGCTTATCGCCCCAATAGTCGGGATGGCGGGCAAGGACGATGCGGTCGCCCTTGACCCACTCGACAAATTTATAGGGTCCGGTCCCGACCAGACCATCGCCGGCATTCAACTGCTGTGTGGTCTTACCTTCGGGCACGGGGCCGGAGGCCTGTTTCTTGCCCATGATTCCAAACACGCTGAAATCGCGCGGCAACAGCGGATAAGGCGCTTTGGTCGTGATCCTCAGCGTGTACAAATCGACGATTTCCATCGATTCAATGCTGCTCGTATAGACTCCAAGCGAAGAGGGACTGTTTGGTACCGCTGGAATTCGCTTCAGCGTAAACACAACATCCTCGGCCGTGAACGCGGCGCCGTCGTGGAATTTCACGCCCTGGCGCAGTTTGAACTCCCAAACTCGTTCACCAACCATTTTCCATGATAGAGCGAGTCCGGGGCGGAGGTTTTGCCGCTCGTCCTGCTCGATCAGTCGGTCGAAGATGTGGAAGCTAAAGGAGACGTTGATCCAAGCATTATGATAATGAGGATCCATCGAACTCGGCTCGGCGCTGAGGCCGATCCTGAGATCAGCCGCACGGGCCGGCGCCGCCGCAAGACACGCTGCGACGAGGATAGCTGGAACCCAGCGCAAGAAAGCGCTCATTTCTTCCTCCCTTGATACCGCTTTTGTCTTATTTCGCTTATCAACGGTCGAAGGGTGGCACGTTGTCAATCATATTCGAAAGATAAGCGGAGTGAAGCCGGCGCTCGTTCAAGGCGCCGGTTGCGGCTTATCCGTCGCGGATGCATGCAGACCAATGGCCTTGAGCCACTTTGCGAAAAGGAGGCACCTCACGTTTACACCGCTCGATGGCGAGGGGGCATCGCGGATGGAAGTGGCATCCTGTCGGCGGATCGAGCGGCGACGGCAATTCGCCTTTTAGCGGCGCAAAGGCTTGGCGCCGTGCGTCCAGCCGCGGCACCTGTTCGATCAATGCCTGCGTGTAGGGGTGGTGCGGACTGACAAAGAGCTGGTCAGTTGCCGCAGTCTCGACGATGCGACCCAGATACATGATCGCCACCCGATCGGAGAGATGTCGCACAACGCCGAGATCGTGGCTGATGAAGAGATAGGTGAGCTGAAACTCTTCGCGCAGCTTCAGAAACAGATTCAAGATTTGGGCCTGAATCGATACATCCAGCGCTGACACTGCTTCATCGCAGACCAGGAACTCGGGCTTGACCGCGAGAGCGCGCGCGATGCCGATGCGCTGGCGCTGCCCGCCGGAAAATTGATGCGGATACCGGTCCTTATCGGCGGGATCGAGCCCAACACGACGGAAAAGTTGAACGACGTAGTCGTCTAGCACCTCACGCTGCACTATCTGGTGATAAGCGGCTGCCTCGCCGACGATCTCGCCCACTCGCATTCGCGGGTTCAGCGACGAAAACGCGTCCTGGAAGATCATCTGTATCGCAAGTTTCGCCTTTTTTGCTTCGCTCCTATCGAGCTCGGTCATGTCCCGGCCGCGATACATTATAGCGCCTTCGCTCGGCGGCAGGATGCCAGCGACGATTCTGCCGAACGTCGACTTGCCGCAGCCGGATTCGCCGACCAACCCGAGCAATTCGCCCTCGTTTACGGAAAGGTCGACGCGATCCAGCGCCTGCACGCCTTGATCCGCTGTGTGGGTACCGAAGATGTAGCGCGCCGCCTTGCCAGCAATGTCGGTGGTCTTGGCGAAGCGCTTGCTCACGCCTCGCGCCTCCACGATGGCTGCGCCTTGCCTCGCCTTCATGCGACGCCGCCCCCGGTCGCAGGATCCAGGGGTCTGATGCATCGCACCATGTGCGCCGTGCCGAATTGGCCGACCGCCGGCTCGCGAACACAGTCTGCGATGGCCCGAGAGCAGCGTAGGCGAAAGGCGCAGCCGTCGGGTAGCGACAGCAAAGACGGTGTCATGCCGGGGATCTGTCGCAGTGGATCACCGGGAGCCGCACGGCTCGGCACCGAGTCGATCAGGCCGCGCGTGTAGGGATGCCTCGGCGAATCGATCATCTGATCGGTGGGACCATGTTCGACGATCTTGCCCGCATACATCACGGCAATTGAATCTGCGAGGCCTGCGACAACGGCGAGATCATGCGTGATCCATAGCAGCGCAGTGCCGTTGTCGGCGCACAAGGTCTGCATTTCGGATAGAATCTGAGCCTGAATCGTCACATCGAGTGCGGTGGTCGGCTCATCGGCGATGATGAGTTCTGGATTGTGCAGAAGCGCGATGGCAATACAAACGCGCTGGCGCATGCCGCCGGAGAACTCGTGCGGGAAGGCGTCAAGACGCTCAGATGGCTTTGGGATGCCCACCCTTCCGAGCGCGTCGCACGCACGACGGCGCGCTTCGGCGCTCGAGACGTTCTCGTGAGCTTGCACGGCCTCCACCATTTGCGTCTCGATGCGTAGCACCGGGTTGAGGGTCATCATCGGATCTTGGAGAATCATCGCGATGCGAAAACCGCGCAAGGCACGCATTCGCGCCGGTGATGATTTAATCAGATCCTCGCCGTGGAACAGGATGCGCCCCCCCACGATCCGTCCCGGTGGGTCGACCAAGCCAACAATCGAATTGCCTGTGACTGACTTTCCGGAGCCGGATTCGCCGACCAAGCCGAGAACGCTGCCGGCCCTGATAGCGAAGCTCACGCCGTCAACCGCGCGTGCGACTCCGGCGCGCGTGAAGAAATGTGTTTGAAGGTTCTCGACTCGCAGAACGTGCTCGTCAGCCATGGTGGCGTTACGTTAATTGACGTTGGCGCACCCGCTCAAGCTCGCCATCGCTATTAGGTGTCAAAAAATACTTCGGATCCTTCTTGCAATATTCTATCAAATCCCGCCCTAGCGAGCCCAGGTGATGTCGTCCGCATTTGAGCCGGCCTGTTCGTCGCTCGTCGAATCCGGTTTCAATGCGAACCGCGATCTGAGAGGAGAATCAGGATCTTTTTTCGTCACCAATTAAGAGGCACTTGGGTGCGCGTTTCGCATAACGAGCGTTATGACGAATGCAATGCCGCGCTTGGGTCGAGTCCTATCTGCTGGCCAAGCAGGACAAATCTGGGCACTGGCTGATTGTCGTGACCTTGCCGCTGCAACACCATAGATAGCTCGCCGCGCGAGCCCTTGCACACACCCATTCAGCCGAACGAGGCTCTGCAGTAGTTTGGCAAAGGCGGACGGGGCCAGAGCTGCCGGTGTCCGAGCCGGACGTATGGCACTCCCGGACTTGCATATGTTCTTTTTTCGTTCTAAACTTCCTCCATGGCAACTACCACGCAAATTGAGTGGACCGACGCAACCTGGAATCCGGTAACCGGCTGCACCAAAATCACCCGTGGTTGCGACTTCTGCTACGCCGAGCGCTTCTCCGAGCGCTTCCGCGGCGTGCCCGGGCATCCCTTCGAAAATGGCTTTGACCTGACGCTCAGGCCAGAGCGCTTACTCCAGCCGCTGAAATGGCGCGAGCCGCGCCGGGTTTTCGTGAACTCGATGAGCGACCTGTTTCATAAAGAGATACCTGCGTCCTTCATCGACTCAGTTTTTGATACGATGGAAAAGGCGGACTGGCACACGTTTCAGATACTGACCAAACGCAGCTCCCTGATGGTGAGATATCTTCGCGAGCGCTACGGCGCGGGCTCCGCGCCATCCCACATTTGGCTAGGCGTGTCGATCGAGGATGCGAAAAACGCTGTCAGACTAAAACACTTGAGAGCAGCGCGGGCGTCGACGAAATTTATTTCGTTCGAACCTCTTCTGGGTTCCGTCGGCGCGCTTGATCTGAATGGAATTGACTGGGCTATTGTTGGTGGCGAGAGCGGCCCGCACTCACGCCCAATGGCCGAGGAGTGGGCGATAGAAATTCGCGATCAGTGCCGGCAGGCAGAGGTAGCGTTCTTCTTCAAACAGTGGGGCGGTATCCGCCCAAAATCTGGCGGGCGGCTCCTCCGTGGGCGGGAGTGGAATCAATATCCTCGCGTTCCCAAGACCAGCGAGGTTAGCGCGGTCGCCGCAGAATAGAGAGGCAAAACGTGACCGATCCTTATTCAGGTCGCGAGCAAACGCAGGCAAAGCACTTCATCCTAAAAAGATACCTTCAGGAGCTCGCATTTAAAGTCCTGACCTTTCAGGACATCACTTACGTCGATGGCTTTTCCGGGCCTTGGGAATCCAAGACTGAAAACTTCAGCGACTCCTCTTTTATGATTGCAATTTCTGTACTGCTCGATGCCCAGAAGCGTTACCGGGATCGGACAGGCATCAACCGCAAAATTCGTTGCTTCTTCTCGGAAACTGCTCCAGCGGCATTCGCCCAGCTTGAACAGGCTGTAGCGCCCTTTCACAAACCGGACGAAGGGTTCGAGATCAAAACCTATTGCGGAAACTTTGAAGATGCCGTGAGCACGATCCAGTCATTCATCGGGACTTCGTTCCCGCTGATCTTTATCGATCCGACCGGATGGACCGGCTATCCGTTCGACAAGATAAAGCCGCTCTTCGCGCCACCTAAGTGTGAAGTGCTGATCAACTTCATGTATGCGTTCGTGCAGCGTTTTGTGCACAGCGATGACAAGGAAACCATAAATTCACTAGATCCAATTCTAGGCGGCCCCGGTTGGCGCGATCGTCTCGACGGCAATCTCGAACGCGGGCCCGCTGCTGAAAAACTCTTTCGTGAGACACTGAAATCGGCAGGCAACTTCGAGTTCGTCGTCTCCACAAAAATCGATAAGTCCACGTCAGAACGCCCGCACTTTTTCATCACTTACGGAACCAAGAGCTTGGCTGGCCTCAAAGCCTTTAGAGACACAGAGTACGACGTGCTGCGTCAGCATGAGAAAAATAGAGCCAACGCAGTGGAGCGGATTCGTCAAGAACGGACAAGCACACTCGACATGTTTGCGGGTCATCAAGCCGCGATACAGGAAGCGACCATTGACGAGCTTGTCCGTGAGCAGATGGATCTCGCATCAGAGGAACTACTCACGTCGCTTACGAAGAACGGTGCGCGCGCCTTCTCCAGTGTGCTCGTGTCGCTGCTTCAGGCCTACATGCTGCGAGAGACAAACATCAAAGACATATGCGTTAATCTCGCGAAGGCTGCAAAGATTGAGAATACCTGGGGAAGCGGGAATCGAAAACCGCGCGATGAATGTTTGATCAAGCTTGTGGCACGGAAAGCGCCACCTTATTGACGAAATCGGAGCTGTCATCACGATGCTTAAGGCCGATCTTGAAATGGATGAAGAGGGAATAACAGTCCCTTAATAACTTGATTGCCCTCGCTCCGTCCTTATTCGCTTTCACGCCGCCGCCGCCTCCGATCCGATCCGGACATGTCAACAAACCAATCATCCTCCGGCGCCCATGCTTAGCGATCGGCTCGGCGGCGGCAAGGTCGACGATTCGATTAGTTCCCACTGGCGGCGATGGGAAGATCAGAAGAGGACCAATCGCGGAGAACGGCTAGAGGGTGATTGAGCGGGAGAGGAGCGGATCGCGGACTTCCTATTTACCGACCCGAATCAGCACTTCGCCACTCACTTCGCGTGCAACGGAGAAAAATGCGCGCATTTGCGTGCAGAATTTGTATCTGGCGACCAAAGAGCGCGTAAAATAGAAAAACGCACCCCCTAAGGTGCGGAAAACTCGCGTCTTTCGCCGCTCGAAGGACCACTCGCGGAGAACCGCTGTGTGGGTGGTTGGGGCGGGAGGGATCGCACCCATGTAACCAGAGATCCCTTCTAAATCAAGACCTTAGATATAGCTCCCTCTTTGCGCGCCGCGCGTTGTGCCCTGTGTTGTGGAACACGCGATTGTCGTTGCCCGGACCCGTCGCCCGCGTTGCGAGGAACCATGCAGAGTCGAACGTAAGACCATACCGGCCAAAGTAGGTGTGGGTCTAGCCAGATTGCGCGCCCGATCGTCGAGTTCCACTCGTTGGTCATGCAGGCTCTCACTGACGACGTCGCTGTTGAGAGCATCCCTTGCGCGGATGCCGGCGGATGTGCGAATCCGAGCCATGCAAACCAATAGCTACGTCCCCGATCATGAGATCGTCCGCCTTGCCCGCGATTTCGTAAAACAGCATGGACCCACCGCAGTAGAGTTAGTCGCTCGGAAAGAACGAGAAATACTTGGCGCCGGTGACATCCCCGGAGCCGGGATCTGTCGCCGATTGTTGCGAGAGATCGAAAGGCTCCTGGCACTAGAGCCGGCCAGCTTGCTCATTCACTGAATTGCTGTGCAGCGCCGGCTCGACGAGCATCCGGAGAAGATGCGCCGGCGGCGCGAGACGGTCGAGCATCACTTCGGCACGATAAAGCCCGGATGGGAGCCACACACTTCCTGATGTAGACGCTGCCACGGGTTGCCGCCGAGATGGCGCTGCACGTGCGGGCCTACAACCTCACGCGCGTCATGAACACGATGGGCGTCCAACCGCTCTTGGCGGCGCTGAGGAAATAGTCGTCGCAGACATGCGCCCGTATATGCCGCGGATGCGGCTTAGCTTCCGCCGGAGAACGAGACGGGTGAGCGGCTTCAGTCAACCTTACGGGCATCAAAGGCCTGCCTGAGGTGGTCGCGCGTACTTACAAAAAATCGCCATGTTGGTCAGCCAGCGCGACGAGAGTCTGACCACATTGATCTAAATGAATGCGCGTGGTGTTGGAAGAATTTTTCGAATCCGGCGTCATCCGAAGCCACCTTAATGCGATGAAGCTCATGCTCGACACCGATGGCGGGCAAGCCGGCTGCTCGACGAACGTGGTTCCGCTCACCAATTTTAGCGGCGTCTGACTTCTGAAGGGACATAGGTCAACCCCATGACGAGACGACAAACTATATGCGTGTCTCGCAGGGCCAGCAATTCGAAGGGCACCCCTACGTCCATCGCTGTCGAAAACGGCGCAACCGTGCAACCTTGCAACCATCAGGCCGGTTGGTCCGCTCACATCGTGAGCAAACCGGGCTCGCGAAAGGGTTGGCCACCACGTGATGCAAACGACGTCGTTTTCGCATCAACATCGTGACCGCTGAACACTTTCTGAGTAGTTCTGATCCATTTTGCCGGTAACTCAGTTATTACCACAACAGGGCTTATGATCAGCAAATTCAATAACTACCGACTTTTCGGCAAACGAGGGCTCGGATAAAAACGCATCACACCCTGAATAAACCCCTTCTGGGTCTGATCCAATTCACTTAAGTGAATCCCATCAAACATTTGCCCGACCCTGAAATACTCAAATGCGCTCAAAGCTGCTCACCAGGGGGCGATTCCCCTGACCACCTTTTGCGTATGATTCGCGACTCTCGCGCTTAGTGAGTACTGTAACGTGACGTGCAGAAAACTCATCGTGCCCAAGCGTATTCAACGGGCCGACTCAAAACCGTGGTCCTCTCTTTCTGTGCGCCTGCATACCACTACCCGCCTCCCCCGCCGGCGGAGGCTATGTCTCGATCTACTGCAAGTCGTATGCTTCTTCGCTTTGAGAGGGCTCGCCCAGAGCCCCAGGGGGCCCCTGTAGCAGTGCTCGAAGTTCGTGACGATCTATGTGATCGCAACTTAGCAAAACGATCTGCCGGGGCTCAGACAAAGCGTGCCGCTTTGAAAATCACTGCACGATACACACGCAATCAGTCGCGCTATCAGTGAGCGTGCACAGTGTGCTCTGCCGATCGAAGATGGGTGTCCAATGCTGCGTACCAATCTCAGTGGACCCTCGCAGTGAGATCACTGCGGTTTGACTGAAGGATAAATCCGATTGGCACCGCCAGCGGTAGATGCTTCCAATTCTTACCGTTTACGATCCTCGAGACATGTGAAGGGTTGAGCCCGAAAGACATCGCGATACTTTTCTGGGATTCGCCTCGGCTCGCGCGCGCTCGTATATCGATGATCTCTTGATCTCTTAACTTGCAAGCTCCGGCTCGCTCACCCCTGGCCTGCCGATTTTTGGCGACCATGTCTTCCATGTTCTGCTTATGCGTGGCCACGAATAGGTGAGTAGGTTCACAGCACTTCCGATTGTCGCAGGTATGACAGACTTCCATCCCGGCCGGCACGGGACCTACGAATTCCTTGAAGGCCGCGACATGGACATATTCCATTCCGTAGTCTGCGACATTGCCGCCACGAGCAATCTTCCCGTAGCCCATTGGGTTTAAGTATCCCTGCCACTCGAGACAGCCGCTGGAATTTCGAACGCATTTCGAGAACAGCCGGTCTTTCAATGGTGTGCGAGGACGCCCGGCGGGATTAGACATTTGCCACCGCCACAATCGGTCCGGCTGTCTTGGGCAAATTGAACTCCATGCCGCACCTAGGACATTTCACATCGAACTTCATATTGCTGGGGTCGAACTGCTTGAAGTCGTTGCCGGGCCCGGTCGGCTGGGTGGGACTCGCACCGTCGCCGGCGTCGTTCGAGAGGGGGCCGATGGGCGAGGTCAGGTTCACATCGACGCTGACGAGATCCACCAGGCCTTGCAGGCGCTCCGGCGTGTACGGGAGATCATCGGCGACCGAGGCCATGCCGGCGTCAGCAACGAGGGCCTGGATCATCTTGCCGAGCTCGACCGAGTCGAATTCACCACGAAGGGTGTTCGCCTTGATCGTGATCTGCATCGCCTTTTCGTCGCTGATGTCGCCCATGTTCACATAGGGCATCACCGTCATGCCGAGGTTCTGGCCCTGCTTGAAGCGCTGCGCGCCGTCGACGATTTCCCAGGGGGTGAGGCCCGACTTGTTGGGGCGGACCAGGATCGGCATGAAGAAGCCGTCCTTCATGATGGAGCGCCGGAGCTTCTCGCTCATGAACTCGTCCATCCGGTTCGGATTCCACGGGTTCGGGGCGAAGTCGGCGACGGGGGCGAGGCTGTTCGCGAGGAAGCTGGGACGGTTCGCGGGCTGAGCTACCAGCGCGCGATAGCGCGCTGGTACGAAGGCTGCGAACCGTCGCGGTTTCCTCGCGAACACGCTCCTTAGTTGCCAGTCATTTACAATTGATCCCGCTTAAAGAATCTTTCCGGTAACCAGACACAGCAAGCCTGGACTTAAGAGGCGCGCACGATCGGCTTTCAACCGCATCTTGATGGAGCGACGGGTTCAAACCCTCTCTGTTTTTGGAATCCAACAGCTGAGAATGTTTGTAACCCGACCGCAGGAGCGAGTGGTCCTGGGTTCAAACCTTCTCTGTTTTCTCGAGATTGAAACAGAGAAGGTTTGAATCCCTCTTGGGTAGCGTCTGTCGTTTAGAACGCGGTACGCATCCCTCTGGTCCAACGGTGATCGTGGTGGCGTCGCACCATTTCAGCATCGAGCGCGCCGGGCAGCGCAACGTAGATCGAGCGGTTGCAATTCTATCAGCACCAGATGAGAGCGATTTGCATATACGACTGACGCAGTGAGAGGTATCGCGTTCCAACCTTCTTCATTCTGGTATGTCTATTTTGGAGAAGGTTCGCATCCTCGTCGGATTGGAGCGCATATATCAACGCGGAGTACGAAGTCGGCAGCAATTCGCCAAGAAGCAGGACAAGCGGGGCCAGCAACAGCACGCGCGATAGCTTCGCGATCGCGTCAACGGACGAGGCCGACGCGCTGTCTACGTCAGAAAAGAATCGAGATGGTTCGCGGCATCAGCGTCTGATCGAGCACGATCTTGCGCGCGGCGATGCGCCATCCATCACCAGTCCGCCGTAGCCGGTCTTCGCGCCGGCCCACGTAGAATGCTTCTGTGCGCTCAAGCCTCGTCTGGTAGACGAGCATGTTGCAGCCGACTTCGACTTCCCCGTCGGAGCGTTCTTCGATCTCGAAGTTCGACAGGAGATGCCGGGTTCGGGACGGCGGTGTCTCCGCATGGGCAAGACCCGTGTGGAGGCGCTGTACGCGCGCTTTGAGAAAGTCCTTGTCGTCCTCGAAGACGGCCATCTCTCCGAGGCGCCGGATCGCTTCTCCGTGATCGCTCGTGGTTTCTCGCACGGGCATCCAGTAGCGCACGTCATCCGTGAGCAGCGCAAGCCAATCGTCGTAGCGGGCATCGTCTAAGAGGCGCGCCTCGCGAAAAAGAAAGCGCTCAACGTCTAACTGAAGCTCGGGCGTGACCATGGCTCTTCTTCGCGGCTTGTTGTGCACGTAAACGCGCGGCGGCGCCATTCTTGATCTTGGCGCGGCCGACGGACGGAATCTTCGGCTTGGAGGGCGGCGGCGACTCCATTAGCTCTGACCAATATCCGTAGTAGCTGCGCTGGCCCTGTTCCGAGAAATAAGGCCCGAGGCGGCCGGGAAGCTCCGGCGGCGGATTGCAGCGATCCTCGTAACCAAGGCCCATCTTGTAATTGAAATCGAGCGTCTGACCGATCACGCCGCGAGTTGCCTCGGTTACCTGCTCGAAATTCTCGGTGTCATCTTGGCCCGCGATGCCGGCGACGGCCTGCTGGCGCGAGAAATCCAAGCGGATGATCTCCTTCACCGCGTCTGGCGCCGCACTGTCGAAAGCGCACCATTGCCACGCCTCGATCATGTTGGCCCCGCGCGGATGCCAAAGATAGAGGCCGATCGGCCGAAGCGCGCTGAAGTTATTGAGAGAGAAGTTTGGAAATATGTTGCCAAACGCGATCGTGTACACTTTGGACTGCGCCTTGCTCACCTTCTTCTCCAGCGCCGACTTGGTCTCACGGACATAGTCGACAACTTCCGGGCCCATTTCGCGCGCGAGCTCGAGGTCGGTTTCGTATCGCTCGTTGTTGGCCGAAATGCCGCAGAGGCCATGGCCATGGCGCGTCGACACTGAGAGCAAGTTCGGCGCCTTGTAGAACGTGACGGGATTGAGGAGCCTTATTCCGATGCGGAAGATGGAGCCGTGGGAGTACGGCAGATGATAGGTGTCGCCGGCGAAGTTCTCGCCCGAGAGCTTCCAGTTCGCTTTGCATTCATAGCGCTGGCGGCCGCGCAAAAATTCGATTTTGCCCAGCGGTCGATTCAGCAGCACATCGAAGTACCAACGAAGGTCGCCCAGATACTCATCGAGGCTAATGGAACCCGCATCCATGTTGCCAAATATGAAACCGCCGTAGGATGTAACCTTTGGTATCTCAAACAGACCCCATTCCTCGCGATTGATATCGCCGAAATATCCCTCCTTGAGGAACGGGACGCCCACGAGTCGTCCGTCGTTGGCGTAGGTCCAACCATGGAACGGGCAAGTGAACTGTCCGGCGTTCCCCGAATCAGTACGGCAGAGTCGCATGCCACGATGCCGGCAAGAATTGAGAAAGACGCGGACCCGATTCTTCTTGTCGCGCCAGACGATGACCGGGTCTTCACCCATGTAGTTAGTGAAATAGTCGCCGGGATTTGGGATTTGAGCTTCGTGGCCTAGATAGAGCCACACCTTCGCGTAGATCCGTTTCAACTCCTCCGCGTATATCTCTGGATCGAAGAAGATGCGTCGACTGACAAGCCCGCTTTTGGCGTCCACCAGAGTTCCGTTCCGACCGACCATAGTGTCCTCGCTCTTCTGCTCGTCCTCGATTTGATTCCGCGGCTGAATCGCTCGATCCACCGGGCTTAGAACATACCAATAGGTTCCTGGCCGAGCCGATAGCCGCCGACCAACGTTGCGATTTGATTCCAGTTGAGACTCAGATGATGCGCCACCGCGTGCACGTCGCGCCAATGCCTTTGGATGGGGTGATGGTTAAGCAAGCCTGCGGCACCCACCACGTCGAACAGCGAGTCCACCGCTTCGCGCGCCATCCGCACGCCGAAACCAACGCTGCGCCGATTATCAATGCGCTGATCGAGGGTCAAAGCGCGGCCGGACATAAGCAGTCCCATGACATTGTCGCAGTCGCGGTGGATTAGCGTGCGGCCGGCGTCGACCATGGCTTCCGCCTCGGCAAGCGCGATCTGGACTGTCGCAAGATGGGCGAGCGGCGTCTGCTTTCCCGTGACGCCGCCCACGGTTTTTCGAATCCGAACCTCCGCAATGAAGTCGTTGATCGCGCCTTGTGCGGCGCCTAGCGCCACGCCCGAGAGGAAATAGCTGAAAATCGCATAGAGCGGCGCGCGGAAGATCGGGTGGGTATTCAACGAGAGGCCGGGCGCCGCGCACGAATTGCAGGCGGCGAGGCCCAGAAAACGGTGCCGCGGGACAATGACATTGTCGACGGTCACGCTGTGGCTGCCGGTGCCCGTCAAACCGACGGCACGCCAGTCGTCTATGATGCGATAATCCTCACGCGGCAGCAGAAAGAAGCCTTGCTCAGCGTTGCCGCCGTCGGCGTCGACGACGCGGCCGCCGAACAGGCACCATTCGCTGTTGTCGATGCCGCTGACGTATCGCCATGTTCCCGAGAGACGGAACCCGTGCAGCGTTCGCACGCCCACGCCGACGGGCATGTACCCGGCGGCGACGAGGGCTTCGTCGTGGGTGCCCCAGACGTCCTCCTGTGCCTGGACTTCGAAGAGGCCTACATGCCACTGCAGCAGTATGTAATTGCAGTAGACCCAGGAGCTGGACGGACAGCCGCGCGCCAGCGCCTCGGCGACACGCGCAGCGACACCGAAATCGGTGGCTATCCCACCAAAGTGCGGCGGCTGTAATGCGCGCGTAATTTTGGCGCGGCGGAAGTCGGCAATTGTTTCGTCGGAAATTTGCCGGTTCCGCTCTGTTTCGGTCGCGCGTGCGCGAAGAACCGGCTCCAGATCGCATGCACGACGTATCAGACCGGCGCCATCCACCTCATCAGATTCGGCGTTAAGCGATACGGCGTGCATCCGAAACCCTTGCGAAGCCTGGCCCGAGCGACCACGGAGCGCCCGGCTATGCCGAGACGGGCTCCAGTTCCGGCTGGAAACGGAGATCGACAAATTCTGACGCCTTCGTCGCTTGCGGTATGCCGCCCAACTCGAACTGCATGTCCGCCGAAACCTGCAGGCCGGCCATGTCGAGTCTTCCGTCGAGTTGGAAGTGCGGTAGTTCGCGATTGATCGCATTCCGCATCACGGCCTCGGTGGTTCCGTAGAGCTTCGCGCCGAACGAAGCCCATTCATCGATGTGCGACGCGGCCCAGTGTGCCGACTTTCGGCAGCAGCGCAGCACCGTGCGAATCAAATCGGGGTCACGCTGGATGAGTTCGTTGCGCGCGATATGAACGATCCACTGATACTTCGGCAAGTAAGGCTCCACGTAAGCCGGCGTCCAGTAATCGAGGATGCCGCGCGCTTCGCCTATGGAGATGTTCGGCTCGACCGCGAGGCAGGCATCGACGCGCCCTTCTCCCACGAGGTCGACGACGCGCGGATACTCGTCGAGCAGCGGAACGAATTCGACCATTTGCGGATCGACGCCTTCGCTGCGCAGGATCTTCTGCATTATCCAGTCTGGGCAGCTGCCCAGACTGGAT
>Ga0163150_10006653_pt1 | contig 14023 bp, 15 predicted proteins | sample OliLakLV19P2IB_FD_148628 | JGI IMG/M metagenome (GOLD analysis project Ga0163150, IMG submission 148628) | Freshwater microbial mat bacterial communities from Lake Vanda, McMurdo Dry Valleys, Antarctica - Oligotrophic Lake LV.19.P2.IB | ecosystem: Environmental > Aquatic > Freshwater > Lake >...
GTGGTCAGGAAGCTGGTTCCGGCGTAGTTAGCTTCATAGCCGAGGGCGCGGTCGAGTTCGGTAGAGTGCCCGATGCTCTCATGGATCGTGAGGCCCAGGTGACTCGGCATCAGGATCAGGTCGTATTTGCCGGGCTTCACAGGCGGAGCTTTCAGATGCTCCACCACTTCATCGCGAATCCGCAGCGCGTTCTCGCCGAGGTTCATCTTCTGCACCGCTTCGTATCCCGCGGAAACAGGCGCCGGGTCGTAGTTGCGCGTCTTCGACTTGCGACTCGCCAGGTCTACCGCGTTGGCCTGAAGCTGCCCGAAGGTCTGGAAGATTAGCTGCTGAATCGACGAGCCCTCGCTTGAGGCGAAGTACTTGTCCTCCGAGCGCGAAGACAGCGAGCCGCCGGACCCGAACACCTGCGTGTTCTTCTTGATCTGACGGCCGGAATCGAGCAGCAATTCCAGTTTCTCGGCGACGGCCACGTCGAACGGATTCTTCTCAAATGGCGATGTCCAGCGGTCGCGATACGCCTTCACCGGCGCCAGTACCACCGGCTTCAACTTGATGCTCGCACTCGCTTTGGCGACGGTGACCGCCTCGCCTGTGATGCGGCGAATTTCCTCCGCCGTCACGACGGGCGAGGCCGCAAAGCCCCATGCGCCGTCAACGATCACACGCACACCGAACCCGAAACTCTCCACGTCGTTCACCGACGGCACTTCCAGTGTCTTGCCCGTGCCGCGCTCCGGGCTGAGGCGCACCCCGACGTTCTGGTCGCGGTAGCGGATGATGCGGATGTCGCAGTAGCTGGCCTTCAGCCGCTTTGCTTCGCGCAGAGCATTGTCGGCGAGCTTTTCCAGTTGCGGATTGGGTTTGTTGCTGTCCTTGTCGGCCGCGAATAATTCCGCCGCAAACGCGGCCGCGGATCCGGCAACAAAGGCTCGTCGGGAAAGGTTCATAGCGTTTTATCCTTCGCGAAACAAATGGGGTCCAGCAGGCAGTCGGCACAGCGCGGCTTGCGCGCCACGCACAGGCTCCTGCCATGGTGAATCAACTGGTGTGAGAACGAAATCCACCGCTCTTGTGGGAGGATCTTGATTAAATCCTGCTCGATTTTCTCGGCTGTGGTCTGTTTTGAGAGGTCGAGGCGGGCCGACAGCCGCGACACGTGCGTATCCACCACCACGCCGCTTGCGATGCCATAGAAGGTGCCCAGTACGACGTTGGAAGTTTTGCGCGCGGCTCCGGGGACGGTCAGCAGTTCCTCCATCGAACGCGGCACTTCGCCTCCGAAATCGCGCAGGATTATTCGGGCCGCCCCCACAATGCTCTTCGATTTGTTATTGAAAAAACCGGTCGATTTCACGTCCTGCGCCACCTCTTCCTGACTGGCTGCCGCCAGGTCCTGGATGGTTGGGTATTTGGCGAAGAGACCGGGCGTGACTTTATTGACGCGCTCGTCCGTGCATTGCGCGGAAAGAATGGTAGCGACCAGCAACTCCCACGCGTTACGGTGGTTTAGAGCGCACGTAACATTCGGATACAGCGTGTCGAGGCCCTCAAGGATCTTCTGCACGCGTTCGCGGCGTTGCGGCACGGTGCGGGGTTTGGGCACTTTGGACGGCGGGGTAGCTGGCATGGCAAACAGGGTCGAAACACAAATCGTACCACCGGACCGCGAGGTGTCACCCACCTGGATGGAGGTGCTCTTTGCCGCGGCCGTGTACTGCACGGCGCTTCTCGCTCCGTTCACGTTTGACGACTTCGCTATTTTTACCGCCGAACCCGTAACGCGTCCGCTGACATGGTTGACATTCCGGCTGAACGGACAGCACCCGGCGGCATTTCACGCGGTCAATGTCGGCCTCCACCTGCTGTCGGTATGGCTTTGCCGAGACACGCTGAGGCGCATACTTCCCGCCCGTGCGGCTATGTTCGCGACGCTCATTTTCGCGCTCCACCCCATCCAGTCGGAGGCCGTGCATTATGTCTGGGCACGGTCCACGTTGCTGATGACCGTGTTCGCTTTGCTCGCCATACGCGACTGGCTCCGCGGCCGGCACTGGTGGACCGTGGTTTGGTGCGCGCTTGCCCTCGGGGCAAAGGAAGAAGCGGTGGCGCTTCCGGTGTTCTTTGCCCTGCTGCATTTTTCCATCTCGCGCAATGCCCGCGAGTGGCGGCCCATCGGTGCGATGTTTGCCATGTCTCTGGCCGCGGGTGTCTATACGCTCCGAATGGCCAACTCCATCGCCGGGTCGCAGGCGGGTGCGCAGGCGCTTTATACGCCTTTGCAGTACCTGGCCAGCGAGGGGCTCGCCATCGTGCGATATGTGTCGCTGGTCTTTGTGCCCTGGGGCCAGACCGTCGATCACGATCTGCCGGCTGGGTGGTCGCTGGCCTGGATTCCGGTGCTTGCGCTTGCCGGCTTCGCGCTGCGGCACTTCCGTCAGGCGGCCTGGGGTTTCTGGGTGTTGGCAGCACTGGTCTTTCTGCTCCCCACTTCGTCGATCCTGCCCACCAACGACCTCATCGCCGAGCGTCGTATGTACCTGCCCATGGTCGCGATTGCAGCGGCTCTGGGACTGTGGGCGCAGCACCGTTCACAGACCACATACAAGGTGGTGGGCCTGATATTGTTGCTGCTGGCGGCCGGCAGAGACCGCGTGTGGCGCGATAACACCCGTCTTTGGACAGAGGCCGTAGAGAACTCGCCCCGCAAGCTCCGCCCGCGCGTGCAACTGGCAAGGGCACTGCCGCCCACAGAAGCGATTCCCGTGCTCCAGAGCGCCAAAGATATTGCCCCGGATGACCCCGGCGTGGCATCCGAACTGGGGAGGACATATCTGGCTCTCAACCGCCCGGCGGAAGCGTTGCAGGAATTCGGCAGGGCGCTGGCACTGGCACCTGGAAGCGCGGAAGCGATGAGCAATCGTGGCGTCGCGCTGGCCATGCTGAAGCAGGACGCGGCTGCGAAGGCCGACTTTGAACGGGCGCTCGCGGCCGACGCGTGTTCCTTCGAAGCGCGCCTGAACCTGAAGCGTCTCGGCGTGCCCACCCCGGTGCCGCCGAACTGCCGCTACACGCCGGAGCAGAGAGCCGCGTTGCAATAAATGCGCATCCACACACTCGACGCGGAAGTCATCGCACCAGGATCGCTGGAGGACGTGTTTCGCTTTTTCCAGGATCCGGCGAATCTCGCCCGAATTACACCGCCGTCCATGGGCTTTCAAATCGTGAGCACGGACCGCAACATGCGCCGCGGTCTCGAAATTGAATACCGGGTGCGCGTGTTCGGACTTAACCTGCCCTGGAAGTCGCTAATCTCGGCCTATAACCCGCCGCACATGTTTGTCGACGAGGCGCTGGTCAGCCCGTACCAGCTCTGGCGCCACCGGCACGAATTTCGCGAGACCACCCGCGGGACCGTCGTCACCGATCACGTCGACTACGCCCTGCCCATGTCGCCCCCTGGCGAGATCGCGCACCCCATGGTTCGCGCTCAACTAAACCAAATCTTCTCGTTCCGCCAGAAGGCGCTGGAACTCCATCTGGGCAAGCTCATTGATGCTTCCGGTCCGGTAATTCGATAACAAGGATGTAGTCCGGCGCCTGTTGCCAGGCACATGGCGTACTCCCTCAGGACTTGCCGGCATTGTCCCCATACTCCCATTCAAAAGGCACCCCGGTATCGCCGAGAATAAACCGCACCAAATCTCCGAAGCCCGCCTCCGCCCGAACATCGTTGGCAAGAATCAGCACGCACCGCTGCCGGGCCTCAACGCAAACCATCGTGTTCGCGGTCTGTCCGTCATGTCCGCCCTTGTAAAAACCATGCCCCTGCGGACCGTTGAAAACCACCACGCCGAGCCCCGCGGCAAGGTTCTTACGCTGCCGGTCGGCCGGCAAATCCGCGGCGAAAGTCGGAAACTGATGCGCCGTCCGAATCGGCAACTGCGGCTTCGTCATCTCAGCCCGCGACGCCTTGCTAAGTCCGTCCCCGCGCACCAGCGCTGCCACAAACTTCGACAAATCTGAGATCGTAGTGTCCATCGAACCAGCCGCGCGCACCTTGCTCCGGTCGTCGTGTTTCTGCGGCTGCCCCTGATCGTTCCAGCCATCCGCCAGATTTTCCGCGAAATCGTTACGCCAAATCAGGCTCGTGCGCGTCATCCCGAGGCGGTCGAAATTCGCCTTCGTCAATTCCCCCACGTCCAGCCCCAGCCCGCGTTCAATCGCAAATTGCAGCAGAATTAAGCCTTCACCCGAGTAGCTGTAGCGCGAGCCCGGATCAAAATGAATCCGCAATTTTCGGTCGGGCTCGATAAACCAGAAATTGTTAAATCCCGTCGAATGCGTCAGGCACATCCACGGCGTGATCTTTTCCCACCGCGAATCGCTCGCCAGGTCTTTATATGGTCCGTACTTGTCCGGAAAAACCGGGTCCGGGCCATACTCAGGCAGCGGCTTGTCGAGAGCATCCCGTATCGGCGCCTGCAGCTTAAGCTTGCGCTGATCCACCAGCTGCATCACCGTGTAGGCGAAGACCGTCTTGGTCAGCGACGCACCGTACATCACCGTGTCGGGAGTAAGCGGCTCTCCCCGGGCATTCCGAATCCCGTAGGCCCGAACATGGCCCACCTTGCCCCTGTCAATCACCGCGACCGCCATTCCGTTAGCTCGCGTGCGAGCCATAATCTTCTTCACTTCGTCATTGATCGCCGCGCCGCCAGGTATCGCCTGAGCATTCACCTGCGCCGTCAGGAACACCATAGTCAAAAGCCACCGGAAAGAAGCCATAACAGCCATACGAATTATCTTGCCCCATAAGTTCCGGCTTCCACCGTCCTCCAGTGCACCCCAATGGGCACAGGGGGGCAGGCCCCCAGGCCGGACCCCAGGCCTGCGCGGCCTCTCAATGCCGCCTCGGCCAGCCCCAGGAGAAGCCCCCATGAGCCAGTCGCAAAAGGACCGGGGCGCCGAGCACAACAGACAACAGGCTTCCCGGTTCCGGGACATCACTGGGAAGCGGAGTCATGGTAAACGAATTTCCAGAAGGCTGATCAAAAAACAGCTGAGTGGGAAACCCATTCGGATTCAAAGTCGAGTCGAACCGCGGATTAATCCCCCTGATCCGAAACGACCGCAGTCCGCCGGAAAGAAGAGCCAGAAAATCCACCGTGTCGCCGCCATTTAAACCAGCCCAGGTGGGTGCCAAAACCAGCCCCACACCATACGTCGAAGGGATACAGGAAGCCGGCAGGCAAGCCCACACCCGTGAACAGAGATGGACCGATGCTTTGATAATCAAAGCCATGCGTGTTCGGTGGATCCGCCCACTGCCCGCTCGTGAAGTTGAAAAACTGGGAAACGGGTGCGATTCCATGCTCGGGATCCCCCGGGAGGATCTGCGTCGGCGGAAGTGGGTTGTTCTCGGTGAGGCCCGGTACCACTTGCCCACCATTCCGCACGCGGAACAGATACCTGCCCGGAACATCAGTGTTGTAGCTCGCGTCCGTCAGGGCAAAAGGGTCCCGACTGCATGGTGTCGCCCGGAAGCAGTGAGCCCAGGAACGCTCCGTTCACGGCCGAGCCGGGCAGTTCGTACGACGTCCCCGGAACAAGGCAGTAAGGCTCGACAGAGGAGATCGATCAAGTGACCAGTTCTTCCTATACCTCCATCCGAGGTCTGCTTTTGGTACTTTCTGTCACCGGCATCGCAGCCGAAGCACGATACCGACCGGATATCTCACTCCAGCGGGATTAACGTATCCCCTGGGCGAGCCCGATCCGACGATTGCCCGACTTTAAATTTAAAGCAAATATTGTCAATAATAATGATGACGGCTCGGCTGTGTTCCTCGATCCGCTCGCAACCACCTGTCCCGATCCCGGCCATTCCCTGAACGAGCACCGGGATCACCACTCGCCATACAATGAAGGGGCATCTGATTTTCGTTGCTCATTGCGAGCGCGGAGGAAAGATTCGGATAACTAACGCTCGCCTGGCAGCGGCGACAGAGCAAAAACAGTATGAAGAAGAAATCAGTCGTGGCTGATCGCGACGGTGAAATGCGAGAAGAATACGATCTTTCGCAGCTTAAGAATGGTGTTCGGGTAAATACCTCGGCGAGGCCACCGCAGGCACGAATCTGGTGCTCATCGAGCCTGACCTCATGGATGTCTTCCCGGGTAAACAGGGCACTTCGAATCCTCTCTGAGGCCGCCCGGGCTGCGAGTTTGTCGAAGCGCCGGCAAGCTCGGTAGTGTCCGAGATGCCCATCCCGTTTCGGCGCCCCGGCCGCTGAACGCGCCGTTGAGTCGACGTTGAGTCAGAGTTGTGAGACGGAGCCCAACCGACCTGGCGGTTCCGGTCCGCACCGGCAGTTCGATGTCAGGGCGACTATACCCTCAAGCTGCTTCCTTCCGGATGGCCGACCATCCGGACACGGTTGGCCCTGGCTCACCCTTAGAATCAGTGATGTCGTCGTAAGGGATGGCTTCTACACCAGGTAACCCCGGCCAAAACCCGGTGGACAGTCAAACCGGCGGCTGATTTGTAATCGGCCTCGGTCTTACTTCGATCCCGCCAAACTCGCGTGCCGGAACAGCAGACCTGACGCGGTGAACAACGTCACGAACACGCCATGCAGGACGGCCATATTCCGCGCAAGGTACGGCGGTGCGCCCGAAGGCAGCAACACGGCAATCACCGCAAGCGTCGCCGCCATCGCGAACAACGTGCGAGCCAACGCTCGCGCCTCCAGCCGCGCCATTGAGGCCCCAACGCCCCCCACCGCGAGCACGCTGTAGTACACCAGGTTCGCCGGATTTTCCGAGTCCGCGACATGGACCATGTTGGACCACCCCAGGGCGAACCCCGCCACCAGCGCCAAACCAACGCCCGCCTTGTACGACCACGCGCCCATCTTCCTCGCGATCGCCGCATACATCATCCCCGTCCCGAAGAACAGGACATACACGAACACGAAAGCTCGCGCGTCCCAGTTCCATCCCTCCACCACCTGCGATGCCACCAGCGGCACCATCAACACAGCCAGCGCCCCCAGCGCCACACGCAGCATCGTCTTTCCCAGTTGCGACATATGGCTTGTGTTCTCCCTGACGATTCCCACCGACGTCTCGAAAAAGATCCACAGCGCGAGCCCGTGCAGTCCCCGCCTGGCGTTCCTGCGCTCCCGGCACAGGTCGTGAAACGTCTGCGCCATCCCCTCGCCGAAACGCTCACGGAAAGGCCCTGGATACAGCCGCAGCAGCATCGCATACCACGCCCGGCAGCGCCGGCCCGCGCCGTCAGTGGCCATACGCCAGGCGTCCTTCCGCCACCGCCACCACACCGCGATACCGGTTCAGCTCCGCTTCCAGCGCCGCCCGCCCCGCGCCGGTGAGCTCGTAATAAATCCGCCGCTCGTCGTCCATCTCCGGATCGACCCGCTTTTCGCTTTCCCGGATCAGCCCCGCCTCCATCATCCGCCTCATCGAGCCATACAGCGTCCCCGGGCCCATCTTCACCTTGCCCTGCGAGTCCGCCTCCACCTGCTTCATGATTCCGTACCCGTGCCGCTCCCCCGTCGACAGCGCCAGCAGGATGTGCAGCACTGCGGGAGTCAGCGGAGCCCGCGCCGTGTCCTTCTTCGCCATGCCTCGATACTATATCCGTTACGGATATAGTGTCAAGCCTTTCCATGTGGCAAGTGCGGCAGGCGCCCTCGTCCGCAGCCGGACCGCAAGATCCGGCCTGGCCGGACCGAAGAATCGTGCTGTTGCGGCTGGTAGGGGAGCTGAAACGAAACACGAGGGCGTTGACGAACCCTGGTCGGTTTGCGGAGACTGATCTGGCAGCACTCGCGTTGCCACCCGCTCGAACAACTTGCAGTATGCTGCCGACAGCCGTGTGCCGCCAGGCGCCACCGGCTTCTGGACCGCCGGTCAGACTGCTAGTTTGCCAGCCAAAACTTCGACTCTGTCGTCACCGTTTGTGACGATGCGCGGGATGTGTGCCCGGTATTTCCTGCGGGAACCGAGCGCGTGCACTGGAGCTTCGAGGACCCGGCAGCAGTAACAGGTTCCGACGAGGGGAATGGCGATCGAGCAGTGGCTGTAGGTATGGCCCAAGGCCCGGCCGCTGGGCTTGATGGACTCGATGCCATAGCCACGCTCGCTGCCCTGACTCTGCGCTGGCCGGCTATCATCTGCTTCATAGTGTTCGCGGAGACCTCCTCACGAAAATGGGGAGGTTCACCAAGGCACGTGAGGAGATCCAACGCGCAATCACGATGATACGCGAGAGCACATCCCGGAACCACGCGAACGGCTCGACGTGGCAGCGTTGCAAGTCGCCACGAAGCTCATCAACACAGCCGCAGTCTTGCCAACGTTCGTCGCCGCCGAAAAAGGGTTTAAGTTGCCCCGGCGGATGGGACGTCGCGCCTGGCCCTCTTCGTGGCACCGCGGTCGAACTACAGATCGCCTGCAATCTTTGGCGCATCCTCCACCGCATAAAAAGCCGCGCGATCAAATGCAGCACTTTTCCCATGCGCTCCTGATCGGACGCAGACACTCGCCGCAACTCAACTATGCCGTCTCCCTCGCAACCTCCGGAACAAAGCACTGATCCGAGCGTCTCCGAAGTTACCCTTGCGCGGTGTACTATATCAGGTACCCATGAGCAGCCAGTCCGCTCCCATTTGCGGCGACTTCGGCCGTTTTCATCTCGAAAGCAAAATCGGAGCAGGCGGCATGGGCGAGGTTTACCGGGCCACCGACTTAAAGCTCCGCCGCACGGTAGCCATCAAAATCCTGCCCGCGCGGTTTGTGGACGAACCCTCTCGACGGATGCGGTTCGAAGTGGAATCCCAAGCCGCCGCCGCATTCAACCACCCCAACATCGTAACCATCTATGATGCGGGCGTCGAAGGCGAGACTCCCTGGATTGCCATGGAGTTCGTGGAGGGGCGTACGCTGCGGAAGGTCGTCGCCGATGGACCACTCCCGCCCGCTCAGTCGATTGATATTGCGGTACCCCTCGCTGACGCTCTCGCGAAAGCTCACGATGCCGGCATCCTCCACCGCGACCTCAAGCCTGAGAACATCATGATTACTGCGGAGGGTGTGCCGAAGATCCTCGACTTTGGTCTGGCGCGTATCTTGCCCGCGGCGAGCGAGCAGACTGCTTCGCTGACAAACGCCGATGGTACCGTCACGGGAACGCTGAGTTACATGGCGCCCGAACAACTGCTGGGCCGCAGCAGTGATCACCGCGCGGACCAGTTCGCCTTCGGTACTATTCTCTACGAGTTGCTGAAAGGGCAGAATCCCTTCCAGCGCGAAACGGGTCCGCAAACCATCGCCGCCATTCTTGAGACGACACCGCGGCTGGATACGCGGTCCGGGCCCTTGTCGTCCATTGTGAACCGCTGTCTCGCAAAGGATCCGGCGCAGCGTTACGACAGTACGCGCGAACTTGCCCGCGCACTGAAGGCGGTCCAGCAGCCTGCTTCGGCGGTGCGTTGGCCAGCGTTGTGGAACGGTGTGCTCGCGAAAACGATCATCGCCACACTGGCCGTGTGCATCCTGGCCGCCGGGCTGTGGAAAGTGCGTAACACCGTCCTTCCCTCCAGGCCTCGTGTGATAGCCATACGCTCGTTCCGGAATCTCTCCGATGATCCACGGTACGTTTACTACACGGGGGGCATAACCGACGAAGTCCGGTCCCGCGTTTCTCTCATTTCGTCAGTCCGCCTGCCGGCGCGTTCCGCTGTGGACCGCTACTCCGAAGCGGATACCGCAAGTATTCGCTCCGCACTGAATGCCGACGTGATCCTGGATGGCGAAGTGCTTGCGGCCAAGGGGCAACTTCGGCTCAAGCTTCAACTGAGAGATGCGCGGACGCTGAAAACGGTATGGTCCCGCCAGTACGACCGCGCGTCAGGAGAACTCCCTGTCCTGCGAGGGCAGGTGGCGCTTGATGTTGCCGGCGCTGCGGATGCTCCCGTTACCGCCGATGAACGTCGCCGTCTGGAGCGCCGTCCTACCACGAACGAAGAGGCTTACGACCTGTACCTGCAGGCGAAGAAGGGCCGCTCGTCCGGACAACGTGACGCGCTCGCCCGTACGCTGAGTCTGCTGAAACAGGCCGTCGAACTGGATCCTCGATTTTCCGACGCCATGGCTGATATCAGCTATCTCCTGCACCTCCGCGGGGACCCTCGGGACAAAGCGGAGGCGCTCGACTGGGCGCAGAAGGCTCTGGCTGTCGATCCTGATTCCGCCCCGGCCCACCAGTCACTCGCAAACGCGTATGCGGGCAATGGCGCGGTAACGAAGTCCCGCGCCGCATTCAAACGTGCAATTGAACTCGATCCCAACAATTTGACAGCTCTGAACAATTTTTCAGTCGTCGCAGCCCAGCTCGCCGATTTCGAGGGCTCGCTCAGGCTGGCGCGACGATCCCTCGAGCTGAATCCGCACTTCACCGAGTCGTATTTTCACACTTTTCTCCCGTTACAGTTCATCGGATCCCACGAACAATCCACGCGATGGGTTCGCCTTTGGCGCGATCGCTTCCCCATGGCATACCGTGTGGGAATCGCAGAAATCATTCTTCAAATCATGGGCGGTGATCTTCGCAACTCTCTTGCGCCAGCGCGCAAACTGGCTGAGGTGCACAAAGGCAACATCGAAGTCGAGTCACTGGTGGCCGACCTGGCGATGGCCTGCGACGCTCCGGATGCCGAGCAACTGCTGCTGAAATCCTCCGGCGGCGCTCTGGATCCGAGTTACATGCAATACATGCTGTGGCCGGAGTCGCCCCGCGCCCGCCTGGCCTGGTTCAGCCTCAGGCGAGGAGACAAGGCCGCGGCGGAGAAACTCCTGGCCGATGCGGAACGCGTGGCAATGGAGCATTGGCGCTCCGGTATTCAGGCATCGGGTCTGCCGATAGAACTGGCCGCCATCCATGCCCTTCGCGGCGATGGCAACGAAGCCGCCAGCTGGATGCAGCGCGCATATGATGCGGGTTGGCGGGAACGCAGGTACTTACAAAGCGATCCGATGTTGGCTCTCATCAGGGAGAACCCGCGCATGAAAGCAGTCGAGCAGCAGGTTGAAGACGACGTTCGCCGCAAAAGGGAAGAGTCGCGTGAAGTGACGCTGCTGTTCGAACAAACCGTGCCGACGTTGCCTCCTCCGCCGCCCCCGCGGAAAAAATGACGCCTGGCGGACTTCCTGTTACAAATCGTGTCCGTCAGGCAGCGTAACGAATAACCTCGAGTTCTGCAGATCGATCCCTTGCCGAAAGGAGACTATCGACGCGCACCATCGTCGTGTGCTCCAACTCCGTGTTACCACACTGTCTGCATTGAAGAACTGGTAACGCCTTCAAAATTACGACCGAGAAATCGCCCGTCTTGAACGGCAAGTCCGTGACATGGGACTCCATGGCCCCACCACAAATTCGGCAGCTCACAATTTCGGCCTCCTGGCGTCGCAGGCTAACGTCCCACTCGTCTGGTTGGGGTAAATACATTGTGACGATCCGGACGTTGTTGTCGGTCAGATCCGTCGCTACATGAGCATGGAACACAACGCCGTCAGATTCTCCTCTGATCAAAAAAGAGGGCAAGTACTTATCGCCAGGGTAGCTTTCTATCACCTCGAATGATGCTACCGCAGCCGTGAGCAGACCGGCACTCAGATTGCTTTGCTGGAGTCGCATTGACACATGATACGTCCAACGAACCCGGCCGGCCGACACACAATCCGTGATGAACGCTATGGGCGATTCTGGAACTGGCGCTTTCGTCAAGTCCGATGATAGAGCTAGAGCCGAGAGCCGAGGAACCAGGCTGCTGGCGAATGAATTGCAGCCGCAGGTCAGCAGGGTAAGCACGCCAGCACTCCCTTTGTCAGGCAGTTCCCAGCCGCGATGATGACCTGTAGGGACTGATCCTGAAACGGACTGCTGCCGGCGTCCGGTCCATGAAAGCGACTGACGGACCAATCAGGCGGACGGGGGCCAGTCCTGAGCACCGTGGAGTATTCGCAGAACCTGGATCAGATCCGAGCTGACCCTGTATACCGCGATCCAGGGCGTGCCTGTAACCACAAGCTCGCGAGTGCCAGCGACGCGGCCGGTCCTGCCAGGCGAAGGCTGCCGGCGTAGCGTCTGCACCGCGTCATAGACCTTGCGACATATGCGGTTCGCGAGTGCGAGTGTGCGCTCGTTCTCGATCCACGTGGAGATGTGCTCGAAGTCCGCGAGCGCGTCGGCGGTCCACTCGATCCTCATCAGGAGGATTGACGCGCCTCCTGGGCCTGCAGCCAGGCGAGGACGTTCTCGTCAGGGACTACTCGCCCCGCATCAGCAGAGGCGATGCCCAGTTCGACAGACTCGATAAACCGCCGCTCGTGACGGAGACCGCGGGTGAGCACCTCGGCAGCCACTTGCTGTGGGGTACGGCTGGAACGGGCAGCGATGCTGGCGAGCTCGTTTTCGAGTTCAGGGGTGAGCCGGACTTCCATATTGCGAGTGTAACGCGTGCGGACGGCACTGGCTTGCAGACCTGGATGACCAGGGCGTTACGGACCGCAGCCACGTGCGCCGACGGCCGGATCTGCGCTTCGATCGCACGGCGAGACACCGATCGCAAGCTGACTTCCCAGTACAAATCCGGCTCAACCGAATAGTGCCGCCGATACGCTCGGAGCAGCCGCTATACACTGCGCCGTTATGCGGCGAGCGCTCCCGACGCGGATTCGAACAATAGTGGAACAAACAGCCTTACGCTGGGCCGGAAATGTTCGTGTCCCGCTTCGCTAACCTTGGTCAGCTGGACTGGCACGGCGAGGGAGTCCATTCGTCGAGGCCTCGGCTCCCGGTGGTTCATGGAACGCTTCCACCAATATGCGCTGGTAAAACACTTCCAGCACCGTCAGGTATGCTGTACCGCCCGGCGCTTCGAGAACTACGCGATCGCCCGCTTCCGACTTCATCAAAGCGCGCCCCAGGGGGGACACCCAGCTAATGTGGTTGCGGTTGAGATCGACCTCGTCGGTGCCCAGAATACTCACCACTCGCTCCGTTCCCGCGGCATTGGCATAGCGCACAGTCGCTCCGAAGAATACAGTCGTGGCCGCCTCCCCCGTCCTCGGAGTTTCCGGGTCAACCACTTCCGCGGCTTCGATTCTCTTCATGAGAAAGCGAATCCGCCCGTCGATCTGGCGCAGCCGTCGCTTGCCGTACTGATAATCGGCGTTTTCACTGCGATCGCCGTTGCTCGCAGCCCACGCCACCACCACCGTCACGGCCGGGCGTTCCCTGGTGAGCAGAAACCGCAGCTCATCTTTGAGGCGCTGCAAGCCGCCCGGCGTTATGTAGTTCTTGCCTGGCGTCTGGGGCTCGTCCCCTTTCGGTTTTCTCGTAAACCCTTTTCGCATATCCTGGTCGTTCCGGCGCGAACCCAATCGTTGCCACAAAGCTCTCAGATGAGGATAATGCGCGGCGGTGCGGATGTTCAGAGAATGGCAGCATGGGAAAGCCAAATGCAAGCGCAGCGCAAAGCAATAGTCCGGTTGCTGACCTGGAGCACTCGAAAGCCGCAGTCCTCAACAGCTTGACGTCCCCAGGTTCTCGGCGGTCGTACGAGCATGCAATCCGTGAATTCACCGACTGGTTGCGCCAACTCGTCAGGACTCATCTGGCAGTGGAACGGGACTCTCGCGCCCCGCTATGATGAAGAAGGAATGAGTGAACTTGTGTTCGAAGTCGTGCAGGAGGCGGACGGCCGTTACTGCGCCGAGTGCTTGACCGAAAGCATTTTCACGCAGGCCGTGATTGGCGACAATTAGATTTGCGGGCCAACGACAATTAAAACTGCCGGCGTGTTGCCTCAAATAGAAATGTTACCGAACTGGATAGCTGTCGCGGGGCCGATTGTTTTCCCTCGACTTGGCAATTCGATGTCGCTTTGGCACACTGTTCTTGACCGCAGCAGAAGATAGGGCAACGCTGGGA
>Ga0163150_10006655_pt1 | contig 14021 bp, 12 predicted proteins | sample OliLakLV19P2IB_FD_148628 | JGI IMG/M metagenome (GOLD analysis project Ga0163150, IMG submission 148628) | Freshwater microbial mat bacterial communities from Lake Vanda, McMurdo Dry Valleys, Antarctica - Oligotrophic Lake LV.19.P2.IB | ecosystem: Environmental > Aquatic > Freshwater > Lake >...
AAAACGTATAGCTGGGCATCAACACTTCGTCGCCGGGACCGACCCCATAGGCCATCAGGGCCAACAGCAGCGCGTCGCTACCCGACGCACAAGCCACGGCGTGCGGCACCTGGCAATAGGTGGCCAAGGCCTTTTCCAGTTGCTCGCAATCGGGGCCGAGCACAAACCGCCCGCTGTCGCAGACTCGTTCGATCGCCTGCAGCAAGTCATGCCGAATCGTCTGATACTGTCGCTGCACATCCAACAGTGGAACGCCAGCGGTTGACGGCGGCAGAATCGGAGCGGCGATGTGGCCTAACGTATGGTCCGAAGGAGCAATGCTCATGTGCTATACCTGCAAGTCGGTTGGAGTCGGCAATGCTTGCCACGGAGCGACAACGGAGCCGGACCGTGGCGAGTTGGCGGAACAGTACTGGAATTGACGCGCGCGAGTCAAGGCCGCTGCTGGCACGCAAATCGACCCGCACCGAAGCGACGCGGAGCCAACCACTTGTGGCTGATTCCGTTCGTATTTCTAGCGGCCCCTGGCAGGAAGATGATCGACGCTTGCAATGAGTAGCCAGCAGGATCCCTCGTCAAGCTTCGGCTTCATGGTTCGCGCTCTGCGCTATCGAAACTAGCGGCTTTTTTTTGGCGGCTAGATCATTTTGCTTGTCGGCTCTGGGGGCGCTTCGGGATTGGGAACGCTCGTGGGCAGCCTGCTGGCCGGCGGCAGTGCCAGTTTGCTGAGCGCTCCGATCGCCGTGGCGATTGCCCGCGCAGTCTGCCTGGTGACGACCGTCGTCTTTGTGCTAAGTTCGTCCGGCGTGCGCGTGTTGATCTGCCCGATCTATCAAACCAAGGAATTCTCCCGCAAGTGGCCGAGGCGATGCAAAGCGTCGAGTAGCTCTCGCGGCGGCTGCTTGTGCCCGCCGCGCCGCCAAGTTGACGCCCATTTTTGGTTGCGCTACAATCCCTCACAGGTGTTCCCGTTCGGCGGCTCGCGGTCTGGTTTGTCGCTTCTGAATCGTCTCCTGGTGATCGGTCCTGATGATCCGCTTTTTGCCACCTATTCTGCTCGTTGTGCTGTTGGCCGCGACTACCGTCGAGGGTTGGCGAGCGACGGCCGGCGGCGATGCCAGGCACATCAAGATCGTCTCTAGCCTGCCACGGACCGGAAGCGCCAAGGCCCAGACCGACACGATCGTCAACGGCATTAAGATCGCGCTGGCCGAGGCCGACTACAAGGCCGGCGGCTTTGAAATCGAGTATGCCGACTGGGACGATGCGACAGCCGGCGCCGGCCAATGGACGGCTGAAGCGGAAACGGCCAACGCGGCCCGTGCGGTGCGCGATCCGGACGTGATGGTCTACATCGGCACCTACAACTCGGGCGCCGCGAAGATCTCGATGCCCATTCTCAACAAGGCGCATCTGTTGATGATCAGTCCGGCCAATACCTGGCCGGGGCTAACCAAACCTGACAAGGGAGATCCGGGCGAGCCGGCCATCTATCAGCCGACGGGCGAAGTCAACTACGTGCGCATGGTGCCGACCGATGATTTGCAAGGCCCGCTGGGCGCCGCCTGGGCCAAAGAACTGGGCGCCAAGCGGATCTATGTGCTCGACGACAACGAAGTCTATGGCAAGGGCATCGCCACGCTGTTTATCGAAGCCTGCCAGGATCTGGGTCTCGAAGTGCTGGGACACGAGAGCATCGATTCGAAAGCTCAAGAGTTCAAGCCGCTCATGGCGACGATCAAGGGTCTTAAGCCGGATCTCGTGTATTTCGGCGGCACCACGCAATCCAAGGGGGGCCAGATTGCCAAGGACATGATCGCCGCCGGGCTCGACTGCAAGCTGATGGTGCCCGACGCCTGCTACGAGGAAGCGTTCATCCTGTCGGCCGGAGCCGAGAACCTCAACGACCGCTGCTACGTGACTTTCGGCGGGCTTCCTCCCGAAGAGTTGCAGGGTCCTGGCAAGGCGTTTGTCGAAAAATATACGAAGCGGTATGGCGCGCAGCCCGAAGGATATGCCATTTATGGCTACGAAGCGGGCAAGGTCGCGCTCGAGGCGATCGCACGGGCGGGCGTCAAGGACCGCGCCGCCATTTTGAAAGCCTGTTTGTCGATCGAGAATTTCGACAAGGGGGCGCTCGGCACCTGGTCGTTCGATAAGAATGGCGACGCCACGATTAAAACCATTAGCGGCAACATCGTTCACGATGGACATTTCAAGTTTGTCAAACTTCTCGGTGAATAACTGGCTGACGCCCGCGGCGCTGCGGGCACGCACGCGCCTCGACGGAGGGCGCCAGAGTTGATGCTGCCCCTGCTCTTTGCTGCCGCCGACGCCTCGGGTCCCTGGGAAACGTTTCTGCAGTATGCGCTCATCGGGCTGACGAACGGAGCACTGTTCGCGCTGATTGCCCTTGGATACACGATGGTCTATGGGATCATCGAGCTGATCAACTTTGCCCACGGCGACGTCTTCATGCTCGGTGCGTTTCTGGCGCTGGCGCTAATTGGCGCGATGGGACTTGAGGACGCGGACCCAGGCATGCTGTGGCTGGGCATCGGCATGCTACTGGTCATCGTGCCGATCTTTTGCGCATGCTTGAACATGGCGATCGACCGCGTGGTTTACAAACCGCTCAGGCGAGCGCCCAAGCTGGCGCCTTTGGTATCGGCCATCGGCGTGTCGTTCATTCTGATGAACGTCGGACTGTTGTGGGGCGGTGCCGCGGATCGCCACTTTCCCGATCTGATTTCACGGCAAAACCTGTTGAGCGAAACCGCGGGCCTGAGCTTTACGGTCAAGGATCTGATGGTCGTGGCCATCACCGTGCCGATCATGATCGCGCTGACGCTGTTTGTGAAAACGACCCGGCTGGGCAAGGCCATGCGAGCCACGGCGCAGGACCCGGTGGCGGCTCAACTGATGGGGATCAACGTCGATCGCGTGATCGGCGTGACCTTTGCCTTGGGCGGGGCGCTGGCCGGCGCGGCGGCGGTGATTTATGGACTGTACATCAACACCGTCAGCTACCAGATGGGATTTCAGAACGGGCTCTATGCGTTTACGGCGGCCGTGCTGGGCGGCATTGGCAATATTCCTGGCGCGGTGCTCGGCGGCCTGGTGATTGGGCTGGCGCGCTCGTTTGGCAGCGGCTATGTGGGAGAGCGTTGGACCAGTGCGCTAGTGTTCGTCATTTTGATCGCGATTCTCGTGTTCCGGCCCTCCGGTCTGCTCGGCACGCGCACCAGGGAGAAGGTATGATGTCGCTTTCTCTCAAGCGGTTGCCGCTGTGGCCATTTTATTTGGCGCTGCTGCTGCTCTATCCGCTGTTGGTCTATCCGGAAGAGTCGCTATTTCGGCTGACTGACATCTCGATGGGCATGCAGCTCACCTATATCTTTATTTACGCCATCCTGGCCCTGGGGCTGAACGTCGTCGTCGGCTATACGGGTCTGTTGCACCTGGGCATCGCCGCGTTTTTTGGCATCGGCGCCTACATCACCGGGATCCTGACGGTGCCGGCGTATCCATTTCAATTGGGCTTCCTGGCGGCTCTTGTGCTCTCGACCGCCGGTGCCGCGATTCTCGGAGTCCTGCTCGGAGCGCCGACGCTGCGCTTGCGCGGCGACTACCTGGCGATCGTCACGCTCGGCTTCGGAGAAGTTACGCGATTCACGCTGCGCAACCTGGAGGAGATCACGGCGGGCACACGCGGGCTCAACCCGGTGCCGGCGCCCACCTTGCCCGCGGTGCTGGTTGGCCCGCTTGGCTGGCTGGGGATTCAACCCGATTGGAGCCTGGATTATCGGCTGTTCTATTATCTTGCTCTGGGGCTGCTGCTGTTGGTGATTGTGGTGCTCACGAATCTTGAGCGCTCGCGATTGGGCCGTGCCTGGGTCGCCATTCGCGAAGACGAATTGGCGGCCACGTGCATGGGCATCAACGCCGCGCGCGTCAAGCTTTCGGCGTTTGCGCTGGGCTGCGGGCTGGCCGGGATGGCAGGTTGCCTGTATGCCACGACGCTGACGAGCACGGCCGGGCCCGACGCCTTCGATTTCAATCGCTCGATGATCATGCTGTGCTGCGTCATCCTTGGCGGCTTGGGCAGCTTGCGCGGCACGCTGCTGGGCGTGTTCCTGCTGATCGGCTTCGACAACGTCGCCGCGCCGATTCTCGACGGCCTGATTCAAAGCGCGGGCATTGGCGCTTCCGGCAATTCGTTGCTGACATTCAGCAACTGGAAGCTGATGATCTTTGGTCTGGCGCTGGTGCTGATGATGCGCTTCCGGCCCGAGGGGCTGTTGCCGTCGCAGCAAGTTGCGGGCGAACTGGACCCCAACCAATCGCCCCGATTGGCGGCTGGGGGTACTCGCCGATGACGCTACTGAAGGTCGAAAAACTGACGGTTCGGTTCGGCGGGTTGACGGCCGTCGAGAACGTCGATTGCGCGGTGGCGGACCGGCAAATCTTTTCGGTGATTGGCCCGAACGGCGCCGGTAAGACGACTGTCTTCAACGCGATCTCGGGCATCTATGAGCCGACGAGCGGCAAGATCGAGTTTCAAGGGCGGTCGTTGGAGCGACCGCCCTCCTGGCGTGTGGTGGTCGCCTGTGGTCTGATCGGTTTGCTGACGGGGTTGAGCGCGGCGCTGGTCAGCGTCGACGTCAATGCCTTGTGGCGCGCCACGATCAAACGCAACTATGCCGGACCGGGCGAGCCGTTTTCGTATGCCGCCGCCGGCAGCGACGCGCTAAATTATCTGCAGGGCCGGTTGGCGATCGAGCAGGTTCGCGGCCACCGCTTCGCCGTGCGCACCGCCGACGGGCGCAGCACGCTGGGCTATGGCGCTTCGCGCGAAGAAGCCGAACAGACGCGATCGCGTTTCGAGAAACTGATCGCCCTGGCAAAGTCACCGGGGGCGCTGGTCGAACGAGATGGCAAATGGATCGTGCCTGGCGACAGCGGGCAAGAAGCTCTGGCAACGTTCGACTCCGAGGCCGACGCCCGGGCGATCATGAGCAAGTATGCGGAAATGGCCAACGAACCGGCCGCGCGTCGCCGCACGGCTCTGTTGGCTCTGTTGTTTGGCCTGGTCGTTGGCGCGGCTGGCTCCTGGACGGTGTGGAGTCGCGCGCGGCGCACGCCGGAGGTGATTGCGCGGGCCGGGATCGCACGCACGTTTCAGAATATTCGCCTGTTTCACAATATGACGGTGCTCGACAATGTGCTGACCGGCATGGATCGCTGGATCAAAGGGGGCATCTTCCGCATGGCGCTAAAACTCCCGAGCATCAAGCGCGAGGAGGCCAGAGCACGCGATCGCGGGCGCGAGCTGCTGGAGTTCGTCGGGCTGGCCGACAAACAGTCGATGTTGGCAAAGAATCTGCCTTACGGCGATCAACGGCGGTTGGAGATCGCTCGGGCGCTGGCCACCCATCCCCAGTTGGTATTGCTCGATGAGCCGGCGGCGGGCATGAACCCGGCGGAATCGATCGAGCTGAATCGGCTGATCGAGCAGATTCGCGCGCGCGGCTTGTCGGTGCTGTTGATTGAGCATCACATGAAAGTCGTCATGGGCATTTCCGATCGCATCGCTGTGCTAGACCACGGGCTGAAAATCGCCGAGGGCACGCCCAACGAAGTGCGCAAGAATCCGCAGGTCATCGCCGCTTATCTGGGAAGTGAAGAGGTAAGCTGATGCCCCCGCTGCTCGCGCTCGAGAATTTTTCGGCCGGTTACGGCCCGATCGAAGTGCTCAAAGGCATCTCGCTCGAAGTGCGGCCCGGCGAAATCGTGGCCCTGATCGGCGCCAACGGAGCGGGCAAGACCTCGACGCTCATGAGCATTTCCGGTTTTCTTCGCGCTCGCAGCGGCCGTGTGATGTTCGAGGGTCAGGAAATTCAGCAGCTAGCGCCCCATGAAATCGTGTGTCGCGGCATTTGCCATTCGCCGGAAGGTCGCAAAATTTTTCCGCGGCTGACGGTGCTCGAAAACTTGCAGATGGGCGCCTTCACTCGCTCCGACAAGGTCGGCATTGCCAGAGATCTGGAACATGCCTGCGAGCTGTTTCCGATTCTGGCGGAGCGCCGTGGTCAGGCAGGGGGCACGCTATCGGGCGGCGAGCAGCAGATGCTTGCCGTCGCCCGCGCCCTGATGGGCCGTCCCAAGCTGCTACTGCTCGACGAACCTTCGCTGGGCCTGGCTCCGCTGATAGTGATGAAAATCTTTGATGTGGTACGCAAGCTTAACCAAGAGGGTATCGCGATTCTGCTGGTCGAGCAGGCCGCGCGCATGGCGCTTAAGCTCGCGCATCGCGGCTATGTGATGGAAACCGGCCAGATCACGATGAGCGATCGATCGGAAGTGTTGCTCAACGACAAACGCGTGCAGGACGCTTACTTGGGCGAATAGTCTTTTTTGAAACCGCGAGCGGAGCGTGCCATGGCTTTTGCAACCATCGAGTACTTCAGCCAGTCGCTCAAAAAAAGCTCGGCCATCAACGTGCTATTCCCCGACAATCCGCCACTACGGCGCCCTTGGGCAGTTTTCTACCTGCTCCACGGCATCTCGGACAATCAAAGCACGTGGATGCGACAGACGAGCATCGAGCGCTACGTCCAGGGCTGGCCGATGCTCGTTGTCATGCCTGACGGCGGACGCAATTGCTATACGAACAGCATCGATAGTGGCCCGGCGTATGAAGATGATTTGCTCAAAGACGTGATGGGCCTGGTGGAGCGCACTTTTCCGGTGAGGGCGGAACGTGCCGGTCGCGCGATTGGCGGATTGTCGATGGGAGGCTACGGGGCGATTAAACTGGGCCTCAAGCACCCGCAATTATTTGCCAGCGTCAACTCCCATTCCGGCGCGCTGGGCATGGTTCGCGATGCGACGATCAAAAAAAATCTCGGTCCGGAACTGGCCAAGATTTTTGGCCCGCAGGCGGAGGGCGGCCCGGAAGATCCCTTTGCCTTGGTTGAAAAAATAGATCACGGGGTTTTGCCTGCGATGCGGATCGATTGCGGCACCGACGACGGACTGCTGGAACAGAACCGGGCGTTTCATCACAAATTGGAACAGCTCCATATCGCGCACGAGTATCAGGAGTTTGCCGGCGACCACAATTGGGCCTATTGGGACCAGCACGTTCCTGAGGCGATCGCGTTTCACGCCAAGAATCTGCAGCTCAAGTTCAACGATCGTTGAGCCTTCGCGCCCCGCCTCCGATTGTCAGCGTCACTGATCTTGAGCTTGACGGTCGAGAGGAATAGACTTGCCTGTCGTGGCGCCGTCTCGCATCTGGCTCTCGGGAGCAATTTCATTTTGGTCCGACACGAACAGCTTTGGGCACCCTGGCGACTGGCCTACATCGCCGGCGAGGAAAAAACCGCTTCGATCGAGGCCGACCCCAGGCCGCTGGCGTTTCAGCCCGGCGCCGATCCCGAGTGCTTTATCTGTCGCGGGGTTGCCGATTCGGCGGATCGCGCGAATCTGCTGGTCGAACGCACCGAACTGGCGGTGGTCGTGCTCAATCGATTCCCCTACAACAACGGGCACTTGCTGGTGGCGCCGCTGTTGCACAAGGGCCGGCTGGATGAGCTGGGCGAGCACGAACAGCTCGATTTGCAGCAGTTGATCGCGAAGTACGTCGGCTTGATGTCGCGGTTGATGAATGCCGAGGGCTTTAATATCGGATTGAACTTGGGACGAGTGGCGGGTGCGAGCCTGCCCGGTCACCTGCACTGGCACATCGTCCCCCGCTGGAGCGGCGATACCAACTTCATGCCATCGATGGCCAACGTCAAAGTGATTCCCCAATCGCTCGAAGCCCTGTGGCAAATGTTTCACGACGCCAACCGCCAGCCTGGGCCAGCGTGATTGAGCGCCACGAGCCATGCCTCGAACAACACGCGACCAAGTCATGGGCGCCCCGCTCTTATCGATTGACCAGCGCGAAGCGGCAATTCTGGCGCCCTATGCGATGCGAAGCGCGCTATCGGCCGGTCGCGAGCATCCCGAGCCCGGCCATCCCTATCGCGGACCTTTTCAACGCGATCGCGACCGGATCGTTCATAGCGCCGCCTATCGTCGCTTGAGCTCGAAGACTCAAGTCTTTACAGGCGAGTTGGGCGACTATCATCGCACGCGGCTGACGCATACGCTCGAGGTCGCGTCGGTTGCGCGCACGATCGGCCGAGCGCTCGCGCTGAACGAGGATCTGATCGAAGCTCTGGCCTTGGTCCACGACTTGGGCCATCCGCCATTCGGACACTCGGGCGAGGACGTGCTCGACGAATGCCTGCGCGAGGAGGGTGGATTCTCTCACAACGCCCAGGCCTTGCGCCTCGTGCGGCTGCTGGAGACCCGCTATCACGATTTCCCCGGCCTGAACTTGAGCCGTGAGATCCTCGAAGGCCAGAGCACGCGAATCGCTCATGGAGGCGAGCCCTTGCGGCCGCTCTTGGAAGTGCAAGTGGTCGAAGCGGCCGATAGCATCACGTACGACACACATGATGCCGACGACGCGCTTGAGCTGGGGTTGCTGACGCTGGGCGAACTGTTGACCACCGAACTGTGGAGCGCGGCTGCCAAACGCGTGCGGCGGAGTAGCGCGGCCTTGCAGGATGGCGAACTGCGGCGGGCCATCTTGCACGAACTGATCGATTGGCAAGTCAGCGACCTGCTGGCCCGCGCCAGTCAGCGTATCACCGAATTTGGCCTCGACAGCCCCGAGGCGGTTCGCAGGGCCGAGTTGACTGTCGTGGCCAGTCAGGAACTGGCCGCGCAGAAGGCTCAACTCGAGTCGTTCTTGCGGCAGCGTGTCTATCGGCATCCCGACGTGCAGGCCCACCGGCAACTGGCCCAGGCCTGTTTGCGGACGATGTTCGCTGGCTACGTGGCCCGGCCGGATCTCATGCCCCATAGCTTTCGCCTGCGTGCCGGCGCGACGGGTTTGGGGCGAACGGTGGGCGATTATCTGGCCGGAATGACCGATCGATTCGCCCAGCGTGAATTCAACCGGCTTTTTAGCCTTGGCGCGCACCGGGACTAGTAACCCCCTACGGCCAGACCTAAAATAGGCTTTTCGCGGTTTCTTCGCCCCTTTTCATTTCCGAGGGCGTTTTTCGATGGCGTTGGTTGTACTGCGGTTTGTGTTTGTGCTGGTCGCGGCCGGCTTGGGAGTGCAACTGATTCGCTCTCCCGCGCTCGGTCCAGAGCCGTTTTATCTTCCCTGGCTGGTCTTCGGCGGATTGATGTTGCTCGCCGTCGGTGTGATCAGTGCCGACGTGATCGCACGGCGCAAGCATCTCGACACCGTGTCGGCCGTCTACTGGGGTTTGCTCGTCGGTTTGTTTCTGACCTACGTGCTGCGGCTGGCCCTGAGCCCGATCCTGCCGGAAAAATCGCCGCTGACCAGTTGGGCGGAATTGGTGCTGGGCATGGTGTTGTGTTACACCTGCATCAGTCTGCTGCTACAGACCAAAGATGATTTCCGCTTCATCATTCCTTATGTCGAATTCGTCAAGGAAGTCAAAGGCCTGAAGCCTTACGTGCTCGACACGAGCGTGATCATCGATGGTCGGATTGCTGACGTCGTCGACACGCGCATCCTCGACAACCAGTTGATCATGCCGCGGTTCGTCATTGCCGAGTTGCAAGCCGTGGCTGATAGCTCCGACCGGCTGCGCCGCAGCCGGGGCCGCCGCGGGCTCGACATTCTCAACCGCTTGAGCAACACCACCGACGTCGATTTCAAAATCTACGACCGCGACCTGCCCGAGTTCGCCGGCCAGCCGGTCGACTTGAAGCTGGTGCTGTTGGCCAAATACTTGCAGGGGAAAATAGTCACCAACGACTACAACCTGAACAAGGTGGCCCGACTGCACGGCGTGGGCGTGATCAACCTGAACGACCTGGCCAACGCGCTCAAGCCGGTGGTGCTGCCGGGTGAGAACCTGGAAGTGCGGATCGTCAAGCTCGGTGAAGAAGCCGGGCAAGGCGTCGGATACTTGGACGATGGCACGATGATCGTGGTCGAAGGGGGCCGCGAATACATCAACAAGAGCGTCAAGATCGCCGTGACCAGCGTGCTGCAAACCAGCGCGGGCCGGATGATTTTTGGCCGCTACGAACACCAGTCGGTGGCAAAAGTCTAGCGCTGCGACAATTTAGCAATTCGCGGCTACATCTTCTCGGCGACTTCGATGCCCAGCAATTCGAGGCCCTGTCGTAGCGTGCGCGCCGTCAGGTCGCACAGCAACAGCCGGCTGGCCCGCGTGGCTTCCGTCGGCGCTTTGAGCACGGGGCACTGCTCGAAGAAGCTCGAATAGCGATTGGCCAGTTCAAACAGATAGGCCGTGAGGAAGTTGGGCCGATATTCGCTCTCTGTCTGGTTGAGCGCCTCGGAAAACTGCAACAGCGAGATGGCCAGGGCCCGCTCGGCCGGATGCGCCAAATCGATGCGAGCGCCGCTGGTGCGAAGCTGCGCCACGTCGATATTGCCCTTGGCAAAGATGCTCAGCACGCGGGCGTGGGCATATTGCATATAGGTGGCCGTGTTGCCGTTCATCGCCAGCATTCGGTCGTAGCTGAATGTATAGTCGCTGGTGCGATTTTGCGCTAAATCGGCATACTTGAGCGCTCCGATGCCCACGGCTTCGGCGATCTGTTGACGCCGTTCGGGTGAAATCTCTGGACCGCCCGGCTTCGAGTCGTCTCCGGCGCTCACCACTTCGAGCGCCCGCCGGACGGCCTCATCGAGCAAACCCCACAGTCCCACAGTGTCGCCCGACCGGGTCTTGAACGGTCGGCCGTCGTCGCCAAGCACGGTGCCAAAGCTGATGTGCTCCAGCTCCAAGTCCTGATAGCCCCATAGCCGTGCCGCGGCAAACAGTTGCTCGAAGTGCAATCCCTGCCGATGATCGACCACATATAAAATGGCGTCGGGCTGCCAGGTTTCGCGCCGATATTGAATCGTGGCCAGGTCGGTCGTGCCATACAGGAACGCGCCGTCCTGCTTGCGAATGATCATCGGAGTCGACTGGCCTTCGAGAAACACACACACGGCGCCGTCGCTCTTGCGGGCGATGCCACGCTTTTCCAGATCTTCGACGACCGCGGCCAGCCGATCCTGATAAAAGCTCTCGCCCAGCGTGACGTCAAACGTCACGTGCAGCCGATCGTAGATGCGTTCAATGTCTGCCTGGCACGGGGGTAGAAACTCGCGCCACAACCGCAGGTTTTCCGGGTCGCCCTGGTGCAGCTTCAAGGTTTCAGCCAGCACGGCCGAGGCAATTGCCCGATGCGCCTGTGCCATCGTCGAAAGCTGGGGGTCGGCGTCGACTTCCGCGAGACTCGTTTCGAGGGCCGCCAGCGAGGCCTTCATTTCCTTTAGATTCGCTTCGGCTCGGCGGAGTGTTTTGGCCGAACTTTTTTCGGCGCCTTTGTGGGCGCTGGCAGCGGCCTGGGCGGCCCGTTCGATTTCAGTTTGCTGTTCCGAAATCTGTTCGCGCAATTTTGGCAGCGACGCCTGGCCATCGTGATATCCGACCAACCGATTCACCAGCCGATAAAGCCGGCTCAGTTCTTGAACCGCGTTGGCTTCATACGCGGCGCGATCGGCGAAATGTTTGTAGCCATAGATGATCATGCCGAATTGCGTGCCCCAGTCGCCGATGTGGTTGTCGGAGACGACCCGGTGGCCCAGAAATCGGAGCGTGCGCTTGAGCGAGTCGCCAATCACCGTCGAGCGAATGTGCCCGACGTGCATTGGCTTGGCCACGTTCGGCGAGGAGTAGTCGAGGATATAGGTGCGGGGTTTGGTGGCGGGCTCGATCGCCAGCCGATCGCTCGCCAGCGCCGCGTGGACTGCGGTCGTGAGCCAGTCGGTTTTGACGCGCAGATTGATAAACCCTGGCCCTTCGACTTGCGGAGGCTCGCAGATATCGGCCACGTCGAGTTTTGAGACCACCTCGGTGGCGACGTCGCGCGGCGGCTGGCCGAGCCGCTTGCCCAAGGCCATCGCGAAGTTGGCCTGATAGTCGCCGAACTTGGGATCCTGCGCGGGCCGCACCATCGCCAACCATTCGCTCGCGTCATCGAGACCTTCAATGGCGGAAAGGGCCTGGCGAAATCGGCGTTGAAGTTCAGCGAGAATATTCATGCGGTTCGACTAGCAGGGCGATGAGCAGTCCATCGAGAATCGAGGGACATCGAACGTAGAGTTTGCCCGAGGGGGCAAGAACGACGCAACCCCAAACCGCGTGAGGCGGGCAGGCGACCGATTTGGAAATCGCGTCACAACACCGCAGAGCACCGATCGCACGACCGGCTAGCCGCCGTCGGAGACGATCTTTGGCTCGGAGGGTTGGAACGGTACTTTCTTGGCGCCGGCCCAAAGTTGCTCGAGGTCGTAGTAGGCCCGGGTCTCTTCGTCGAACAGGTGAATCACCACGTCGCCGAAATCGAGCAGGATCCAACGACTTTCCGCGTAGCCCTCGATGCCCAGGCGAGAATCGCCAAAATCTTTCCTCAATACCTGGTCGATTTCTTCGCTGATCGAGTGCAACTGGCGGCGGCTGCTGCCGGTGATCACGACGAAATAATCGAAGACCGGCGTCAGTTCGCGCAGGTCGATGATCGAAATGTCTCGGCCACGGTTTTGGTCTGCGACTCGAGCGGCGGCGATGGCCCGTTCGAGACTCCGGCTTTGTTGCTGGCCAAGATTGGCGGCGGTTGCGATAGCCAAAGTTTCCTGTTTCCGAGGGGTTGCCTGAGTGACTTGAGGAACTGCGTACTCTTTTATTTTATACAGACTGGGCAATGAAGCGAAGTGGTCGGCAACCGAAATCCGCCAGCCAATCAGGGGATTTCAGCGGTCCCAAAACACCCTTGTGCGGCACCGCCCGCCGGGTATCGTAGGGGGCTGGCACGCAAGCATCTGGAAAAAGCAAGGAGTCCACGGATGTCCGACTGGGTTGAACCGGGCAGCAAAGCCCCTGATTTTACGCTCTCGGCCGACGATGGCAGCAAGGTCAAGCTTTCCGCCCTGCGCGGCGAACCCGTGGTCGTCTATTTCTATCCCAAAGACGACACGCCCGGCTGCACCAAAGAGGCCTGCGCTTTTCGCGACCAGAAGAAGCCGCTCGCCAAATTGGGGGCCACCGTCTTGGGCATTAGCGCCGACGACGTGGCCAGCCACGTGAAGTTTCGCGACAAGTTCGAGCTGAACTTTCCGCTCCTGGCCGACACCGATCATAAGGTGGCCGACAAATACGGCGCCTGGCGCGAAAAGAACATGTACGGAAAAGTATCGATGGGCATCCAGCGTTCGACGTTTCTGATCGACGGCGAAGGCAAGATCGCCCGAGTGTGGAAGAAAGTCAACGTCGACGGCCACGACGCGGAAGTGATCGAGGCCATCAAGGAATTGGAATAGCCGGAGCGATCGCGTTGCCAGCCTTTCAGTCCGAGCTTGCCCGTTTCGTGTCCGCTCGACTGCGGGCCGCCGGCGATCCGAAAAAAGCGCGGCCGATGCAAGCCTACATGAAAACCGACATGCCTTTTCATGGCGTGGCGAATCCTGGGCGCGCGCCGATCTTCAGGGAGATGAACGCGAAGTTTCCGCCGGCTGGCAGGAAGCAATACGAGGCAGGCCTGCGATCGCTCTGGCAGTTGCCGCACCGGGAAGAGAAATACGCGGCGATCAGTTTTGCGCTGGCGCACAAGCCGTTCATGGTATCGGCTTCGCTGCCGCTCTACGAACGGCTCGTGCGCGAAGGGGCCTGGTGGGATCTGGTCGACCCGATCGCCACGGATCTGATCAGCCCCGTGTACTTGCAAGAACGAGAAGCCGTCGGGCCGGTGATCGAGCGTTGGATCGACGATGCCGACCTGTGGATTCGCCGCACGGCACTGCTGGCCCATCATCGTCACAAGCAGGCAACCGACAGCAAACAGCTTTTCGATCACTGCTTGCGCCGCGCCGAGGAAAAAGAGTTCTTCATTCGCACGGACGTTGG
>Ga0163150_10006656_pt1 | contig 14018 bp, 9 predicted proteins | sample OliLakLV19P2IB_FD_148628 | JGI IMG/M metagenome (GOLD analysis project Ga0163150, IMG submission 148628) | Freshwater microbial mat bacterial communities from Lake Vanda, McMurdo Dry Valleys, Antarctica - Oligotrophic Lake LV.19.P2.IB | ecosystem: Environmental > Aquatic > Freshwater > Lake >...
CATTAGGTATTAATTTGATTATAATTAAAATTATTCCGATTTTTCCATTTCTATCTGATGCATAATTATTTCTTTCACTTGATCAACACCTATTTTTTTACCTATTATCTTTTTATTTTTATCTAAGATAAAGATCATTGGGGTTTGATCAACATTATATTTAACCTGATATGCTTCTTTCATTTTAATATTAGCAACGTTTATCCAGGGGTAAGGGTGCTCGCTTAACCATTTCTTCCATTTATCAAATTCTTCTTCAGAATACACTGCATAAAATTCAACACCTAAAGGTGAAAGTTCAGAATACAACTTTTCATATTTCGGCATATCTTTTTTGCAATGGCCGCAATCAGGACTCCAAAAAACAATCACAGTAAACTGATTGTTGATTGAATATAAGGCAATATCATTATTTAAAGTATCCTGCAATATCATTGGAGGAGCCTGTTTTCCGATTAGCGTAGGTCTTATTTTATCCGCTTGAGCCTGAATTCGATATAACCCTACATCATCCAACCAAAATGCCTGGCCAGTTGAATAATATTTATCAACCAGGTAAACATATACTGCATCAAATCCCATGATCTTGGAATTTGCATACTCATTCAATAACATTACCGTTACAAATTGAAAAGTGTATTTATTTACTTTTGTTTTGCTGATAATAAAGTCTATTGCAACATCAATGGAATCAGGTGTTTTCTGCACATAGTCCTTCAAATATTTTTTAATGCGGATGTCATACATATTTGTTCGTAATAAACGTTCATCATTAAAATTTATATTATCAAAATAATGTGTTCTTACATAACGTATCGGGAAAGTAGAATCTTTTGTGCCATCCGGATTTAAGGGCGCATCCGGTATCTTTATGTCGGTTACACATTTTAGAAACGATGTATAAAATAGTTCCGGATTTTCACTTATTATTCTAGAACGTTCATCTTCTACCTGCTTATTTACCGTTTTCATTTCCTCCTTTATTTGTTTTCCTTCTTCAGAAGTTTCACCAACACTTTGCAATTTATTTTTTAACAGCGTTATTTCATTTTTTTTGAAATTGATAAAATTGAGATCTTCATAAAAAAATTTATTTTCTTTTGAACCGGTAACTTTCATATTTTTTACGAAATCGGAAGTATCGGTTTCCATTTGAAATTTCTGCTCTTTTCCACTAACAATAAATTCAAAATATTTATTCTTTAAGGAAGGAGCAACACATAAATAAATTCCGCCGGGCAAAGTGTCATTTCCTGCAAAAACAGCTTCGCCATTGCTGTTTATTTTAACGGTGTCAATTACATATTGTTGAGCGCCGTAATGGTGCGCTAAAAAAAGTGTAGTATCAGAAACTCCATTGATTTTTACTTTGAATTCGTAGGTTGTTAATACCTGTGCCCTCAGGCTAAATGTTATAAAAATTATTGAAAGGAGGAGTAAATTTCGTTTCATTGTTAACTTTCTTGGTTAAAAAATTGATATTTTTCAGCTTATTAGATCTTCAAGCGCCTCAGCAACCACAAAAATACTGCCGCATATTAACAAGAGGTCATCATCTTTCATTTCTTGTTTCGCAGCCCGAACGGCAGTTTTTACATTTGGAAAACTTTTCCCAACTAAACCCTCAGATCCGGCCATTTGTTCCAATACTCCGGCATCGAGACCACGTGGGATATCCGGTTTGCAAAAATAATAAACGGCTTCCCGGGGAAATTGTCGCAGATTTGCCTCCAGATCCTTATCGGTTACTGCTCCGGTAACAATATGTAAACCACTAAAGTTTGATTTCTTTACCTGATCAAATAATTCAGCAAGACCAGCACTGTTATGAGCACAATCACAAATTACCAGAGGATGTTGAGATATTATCTGCCAACGACCGGCAAATCCGGTGTTTTTTTTCACTCGTTTTAAACCTTCATAAATCGCTTCATCCGGTATCTCCACACCAACATTCCGCAAAATTTCTATGGATTGCACAACTGTTTTGATGTTTTTCATCTGATACCTTCCTGTAAGATCCAACATTAAACCTGGATATATCAATTGGTCTAAATAAGAAATATTTAATTCCAATATATTTATTTCCTCAGTCAAAATTTCAACTTTTACATTATCCTCCGCTAAAAATATAGAGGCGGATGCGGAATTAGCTTTTTCTAAAAAAACGGAAAAAGTTTCATCATGAAATTCACCAATTACAACCGGTATGTCATTCTTTATTATTCCGGCTTTTTCTCCTGCAATTTCCTTCAGGGTATTGCCAAGCATGGTTTGATGATCGTAACTGATATTCGTTATTACCGATAGGATAGGGGTAATAACATTAGTAGAATCCAATCTCCCCCCCAAACCAACTTCTATAACCGCAATATCAATTTCTTTTAGCGCGAAGTATTCAAAAGCCATGGCTACTGTTATTTCAAAAAAGGAAGGTAAAATTTCTGGTATATGGGGTTTTATTCTTTCCACAAAGGCTGTCACAAATTCCTTTTCACACATTTTTCCATTTAAACGAATTCGTTCGCGGAAATCGAGCAGGTGAGGAGACGTATATAAACCGGTGGAATAACCGGCTTCCTGCAACACTGACGCCAGCATATTAGAAACAGAACCTTTGCCATTAGTTCCAGCCACATGTATACTCGTAAATTTTTTATGCGGATCACCTAATATTTTTAGTAAGGATATTGTGTTGGTCAAATCCTTTTTGAATGCCGCAGCTCCAATGCGATGATACATTGGTAAATGGGTATACAAATATTCTACTGTTTCTTTATAGGTCATGCTGCTTCAAACTAAATTGCAGTACAAATTGAAATAAAATACTTGTGAAATTATAACTATATCCAATTATCGATTCCTGAATAAGAAAATTGGGCAGTGGATTTCATAATTTAAAAACTGAGTTTTTTTATTCAGGGTGCTTTGCAAAAAAATGCCCCCGTTTTACCGGGGGCACTCATTTCATACTTCAATAACAGTTGTGTTTCAAAGTATTATTGTAATTTAAAGTGGAAGGTGATATATCCTATTTGTGTTTCGGTTGCATTGTTATCAACGCTAAAGGTTGTTTTCATTGCTGCTGCCTTTGATTGCGAGATCAAATAAGTATCCGTGATTGTTGAACCGGTTCGCTCGTAATCTGCTTTAATCACTTTTCCGTTCCTGTCCACCGTAATTTTAATCTTAACATCACCTATTTCATTGTGGTTAACACTTAATTTAGGGGGTGATTTTATTTTGCGGTCACCAAGACCGGATACATCATAACCATCACCCTTAGTGCCTAAACCATTTCCACCATCAGGAATCCCATTCGGATCACCCTGATTGCCTGTGCCACCTTTATCTCCATCACTGGAAGAGCCTTTGTCACCTTTGTTTTTTATCTTGTTAGGGTCAAATAACTCGTCTTTATTTACCGGTTTTGTGGTTTCTGTAGGCGCTTTCTTAATATCCGCCTTAGGTTTGGTGATTACCTTTTTATCAGGTATAACAACACTTTCTTCCACATCCTGTGTTATAGATTCCTGTTCTAAAGTCTCACTTACGGAAGATGCCGAAGATTCCGCAATTGCAGGTTCATATTCGCCGAAACCGGATATATCTGTTCCGAAATCTATTAGCAACCCTTCTGTTCCCTCCGGTACTGCAGGAGTTGTAAATCCGATAAACATTACGGCTACCAATAATCCAACAATGCTAGTGGTAATCACTCCGCTAATGCGTTTCGTTCTTGATTCTAATTCTTTCCAAGTTTTCATAATTATTCCTTTTATATAACAGATGCTCGTGATTATCAAATTACACAAATCTCATTCCCATTTTTGTTTAAATTGCAATTATTAGCGCTAAAAACTTCTAAATATTTAAATATAAGTGCCCTTTTGTGCTATTAATAACGTTTTCCGGGAAAGGTATGGTATATTGATCCTACAAATTTAATTTTAAATCCATCCTTAACATTTCTAGTTTTAACGACTATCTGAATGAATGTATGAAAAACAGGACAGATTTTTAATAAAGAAAATTTGAACAATTAGAAATAACAAGTTTTACTGCTCACAATTAACAAGCATTTAAAAAAAACTAATGTATAAACCCATAATATTGCCCCTTTTTGCGTTCATGTGAACGAAATTGCTAAAAAGAGTATTAAAGGTTCTTGCGCGTGCCAATAACCAATAAACAATAAGCATAATTATCCTGTTAATTGTATAACAATATTTATGAGTGAAGTTAATAAGAAGGAAAAAGTTTTTACAGGTTATGAAATGTTCCTGATAGCAATTCTGGCCTTTTTACAGTTTACGATTATACTCGATTTTATGGTGCTCTCTCCACTGAGTGCAATATTATTGCCCGAATTGAATATTACACCCGCACAATTCAGTCTGGTAGTTTCGGTTTATGCAATTAGTGCCGGTTTGAGCGGATTACTTGCTGCGGGATTTGCTGATAAATACGACAGAAAAAAATTGTTGCTATTTTTTTATACCGGTTTTATTTTAGGCACTTTTTTGTGCGGATTTGCACCTGATTACAACTCATTATTGATTGCAAGAATTATTACAGGAATTTTTGGAGGAGTGATCGGAGCCATCATATTTGCTATTACCACTGATGTATTTAAATTGCAGGTGAGAGGACGCGTGATGGGTTTTATTCAAATGGCGTTTGCCGCAAGTCAGGTTTTGGGAATTCCCGTTGGTCTCTATCTTGCAAATAAAACAAATTGGCATTCCCCATTTATTTTGATCGCTTCTATTAGTGTTATTGTATATGTTATTATCATTTGGAAGGTAAAACCTGTTGTGGAACATTTAGCTATCAAAAAAAATATTACTTCCTTTCAACATTTTAAACAAACAATCAGTAAAAAAAGATATATCACCGGTTTTGCGGCTACCACTTTACTTGCAACCGGAGGATTTATGTTAATGCCCTTCGGAAGTGCATTCACAGTAAATAATCTTAAAATTGAACTGGATCATTTACCAATAATTTATGTTATAACGGGGTTGTTTACTATTGTTGCAGGACCAATAATTGGAAAGTTGAGCGACAGAGTAGGAAAATACAATATGTTTATTGCAGGTTCAATTTTGTCGATGATAATGGTTGTTATTTATTGTAATCTTGAAGCTACTCCTTTATGGGCAGTTATTGTGATAAATGTCATATTGTTTATTGGTATAACCTCAAGAATTATTTCTGCATCTGCATTAATGTCGGCAGTTCCTGAACCCGCCGACAGAGGAGCATTCATGGGTATCAATTCCTCCGTTCAACAATTTTCAGGCGGCATTGCAGCATTTTTTGCAGGATTAATAGTTGTGCAGGAAGATTCAGGATATTTAGATCATTACGATTGGCTTGGATATGTTGTTGTTGTTGCCATGATAATAACCGTTTTTATGCTGTCATTCATCAATAAAATGGTGATGAAAAAAGAATAAGTTTTCAGAATAAAGAAATAGGGGAATTTTTAACCCATCAATATTTTTTATTTTTACCAAAAAAACACACCATGAGTGCACGACCAACTTATTATCTGCTTAGCAGTTTATTCATTTTAACCCTCGCAGCGTGCAGTGCTTACAAATCTACAACTACTGCACTTACCTATTCAAAGGATGTTAGTAAAATAATTGATTTCAATTGCGCCGGTTGCCATAATGCAGAACGACCGGCAGCCGGAATAAATCTTACAACCTATGAAAATGTAAAAGAGCAAAGTATTAATGGCAAATTAATTCCGGCTATACAACATGCAGAAGGAGTTAAATCTATGCCAAGAAAGTCGCCCAAACTGGAGGATGTTTATATTCAAACCATTGTGAATTGGGTTGCTACAGGCGCTGCCCTTTAGTATTGAGTTAATTCAACTCAATTGATTTTTTATAAGCCGCGACCATTTTTATTAACAAACAAATGGTTACAACTTTTTCATAACCCAGTTGGATTTTATCCAATTTTGATGTTAGTTATGAATTTGATCAAACGCAGATTTCATTTTTACTTCTTATCCTTTTTAAACCACGATCTCAAATCAAGTATCAGTGTTTTTTTTGTTGCACTACCCCTCTGTCTTGGTATTTCCTTAGCCAGTGGTGCCCCATTGTATTCTGGACTCATAGCAGGAATTATAGGCGGAATAGTAGTGCCGCTAATCAGCAGATCAGAACTGAGTGTTAGTGGACCTGCAGCAGGTTTAACTACAATTTGTGTTGCGGCAATTGCAGGACTGGGTGGAATTGAAATATTTTTTTTATCCCTAATGCTTGCAGGTGTTTTGCAGATATTATTAGGTGTATTCAAGTTAGGTGGATTTACACAATTTATTCCCTCCGGCGTAATTAAAGGAATGCTTACTGCTATCGGTATTATCTTAATTTCAAAACAAATTCCTCTTTTAATCGGATATGATCAACCTGACTTCTGGACCAACGAATTATTTAACGTATTCACCTTTGAACACGGATTTAAAATGACCGGTAATTTATTACAGCATATCTCTTTAGGCCCGATTGTAATAACAACTTTTTCCTTTTTAATTATTTATGCCTGGAAAAAAACACTTGCAACAAAATTCCCTTATATACCAACAACATTTTTAGTAGTTTTATTCGGAATAATATTAGCATTATTATTTGAAAAATATATTCCATTTTTAAAATTATCGTCGGCTCAATATGTAAACATTCCTAAAAATATTTTTTCAGAAATTAATGGTCCAGAATACTCTGCAATTTTTTCCAATGCAGAAATTTGGAAGACAGCCGTGATTATTTGTTTTGTTGCTTCACTGGAAACATTACTGAGCATCACTGCAATTGATAAATTAGATCCATACAACAGAATTACACCACAAAACCGCGAATTGGTAGCGCAAGGGTCTGCAAATTTTATTAGCGGTTTTTTGGGAGGATTACCAATAACCGCTGTAATTGTAAGGGCTTCAGCCAATGCCGAAGCAGGCGCTAAAACACGTTTGTCGGCCTTTATGCATGGTGTATGGATATTATTAGCTATCCTGTTTGCAGTGACTTTATTGAACCTGATTCCCTATTGTGTACTTGCAGTTATTTTAATAAGAACCGGTTATAATCTTGCAAAGCCAAAAATGATACAATCAGTTTATAAACAGGGTAATGAACAGTTTTTTCCATTTTTCGTAACTGTTATTTCAATATTATTTAGCGATCTTTTAATTGGTGTTTTGATAGGAGTGGTGTATGCAATTTATTTCCTTATTAAACATACCTATAAAGCAGGTTTTACGCTGAAAGAAAATTTGGAGGGACATACGCCTCACTACACACTCGACCTCGCGTTAAATGTAAGTTTTGTCAATAAAAAACGAATTTTGGAAACACTCGATAAAATGCCTCCATATTCGATAGTAGAAATCATAGGCACCGATAGTGTATACATAGATAGAGACGTATTGGAAATATTCGCGGAATTCAAATCCAAAGCACATATTAAACATATACAACTTATTTTAATAGATATTCCGGATGTGCAGATTCTGGAATTGCATTAAAGGATTATCCCCTAAAAAAAAATACCTGCTAATGTTGAATTTATGTTTCGGAAACCTCGTTTTGCACATATCCTTTTTTCTTTATCTGAACTACCATGACTACTTTTGAGTTGTAGCGAATCAGGTTATACATTATGAAAATTCTTTTTACTTATTTACAGCCCTTCCGTTGGCTCGTCTTTTTTGTTTTATTTTTGGCAGCCATAAATACCGGCTTTTCCCTTGTTGACCCGATAATTCTTGGACATCTGGTTACTTTGGCAAATACATACCAGACAAATTCTGCTGAATATACCTGGCATACCTTCTTTTATTCCTTTTCCTGGCAACAACCGGGAGTGCTGATGTTGCTTTTGTGTTCCGTTTCAGTGGCTATGATTAGTCGTATAGCTAAAAACTTCCAAGATTATTTTCTCAATGTTGTTACCCAGAAATTCGGCGCTAAAATATTTACCGATGGTTTGCAACATGCAATGAAATTGCCTTATCAGGACTTTGAGGATCAGCGAAGCGGAGAAACTTTATCTATTTTAACAAAGGTGCGCATCGATGTTGAACGATTTATGAATATGTTCATCAATGTGCTCTTGGGTATTTTGGTGGGAATCGTTTTCGTTTTCATTTATGCAGCAATTTATATCCATTGGTACATACCGGCAGTTTATTTTTTTGGTATCATTTTTCTCACCCTGATTTCTAATGTGCTCAGTAAAAAGGTTAAGATCATCCAAAAAACAATTGTTGGAAAAACCACTGCTTTGGCCGGAGCAACCACAGAATCTTTGCGCAATATCGAGTTAGTTAAAAGTTTGGGACTAACACATCAGGAAGTGGAAAGACTCAATAAAAATACTTATAAGATACTCGGACTTGAACTCACAAAAATTAAACGGATAAGAAGTATCAGTTTTATTCAAGGCACCTTCGTAAATACTCTGCGACAATTGATCCTATTTATTTTGATGTGGCTGATTTTCAAAAATGTGATGGATGCCGGTCAGCTGGTTACTATGCAGGTATTTTCCTTTTTTGTATTTGGTCCGCTTCAGGACATTGGCAACATTATTTTATCATACAGAGAAGCCGAAGCATCGCTCAATAATTTTAATATTTTGATGATGAAGGTGCCGGAAACAAAACCAGGTAATCCTGTTCATTTAGGAACCATTGAGAAACTCAAGTTTGAAAATGTTCGGTTTAAACATAAAACAGCTTCAAACCATGCAATTGACGGTATCAGTTTCGATGTAAAATCGGGTGAAACTATTGCCTTTGTTGGACCTTCCGGCTCGGGAAAAAGCACTTTAATGAAATTGTTGGTTGGATTATACCGACCTCAGGAAGGCAAGATATTGTATAATGGCATTGATGAAAATTCTATCGATTTTAATGATCTTAGAAATCAAATTGGTTTTGTAACGCAGGATACACAGCTCTTTTCCGGTACCATTAGGGAAAATCTGATGTTTGTGAACCCCGAAGCTACCGAAAAAGATCTTTTGGATGTGATTCATAAGGCGAGTTGCGACAATTTGTTGGCAAGGGCTGAAAAAGGCATTGAAACGGTAATAGGTGAGGGGGGATTAAAATTGTCGGGTGGAGAAAAACAGCGACTGAGCATTGCGCGCGCACTTTTGAGGAAACCTCGTCTGTTAATCTTTGATGAGGCTACAAGTTCCCTGGATTCACTTACAGAGGAAGAAATTTCCAATACCATAATTGGCATTACCCAACAAAGAAATCAGATTACGATTCTGATTGCACATCGCCTGAGCACAATTATGCATGCTGATAGAATTTATGTGCTGGAACAAGGCGAGATGGCGGAAACAGGTTCACATGAAAAATTATTGGCGGAAAAAGGCCTGTATTATGCAATGTGGAGACAACAAGTTGGGGAGAGAAAAAAGATTATCGCTCCACTAGTTGATGACAAACTAAACTAAACGGTTTGCTTGAATGCATTGTTTAACGCCTCAAAATTTCAACATAAATTGCCATCAGAACCTTAGAGTCACATATAAACACCTAATAATTAACGAAATTTAACGGAGTACCGTAAACTTATTTTGCACAGTTCCGTTATAGAGTTGTGTGTTTTCATGGGGATCAGGGGTCGTTTCACGAAAGTGGAGACCCCTGTATTTTTTTGATTGAGATTAATTTATAAAATCTCCAAAATTTTTAATTTATATGTTATTGTAATTGAATAAATTATAAAATTAAATTGCTTTATTATTGTAGTAAAACATGCTCCCAAATTCAAAATAATTTCAATTTTTTTTTAAACTATTGAGGTTTAAAAATTAAACCGTTGACACTTTTTTATAACAATCCGGTATTTGTGAGCAAATAACATGGAATAATTTATCGAATTTACCAAATTTAAGGGCTTGTTTTTATCTTCAAAAGATGTTGAAAACTTGACAATAAAACAGGCTTTGAAACTGTGTAATGATGGCACTTTTAGTTACCTTTGCGTGAAGTAAAAAATTATACTCTACCTAGAAGAAAAAAGATATGGCTGACGGCGAAAAAATAATACCGATCAATATTGAAGATGAAATGAAAACCGCGTATATCGACTATTCCATGTCGGTAATTGTTGCACGTGCAATTCCTGACGTTAGAGACGGTCTGAAACCGGTGCACAGAAGGGTTTTATACGGAATGCACGATCTCGGAATGGATTTCAACAAACCCTATAAAAAATCTGCCAGAATAGTGGGAGAGGTGCTTGGTAAGTATCACCCGCATGGCGACACGTCCGTGTACGATGCTATGGTTCGTATGGCACAGGAATGGAGCATGCGATATACGCTTATCGATGGCCAGGGAAACTTCGGATCCATTGATGGCGACAGTCCCGCAGCAATGCGTTATACAGAAGCGAGATTTGAAAAAATAACACATGAAATATTAGCGGATATCGAAAAAGAAACCGTTGACTTTTCTCCCAATTTTGATGATACCTTAGAAGAACCAACTGTTCTGCCCTCCAAGATTCCCAATCTATTAATGAATGGCTCTTCAGGAATTGCAGTAGGTATGGCAACTAATATCCTTCCCCATAACCTTTCTGAAGTTTGTGATGGAATTATCGAATACATAAAAAACAAGGAAATCAGTATACCGGAACTCATGCAGTTCATCAAAGGACCCGATTTTCCAACAGGTTCTACCATTTATGGAATTGAAGGCATCAGAGAAAGTTTTGAGACCGGACGAGGAAAGATAGTGGTTAGAGGTGTTGCAAACATTGAAGCTATGCCAAATGGCAGAGAACATATTGTGATCACGGAATTGCCTTATCAGGTGAATAAAGCATTGCTCATTACCAAAATTTCTGAACTTGTTCATGAGAAAAAAATTGAAGGCATTTCTGATGCCAACGATTATTCCGACCGCGATGGTTTACGGGTGGTAGTTGAGGTGAAGAAGGATGCAGTTGCAAGTGTGGTGCTAAATCAGCTTTACAAGTACACGCCATTGCAATCCTCTTATGGAGTAAACAATATTTGTTTGGTGCATGGAAGACCAAAATTGCTGAATCTGAAGCAGTTGATTTCCAATTTTGTGGAGTTTCGTCACGAAGTAATTATAAAAAGAACACAATATGACCTTAGAAAAGCTGAGGAAAGAGCGCATATTCTTGAGGGATTACTCATCGCATTAGATCATTTAGATCAGGTAATAGCATTAATTCGCGGATCAAAAACTCCGGATGAAGCAAAAGAAGGATTGGTATCCAATTTTGCGTTAAGCGAAATTCAGGCTAAGGCTATCCTCGAAATGCGTTTACAACGTTTAACAGGTTTAGAAAGAGATAAAATTCGCGAAGAATACAACGAAATAATGGCTTTAATTGGCCGTTTGAAAGAAATACTAGGCAATGAGGAAATGCGTTTTCAGATCATTATCGATGAAACGCTCGAAGTAAAAGCGAAATACGGAGATGCAAGAAGAACAAATATTGTAGCCAATGAAGGGGAAATGAGCATCGAGGATCTTATCGAGGAAGAAGATGTTGCTATCACCATTTCACATTTGGGTTATGTTAAACGCACAGCCCTTACCGAATACCGCAAGCAAGGCCGCGGAGGAAGAGGTGCAAAAGGAAGTGCTTCCAGAGAGGAAGATTTTATCGAACACTTACTTATAGCATCCACCCACGATACGATGTTGTTCTTTACACAACAGGGACGTTGTTTCTGGCTTCCGGTTTATCAAATCCCGGAAGGAAGCAGAACTTCAAAGGGTAGAGCGATACAGAATCTTATTTCCTTACCGGCTGATGATAAGGTAATGGCATATATTGATATTCATGATCTTGAAGATGAAGCCTTTATAAATTCGCATTATCTGGTTTTCTGTACTAAAAAAGGAACGATCAAGAAAACAACAGTTGAGGCATTCAGTCGCCCAAGGGCAAATGGAATTGTCGCAATCAATATCAACGATGATGATGAATTGTTGGAAGTGCGTTTGACCAACGGAAATTGTGAGATCATGCTTGCAGTGAAGAGCGGAAGAGCAATTCGTTTCCCGGAAGAAAAGGTGCGTCCAATGGGCCGAAGCGCTACAGGAGTGAGGGGTATAGTGCTTGCCGGCAAAAATGATGAAGTAGTTGGCATGATAACTGTTGAAAAGGGCGATGAAGAAAAATCAGTGCTGGTTGTGAGTGAGAATGGATATGGAAAAAGAAGTCAGTTAGTTGATCTTGATACCGGTGAACAGGAATACAGAATTACAAACAGGGGCGGAAAGGGTGTAACCACTTTAAAGATCACGCCGAAAACAGGCAATCTGATCACGATTAAAGATGTTACCAATGAAGACGACCTGATGATAATTTGTGAATCAGGATTGGCCATAAGAATGGGAATTGATGAGCTGAGAGTGATGGGCAGAGCAACGCAAGGAGTGAGGCTGATCAATTTGAGAGAGGGTGACCGAATAGCATCCGTAACTAGGATCCAAAAGGATGAAGAGGTGGAGGAACCGGAAAATGGTATTGATGAGGAAAACGGACCAAATGGAAATGAAGGGGAAAACGGTGGAGAATCTACCGAATCTAATAATATAGATGAATTAACATAAACAATTGATAATTAAAACAATAAACTACTAAAAACGTGAAACTATTTACAGGTTTTTTTATGATAGCAGTTTTGTTTACCACAGTTGTAAACGCGCAAAACAGCAAAGTGGTAACAGCCTCCAATGCTGAATTCAATAAGGAATATGAAAAGGCACGTGTTGCAATAGACGAGGCAATTCTGAATGAAAAAACAGCGGTTCAGGCAAAAACATGGTATTTAAGAGGTAAAATCTATAATGCAATAGCACTGGATACTACCGGGCAATTTTCGAATGTTACCGATCCAATTGGAACAGCCTTGCAGTCGTTTAAAACTGCGATGGAAATGTCGGATGTTAAAAATTACAAGACCGATATTGGTGGCGAGTTGTTTACCACCTATAATCTCTATTTTTCACGCGGAGCAACTGCATATAGTGCAGGAAACAGCGAAGTTGCCTATGTAAATTTTGCAAAAGCACATGAGGCAAATTTGCTGCAAATAGATGCATTTCCTTTGGCAGTACTGGATACCGGAGTAATCTTTAACATGGGTTTAATGGCGGAAAGAACCGGTAGAACAACAGAAGCCGTAGCTGCTTATCAGAAATTAGTGGAAATGAAATACAGTGAAACCTATCTGTATTCAAAGTTGTCGAATATTTACCTGGAAGCCGGCAGAACCGAGGAAGCATTGGCTATTCTTGAAGAAGGTCGTAAAAATTTCCCACAGGATAAGGAAATCGTTACAGCGGAACTCAATTATTATTTGACGCAAAACAAGTTGGATGTTCTGGTGAGTAAATTGGATAATGCTATTAGCCTTGACAATAAAAACACCGAATTATATTTTGTTTTGGGCACCACCCATAGCGAATTAATAAAACTGGATTCGCTCAATAGCCAGCAGCATTTTGATGCATCAATCAGAGCCTACGACAAGGCATTATCTTTTGATCCCGAACGATTTGATATCAACTTGAATGCAGGAGCACTTTATTATAATACTGCTATCGAGATTAATAAAACAATGAATGCGTTGCCTTTGGAAAAGGAAGCGGAATATCAAAAACTATCTGTAGAAAGGAATAAGCTTTATATGCAGGCTTTGCCTTATTTTGAAAATGGTCACCGCATCGATCCAAAAAATACCGATTGTATGTTGGCACTTAAAGAGATTTATGTAAGAACTAACCAAAAGGAGAAAGCGGAAGCAATGAAACAATTGCTTGGAAATTAAATGTCAAAATATAATAAAAAAGGGGATCATTGTCAAATATGATCCCCTTTTTTATTGAAATAAATTTACTTAAAACCTTACCCCCAAATTCAATCCAAATATCCTGGTTCCAAAAAAGAGACCACCAAGATCTACATCTATAGTTC
>Ga0163150_10006659_pt1 | contig 14012 bp, 12 predicted proteins | sample OliLakLV19P2IB_FD_148628 | JGI IMG/M metagenome (GOLD analysis project Ga0163150, IMG submission 148628) | Freshwater microbial mat bacterial communities from Lake Vanda, McMurdo Dry Valleys, Antarctica - Oligotrophic Lake LV.19.P2.IB | ecosystem: Environmental > Aquatic > Freshwater > Lake >...
GGGAATGGCCCCGGAGGGCGGTTCGAGAATGACTCCGTGGATATGCTGGTTCAACGAGTCATGGTCGGGCCTGTCCCGACCATCTTGCGTGGAGGTAAGGAGGATTCTCGGGACGAGGCCGGGAATGGTCCGGTGGGACAAGCGCGGGAATGGCCCCGGAGGGCGGTTCGAGAATGACTCCGTGGATATGCTGGTTCAACGAGTCATGGTGGTCGGGCCTGTCCCGACCATCTTGCGTGGAGAGAAGGAGGATTCTCGGGACAAGCCCGAGAATGACTCCGGGGGACAAGCCCGAGAATGACTGCTTGGTGACGGGGCCAAGAATGGCTTTAATGACGGGATATGCTGGTTGAAGGGGGACAGACATGGCGCGGTTCGACACCATCGCCGTCTACTTGATGGCCAGCAAACCGCGCGGGGTCCTCTATATCGGGGTGACATCCGATCTGGTCGATCGGGTCGCGCGCCATCGCGCAGGCGAGGCGTCCAGTTTCACGAAACGATACTGGTGCAGGCGTCTGGTCTGGTACGAGGTGCACGCCGACATGCGCGTGGCTATCCAGCGGGAGACCTCGCTGAAGCGATACCTCCGGGACTGGAAGATCAATCTGATCGAAAGCGAGAACCCGTCATGGCGAGACCTTTGGAACGACATCAAGCCAGGGGTGGCTTACGGAGTAGCGCCAGTCACGCCGGGCCAGTTGTTGAGAGGCGAGGTTTGCGGAGGCAAGCCTGAATCCCGGAAGGATGGGTCGGGGTAGCTGTGACCCTCCGCGTGATCTGTCGGGGTTGGGGAGATTCTCGGGACAAGCCCGAGAATGACTCCGGAGGGCGGTTCGAGAATGACTCCCGAGGGACGGGGCCGTTTGCGCGTGCCGTCATGGTCGGGCCTGTCCCGACCATCTTGCGTGGAGGGAAGGAGGATTCTCGGGACGAGGCCGGGAATGGTCCGGTGGGACAAGCGCGGGAATGGCCCCGGAGGGCGGTTCGAGAATGACTCCGTGGATATGCTGGTTCAACGAGTCATGGTCGGGCCTGTCCCGACCATCTTGCGTGGAGGGAAGGAGGATTCTCGGGACAAGCCCGAGAATGACTCCGGAGGGCGGTTCGAGAATGACTCCGTGGATATGCTGGTTCAACGAGTCATGGTCGGGCCTGTCCCGACCATCTTGCGTGGAGGGAAGGAAGATTCTCGGGACAAGCCCGAGAATGACTCCGTGGGCGGTTCGAGAATGACTCCTTCGGGACAAGCCCGAGAATGACTCCGGAGGGCGGTTCGAGAATGACTCTGGAGGGACGGGGCCGTTTGCGCGTGCCGTCATGGTCGGGCGTGTCCCGACCATCTTGGGTGAAGGAAAGGAGGATTCTCGGGACAAGCCCGAGAATGACTCCTTCGGGACAAGCCCGAGAATGACTCCTTCGGGACAAGCCCGAGAATGACTCCGCAGGGACAAGCCCGAGAATGACTCCTTCGGGACAAGCCCGAGAATGACTCTGGAGGGACAAGCCCGGGAATGACTGGGGAGGGCGGTTGGGGATTGTCTCTTGCGCCCCCTCCGTCCGGCTGCGCCTGGGGAGGACAGACGGCGCCAAGATGCTAGAAGCGCATTTTAGCTGCAGGCAATTGACGCCGGGACATTCTGTGCAAGGGTTACAAACGGCTCCCGACCGATCAGGTTGCGGGACCACCAAGCTTGGGGCAGGCGGGTAACAAGTGCCGAACGGCAAGACGGACGGGGGCGCTAGCTTTGCTGTCAGCCGCACCGACTCTTTCGCGCTTCACCTGGCGGACTCGCTGCGGGAGATAGCCGATCCGGCAGAGATCATGTGGATCGCCGCTTCAAAACTCGCAATCCATCTCGGCGCGGGGCAAGCCGCCTATACCGAGATCGACCCGACGGGCGAGTTCGCGATCATCGAGCGCGACTGGAATGACGGGTCGATGGCCAGCAATGCGGGAAGGCACCGGCTCGAAGCTTACGGCGCCACCCTCATCGCGGACCTGAGGGCCGGCAAGACGGTCGCCATCGGCGATGTCTCCAAGGATTCCCGGACAAACGCGCGCGCGGCGCGGGACATGTTCGCCGAAGTCGGCGTCGCCTCGCTGCTGGTCGTTCCCCTGGTCAAGGCCGGGAAGCTTGTCGCCACGCTGGCGCTCCATCACCGAGCGGCGCGGCGATGGAGCGGATCCGATATGGAGGCCGCCGAAGCAACCGCCGAGCGCACCTGGGCGGCGGTCGAGCGGGCGCGGGCGGAGAAGGCTCTGGGCGAGAGCGAAAGGCGACTGAGGCGCATTTTCGACGCCATCGACGAGGGCTATTGCGTCTGCGAGATCATCGTCGACGATGAGGGCCGGGCCGTCGATTACCGGTTTCTCGAAGTCAATCCGCTGTTCGAAACGATGTCCGGGCTCTCGAACGCGGTGGGCCGCACCGCCTCGGAACTTGTGCCGGGCCTGGAGGCGCATTGGGCCGAGACGTATGGCCGCGCGGCCCTTGGCGGCGAAACCCTGCGCTTCGAGAGCGGGTCGCAGGCCATGGGCCGCGAATTCAACGTGTTCGCGACGCCTGTCGAACCGCACGGGTGTTTCGCGCTGATTTTCACCGACATCACCGAGCGCAAGCGGGAAGAGGCGGACCGAATCGCCAGTGAGGCGCGTTTTCGTCTGGTGGTCGAGCAGAGCCCTGACGGCATTTTCGTCGCGGATTCTTCGGGGCGGTATATCGACGTCAATCCAGCCGGAGAGAAAATGCTGGGTTACACGCGCGCGGAAATCCTGAGCCTCACGCTGACCGATGTACTGGCGCCGGAAGAGGTCCCGCGCCTCGCCCCGCACTTCGCGAAATTCACCGTCGGAATGAAGACACAGAACGAGTGGGGCATGCGCCGCAAGGACGGCTCGGTGTTTCGCGCCGAGATAACGGGCCTGCGTCTGCCCGACGGCGGCTCGCTCGGCGCCGTGCGCGACGTCACCGAACGCCGGGCCGCCGAGGAGCGTCTGCGGCGCAGCCACGACACCTATCTGAAACTGATCAAGAACATTCCGTTCGGAGTCTTGCTGGTCGATGCGGATTTCCGGCTGGCCGAAGTCAGCCTGGGCGCGCGTAAAGCGTTCAGCGGCATCGAGCCGTTGATCGGCCGGGACTTTGCGGAAATCCTGCGCATCGTCTGGCCCGAGCCTTTCGCCAGCGAGGTCATCGGCCATTTTCGCGACACGCTGGCCACGGGAGAGCCCTATGTCGCCGGCGACACGACGGAGCGGCGTAACAACACCGACCAGCTGGAATCCTATGACTGGAAACTGGAGCGGGTGAACCTGCCGGACGGCAGCTTCGGCATCGTCGGCTATTTCTACGACGTCAGCGAACGCATCCGCCAGGAGGAGCAGGTCCGCCTGCTGATGCACGAGGTCAACCATCGATCCAAGAACATCCTGAGCGTCGTGCAGGCGGTCGCGCGGAGCACGGCGCGAAGTACGGCGCCGGATTTCGTGGAGCGCTTCGACCTGCGCATCCGGGCGCTGGCCGCCAGCCATGACCTGCTGCTGGAGAAAGCCGGGCGAAGCATTCCGCTCGACGAGCTGGTGCGCACGCAGATCGGGCATCTGGAGCACCTGATCGGATCCCGCATCAGGCTTGGCGGACCCGAGGTCATGGTCGGGGCGGCGGCGGTCCAGACGCTGGGGATGGTGCTGCACGAGCTTTCGACCAACGCCCTCAAATATGGCGCGCTGTCCGGCGATGCGGGCGAGGTCGAGGTGTCGTGGGAGCTGGGCGGGGTCGAGGACGACGTGCAATTCGCGATGAGCTGGAAGGAGAGCGGCGGGCCGGAAGTGGCGCCGCCCAGCCGCAAGGGGTTTGGCTCGACCGTGATCGACACGATGGCGCGGCTGGAACTCGGCGGCGAGGTGGAGATCGACTACGCGCCCGCCGGCCTGACCTGGCGGCTTGCCTGCAAGGCGGATCGTTTGCTGGGTTGAGGCGGGGGTCGCGCCGGAACGAAGATCGCGATCGCCGGCAGAAGCGCGAAGACGCAGGCGATGAGACAAAAGCAGTCGCGGAAGGCGAGCAGGGACGCGCCCGCGTTCATGGCCGACGACAGGGCCGCATTGGCGTGGGCGGCGGCGTCCGGCGCGGCAAGGCCCGCGAATTCGGCTTCAACGCGCAGGGCGGCAAGCGCGTCGAGGAATGCGGGATTCCGCTCGTTGAGCGACGGGGCGAAAGCGGCGCGGTGAAACGCCATGCGCTCCTGCAGCAGGATGGCCAGACCGTTGACGCCGAACGCGCCGCCGGCCTGCGTCAGGAAGGTCGCGGCGGAAGCGGCGAAGGGGATCAGCGCCGGCTCGACCTGGCGCATCGCGGCGGCGTTGGCCGAGGGCATGACGGACGCGACGCCGATGCGGCTGAGCGCGATCCAGAGGGCGAGGGTCGCGAAGGGCGTCCCGGCGGAAAGGCCCGACAGCAGCCACATGGACAGACCGAAGGCGGCGAGGCCAGAGATCAACAGCCAGCGCGCGTCGATGCGGTCGCCGAGGCGCCCGGCCAGCGGAAAGCCAATGACCATGGCGACGCCGGCGGGCAGCATCACGTAACCCGCGCTGGCCGGGCTGTAGTGCTGGATGAGCTGAACGAATTGCGGGAGGAGATAGGTCGATCCGTAGATCGCAAGGCCGGTCGCGAGGAGGATCAGCGCGGCGAAGCAGAAGCCGGGGCGGGCGAAGAGACGAAGGTTCAGGACCGGAAACGGGTGTTTCGCCTCCCATGCCAGAAAGAGGCAGGCGGCCCCTGCCCCGCCCCACAGACGCATCACCGCGCCGGTCGAGGTCCAGCCCTGACGGTGGCCTTCGGCGGCGCCCAGCAGCAGGAGCGCGATCGCGGCGGTGACGAGGGCGAGGCCCTGCCAGTCGAGGGGCGGGCGCGGGCCTCCGGTCTCGCGTCCCGGCAGGAGGATGGTGGCGAAGGCCATGGCGAGTAGGGCCAGGGGCGTCGTCGCGACGAAGACGATGCGCCAGTCGAAAAGGTCAATGAGGACGCCGCCGATCACGGGTCCGAAGGCCGGCGAGAGGATCACCCCGAGCGCGTAGAGGCCGATCGCCGCGCCCCGCTCGCCGTCGGGAAAGACGCGGAAGATCAGGACCATCGCCAGCGGCTGGATCAGTCCCGCGCCGGCGCCCTGGAGGATGCGGCCGACGACCAGGGTTTCGAGCCCCGTGCCTGAAGCGCCTATGACGCTGCCAGCGATGAAGACGATGAGCGCGGCGATGAAGGCGGTGCGGGCGCCCCAGGCGGCGACGGCCCAGGTGTTGAGGAGCATGCAGGCGGTCGAGGCGGTGAGGAAGGCGCTGGCCAGCCACTGCGCCTCGTCCTGGCCAAGGCCGAAGGCGCCGATGATCGAAGGCAAAGCGATGTTGACGATGGTCGCCGCCAGCATGGTGGCGACGGCGCCGAGCAGAAGGACGCCGACCAGCCTCCAGCGGTAGGGCGCGCTCATGGACGGGAGGCGCGGATGCGCAGGGCCGCCAAGGCGCCGGGGCGCAATCCCTCGGGGGCCTGGTCGAGGGCGATGCGCACGGGCACGCGCTGGGTGATGCGTGTGAAGACGCCCGAAGGATTGGCGGTGGGCAGCAGCGCGAACTCGCTGAGCGCGGCGGTGCGGATGCGGTCGACATGGCCGGTGAAGGTGCGGCCGGGCCAGGCGTCGAAGACGATCGAGACCCGGGCGCCGGGCCGGACGCGGCCGATCTCGGTTTCCTTGACGTTGGCGTCGATCCACACATCCCCGGGATCGTGCATGAGGGCGATGCGCTGGCCGGGGGCGACATGCTCGCCCGCGTCGATAAAGACCTCGTCGATCACCCCGGAGATGGGACTGGTCACGGTGTGATGCTCCAGGGCGACCTGTCGCAGCGCGGCCTGCTGGCGAAGACTTTCCGCGTCCAGTTCGAGGGCCTCGATGCCGCGCGAAATGACCTCGGCCTCGCCGGCCTCGGCCCGCGCCTCATCGACGCCGGCCCGGGTCTCGCCGATGGCGGCGCCGGCCGAGGCGAGCGCCTGACGTGATCTTTCGAGCGCGTCGGATGCGCGGTCCAGGGTGGGCTGGGCGACGAGGCCGGAGACGCGCAGGCGTTCCATGCGGGCGAACTCCGCTTCTGCTGTCGCGTGCAGGGCGCGGGCGGCGGCCAGACCCGACGCCGAGGCCGAGAGCGTGGATTCCCGTCCGGCGATGCGGCTGTCTCCGGCGCGGCGGGCAAGGCCCTCCCTCGCCGCTTCACGCGCGATGGCGGCCTCCATCGCAGAAGCGTCCAGCAGGAGGGCCGCGACCGCATGGCGGGCCGCACGCGCATCGAGGCGGAGCAGGAGCTGGCCGCGCTCGACGCGGTCGCCGTCGGCGACGGGAAGATCGACGACGCGCCCTGCGACTTCGGAGGCGACGGCGATCATGTGCGCGGCGACACGCGCATCGGCCGTGTGAACGTGCCGCGCGCGATCCAGCAGCCAAAGGCAAGAGAGGGCCACGGCGCCGATCGCGGCCAGACAGAGTGCGATTCGTCGGACGAGGCGCAGGCGCGGCTCTCCTGCCGGAGACAGCGACCGGCATGGAGGCGGTCAGCGACTGCAACCATAGGTTGAGATTATGGGGCAGGCAAGCGTTGGCGCCAGAGCAACCTGCGTTCGATCGGAATCGACCCGCAACCTGCGTCCGAACGGATGCAGACAAGTTGGCGCGAGCCTTTGAAACAGGTCAAAAACTCCAGCGGCCGGCAGGACTCATCGGGCATCGGGACGGCTGGAGAAATGGGTCCCGGGTCGCCGGCCTTCGGCCTCGCCAGGGATGACAAAACGAGTGAGCCTCAATGGCCTCTGGTCTGATCCGCGCTCAACGGATCGCAGGTCGGTCTAGATGAAGTTGATGATGCAGCCGTCGGCCTGCTCTTCGATCACGGGCACGGGCGCACCCGCCAGTACGGCGTCGAGCACGCTGGCCGTGTAGTCATTGTCGGCGACGGCCTTTTCGCGGCCATAGGTCAGGCGGTCATTCAAGGGACCATGATAGACGATGGTCCAGGTCTTCGGATCGACGACGAAGACCTCCGCCGTGCGCACGGCGCCCAGGTCGCGGCCGACGGTCTGGCCCGCGTCCTTGAGGACCGGAAGATCGAGTTCGAACTCCGCCGCCTCGGCGGCGATCATGCCTTGCGTGTCCTGGCTGTTGGAATTGATCATCAGGAAACGGACGCCCTTGTCCCTGTAGGCGGCCTGAACCTGTTTCAGGTCGGGCGTCATCTTGCGGACAATGGGGCAGCCGACGCCCTGCATGATGAGCACGACGGCTTTCGCGTCGGTCATCGAATAGAGTTCATGGCTCGCGCCGCCCTGATCGGCCAGGGTGAAATTCCGGACCGGGGCGGTCGCCGTCGGGGCGGGCGGGGCTGAGATTTCGGCGGGAGCGGGACCGGGCGAGCAGCCCGCCGCAAAGGCAAGGCCAAGAGCGGCGACCATGAGTGCACGAGCGATCATCAGGGCCTCCATTGCCGGCAACGGGTGGCGGATGTGGGGTCGGGGTGGTTATCCCGCAACCGCCGGACAACGTCAAATGCTGGTTCGACGGACGGCTTGCGTTGGGGCTGCTCGCGGTGTGGGCGTGGGCGACGGACCTCGTGGTTCGACGGACGCCTTGCGTTGCAAGGCTGCTCACCATGAGGGCCTGGGCTGTGGGCGGGCTGGCGAGAGAGCCCTCATGGTGAGCAGCGCACGCAGTGCGCGTCCGTCGAACCAGGTGGGCGGCAGTCCGTGACCATGCGGCATTCCTGTGCGATCATCCTGTTGGGGGACGCGCATGCTGGTCTGGGTCTATATCCTCGAATGTTCGGACGGTCGCTACTATGTCGGCAGCCATCGCGGCGAAGATCCGGCCGTTCGGGAGGCCCAGCACAATGCAGGCGTCGACCCAAAAGCCTGGACCTACAGCCGCCGCCCCGTGAAACTTGTGTGGACCACGCATTTCGACCGGGCGACCGACGCAATTGCGTTCGAACAGCAGATCAAGCGCTGGAGCCGCGCCAAGAAGGAAGCCGTGATCCGCAATGAGTGGAACGCGCTTCCCGAACTTGCGAGACGGCGGTCGAGGCCAAGGCAATGAGCACGGTTGCAACTCGGAGTTGAGCCCTCGTGGTTTGACGGACGCCTTGCGTTGCAAGGCTGCTCACCATGAGGGCCTGGGCTGCTTCGCAGCCTGCTCGTCATGTGGGCTGAGCAACTGGCGGGCGGGCCGAAAGCCCACCAGCGACCCGAAACGAAAGCGGGCGGCCGAAGCCGCCCGTTCCAGGTTCAGGACAGGAAATCGAGACTAGAAGGTTTTCTTCAGTCCGATCTCGAAGGTGCGGCCAAGCGGGCTGCCGATCAGCGGATCATAGCTCAACTCCTGGCGCGCGAAGGGCGGCTTCTTGTCGAGCAGGTTCACGATGGAGGCCGAGAGGCGCATCGTGTCCGTGATGTCGAAATTGTAGTAGAGGTCATAGCTCAGCCAGTCCTTGCCATCGACGCCAAAGGTGCTGGGGCCGAATGTCGAGCCGGCCGGGGTGAAGTTGCCGCGCTCGTCAACGACGCCGCTGACATAGTTGACCTGAATGCGTCCCACATGCCGGTCCATCGAGTAGGATGTGTAGGCCGTGGCGCGCACCTCCGGCGCCGCGGCGTTTGCCGCCGCGAAGTTGGAGAAGCCGAGGCGATCGTCGAGCGGGCTGACCTGGAAGCCGTCGAGCACGCGCTCCGTCGTCTGGAGTTCGGTCATCAGCGTGGCGGTGGCGTCGAAGGTCAGATCGCCGGGACCGAGAGGCAGCGAATAGCTGGCCTGGATGTCATAACCGGCCGTCGACTGACCAAAGGCGTTGCCCTGAACCGAGCTGATCGCCGCGAAGTTGTCCGAGTTGTCTGGCCCTGAACGCACGTGCCGCCCGGCGAGGTCGGCGTATCGCTGAAGTTTACCCGGCCGATCAACGGATGCGCGCAATTGGCGATACGGAAGCCGCCGACCGTTATCAGGGGGCCGGTGGGGGTCGCCCTGACGGCGAACACCGCGTCGGCGATCTGGTTGAAGTTGGCCAGAAGGCCGATTTCGTCCTCCGTCTCGATCTTGAAGTAATCGACGATGAAGCGAAAATCATGGTCGCTGGCGAAGCCCTGGGACTGCCAGATGATTCCGAGGTTGGAAGCGGTCGCGGTTTCAGGACGCAGACCCGAGCTGGTGAGGGTCGTGCTGCCGCGCCAGTTGCCGTTCGCGGCGGTGTAGCTGGTGGTGCCGCGCGTGATCCGGCCGGGCGTGATGCCGAGCGGAGGCGTCTGGTAGTTTGTGCCGTAGGAGCCGCGGACCGAGATGGGTCCGAAAACGTCCCAATTGCCCGAGACCTTGTAGACGGTCGCTTCGAGATTCCCCGAAAATTCCTCGCGGCGGACGGCGGCCTGGAGATTCAGGCTGTCGAAGACCGGCAGGTTGAGCTCGCCGAAGTAGGAGATCTGCTGACGGTCCGACGCGTCAGGCCGGTTGGTGCCGAAGAACACGAACGGGCCGGGCTCGTCGGGCGTGCAGCCGTTGAAGAAGGGATCCTGCGGGTTGCGCGGAACCTGGTTGGTGATCTGGATGTCGGGATCGGTGCCCGCATCGGGGCCGTCCGGGCGGGCGACGCCCGACGTCGAACTGGCGGGCCATTCGCAGGGCACGCGGCCATTGTAGAAGTCGCTGCGGACGGTTTCGTTGAATTCGACATTGCCCAGCTGGGTGCCAGCCGCCCAACCCACCGTGCCGCCCGGCAGTTCGATCGGCGTGCGGCCGTCGAACACGAGGTCGATATAGAGGCTCTGCGTCTGGTTCTCGGTTTTGCGGGGATCGGTGATCCAGCGATAGAGCTCGGTCGGGTTGTCGGCGCCGGTGACATAGGTCGGATTCCGGAGGCCAAGTTCCGGCTGGTTGGGGAAGGCGGAAGCGAAGGGGTTCCAGTAAAGGCAGCCATTCTTGCCGGCGGCGGCCGGGTTCTGGATGCCCAGGCGATTCGGGTCCGTGTCGGACGCGTTGCAGCTGGGTCCGCCGAAGCCATTGATGGCGTCCTGGAGGCGATAGCCGATGATGTCGGCCGCGTCGCCCTCGCCCTGGAGCTGGTTGAAGGTGGTGGCGAAGGTGTAGTTGACGTCCTTGAAGGCGCCGGCCCAGTCGCCGAGATTGCCCTTGAACTCGCCCATGGCGCGGAAGTTGACGCTGTCGATCCGCGAGGGAACGCCAAAGCCATTGCCATTGCCCAGAACCGGATTGCCGCCGTGCGCGAGGGCGCGATACGAGATCGCGGTGACGCCGGAGACGTTGGCGAAGCCGGGGTTGGCGGCAAGGCCGCTGCGGCTTGCGAATTCAGCAAAGTAGGGGTTGGTGCGCGGCACATAGAATTGTTGAGACAGGCCCTGGGTCTGGGCCGGTCCGCGGACAACCGGCTGTGAGGGCGAACCGAAGATCTGCGGTGTCGAGACCTTGCCCCACAGGACTTCGCCGTGGAAGTCCATGTTGTCGGTGATGCGCGAATTGACCTGGCCGAACAGGCGATATGTGTCGGTGTCCTCGACCAGGTTGTAATAGGAGATGTAGTTGTAGGCGCAGGCGGCGGTGCTGACGTAGAATCCGCCGACCGCGCCGCAGCTTGCGGGTGTGAAGTCCGAGAAGGTCGCCGCGCCGGTCGCAGAGAAGGTACCAGCCGCCGTCAGAGGCAGGCCCCATTCCGTGTTGGCGGTATTGCCGGGAGCGACGGGCAGGGTCGGCCGCGCGGTCCAGCCGGCGAGGTTGGTGAGGGTCGACCACTGCGAGTTGCTGACGCGATAGTCCTGCGCCACCCAGTCGCGGTCGATGGTGTCGAGCTGCGAGCGATGCTCGTATTCGGCCGACCACATGAAGTTGGTGTCGCCCTCGCCGACGCCGCCAAGGACGCTGACGCCATAATCGCCGTCCGAGCCGTCGATGAACTTGTACTGGCCCTTGGTCTCGAGGCCCGTGAAGTCGTTGCGGGTGATGAAGTTGACGACGCCGCCAGTGGCGTCCGCGCCGTAGATGACGGCCGCGCCGTCCTTGAGGATTTCCGTGCGGGCGAGTGCGGCCCCCGGAATGTTGGCGAGGTTCTCGCTGGTGCGGCGGCCGTTGAGCAGGGTCAGCGTCTTGTCGGCGCCGATGCCGCGAAGGTTGAAGCCAGGCGACCCGTTGGAGCCGGCGCCGGCGAAGTAGTAGGCCTCACCGGCGGTCGGGCCGGAGATGGACAGTGTCTTGACGAATTCGAGCGCGGTGGGGGAGCCCTGCTCCTCAAGCTCCTCGGCCGAGTAGATCTCCACCGGCAGCGCGGCGTCTTCCGGCGTGCCCTGGATGAAGGAGCCGGTGACGATCACGCGGTCGGGCGTCGCCTGCGGGCCGGTGGTGGCGGTGGGGGTCTGATCGACCGGCGCGGCGGTCGCCTGCTGCGGCCCGCTGACCTGCGTCGTCAGGACCGTGTCGGGCGCTTCCTGGGCCCAGACCGGCATCGCGCCAGCCAAACCAGCAATGATCGCAGCGCTTGATGCGCTGCGGAGTGTGAACTTCATGGTGCAACCTCCCCGTACGAGTCTGTGTGCGACTCTTCGATGACGAAGTGTTGACCCGATTGAACCGTCGCGTCAACGGCGGCCTGCTTGACGCAAGGCAAATTCTCGCGCCGCTCCGGCCCGTTCGAGCAGATAAGCGCAAGATTTGATTGTTTCGATGGAAGTTGACGCTAAGGAAATACACACGTTGCAACGCTGTAATTTCGATGAATTTCGGCCACGAAGCGTTAAGCGTTGCGCGAATGCCGCAGCGAAATCAATTCAAGGCGGACGCGAGGGAAGGTTGGCCGCATCGGTGCGGCGAGGCGTTGCGCAGCGCGGCTGCCGCGCGAAGATGGCGGCGGGGCGCGCAGATAGGGGTCGGGAAGGAATGCCGGCATGAGCGAGAACTGGTCGTCCGTCGGGGAGCGCGGCGGCCTGTGGGGCCTCTACCTCGTCGTCGGCGTCTACAAGGCGCTGGGCCGCACGGTGTGCCGCATCGTGCTGGCGCCGGTCGTCACGTATTTCTACCTGACCGGCGGGTCGCAGCGCCGGGCGTCGCGGGACTATCTGAAGCGCGCCTTCGAGGCGGGGCGCCTTGGCAAGCGTCCGGGTTTTTTCGACGGCTTGCGGCATTTCCTGACCTTTTCGGACGCCCTGCTGGACAAGCTCGCCGCCTGGACGGGCCGGATACGTCCGCGCGACATTGACGGCGTGCATGACGGCCTGTTCGACGCCGCAAAAAAGGCGGGCCGGGGCGCTGTCGTGCTGACAGCGCACCTTGGCAATCCGGAGGTGATCCGGGCGGTGGCGACGGTTTCCGGACGGTTCCGGGTCAACGTCCTGGTTCACACCGCCCACGCCGAGAACTTCAACCGCGTGATCGAGCGCTTTTCGCCAGACGCGCCGGTCAGACTGGTGCAGGTGAGCCAGATCGACGTCGGCGTGGCGATGCGGCTCTCGGCGGCGGTCGAGCGCGGTGAATGGGTGGTGATGACCGGCGACCGGTCAGCGGTGCGCGACCCCGAGGGATCGTCGGTCGAGGTCGATTTTCTTGGCGCGCCCGCGCGGTTTCCGACCGGCCCCTATGTGCTGGCGGCGGCGCTCAAATGCCCCACCTACACGATGTTTTGCCTCAAGCGGGGCAAGCGCTACGCGGTGGAGTTCGAGCTGTTCGCGGATCCCGTTTTGCTGCCGAGAACCCGTCGCGCCGAAGCGCTGCGGGCGCATGCGGCGATATTCGCGGGCCGGCTGGAAAAGATGGTCGCGCGGGCGCCCTTCCAGTGGTTCAACTTCTACGATTACTGGGGCGCGGAGCGGGTGACGACATCCAAGGCGGCGTTCAAGCGCAAGGTGGAGGCATGAGCGCCCGGAATGCAAGAGGAGGACGGTCGATCCTTGGCGCCAGCGTCGAGGCGCGTCCGCAGTTCTTCGATATCGACCCGATGGGCGTCGTCTGGCACGGCAATTATCCACGTTTCCTGGAACTGGGACGCGTCGCAGTGCTTGACCGCATCAACTATGGCTATGCCGCGATGGCGGCTTCGGGTTTCGCATGGCCGGTGGTCGACATGGGCATCAAATACCCGCATCCGATCGCGCTCGGTCAGGCCATCACGATCGACGCCGCCATCGTGGAGTGGGAGAATCGCCTGAAGCTCGATTTCGAGATTCGCGACACGGCGACCGGGAAACGGCTTACACATGCATACTCGGTTCATGTCGCGGTTGATATCGCGACGCGGCAGATGCTGTGGGAGACCCCTCCCATCCTCCGCGAGAAGTTGAGGCCCTGGCTGTGACGCATTCCGCCCTGAATCCGGCGCTGACCCTTGCGTCGCTCCTGCTTGTCGCCGGCCTGACAGGCGCGGGGGCGGCGTCGGCCGCGTGCGCCAGGCCCGAAGACGTCGCCAGGCTGGAGGGCGTGCGGGCGTTCGAGCAGACGCGGACGCTGAAGGGCATGGCCCGGCCGCTCGTGTCCCATGGCGAGGTCGAGACGCAGGGCGACACGCTGGTCTGGCGGATCACCCGGCCCGTCTCCGTCGTGACGCGGATCGGGCCGGCCGGCGTCACCCAGTCGATCGATGGCGGGCCGGATGAGGCGGTCGGGCAAGCGGGCGGCGGCAGCGCGTTCCTGTCCGACAGCGGACTGCTCGATGTGCTGAGCGGCGACCTGTCGAAAGTCGCCGTCGCTTGGCGTGAAACCCTGACTGACAAGGAAGGCCGGGCGGACAAGGAAGGCCGGGCGGACAAGGAAGGATGGAGGTTGGGCTTCCACCCGCAAGGCAAGACGATCGCGGCCCACATCGCGCTGATCACGGTCGAGGGATGCACGCGCGTCGATGCGATCACGGTGAAGCAGACCAATGGCGACGCGATCCACATCGACCTGAAAGACAGGCCGGCTTGAGACGGAAGGGGGGTCTGGGC
>Ga0163150_10006661_pt1 | contig 14011 bp, 17 predicted proteins | sample OliLakLV19P2IB_FD_148628 | JGI IMG/M metagenome (GOLD analysis project Ga0163150, IMG submission 148628) | Freshwater microbial mat bacterial communities from Lake Vanda, McMurdo Dry Valleys, Antarctica - Oligotrophic Lake LV.19.P2.IB | ecosystem: Environmental > Aquatic > Freshwater > Lake >...
GAATCCGAAAGAAGGCATGAAGAGCCGCGAGGTGCCCGGCGGTACGGGGCCGGAACAGGTGCATGCGGCGCTGGCGGCGGCGGCGGCGCGGCTGGCGGCGTTGACGCCATGAACAAGGCGTACCGGCAGGGGCAGATTTTGAAAGTGATCGGACGTCAGCAGGTTCATACGCAAGACGAGTTGGCGCGCGAGTTGGGTAAGGCCGGACTGCAGACGACGCAAGTGACGCTCTCTCGCGATATACGCGAATTGGGTTTGGCGAAGACCGGTGCGGGGTATCGACAGCTTGGCGGAGAGGCACAGGCATTCGGGCCGGACCTGGCGACGATTGCGGGCGAGTTTCTGACCGCGAGGGTGGCGCAGAACCTGCTGGTGCTACGGACGTCGCCAGGGAATGCTTCGTCATTGGCGTCGGCCCTGGACCGGGAGTCGTGGACCGAGGTGATCGGGACGCTTGCGGGGGACGATACGGTGCTGGTGATCACCGGAGACGCGCAGCAGGCGATGGCACTTCGAGACCGAATTCTATCAATCAGCTAGCCTGTGGAAAAGTGGTGCCTGGCGCCAGTTTTCCACAGGCTAGAGAGAGCCGGCCAGCTTGCGCGTGCCGGCCTCTATTACCAGCCAGGCCTTTTCGGGAGTCGAGAGGCGGATGCGTTGATCGAGGACCCGGAACTGCTTCTGTTCAATGCGGCCGAGAAGGCGATAATAAATCTGGATCAGCGCCCACAGCGAAGCGCGACTCCCGGGATGCACCATTTTGATAAGCGGCATGGCTTCGTTGTAATAGGCGCGGGCGCGGTTGGCTTCAAAGCGCATCAGTTCAATGAACTCGGACGTGTAAGAGATCGAGGCAGGGCGGACGCCAAAGCGCTCCAAATCCTCCGCGGGCAAATAGACACGACCCAGTCCGATGTCTTCCTGGACGTCGCGGAGGATGTTTGTCAACTGGAATGCAATGCCGCATTTTTCGGCTAATTCAAGAGCCTTGCGGTCATCGAAGCCGAAGATGTGAATGATGGTCAGGCCCACCACGGAGGCGACGCGGTAGCAGTATTCGTAAAGCTCCGCGAACGTCTGGATGTTCTGCGGGACGAGGTCGCTGGAGACGCCGTCAATCATGTCGTGGAAGTAAGTGTGGGGAATCTTGTAACGGGTGACGGCGTGGTGGAAAGCGGGCCAGACGGGATGATCCCCGAAGTCGCCGGCGAGGGCTTTGTCGAGGTCGCCGCGCCACTGCCGCATCGTCTCAAGGGTGGTCGTTGCGGCTTCGTCGGTCAGATCGTCACAGTACCTCATGAAGGCGTAGATGGCGCACATGGCATCGCGCTGCTCGTTTTTCAGCAGCACGAAAGAGTAGTAAAAATTCTTGGCGCGGCGGCGGGAGACATCGCGGCTGTAGGCGTAGGATTCCTGGACGGACAGACTCACGCCGCCGCCCGGCTGACGGCAAATGACACGATGGCGCGGAGGAGGAGCCCAACCCGTTCGCCTTTGCCAATATGTGGCCTCGCCGTTAACACGTCATATCCCTGCTTTTCGATCTTATCCAGTATGTACGTGCCGCCGCACGAGAACAATGTGACGTCCAGCGCGAGGCGGCGGTCGAGCAGGGGCGGGAGGGCGCAGCCTTTTATGAAAAGTTCGCGGGCGACGGCACAGGCCTCGCGCATGGCGGCGGCAAATGCCGGTGTGAAGCGGCGGGCGTAGACGTCTTGAAGGGGAACTCCGTGGCGAGCCAGCAGGTCTAGGGGAAGATAAACGCGGTCCTTTTGCAGGTCGACGCTGACGTCCTGCCAGAAGTTGGCGAGTTGCAGCGCGGTGCAAGTGGCGTCACTGAGCTCATAGCGTTTGGCATCATTGTAGCCGCCAAGTCCGAGCACGAGACGCCCAACGGGGTTGGCGGAATTGACGCAGTAAGCAAAGACCTCGTCCCAGTTGGCGTAGCGTGTGACAACCTGGTCGTGCTCGAATGCCGTAATCAAATTCGCGAATGGCTCGACCGGAAGCGCACGTTTGCGAACCGTGGGGCCGAGGGCCACAAAGACCGGATGGGACGATTCACCGGCGTACATGCGCTCGAGTTCGGCGCGCCACCATTTCAGAAGTCGAAGGCTATCGGCGGTGTCGCCAATTTCGTCGCCAAGGTCATCCGCCCAGCGGCAGAAGGCGTACACGTTGTAGAAATCCTGGTGCAAATGCTTGGGCAACAGGAAGCTGACAACGTGGAAATTCTCGTAGTGCCCGGTGGCGATCCAGCGCGTATAGGCCAATGATTCCGCTATCGGCCAAGCGCGGTCCATTGCCGCTTGATCCTTGACGAAGTCCTTCGGTGAAAGCACGAACGCCTTAAGGAATGATGGCGGTTTTCAACCGGCCGCTAGAGTTCATCAACCGGCGGAGCACGTCTTTTAAACTGGACAATGGCGCCTGATCGGTGACGAAATCGCGGGCGCAGATCTGACCTTGGGCCACCGCGTCGAGAGCCTTTTTTACCAGCCGCGGCGTGTGGTGAAAACTCGCCTTGCAGGTGAGTTCCGAATAGTGCAACAGGTTCGTGTCGAGTTCGACTTGCGTCTCATTCGGACAGCCGCCGAAGAAATTCACCGTGCCGCCTTTGCGCAGGAGTTGCACCGAGAGATTCCAGACTTCGGGCTTGCCAACGGCTTCAATGACAATATCGGCGCCGCGGCCGTCCGTCAATCCGCGCACGAAGCCAACGGGGTCTTCGGTTTCCGGCAGACAAATCAAATGCGCGGCGCCCATGCGCTTGGCATTTTCCAATTGCGCTTCGCGGCGGGCGATGGCGATTACCTTCGCGCCGAGAACCTTTGCCATGCGCACAAACATGAGGCCGATCGGGCCGAGGCCAATCACGACGACGGTATCGCCCGCGCGAACGTTGGATTCTTCGATGCCGCGAAGGACGCAGGCCAGAGGTTCGACGAGCGCGGCGTCCTGATAATCGACATACGCAGGGATCTTGTACAGGTTCTTTTCGACGATGCGGCCGGGAATTCGAATGAACTCGGCGTACGCGCCGTTGTTGAACAACAAATCCTCGCAGAGGTTTTCCAAATCGCGCTGGCAGAAGAAGCAGTCGCCGCAAGGGGCCGAGTTACCGGCCACCACGCGGTCGCCTTTTTTGAACCGGGTAACGCGTTCACCGACTGACACGATGTCTCCGGCAAGTTCGTGCCCAAATACGGCTGGGGGCACGATCATTCGCGCGTGATAGCCGCGGCGGAAGACCTTAACGTCGGTGCCGCAAGTGAGCGCGGCTTTCACGCGTACGAGTACATCGAAGGGTCCCACTTTGGGAATGGCCACCGTTTCGACTTTGACGTCTTCCTTGCCGTACAGGACGGCGGCCTTCATTTGTTCTGTCACTGGTGATGTCCCTGTGGCCTTACAACAATTTTCAAGGATTCCGTCGTCGGATGCAATGCCATATCGAAACCTTCGGAAATTTCCTCCAGGCCCACGCGGTGGCTGACGAGCTCACCAACCGGAATGGCGCCGCTGAAAACTAGATCGGCCGAAACACGCTGCAAGTCCACATCCGCGCTGTAAGAACCGAAAATAAGCCGCTCTCCCATACAGATGTCCTTGCCGGAAAGGTCGATTCGCTCTTTGTCGGACGTCTGCGCGAACAAGAGAATTTTGGCGCCGGGGCGGGTGGCGCGGATGGCTTGTTCAACGATTCCGGGAGCGGAGGCGGCGATGAAAACGATGTCGGCGCCGCGGCCCTCGGTGAGCGCTGCACAGGCGTCGGCGACGTCGGCCGTAAGCGGATTCAAACAGCGTTCGGCGCCGAAACGCTCGCTTGATGCCCGGCGCTCAGCCATGGTATCGGTGGCGAGAGTGCGGATTCCCTTGTGCTTTAACAGCATGGTGAAGATGAGGCCGATAGGGCCCTGGCCCATGACGACTGCCAAATCGCCGGGCTGAGGATCGGCCATCCAGATGGCCTTGACGCAGGTATTAACTGGTTCGACGAAGCAGGCGGTGTCAAAGGGGACGCCATCCGGGATAATCTCGACGCCGCGTTCCACGATCCAATCCATGATGCGGATGTACTGGGCGAAGCCGCCGCCAGCGGGCTCAAATCCGGCGGTGATGCCCACCTTTTTGTACCCCTCGCATTGGGCGTAGAGCCTGCGCCCGCAGTAAAAACATTTTCCGCACGGAATGTGATGGAAGGCGACGACTCGGTCGCCGGGTTTGAACTTGGTGACGCCTTCGCCCGCGGCGGCGACGACGCCCGCGGTTTCGTGGCCGTAAATGCGGGGCGGAGGGAGTAGATCGTACTCCACTTTTTTCAAGTCCGTGTGGCAAATACCGCAGGCTTCGACGCGGACCAGGAGTTCACCGGGACCGATGTGGGGGACAGGAACTTCCTCGACGCGGACGGTGCTTTTGCCGCGGTAAACCGCGGCGCGCATGGTGGGGGAGCTAGAATCGGGAATTCGCAAGGAACTCTCCTAGGATCTCAGATGCGGCGGGTCCGCGGGTAGCCATGCGGTATAGGTCGGGGCCGTAGAGGATGGGGTGTGTGAGCGCGGCGAGGGCGATGCGGGTGTTTGAAAAGCGGCCGGCTTCATCGCGATATTGGTTGAAATCGAGAGCGAAACGCTCGGCGGCGAGGTCGCTGACGACTTTGACGGCAGTGAAGGGGATGTTATTTTCGGCGGCGTATTTGGCGATGGCGGCGGCTTCCATTTCGACGATGCCGAAGCCCTGTTCGGTCCATTTGCTCTTTTCTGCGGGATTGTTGAGGAACCGGTCCAACGAGAGAAGCGGCGCGGGGATTCCTCCGTTCATTGTCACGACAGGCCAACCGGTTTCGCCATCGAAGACCTCCGTGGCGCAGCATATGTCGTTAACTTTCAAGTCCTCGTCTAACGCACCACAGAGGCCAACGCTCATCAAAGCATCGAACGGGCCGACTTGTTCGATGGCAGTTTGCAAAGCTTTCGCCGCGAGTCCGGGACCAGGGCCATTGGCGACGGCGTATAGGGTCGCCTGATTCCACTGCGCTGTTTGTGCGAAGGAGAGGGGCCAGCTTAGTTTCTTGCGAGACTGGCAGCGACGAAGCCAAGGTTTCAGTTCTAGCGCCAGGGCGCCGACGGCGAGGATTTTCATGCGGCGGTCTCGCTACAACGATTGCAGATCGCGTTATGTTAAGACGCTCCAGGACCTTTGAGCTTTCCGATACGGTCCGACATGGCTTCCATTTCGAGGTCAATCGCGCGTAGCATCGCGCTGCGAGTCCGTAGTCTAGCCTCTGTCGGTGCCGCCCATTTGTGGAATTCCGTTAGCAGGTTCGTCTTCATGTCTCTCATCTCGGTGCAGAGTTTCGTCTCAAGATCGAGAAGATCGGCCTTTACGCCGCGAAGGTCCGTTCGGATCGGTTCCACCACGCTTTCAAACATCCACTTCTTGTCGTCGTCTGTCAGGCTCATCACTGTTCACCCCCGTTAACGATACTAACAGCCGTGGTGGTTTTTACGGAACCAGGCGGCGGCGTTACGGCAGGCTGCGCCGGCGGGGGCGTGCTTGTGCCGATCTATGAGAATGAGGCGCCGAACCCTGTGAGATCCTCGAGCTTTCGGATACGATTCGACAGGACTTCTAGTTCCAGATCATGCGCACGTAGCGTGGCGGCGTGAATTCGCTGCCGGGCTTCGAAGGGCGGCAGCGAATTGAACGCCGTTAGAAGATTCGTTTCAAGGCGTTCAAGGTCCTGTTTCGTTGCAAACCGCTCCAAGTCCTGTTTCGTTGCAAATTGCTCTCCCATCCACATTTTGTCGTCGTCGGTCAGGCTCATAACGGTTCACCTCTGTCTTCAAGTATATTAACCTTCCTCGTGGAACCAGGCGACGGCGTTGCGGAGCGCATCGGCGGCGGAGCCAGGGCTATAACCCAGTTCGTTCTCCGCCTTCGCATGCGTGACCCACATTTTCTTTTTGGCCATGCGGACGCCTTCCATTGGCGCACGCGGCGGCGCGCCGGTCCACTTAGAGATTACGCCTCCAATGGCGGCGGCGGTCCAGGCCACGCCATACGGGATGCGGACGCTGGGGGCAGGAACGCCGCTATGGCGCGAAAGCTCGGCGAAGATTTGCTTCAAAGTCAGATTCTCACCGCCAAGAATGTATCGTTCTCCGATCCGGCCTTTTTCGCACGCTAACAAATGCCCGCGGGCAACGTCGCGCACGTCAACAATATTGAGGCCCGTGTCGAGGTAAGCCGGCATTTTACGGCGCAGGAAATCGACAATTGTCTGGCCGGTGGGAGTCGGCTTGAAATCGTGGTCGCCCACCGGCGCTGTAGGGTTGACAATGACTACTGGCAAACCCTTCGCGGCAAACTCGAGAGTCACTTTTTCGGCGAGGTATTTCGACCGCTTATAGTGACCGGTCATTTCCGCGAGCGAGACCAGCGTAGTCTCATCGCCAAGACCGCCTTCAACAAGGCCAATACAGCCGACCGTGCTGGTATAAACAACCCGCTCAACACCCGCTCTTAAAGCTGCTTGCAACAGACGGCGCGTTCCTTCCACGTTCGACTGGTAAAGCTCAGCGGGGTTGGGCGACCAGAGGCGGTAATCGGCGGCAACGTGATAGACGACACCGCAGCCGTCAACGGCGCGTTCCAGCGACGCCGGATCGGTCAGGTCACCGATTACGACTTCAACGTCGAGTTCCGGCACGGGATTTCGCCCGCGAGTCATCGCGCGCACTGGCAAGCCGGATTCTGCGGCGAGGCGCGCCACATGCCAACCGAGAAAACCGGATGCTCCCGTTACCAGAACCGGCCGCACAGCTCAATTCTCCCGCGCGCGCGATTTCCGGAATGTAGCAAGCGCGAGCAGCGGGAACGTGTTCCGGTACATGTGATAGTTCAGGTAGAAGACGCGCGGGAAACCGGTCCCGGTGGCCTGCGGTTCGTCCCACGTGCCATCGGAGCGCTGGGTGCGGACGAGATACTCGACGGCACGGTCAAGACTTTCGCTGCGAGTGTCCCCGCTGGCGAGCAGGCCGAGCAACGCCCAGGAGGTTTGGGACGGCGTGGAAGGAGCGTTGACATAGACGCCTTCGGTGTAGCTTTCCGGGCTTTCGCCCCAGCCGCCATCGGCGTTTTGAATGGCGCGAAGCCATTCGCTCGCGCGGAGAATATGCACCTCCAATTCACTTTCGCCGGCGGCGCGGAGGCCTCGAACAGCCAGATAGGTGCCGTAGATATAGTCGACGCCCCAGCGACCGTACCAACTGCCGTCGGCTTCCTGAGCGCGAATAAGATACTCGACTCCGCGCCTCGTCGACGGGTGGTCAACGGGAATGCCGTGCAGCGCCATGCATTCGAGCACGCGGCCGGAGATGTCGGGACAAGTCGGGTCGAGCATGGCGTTGTGGTCCGCGAAAGGGACGTTACTCAGCACCGGCCAGTTGTTGTCGACATCGAAGGCAGCCCAACCGCCATCTTTGGCTTGCATCGCAATCAGCCAGTTCAAGGCGCGCTGAACCGTGGCCTGCTGCGCCACCGAATTGGCGGATCGGGCGAAGGCAAGGGCGATCATCACCATGCCGGTGTCATCAATATCCGGATAGTATTCGTTGGCGAATTCGAAGTACCAGCCGGAGGGCTCGACGCCTGGGCGGTGAATGCTCCAGTCGCCCTTTTTACGAACCTCCTTGCTCACCAGCCAATCGGCGGCACGGGTCAACGATTCCGGTGGCGCGGCGCCGGCTTCGCCCAGGGCGTGAACGGCGATCGCGGTATCCCAAATGACGGAGAAGCAAGGCTGAAAGAAGAAGCGGCCGCCATCATCGACCATGAGGTTCAGAAACTGCTGTTCGGCTTCATCGCGATCGGGGTGGCCCGGTTCACAGCCGAGCAGATCGAGAGCCATGATGGTGTACATCATCGGCGGATAGATGGCGGCTAGGCCATCGGTGTCACGGGTTCGTTCAAGCACCCACTGTTTGCACTTCCCGATCGCCCGGGCGCGGATCGATCGGCTGCCGTGACGCTCCCACAGCTTGCAGACCTTGTCGACCCCCATGAAAAACGACTTCCAGGAGAACCAGCTATCGGGGCACGGAAAGGCCTTGGAAACGCCCGGGACGTAGAGTTCATCTATGGTAAAGCCGTCGGGGAGGGGACGGCCTTTATTGAGCGATTGGACGATGGCCAGCGGGACGACGATGGCGCGAGCCCACGCGCTCATGTGATATAGCACACGGCCCATCAGAATCATCTCCGGTGGAACGGAGGGAACGTGTTCGCGGGGATAGAGGTTGAAGAGGCTGAGGTTGATGCGGACGTAGCTGTTGCAGGCCTGGAGCCCGCCGTGGGCGAGGATGCAGTCGCGGAGGCGCCTCATCGGATCGCCGCCAGGGTCAACACCGGACACTTTCAGCGCGAAGTACGCCTTGACAGAGGCGCTGACATCGGACGGACCGCCAGGATAAATAGAGAAGCCGCCATCGGCGGATTGGCGGGCGAGGATGGAAGCAACGGCCCGGTCCACTTGCGGACGGGCCGGCGGATTCCATTCACGGCCGCGTGGAGCGTAGAGCCACAATTGGAGCAGGATGTAGTCCGATTCCAAGGTGGTGTCCGCGGTCAGTTCGCCCCACCAGTAGCCCTTTTCGCTCTGTTGAGACAGCAGCCAGTCCGAGGCTCGCGCGATGCATTGCGCCAGGCCGGCGGCCACCGAGTCTGTCATTTGCAAACTCGGACTCATGTTTAAATTGTGGGGCTGATCTGCGTTAATCGCGCGGCGCTGAGTTCCGGAGGAAGCGAGAAACGGACGTCTTCTTCCCTCACTTCCAATGTTTCCAGGGTGCCGTATCCATTGGCGCGAAGGAAGTCGATCAGGCGCTCAACCAAATGCTCCGGAGCGGACGCGCCAGCCGTTATGGAGATGGTGTTGACACCTTCGAACCACGCTTCTTGCACGTCCATTTCGTCGTCAACCAGATAAGCCGGGCGTCCTTCCTTGCGGCAGACTTCCACGAGACGCTGCGAATTAGAGGAGTTTCGCGAACCGACGACAAGCAGCAAATCCGTCATCGGCACGACGGCCTTGACGGCTACTTGGCGGTTCTCGGTGGCATAGCAGATGTCCTGGGAGTGCGGACCCTCAATTAGCGGAAAACGTTCGCGCAAGCGGGCGATGATATCGCTGGTCTCATCCAGGCTCAATGTGGTCTGGGTAAGATAGGCCACTTTGGTTTCGTCGGCGACGCACAGGCCATCCACGTCTTCAACCGTTTGCACGAGCACCATCGAATCGGGAGCTTCGCCGAGGGTGCCGATCACTTCGTCATGATTTTCGTGACCGATCAGGACAACCGTATAGCCTTTACGGGCAAACTTTACCGCTTCCAAATGGACCTTGGTCACGAGTGGGCAAGTGGCGTCAATGACATTTAGGCTGAGGGCCTTCGCCTGTTGACGAACGGCCGGCGCGACGCCATGCGCGCTGAATATGACGCGAGCGCCCGCAGGGGCTTCGTCCAGCTCATCGACGAAGATCGCGCCCAAACCGCGGAGTTCGTCCACGACATGCTTGTTGTGAACAATCTCCTTCCGCACGTAGATCGGGGCGCCGAATGTTTCGAGGGCGATCTTGACGACATCAATGGCCCGGACGACTCCAGCACAAAATCCACGCGGTGTGAGGAGGACAATCTTCTTCTCCACGACGATCTTTTCTTCCACCAGGGTAGCGGTCCCAGATTGCATCATCTCCTCACATTATAGCAACGGGGAATCTTCAATCGGCGGGTGGACCCAGTGTAATGAACCCGCCGCCTTGAGTGCTGAACCCACCGATCGTGCCCTCAATCGGGTAGTCGCTTGGCGGGAGATCCGGCGAGACAATATTGAACTGGTACAGGCCCGGTGTGACGACGCCGGCAAATTCAACGGCCACCGGAACGCCGCCGATCTTGATGCTGACGGCGCTCGCAAGCGGGTATGCTCCGCTGAAGACCGTGCCTTCTGGAGTTGCCGGATTCGTCAGTCCCCAACCGGTTCCATAGACTAGAGCGCGTCCCCCGCGCGCGGGCAGAGGTTGGTTGGCATTTCGGGCCGATGGAAACAAGCCGGCCTTCCCGGCGATGGTTCCATCGAGGTTCGCGGCGCGCTTTCCGTCGATCGGTACGCTGATGCCATCGAGTACCGCCGGCAATCGATCTTGCACGAAATCCACGCCGGCCCAGATGCGAGTCGTGGAGGCGAGATCCGTCCCCTTGATACTGACCCACGCGGAAGCCGCAATTTCGGGCCGGAGTGATCCGGCGTCGATCACTTCTGTGATAAATGGCCCGCTTCGGCGCCATACATACGCCGCCCCGGCGAATTCGGCGCTTTCGTTCGGCGTGCTGTTGACCCCAAGAGTTGCGCTGGATTCGTTATCGGCACCCACGACCACCGTCTCGCCCGATGCAGCCACCGAATAGCCGAAATGTTCAGATCCGTTCGAGGTTCCGATGCTGGCAGATTTCAAGTACGCCTGCTGGCTCCACACCCCTGCGGCCCGCACAAACACGTACGCGGCCCCGGAGTCTCTAGATCTCTCATTCGGAGTTGTATTGACCCCCAGAGTGGCGCTGTCTTCAAAAATCGCTCCTACCACCACTGTGTCGCCCGACACCGCCACTGCAACACCGAAACGGTCATCCGCATGAATGGTCCCGAAGCTGGCCGGTTTCAGGTAGGCCTGCTGTCTCCACACTCCCGCTGTTCGAACGAACACGTACGCCGCCCCGGCATCGCCGGCACTTTCGTTAGGGACGCTGTTGACCCCCAGGCTCGCACTATCTTCTCGATAGGCTCCCACCACCACGGATTCGCCCGCCACCGCCACCGCTCCTCCGAACTGGTCACCCGCCTGCGTGGTCCAGGCGTTGGCCGGTTTCAGGTAGGCCTGCCGGCTCCACACTCCCCCGGTCCGCACATACACATACGCCGCCCCGGCCCCGTCAGCGTCTTCGTCGACAGCGCCGTTGACCGCCAGGCTTGCGCTATCTTCCTGATAGGCTCCAACCACCGCGATTTCGCCCGACGCCGCCACCGATCTTCCGAACTGGTCACCCGCCTGCGTGGTCCCGGCGTTGCCCGGTTTCAGGTAGGCCTGCTGGCTCCACACGCCCGCGGTCCGCTCAAACACGTAGGCCGCCCCGGCTCCGCTGGCGCTTTCATTGGGGGTGCTGTTGACCCCGAGGCTAGCGCTCTCTTCTCCAGCGGCCCCTACCCCCACCGTGTCGCCCGATATTGCCACTGAAATACCGAAACCGTCACCCGCCTGCGTCGTCCCGACGCTGGCTGGCTTCAGATATGCCTGCTGGATCCAGACTCCCGCTGTCCGCACGTACACGCAGGCCGCGCCGGCCGAACCCGCGCCACGGTTGGGGGCGCCATAAACCCCCAGGTTTGCCCTACTTTCTCCAGGGGCCCCTGTGTCACTTTGAGAATTATTTGGCATAGGGTCGTCAACATTATTTGGCTCAGAGCCGGGCGGCGATTGGATCCCCAGGGAGGCAGCGCTTCGGTACGGCGACTCGGCTCGTGCTACTCTCCTGCCGACGTCGCCGTTACACAGGAACTATCCTCTGAAGCCACATTCCAGAGTGGGTGTTTGCCCTCGCATCAGACCCGCGGGGCTGCGGAGTTTTCTCCGGAATTGGATCTAGATTAGCGGTCGTGGATACTCCGCCTTCAATGCCAGAAGGAGCAAATCTAATTCCTCCCTACAGCACGAACACCGCTCCAGATGGTCTCCCACAAGTTTCAGCGGCTCCGGAAGCGGCCGACCGGAAAGGAGGTGGTCCGCATAAGCCGCAAAGTAGTCGAAGCAGTCGTCGCACCCAATTTCATGCGGGAGCACGGAAGCGGCCATACTCACGAGTGCCTTTAGTCTTGGATCGAGTTCGGCCATCTTCTCATCTCCCTCCCAGAACGCGGAGTACTTGATCTTCCGTCCAGCCAGCTTTCAGGATTGCTTGCCGGATTCTCGTCCGCGCGTCGTAAACCAACTTGTATAGCGCATTACGATTGGTCCCCAACCTGCGGGCGACTTCATCCGGCGGCGCGCCGCCCAACTCAGCCAGAATCGCGTCACGCTGCTTCGAGGTCAATCCATTCTGAACCGCGTCGCTGACCGCGCTCATCAACTGGTTCGACTCATGGTCCGTGGCTGTGGATTCCGGGAACAGCCGCCCCGCCTCGACCATCTCCTCGAGGGAAACATCTTTCCAACGGGCCCTCCGCATTTCGCTGACGGCAACGCGAACCCCGATAGACATGGCCCAAGCCTCAAACCGGCTTTCACCGCGGAATGAACCGATTCCATTCGTAATGCGGATCAGCGCGTCCTGCGCAAAGTCTTCCAGCAGGAAAGCACCTGAAGGAGAAGGCCCAACGCTGCGATGCAGGCCTTTCATCAACAGCCGCCGCAAATCGACGAGCGCAGCCTCGCACTCCTAACCTGCCTACCCGTTTTCGCTGTGAATTGAGAGCGCGACAGCAGGGGGGAGGATAGAGGGCGTTTCAACGTGCGAAAAGAAAAAGGTTATCGTACGACCTAGGGGAGCCTCAGGAAAGCGGACTCAAGCAGGCAGGTTCTGAACTACTTCAAGTGGTCAGCAGCGGAATGTGCTGAGCGCTAGAATGAGCAATGCCCTACCTGAAACTGGAGGTTCTGCATTCGTTCAAGGAAGCGGAGCGAAGGGACCTTGAGGAAATGTGGGCCATGTCGCCGGATGAGCGCATGGCGCTGATCGAAGAACTGCGGAGGAGTTGGTATGGGGACGCCGAAACTGAATCCGCATTTCCGGGAGTTCTCGAAGTGTCTCGGCGCACATGACGTACGTTACCTCCTGATCGGTGGATATGCCGTGGGCTTTCACGGCTGGCCGCGAAACACGAAAGACATCGACTTTTGGATTGCCGGGGACGAAGAAAATCAGGCACGGGTGATCGAAGCGATTCGGGAATTCGCGTTTCCCGATACCCAAGACGATCTACTGCGAGAGGAATCGGTTATCGTGCGCTTTGGAGTTCCTCCCCATCGCATCGAAATTATTCGGCAGATCAGCGACTCGCCGAGGGGCGCCCAAACGTTTTGACATTCTCCACGGTATCGGCTACATCCAGCGTGCTGCCGTCCAAGCTCACTAATCGCCATGCGCGATACCCCGCGCCCCGCGTCCGCTTCACACACATCGGGGTCGCAAGCTCATGCAAAAGCAGGCGCAGTGGTTCGGAGCCCAACCGGGTTCTTGCCTGCGAGATGCCCGACTTTCCAGCAGTGTGAATCGTTTCCGCAGGGCGCCAATTGAGGCCCTCCAACAAACAGCGCAGCACCTCCCGGTAGGACGTCTGCATAAACAGCGCGAGCGCAACCACGTAGTAGACGATCACGTGCGCCGGAAGATCTCTTTGCCGCAGGCACTTCTTGCCGGTCGCCGTGAACACCGCATCAATACGGTCTCGCGGAATAGCCGAGCTGAGAACGCCCAAGCTGATGTAGTCTGTGATCCGGCTCCCGACCGGCAATGATGCGATGGTACGGGCCATTCGTGGGGCCTTCCGCCCAAAACAGAATAGCCAGAAAATGTTCTAAGTGAACAGTATTGCCGCTAGGACCATAGCCGGACTCAACGGTCCCGACACGGGGACCCTGACTTGGTGGCGTAAACGTGTCGCGTCCGGCTGGAGTGAAACGGCCGAGTATTTGACCTCTGTGCTGCTTGTTGCCCGGTACTACTGCAACGATTCGAGTTGCGACTGCATCTGATTCCGCAAGCCCAGATCAGCGATGTAGAGGTTGGCGGCGCCGAGGATCCAGGTTCTCATCTGCGTCAACTCCGCGCTAGTGAGTTTGTCGGCGGTCGTCGAGCATTTAGACAGTTGGCGGTCGAGGATGCCGGTCGCCTTTTCCTTTGGGAGATAGGCACTTAAGACATCGAGTGCCTTGTAGTAAGTAGGACTAGGC
>Ga0163150_10006666_pt1 | contig 14005 bp, 10 predicted proteins | sample OliLakLV19P2IB_FD_148628 | JGI IMG/M metagenome (GOLD analysis project Ga0163150, IMG submission 148628) | Freshwater microbial mat bacterial communities from Lake Vanda, McMurdo Dry Valleys, Antarctica - Oligotrophic Lake LV.19.P2.IB | ecosystem: Environmental > Aquatic > Freshwater > Lake >...
ATGATGAAGTTGATAAGTGTCCTACTGTTGCCGGTTTAGCTAAATACGCAGGCTGTCCGATACCAGATACAGATAATGATGGTGTTAATGATGAAGAAGACAAATGCCCTAGTGTTGCCGGAGTAGCTAGGTATGCAGGCTGTCCGATACCTGATACCGATGGAGATGGCGTGAATGATGATCTTGATAAATGCCCAAGCGAGGCAGGTCTATCCCAATTGAACGGATGTCCTGACAGGGACAAAGATGGCGTCGCAGATGGTGACGACAAATGCCCTGATGTGGCCGGCCCAGCTGACAACAATGGCTGCCCTAAAATGCAAAATGCAAAACTCAATACGCAAAAGATTCAATTTGTTACCGGTAGTTCGAACTTAACAGCTGCTTCCAAAGCAATCATTAAGGAAGGAGCGAAAGAGCTCAACAGTGAGGACTTCAAATCTGCAAGGCTTGAAATTCGTGGCTATGCAGACGAAGTTGATACGCCTGAATATAACCAGGTACTTAGTGAAAATCGGGCAAAGGCGGTTAAGGCTGAATTTGTTAAAAATAAGGTGAGTGCAGATCGCATTACAACTATTGGGTTTGGGGAGACCCAACCGATTGCAGACAATTCCACCAAAAAGGGTAGAGCACAAAACCGCAGGGTTGCATTTGAAGTAAAACAATAGGAAATACAATGACGGATCAACGTGTTTGATCTGGCCATTACATTTATCCGGCAGATTTTTCCTCTTATAAAGAATAGGGACAAGTCTGCCGGATTCTTTTTTAAAGGCAAGAGACCCCTTACACTACTGGCTGTCGAAGAATATCTAAAGCGTACGCCTTTGTTTTACTTTTATATTTAGGCCCTGTTGATGGATATGGTATGCGAAAGGAATTTATACCCCAATTCGTTTATTTAAAATAATCATTGAATGGAAAACCGCACAAGTGTCCAAAATGATCGAAATAACCTATTTTTGAATGTCTTTTAAAGTGGCACCATTACTCCGAAATCACTGGCATGGTCCGACCGAAATAGCCAGTTTTACTTTCGTACCCCTCAATGCTCTTTCGCTTATATAATTAGTGGGCGGAACTAATCTGTTTCTCAAACACGTGTTGATATTGGTGCAGATCTTATAGAGCCGATCACGGAATACGTCTACTTTTTGATGTGCTCTCCTTCTGATCTCCTTGAGGATGGAAAGCAGTTCCTTTTCTTTGCGTTCAACCGTTTTGCGTGGTATGGATTGTCGCTGTGTGAAGCGGATGATATGTTCAAGTTTGGACTTCGGCTTAATAGCCCATTTCGAGTTGTATTTTTCATGCAGCCCTTCACATTCTCGAATCAGATGAGCATGGCATATTTGTTTATTGCTGATGACTACCTTCAGTTGTGCTGCATAGCAGTCGCTTCCCATGACAAATCCGTTAATTTGATCCCCTAGTGTTTCCTATTGGGCAGCATATCCGCGGTTTTCTGATGCTTTCAGATATACATAACGGTCATTCCACCATACCCATATCCTCCCGATGGATCGGGATACGTCCTCTGATACGGCATCCGGTCTAATCGAAACCTACTTTAGGGCTTTGCTTCAGCTTTTCTAGCAATTGATCATAGACCGGGCGAAGAGCATTTGCTTTTTGATTTATTGTATTCCATACGTATCCGGTTCTGATGTTTGCTCCTGTCAGGATGTGGATACATTCGGCCACACGACTGACCGAACAATACTGACGTGAAATCAAATAGGTTATCAGGTTCTTGCGATACGGATTACCGACAATAATGTATATTTGAAGTGGTTTGTCGAATGTTAGTGATTTAATTTCCTGCCGTTGGGAAACTTCAAAAAGAAGTAATAAACACCTTGTTCAATCTCCAAACTACTTAAGCGGTTAGAAAATATATTGCGCTAAGCTGCACCATATACCAATCGCCATAAATATTCTGGAATGAAAAATCTCTTTTTTTCATAGGAATAAAAACTATGTTTTTTTTAATAAGCAAACAATTATGTATGAAGAAAATACTAGTTCCAACTGATTTTTCAGTTAACTCCAAAAGTGGCATTCGGTTTGCGATTCATTGGGCTGCCCGGCAAAAACTTGAAATCGTATTTGTGCATGTACTTTATATTTTGAGAGTAACAAGATGGTCGAGCGCTTATTTTGAAAAATATGCAGAACAGGAAGAAAAATTATGTATAAGTAAATTTGAAAAATTTATCGCCGATATATATCGACAAATGAATGTGAAACAGGGCAACTATTCCCGCATTATTCTAAAGGGTATGAGTGCGGATATCACCATCCTTGATTATTGCAGGAAAAATCAGGGTTTTGATTATATCTGCATCAGTACACGGGGAGCCGGAAAGTATGCAAAAATATTTGGCTCCAATACCGGAAATCTAATTACGAAGTCGGAGGTGCCTGTGCTTGCTGTTCCCAAAACCTACAGAATTGCGGATATTAAGAGTGTATTATATGCCACCGATTTTCGCAATTATTCAGAAGAATTAAAAAAGGTTTCCGCTTTTGTGCAACCTCTTAAATCAAAAGTTGAAATATTGCATTTTACATATCCGGATGAAATTGTTTTTGATGAAAAATTTATTGAAACGGCTTTTAAGAAAAAGTTCAAGTATGGTTTGAAGTTGCATTTTGAAAAAAATGATGATGCTAATTCGCTGATTGAAAATTTGCAAAACCAAATCAGAATAAGGAAGCCGTCGATTGTTATCATGTTTACAAATCAGAAAAGAACATTTTTTCAGAAACTTTTCCTTTCCAGCCGAGCGGAGGACTTGTCTTTCCAGGTGAAAGTACCTTTACTGGTTTTTAATAAAAATTGAAACAATCACCTTTTTTCTTCACATAAAAAAGTCATCAGCCAAAAAAACTTTGTTTACAACTGAACTTTAAGCCACTGTTTTACATTGCAAGGGGTAAATATTATTTATGAACTGGCACAGATTAAGCATACCTGAAGTTTTTGAATCATTAGGCGCCAATGCACAGGGACTGGCTACAGCAATAGCAGATAAAAAATTACTGGAAGTTGGCCCCAATCAACTCCAGGAAGGAAAGAAGAAAACAATTGCAGGTATTTTTCTGGCGCAGTTTAAAGATGTGATGATTTTAATATTATTGGCCGCAGCTATAGTATCCGGCATCATTGGCGACCTCACGGATACCATTGTCATTCTTATTATTGTTCTATTAAATGCAGTAGTTGGTTTTATCCAGGAATACCGGGCTGAAAAAGCCATGAATGCCTTAAAGCAAATGGCTATTTCACAGGCGAAAGTTTTGCGTAATGGAAGTATAACCTGGCTATCAGCTACCGCATTAGTACCGGGTGATGTAGTAATATTAGAAGCAGGCAATGCCGTACCTGCAGATATACGTATCATTGAATCCATCAACTTAAAAATTGAAGAAGCGGCGCTTACCGGTGAATCACATGCGATAGATAAAATCACTCATTCATTAGAAGTAAATGATTTGCCCATTGGCGATAGAATGAATATGGCATTCAAAGGTACATTCGTAACATACGGCAGAGGTAGTGGTATTGTAATAGCCACAGGCATGCAAACAGAACTGGGCCGCATTGCAAAAATGTTGCAGGGGGATGAGGTGTTAACGCCTTTACAACAACGCATGGCATCATTCGGCAAAAAACTTTCTATCCTGGTATTATTTTTATGCATTGTATTTTTTGTTGCCGGTTGGTTACGGGGAGAAGATGTATTTAAAATGGTTATGACCAGTATTTCATTGGCGGTAGCTGCTATTCCCGAAGCGTTGCCCGCCGTTATTACGATTAGCCTTGCGTTGGCAGCTAAAAGAATGATACGTCAGAATAGTCTTATCAGAAAATTACCTGCTGTAGAAACATTGGGTTCTGTTACTTATATCTGCACTGATAAAACGGGCACACTCACCAAGAATAAAATGTATGTAGAACAGGTTTTTGTAAGCGGACAATTATACGAAAGAAATGGTTTATCCTCCGCCCGACAACAGGAAGACGTTTTATTGCTGTTAAATGCCTTTGCTCTAAATAACGATTCAACAGATGGGGAAACCATAAAAGGAGACAGTACGGAAATTGCTTTGATGGAAGTAGCAAAGGAACAAAATATACAAGTTGATGCCTGGCCCCGGTTGGCAGAAATTGCTTTTGATGCTGAGCGTAAACTCATGACGACTTTTCACGCTTATCAAAACAAAATTATTTCATTTACCAAAGGGGCTCCGGATATTTTACTGCAGCGTTGTGTAGATATTGATATACCTGCACTGCAGCATCAAGTAGATGCAATGGCTTTACAAGGACAGCGGGTACTGGGTTTTGCCTATCGGTATTGGGATTCATTACCGGTGCGTGCTGACACAGAAAATAGTGAATCCGGTTTGCTGTTTTTAGGTTTAGCTGGTATGATTGACCCGCCACGGGAAGAAGTATCAGATGCAATTGTACAATGTAAAACAGCAGGTATTGTGCCCGTCATGATAACCGGTGACCATCCGCTTACGGCAAAAACCCTTGCACAACGAATTGGCATTTTAAGCAGCGATAATGATTTGGCAATTACGGGTCAGCAATTAGCGGCTTTAGATAATGATAGTTTTTTAGACAAAGCAGAAAAGATAAAAGTATATGCCAGGGTATCTCCCGAACAAAAATTGCAAATTGTAAAAGCGCTGCAGCAAAAAGGTCATTATGTAGCCATGACGGGCGATGGGGTAAACGATGCTCCTTCATTAAAGATGGCAAACATTGGCATAGCGATGGGCATTACCGGCACCGATGTTTCTAAGGAAGCGGCTCACATGATATTGCTGGATGATAATTTTTCTACCATTATAAAAGCAGTACGGGAAGGGCGACGGATATATGATAACATTTTAAAGTTCATCAAATACCTGATGACCACCAACTCCAGCGAATTATGGACTTTACTGTTAGGCCCCGTTATTGGTTTACCCATTGCATTACTGCCAATTCATATTTTATGGATAAACTTAGTATCGGATGGTTTGCCGGCTATTAGTTTGTCATTTGAACATGCAGAAAAAAACATTATGAACAGGCCACCACGTCCACCGCAGGAAAGTGTATTTGCCGGGGGCAGGGGCATACATATGATGTGGGTAGGTATGCTTATGGCAGGTATTGCATTGGGTGCACAGGGCTATGCCATTAGGCATGGGTTGCACTGGCAAACAATCGTTTTTAATGTACTATGTTTAAGTCAATTGGCACATGTAATGGCTATCCGTTCAGAAAATCAATCCTTATTTAGCATAGGAATATTTTCAAATAAACCATTAATTGGTTCGGTATTGCTTAGTCTGTTATTGCAATTTGGTATTACGTACACGCCATTTCTTCAACCCATATTCAAAACTGAATCTTTAACACTAAATGAATTTTTAGGAGTTGGTGCAGCTTCATCGCTTGTGTTTTTCGCGGTAGAAATTGAGAAAGCACTTTTCCGAAGAAGAAGAAGGACGAAACGGATCAATCCAGATTTTTGAATGCAGCATCGCTTAGGCCGATCCTGTCAACGTTTTCACTGAGCCTGAGCTTCGGCGGTGCGCATGACTGATAGAGTGCAAACTTAAGGCGAGATGAACCAATATTAATTGTCAGGATGCCTTGATTATTTAGTTTCATATATGACTTCATTTTGATTTTGCAATCTGAATGAAGGTAGTTCGCACATGTGGACTGTTAATCCGTGTAGCACGTATGTTATTTCAGTTGCTTTCTTCATGGTCTTTTCTTTTATCAATCTGATCATTTATGTCATAGAATGTGAGTGGGTGAAGAGGAGGCCTGTTTTCCCACTTGCATAACCACCCACCGATAAAATCTGCTCGTCGCAAGCCTTCAACAATGTAAGGGCAGTTCCTCATCAATCGCCACATAAGGCCACTCCGATAATTCTCAATCATCAAAATAATTGGACCCTGATTAATTCCATAATGCCACCGGGATACCCAGCCAAATGAATAGTAGGTTTTCCCGGGGTAGGTCGGGTTAAAAGACGCCTTAAAGCCATAGGGGCTGTGTTCTGTTAATTTAGCCTGGTGAATGCAATAGCTGAGCGTGGGCAATACAATCTCAGGGGCGAATGGCAGCGATGCCACCACAGCCCATGGAGCCATCGTGCCGTCATCGGGTCCATACGGTACGCCACGTCCTATGTAGTCAAAAAAATTGCGCTCTACGCCGCCTACGTTTATAGTCTCGGAGCCGGGGCCCTCGCTCGCAGTAAGTCCCCAACAATGGGGGCCATATGCCGCGAACTTGAACGGGTTGTCGATCGCATATTTTTGTTGCACATACGTTGCGCGACGACTGTTCTCGAAATAGTCGATGCCCTTGACACGCATGAAGTCGTCCTGAATACCACGAAAGTCGATCCAGACATGTGAGAGTTGATGTGTGAACAATGGCCCGGCATATAGATATTCGTATCCATAACATTTTTCCCAACGGTAAGTGGAAGCCCACTCCCAGGCGCGACGACCGGTTTGCATGTCGAGAAAATGATAATAGAATCCCTTGTATCCGGTAGCATCGCGTTCAGGACCTTGTGGACTATTCCAGAAAAACCGCAGCGTATTGATCGTTCGTTCTACGGCGGCTGAACGTGACATAAATCCCCGCTCGACACCCACAGTGTATGCCGCCAATGCCAGGCCTGTAGCGGCAATACTGGACGGCCAATCCGCTGCGGTCTTGTCAATGACAAGTCCGTTGGCTGGATTAGTTTCGTACAAAAAGTAATTGAATGATTCTTGCTGAAGCTTTTCCAGGTCAGCATCAACGCTTAATTGCTTACTGCTCATAATTTCACTAGAGGTTACCCTCTATATTAAATTAGAACGTAATGCAACTGAACCATTTAGCAGCACATCTACGAATCTTTTCATTGGGAAATATTTTTGAAAATATCTCCATGCATAATGCCTAATGAATGATTTGTTTTGTTGATAGAATCGGTTGCATCTTTCACTATACCCGTCAAAGCTCTGATGGCATCAATTGTTTCGGGCACAACGATAGCTTGATTGTATACCTGATAATTAAAGTAAAGCGCATTGTCTATGACCGTCAAACTATCTACCCATAGACCTACTTCCCACATATCACCGCGAGGCCTTCCTAAATCGCTCATCAATTCTATTGTATGATTTAAGGCGATGAGTCCATCGCTTTCTCTTAGAAAAATAACTCTTGGTGTTTTTTCGAAAACAGCTACTATTTCTTCTTTGGATGAAGGCCGGGCAAGTTCAACATCCCAACTATGAAAATGACTGGTAGTTTGGGCAGCAACTAACGCAACGGTTGAAATTTCAAGGCCGGGTATTACAGTTTGTGCATCGGGTCCCTGGTGAGAAGGTACTGTTGTTTCTGGAACAATGGTATTCATGATTCCCGAATGGTCGGATTCCCACGGGTCAGTAGCTCTGCGAACAAGAACACCATGTCCCTTTTTAAATAATCCGGCATCACGTAATGCACCTATCATACGAACGATGCTTGTTGTATTGCATGAAACGACTCTTGTAGAATCCCTGCCTATAGCAGAGGCATAATTTGCCTGAGCCACAAACGAATGTCCAGTGAGCGAATGTTTTTCTCCGCCTTGGAAAATAGTTTTAACTCCGGCTTTTTTATACTTCTCAAAATTGAGAGCAGCTATTTTTTTGGGTGTTGCATCACAAATGACATCGACATTTTTAAGTAAATCATCGATGGTTCCTTTGACATCAATCCCGGATGCTTTCATTTTCTCAAACGTAGCATGATCGAAAGCAAAAAAGGGAAGATTATTTTTTACCCCGGCTTTAATTCGCCAGTCCGTGACCACATCCACAATACCAACTAATGCCAAATCATCCTGCAAGGCAATTGCATCCGCAATGCGTTTGCCGATGACGCCATATCCATTAACGGCTACTCTTATTTTAGGCATCATTATTTTTATTTTTTAGAAACTGATTTTACTTTCAACATCTTAGCATTAATTGCAACTACAATGGTGCTCACACTCATGAAGACAGCACCAACTGCCGGAGTCAACAGAATACCCCACTTATAAAGCACACCTGCTGCAAGCGGTATAGCCACAACATTGTATCCTGTTGCCCACAAAAGATTCTGAATCATTTTGCGGTAGGTTGCTTTGCCAAATAAAATCAAACTTGCAATGTCTTTCGGATTACTGTTTACCAATATGATTCCTGCTGTTTCTGCCGCAATATCGCTTCCGCTTCCCACCGCAATGCCTATATCGGCTTGTGCTAATGCGGGTGCATCGTTTACGCCGTCACCAGTCATGGCCACAAACTCTCCCGTCGCCTGGAGCTCTTTAATCTTTTCTAATTTTTGATGTGGAAGTACTTCAGCAAAAAATCCATCCATCTTTAATTCATCGCTTACGCTTTTGGCAACTATGGCATTATCACCGGTGAGTAAAATGGATTTTATTTTATGGTCGTGAAGGGTTAGTATTGCTTCAGCAGATTCCGGTCTTATTTTATCTCCCAGTGATATGTACCCAGCTAATTTACCATCCACCATAATGAAGACAATTGTTTCAGCATTGTTGCCCGCATAATTTTCGGGTAAAGAAATATTATTTTCTTTCAGATAGCCGGGGCTTACCACTTTTACCTGCTTGCCTTCAACTTCGGCTTCCACACCTTTGCCGGTGATGGATTGGAAATTTTTTATTTCCGGAAGAGAAGATTTTTGTTCTTTCGCTTTCTGCAATATTCCTGTAGCAATAGGATGCTGAGAATTTTTTTCCAAAGCAGCAGCAACACGAATGATTTCATTTTCCGAAAATTCTTTTTGAAGCGAAACCACCCTTGCCACTTCAAATTTGCCAATGGTTAAGGTTCCTGTTTTGTCAAAAATAAGGGTGGTGATTTTTCTTGAATTTTCAAATGCTGTCCGATTCTTGATCAGCAGTCCATTTTTTGCAGACAATGTGGTGGAAATGGCTACTACCAATGGGACGGCCAATCCAAGTGCATGCGGACAGCTTATAATAATCACCGTGACCATCCTCTCCAATGCAAATTGAAGGGTCTCCCCGTAGATCAGCCAAAAGGCAAATGTTCCGAAGCCTACAACCAATGCAATGATCGTGAGGACCACCGCTGCTTTATCGGCCAGCAACTGTGTTTTTGATTTTGATTTCTGTGCATCGTCTACCAGCTTGATGACTTTTGACAGATACGAGTCTTTGGAAGCATGACTTACTTTCAATTTCAAGGAACCCTCTCCATTGATGGCGCCCGCAATCAATTTATCACCTATTGTTTTCTTCACGGGAACACTTTCCCCGGTAAGCATAGATTCATTGACATAACTTTCCCCTTCACTTACATTTCCATCGGCGGCAATTTTTTCACCTGGCTTAATAAGGATCAAATCACCCTCTTTGAGCGAATCTGTTTTTACATCACTCGTTTCATTTTCTTTTATCAGATGTGCAACATCAGGCATTAACTGCACCAACAATTCTAATTCGCGTGATGCGCCTGCAATGGATTTCATTTCAAGCCAATGCCCAAGCAGCATGATGGTTATTAATGTCGCCAACTCCCAGAAAAAATCTTCACCCTTTAGTCCAAAAACAGTTGCAGTGCTATAGATGTACGCAGTAGTAATCGCCACACCAATGAGTATCATCATTCCAGGCGTATGGTTTTTAATTTCATTCCAAAATCCTTTCAGAAAAGGGAACCCACCGTAGAAGAAAACGATAGAAGAAAGTGCAAAGGCAACATATTGCGAACCTGCAAATTGCCAGTGTATGCCCACAAGCATTTGAAGCATCGGAGACAATATCATTATCGGAATGGAAAGCCCCAGACAAATAAAGAATCTCAACCGAAAATCTGCAATCATTTTGTGATGGTCATGTCCCTGCATTCCCATTGGCGCATTACCGTGTTGCATTTTGGCATGTTCATCTTTGCTCATGTCCATTTTCGGGTCGCCTTTCTTCGAAGATTTGTCACCGGATGATTCTTTTTCTAATGGTTTCTCGGTACTCATTTTTGCATGCTCCTCTGCAGTCATGTCCATTTTCGAATGGTCTTCTTTTGCAGATTTTTCTTTGGAAGGTTTCGCCTTATCCGCGCTCATTTTTGCATGCTCCTCTTCGGTCATGCCCATTTTTGATTCTTCCTTTTGGGAAGAATCTTCACTGGATGATTTCGATTCCACAGTAGCATTTTCCTTCTTTTCTTCTTTGGGAGCTTCTGTTTTTTCGGCTGTCATTTTTGGATGCTCCTCTGCGGTCATATCCATTTTTGATTCTTCCTTTTGAGGAGAATCTTCACTAGGTGATTTGGATTCCGAAGGAGCAGCTACATTTTTTTCTTCTTTTGGAGTTTCTGTTTTTTCAGAAATCATTTTTGCATGCGCTTCTTCAGACATGTCCATTTGTTTTGAATCACCTATCTCCGGAGCTTCCTCTTTGGAGGATTCTTTTTCTGAAGGATTGACTCCTTTACCTTCCTCTTTAGAAGTTTCCTCCTCTGGTGACGCTGCCTTTGAATCATCAGTTATATTCACAGTGACCTTGGGTTCGTCATCTGAGCCGGTATGGATGTTGATGATGATGTCTTTCATGTTGTTGATTTAAGATTTGGTTAATTCAATCGTAAAATGGGCTCCTGATATTTCTTATCTGACATATACCATGATTAGAATATAACCTAATACTAGCTACTGTATAAGATTATTTATGTTTATGCAGGATATTTCATTTTAAGCTTTTTTAATGTTTTAACAATGGAATCTGCCACTAAGTAATTACGAAACCATTTCTGATCAGAAGGTATGATGATCCATGGATTCTTTTTGCTACACCCGTCGAGCATGTTTTGATAGGCATCCATATATTTCTCCCATTTTTGCGCTTCCTTCATATCATTCATATTGTATTTCCATTTTTTTTCAGGATCAGTTAATCGTTTCTTAAGTCTCGTCTTTTGTTCTTTCTCTGAGAGGTGGAGATAGAATTTCAAAATGATGGTGCCGCTCTTTTGCAGGTGTTCTTCAAGTTCATTAATCACCCTATGGCGTTCTACGATTTCTTTTTTATCAATCAGGTTATGAACAACGGGAAAAAGTATATCCTCATAATGTGAACGGTTGAAGATCTGAATCATTCCTTTTTCTGGAAGATTTGGATAAATGCGCCATAGAAAATCGTGCAATTTTTCTTCTTCTGTTGGTGTTTTGAAAGATTTCACTTTACAACCTTGAGGATTGATACAGGAGAAAACGTGGCGGATCGTTCCATCTTTGCCGGAAGTATCCATACCCTGCAAAATGATGAGCAAAGAATGTTTCCTTTCTGCGTAAAAAAGATTTTGAAGGGAGAAAAGTTGCTGGCGCCATTTTACTAACTGTCTATTGGCTTCCGCTTTTTTAAGGGTACCAAGTGGCTTACTAGATAGGTCGTTGATGTTTTTTAGCACTTTCAATTTTTATTTAGTTTTCGATTTTGTCACAAATTGAATCTCAATATTTCATGATTTCATCTCGGTATTTTCATATACTTTTCAGTTTCTATCATTGCTCTTGAGGTTTAGAGAATATCCCAAAATTGAACAGGTGAGGCATCTGAATGTTTTGCAGGCACTTCTTCCGCTCTGATCATGTTTGACAATGTTGATTTATCTGGTTTACTTCGAGTGAAACGTGTAAAGAGCTTAGTTAGAGAATCTATATCTCTTCTTCCATCGAAGTATTGTAAACACCCCGAACTGCTGCGCTATTGCACTTAGCTCTGTGAAATAAGGCATTCTGAGACACTTGCACATTTGATTCCACTCCTGACCACCGCTTCAGAGCAGGTTCCTGCAAAGCCCTGGAAAAGGAATAAGTCAGAATCCATGGAAGTCTCGACCTGAAGCGCACATGCATGGCGTTCAGACGTTCAGTGGCTACTTCACTGGCCTGACCACCTGAAAGAAATGCAATGCCGGGCACAGAGGCAGGTACAGCATTGAGAAAACACTGTACTGTAGCATCTGCTATTTCTTCCAAGCTATTTTGTACCGGGCAATCTGTACCGGGGAGAATCATATTAGGTTTGAGAATAATGCCTCTGTTATCCACTCGTTGCATCCGGAGTTCATTAAATAGGGTAGAAAGGACTTCTTTTGTCACTTCACTGCAGCGTTGTATCGTGTGGGTGCCTTCCAACAGGACCTCTGGTTCAACAATTGGAACCAAGCTTACCTCATGACACAACGCAGCATACCTGGCAAGGTCTTGCATGTTTGTCCGAATACATTCGTAAGAAGGAATGGAATCACCGATTGAGATTACCGACCGCCATTTGGCAAAACGAGCGCCGAGCTGAGCATATTCAGCGAGGCGTTCACGCAAACCGTCAAGGCCTTCAGTCACTTTTTCACTCGGGAAACCGGCCATTTCAACCGTACCCATATCTACTTTAATGCCGGGAACAATACCTCTTTGTTGAAGCACTTCTGTCATCAGTGAACCTGCCTTTATGGATTGCCTGATTGTTTCGTCAGTGAGGATGGTTCCGCTGATATATTCGGATAAGTGCGGTGTGGTGATCAGTAACTCTCGGTAAGACCTGCGAGCCTCGATGGTTTGCGGTATACCCAGTCGTTGAAAACGTTTATTGCTGGTGCCTGTGCTTTCATCCATTGCCAACAGACCTTTATTCCCGGCCAACATTTCGTGCAGTGTTTGTTTTATTTTTTCTGTATTCATTGTCTGCTCATTTTATTTACAATTATTTTGAAATTCTCTGACTATCGGAATTTCGAATTGGTTCAAGTAATACGGACAGAGAAGTGTTTCAATTCGAGTTTGCTAACCATTATGAACGCAAAGCTTATCGTGATGTGCATACGGGGTTTGAAAACAAAGAGTAAAAAGAATTCCATTTTATTTGAAAGCATAAGCAATGACATCTTCTGCACCAAGAAATTATATTGAAATCGTATTATTTTGTTTCATGAAATGAGTTGGCTATCCATAAAGGCAAAAGATTCTGATCCGGCATCTTTACATGTCTTCTACCATCCGAAAATCTTTTGCCAGTTTAAAAAATTAGAGGCTCCTACTGGACGTTTTAGCAGAATCGGCCTCTAAATATTTCTTTCGTTCATTGTATTCTTCTGTTGTTATCTGCCCGAAAGCATAACGCTTCTGCAGAATATCAAGAGGAGAATCCTTCCTCTTCTTTTGACCGGGAATATCGTAAGGCGTTGCGAAAACCCAGAATAAGAATACAAGCCAAAGGAACCACCATATCAGGTGCATTCCCCCAAAGTGATAACCATCGTAGAACATGATTTGTGAATTTTGATTGTGAATTGAACTAATTTAATTTCTCATTAGCTGTGTTCTAGGTATTGGTCACAATACATTTAATTGAGCTGCCCTAAGTTCCTGTAAACTTAATGCTTGTGCAACTGAAGCTAAAGGCCACGCTAATGCAAGAATTATCAGCGTAGTCATAATGTGTAGTCCTAATGTGCAGATTATTGTTCTCGATTTTTATTGCGTTTCACCAACTTAACAATTAGCAATACCACAAAAAACAGAATAATAAAGCCATAAATGTAATGCCAAGGAAATCCTATACCATATCCCCCTGGATCGTTTGCCATATCCATTTTACCCTCCTTTTTTTAATTTATTAGTGAAATATATTATGTTTCTTTTATTGATTAGCACCCTTTTCTACAAGTCGAACACCCACAATAGCAATGAAGCTAATTATCCAGCCGAATCCCATTCTCCATCCCATAGTCCAAATCCAGGAATTATTGTGCATCATTTTATTTATCTTTTGTGCTTCAAGTAAAAGAGAGAATGAGATATTATAAGGATATTGGTGCTCTAAGTTCTGTTATGGTATAACCCGTATTGCTCAACGCCTCTTGCAACTTATCCGCTTTAAGCTCTTGCGAA
>Ga0163150_10006668_pt1 | contig 14002 bp, 9 predicted proteins | sample OliLakLV19P2IB_FD_148628 | JGI IMG/M metagenome (GOLD analysis project Ga0163150, IMG submission 148628) | Freshwater microbial mat bacterial communities from Lake Vanda, McMurdo Dry Valleys, Antarctica - Oligotrophic Lake LV.19.P2.IB | ecosystem: Environmental > Aquatic > Freshwater > Lake >...
ACGGGGGCTATTTGTAGCGACGAGGAGGGGTTCGCCCGACCGAGGAGGCCCATCGGAGGAGCGCAGGCCGCGCGCAGCGCGGGCGAGCACCGCACGGGGGCTATTTGTATCGACGAGGGAGGGGTTCGCCCGACCGAGGAGGCCCATCGGAGGAGCGCAGGCCGCGCGCAGCGCGGGCGAGCACCGCACGGGGGCTATTTGTAATAAATCCCGGCGTAGTCCTTGACCATGCGCGTGGCGCTGAACGCCGGTGCGAGTGTCTTCATCGACGCCCGCATGCGCGCCACCCAGCCGCGCGGCACGCCGTCGCGGTTGCGGTCGTAGAACAGCGGCCGGATCTGGTTCTCGATGATGTCGTGCAGCGATTGCACGTCGGCCGTGTTGCGGTCCTCGGTGACCAGGCGCCCCTTGGCCGGCGTGGAGTAGGGGGCGCCGACGTCCCAGCCGTTCTCGCCGTTCGAGCCCTCGATCCACCAACCGTCGAGGATGCTGCAGTTGAGCCCACCGTTGACGACGACCTTCATGCCGCTGGTGCCACTGGCCTCCAGCGGTGGCACGGGCAGGTTCAGCCACACGTCGACGCCCTGCACGAGACGTCGCGCGACGTACTGGTCGTAGCCCTGCAGGAAGACCACGCGGCCGCGTAGCTCGCGGCGTTCCTTCCACTGCATGAGCTGCTGCAGGATGCGCTTGGCCTCGTTGTCGCGCGGGTGAGCCTTGCCGGCGAGGACGAACTGCACCGGCTGCGTCGGATGGTCGAGCATCGCCATCGCGCGGTCCATGTCCGCGAGCAGCAGGTGCCAGCGCTTGTAGGCTGCCACGCGGCGCGCGAAGCCGATCGTCAGGACATCGGGGTTGAGCAGCCGCTTGGCGCTACGGATGAGCTGGTCCGACTCTCCGGCTTCGCGCCACTGCGCTTCGGCGCGAAAGCGCGCCTCGGCGACGAGCCGTGCGCGCAGCAGACAGTGCGCCTTCCAGAGCTCCGCGTCTGGAATCTCGTCGATCTTCTTCCACAGCTCGGGGTTGTCGGCGTGCAAGGCCCAATCCACGCCCAGGTACTGATCGAATAGCCGGCGCATCAAGGGTGCGACCCAGGTAGGGTGGTGCACCCCGTTGGTCACCGAGACGATCGGCGACTCCTCCGGCGGGATGTCCGGCCAGAGCTGCTGCCACATGCGGCCGCAGACCTCGCCGTGCCGCTTGCTGACGCCGTTCGCCGAGCGCGACAGCCGGATGGCGAGCGGGGTCATGCCGAACGGCTCCATGCTGTCGTTCGGATGACGCCGGCCGAGCCCGAACACGGTCTCCGTGTCGACGCCGAGGGCGGTCAGGAAGTCGCCGAGCACCTCCTGCATCAGCGCCGGGTCGAAGGTGTCGTTGCCGGCGGGAACCGGCGTGTGGGTCGTGAAGATGCACTTCCGGGCGACCTCGCTGCACGCGGTGGCGAAGTCGATGCCGGCCGCGACCTGCTCGCGCACCATCTCGAGGGTCAGGAACGCGGAATGCCCTTCGTTCAGGTGATAGGCGTGCGGCGTGATGCCGAGCGCGCGCAGCGCGCGGACGCCGCCGATGCCGAGGACGGTCTCCTGGACGATACGCGTGCTGGCGTCGCCACCGTACAGGTGGGCGGTGATCCAGCGATCGACGTCCTCGTTGCGATCACAGTCGGTGTCGAGCAGATAAAGCGGGATCCGACCGACCTCGGCGCGCCAGATCTGCACGCACACCGAGCGTCCGCGGATCGGCACCTCGACCGTCAGCGGCTGGTTGGTCTCGTCATGGAGCAAGGTGAGCGGCAGCTCGCGGAAGTCCTCGTCGCTGTAGAACTCTTCCTGCCAGCCGTCGACGTTGACCCGCTGCCGGAAGTAGCCCTGTCGATACAGCAGCCCCAGGGCGACCACCGGGATGCCCAGGTCGGACGCCGACTTGAGGTGGTCGCCGGCCAGGATGCCGAGGCCACCCGCGTAGAGGTGGAGCGACTCGTGGATCCCGTACTCGGCGCAGAAGTACGCGATCGGACGGTCGGCGCTCGCGTTCGGCAGATGCTGGCGCGCCCAGGTGGAGTTGGTCGCCTCGCGCCCGCTGCGCGGTGTTCCCGGCTTGGCACGCATGTACTCGTCGAAGCCCGCCACCGTCTTCTCGACCCGCTGCAGATAGTCGGGATCGACGGCCATCTGCGACAGGCGCTCGGGTGACGCGGTCCGCAAGAGTTGTAGCGGGCTGTGCTCACATTGATCCCACCGCTGTGGGTCGATGTCCCGGAACAGCGACATGCCGTAGCCGTTCCAGGTCCACCACATGTTGCCGGCCATCCGGACCAGTGGGCGAAGGGTTTCCGGGAGCGAGTCGTGCAGCTTCTGGTCGAACATTGAGCCCTCTGCGCAAAATTTCGGCAGTATGGAGGTATGCGAACGCTAGCTAGTTTGGCCGCCGGAGCGCGGCAATCCAAGCCGCGTGCCTGCGTCTCGGCAGCCGGTGGCCGGGCCGGGAGATCTGCGCCAAGCCCGGTAGCACAGGCCTCTCGCAGGCGGCAATTGCGCCGCCGACGTCGGCAGGCCGTTGACAGAGGGCGCGCCCGTGCGTAAATACGTACCGAGCGTTCTGGATACAGAGATGTCAGAAACCATATCAAGAAAACCGGCGTCCGTCGCAGGGCCTGCGAAGATCAGCAAGCGGGTTGCGCAGGGGATGCGCAGCCGCGACAGCCTGCTGCGTGCCGCGACGCATCATTTCTCCGAGCGCGGCTTCTCGGCCACCAGCATCGACGACGTCTGCCGCGACGCCGGGGTGGTGAAGAGCGCGGTCTACTGGCACTTCGAGAGCAAGGAAGGTCTCCTCACGGCAGTTCTCGAGGAGACCGCGACCGCCTGGATCGACGGCATCGTCGCGAGCGTGCAGCAGACGGGCGATCCGCGCGAGCGTCTCAGCCGGGCGATGATCGGCATGCGTGAGCTGGTGGAGACCAGGCCCGCACTGCTGCGCCTGCTGCATTCGATGTTGCTCGAGCGCATCACCGAGAACGAGCAGACCAGGGCGGTCCTGCTGCGCGTCTTCGACCGCGCCCGCGCCGCACTCAGCGACGGCATCGCCGAGGTGATCGGGATGCGCCCCGCAGGCCTCGCGACCATCGCCGAGCTCGTGCTCGCCTCGCTCGACGGCATCTTTCTGCAGCATCAGCTGCGCAAGGACCGCGACGAGCTCGACCGCCTGTTCGCCGAGCTCGAGCGTTCGATCGTCTACCTCGTGAACCGCCTCTTCGTGGAGGCGCAGCCCCGCCCGGCGGGCGATACCGGCAAGACGGACCGCACCGAACCGGCCGACGGAGAATCGACATGAGCAAAAGCATCGCCCTGGACGACGAGCTCGACCTGACGTGGCGCGACGCCGAGGACGCGGCCTACCTGAAGCTCCTGCAGCGCCTCTCGCATCAATCCGTCGTCAAGCACTTCGACGCCTACGCCGACGTCGACTGGGACGCGCCGGAGATGCGCATCGACCCGGCCGATCCGCGCTGGGAGCTCGACGCGGACGAGATGCTGGGTGCGACCGCGTGGTATCGCGAGCAGCCGCAGCCGGTGCGCGCGGCGATCGGCCTGCACATGTTCGCGAGCTTCATGAAGGTCGGGCTGCAGTTCGAGTCGGTGCTCAAGCGCGGCCTGCTCGAGTACGCGTTCAAGCTGCCCAACAACTCGCCCGAGTACCGCTACGTCTACCACGAGGTCATCGAGGAGGCGCAGCACTCGCTGATGTTCCAGGAGTTCGTGAACCGCTCCGGCTTCGACGTGCCGGGACTCGCTGGCTGGCAGAAGCTCGGCAGCCGCATGGTGATGCGCTTGGGACGCACGTTCCCCGAGCTGTTCTTCCTGTTTGTGCTTGGCGGCGAGGACCCGATCGACCACATACAGCGCCAGATGCTGCGCCAGCGCGAGAGCGTCCACCCGCTGCTGCGCCGCATCTGCCAGATCCACATCACCGAGGAGGCGCGGCACCTCTCGTTCGCGCGGCTCTACCTGCGCCGCAACGTCCCGCGCCTGGGCGCGTTCCGCAAGCGCATGCTGCAGGTGCGCACGCCGCTCATCCTCGGTCAGATGTCGCAGCAGATGATGCGGCCGTCGGCCCAGATCGTGGCCCGCTACGGCATCCCGAAGGCGGTGCTGCGCGAGGCCTACGCTGCGAATCCGCTGCACCGGCAGCGCACCGCCGAGGCCGTCGCCAAGGTACGCAAGCTCTGCGAGGATCTCGGCATCGTGACCCCGGGCACCGTCAAGCTGTGGAAGGCATTTCACCTGTGGCCGACGGAAGCCGCGGCCGCGTAGCCCCGCTCCTACGCCAGCGGATCGGCGCTGGCGGGTTCGCGCAGCAGCTCGCGGACCGCCTCGACGACCAGCAGCGCCGCCAGCGCCATGAGCGCCAGGGCGACGATGCCGTTGATCGTGGTGGTGTCGAGGCGGGCGGTGCCGCTCGCGACCGCCGCGAGCGCGGTGCCGATCTGCAGCACCAGCGACCACACGGTGATCGTCATCACGAACGCCATCGGGACGATCGTGTACCAGTAGCGGCGCCCGCTCTTGCGTAGCCACACGCTCACGCCGAGCAGGGTGAGCGCCGCCAGGAGCTGGTTGCTGGTGCCGAACAGGGTCCAGAAGATCCGGTACGAGCCTTCGCCCGCCGCGATCAAGAACACCGCGGGCGTGAGCACCGTCGCCGCGGTGGCGGCGATCGCGCCGGTGCGGCTGGTCCAGCCGAGCAGCTCCTGCAGGATGTAGCGCCCGAGGCGCGTGCTCACGTCGAGGGTGTCGAAGACGAAGGTCGAGAACGCCATGGCGCCGAACGTGGTTGCGAACAGCAGGTGCTGCTGGCCGATCATGCCGGCGAGAAAGCGGCCCAGACCCGCGCCGTAAATTGTTCCGGGCGCCTTCCCCACGGTGTCCGGGGTGGCGACGATCATCACGGTGGCGAGCGCGATCAGCGCGACGAAAGCCTCGAGCAGCATCGCGCCGTAGCCAATCGGCTTGCAGTCGGACTCCTTGCCGATCTGCTTCGACGTCGTGCCCGAGCAGACCAGGCCGTGAAAGCCCGAGCACGCACCGCACGCGATGGTCACGAACAGGAAGGGGAACAGCGCGCCGGTCGCACCGGGCGCCTGCCAGGTCTTGAACGCCTCCTGCTCGATCGTGAAGCCGCCGAAGAACATCCCGACGGTGCCGACGAACAGCGCCATGTAGAGAATGAAGCCGCCGAGATACCCGCGTGGCTGCAGCAGGCACCAGACGGGGGTGAGCGAGGCGACGAAGCAGTAGGCGAGAATCAGCAGCGCCCAGGTCTGCGCGGACAGGACCAGCCACGTCGAGATCTGCGTACCCAGCCAGACCGCGCCGAGCGTCGCCGGGACGAAGATCACCGTCAACAGCCAGAGGGGAGGGCGCAGGAAGCGATCGATCAGCCCCATCGCCAGCGACAGCGAGAGGTACAGGATGCTCGCCGCCGCGACCGCCCCGCCCGGGTTGAACGCGAACTCGCTGCCGGCCAGGTCGTCGCCGCCGCCGACGAAGGTGCTCGCGGTGATGTCGGCGAACGCGACGATCACGTAGACCAGCGCGATCCAGATGAACACCATGATCGCGAGCCAGGCCCGTGGCCCGAGCGTGAGCTTGACGATCTCGGCGATCGAGCGCCCCTGATGGCGCACCGAGGCGACCAGCGCCGAGAAGTCGTGCACCGCGCCGATGAAGATCACGCCGATGCCGATCCAGAGGATGCACGGCAGCCAGCCGAACTGCAGGCAGGCGAGGATCGGTCCCGCGATCGGGCCGGCAGCGGCGATCGCGCTGAAGTGCTGGCCGAGCAGGTAGAAGCGGCGGGTCGGCACGAAGTCGACGCCGTCGTTCACCGTCACCGCCGGTGTCACGCGCGCGTCATCGAGCGCGTACTGGCGCGCGACGAAGCGGCCGTACCAGCTGTAGCCCAGGGCGAGAACGACGAGCGTGATCGTTGCGAGCAGCGGCAGGGTCATCGGCGGTCCGGTCCTCGTAGCGGGATTCGCGGGCCCTGCAAAGCCGCGGCGTCGGAAGTGCCTTCCGCGCGTCCGCCGGCCGTGTTAGCCCTCGCGACGCCATGAGCTTCCACCGACATCCCCTGAAGCCACTCGAGATCGCACCACCGACCGGAACCGGCGAGACGCTGCCGCGCCGGCACTTCCTGCGTCTGCTCGGGGTCGCGACCGGCGGGGCCGCGGTCCTCGCGGCGAGGCCCTGGCGGGCCGGCGCGGCGGACACCGAGCCGGCCTTCCCGGACGGCATCAAGTCGGGCGATCCGAAGCCGACCACGGGCGTGATCTGGACGCGGGTCGCAGCACCGGTCGGGGGTGGTCCGCTGTCGGTGGTCTGGTCGGTCGCGGACGATGCGGACATGCAGAACGTCGTGCGCGGTGGTCTGGCCGTCGCCGACGCGGCGGGCGGGCACCACGTCAAGATCGAGGTCCGCGGCCTGAAGCCGGATCGCTGGTACTTCTACCGCTTCGAGTGCGACGTCGTGCCGAGCGCGACCGGACGCCTGCGCACCGCGCCGCGCATCGGAGCGAAGCCCGATCGGCTGCGCTACGCGTTCGCGAGCTGCCAGCAGCGCAACGCCAGCCACTACGTCGCGCACCGGGCGATCGCGCAGGAGAACCTCGACTTCCTGCTCCACCTCGGCGACTACGTCTACGTCAGCGACGGCGGCACGATCACGCTCGACGACTACCGTTCGGTCTACCGCCGCTTCCACGCAAACCCGCTGCTGCAGGAGATGCACGCGCAGGTGCCGCTGGTCGCCGTGTGGGACGACGGCGAGTTCTACAACGGCGTCGATCGCACCGGCGATCCGGTACGGCTCGAGGCCGCCCGCGCCGCCTGGTTCGAGGCCATGCCGGTGCCGCGCCGGCGCGACGATCGCACCTATCGAAGCGTACAGTGGGGGCGGCTCGCCGAGATGTTCCTGCTCGACACGCGCCAGTACCGCGATCCCGAGATCCCGGCCAACACCAGATTCGCCGGTCTCATCGACGCCCAGGACACCTCCATGCCGCCGTGCGAGCAGATGTTCGCGCCCGGCCGGACGACGCTCGGGCGCGCGCAGAAGCAGTGGTTCAAGCACGAGCTCGCGCGTGCGGAGGCGACCTGGCGGCTGGTGGGCAGCAGCTACGACATGGCGCCGTGGAAGATCACCGACCGCGACACCCCCGAGCTGCGCATGCAGAATCCCAACCTGCAGAAGAACGGCGGCGTCTACGTCTCGAACGAAGCCTGGGACGACTACCAGGCGGAGCGGCGCGAGATCATGGAGTTCATCGCGCAGCGGCGGATCCCGAACGTCGTCGTGACGAGCGGTCACACGCACTTCTACAAGGCGAGCAACATCCAGCCGGACTTCGACGACGTCGCGTCGCCGATCACCGCGGTCGAGTTCGTGACCGGCTCGCTCACCGCGGATCCCGATCCACGCACCATTGCGTCGGAAGATCTGCTGCACGTCGCGGAGCAGATCATGCTGGCCGCGAACGCCCCGTACCTGAAGCAGATCGACCTGCTGAACCAGGGCTACACGGTGGTGGACATCACGCCCGAGGAGACGATCGTCGAGTTCCGCGTCCTCGACACCTTCGACGCCAACGCGGAGGCGTCGACGTTCGCGCGCTTCCGCGTGGTCGCTGGCGTGCCGGGCATCGAGGTGCTCGGGGGGTGAGCTCGGCGCACCCTGCACCGCCTGAAGGTAGGCTCGTCACCGCCGCTGGAGGCGGTGCAGGGTCGCGCGTGTATCTGCTGGTGGGTGGCGTCAAGCGGTGGATTCTATCGCCGGACGTCTTCGCGGCCAACGGATGGCGCTTCGAGCCGACGATTCGCGCGGTTGCGGTGAAGCTCGAGGCGGCCTTGCGCCGCGCTGCGCGGCGGTGACACGCCGTCAGCGCAGCTCGTAGTCTTCGAGCTGTGCCTCCTTCGTCCAGCCCCAGTAGTCGACCAGTCGCCACGGCGATGTCGTGGTGACGCGGCCCGACGCGTTCTTGTACCAGCTCGTCATGCCGGGATGGGACCACACCATGGTCGCGTGGCGCGCGTCGAAGCGCTCGTAGTACGCGTCGTGCACTTCACGGCGGCAGTCCATGATCGAGTGGCCGCTGCGCAGCAGGGCTGCGAGGCAGCCGATGACGTAGCGCACCTGGCACTCGGAGTGGAAGATGATGCTGCCGGCATGCGCGAGGTTGGTGCCGGGGCCGTACAAGCAGAACAGGTTCGGGAAGTCCGGCACCGTGATGCCGAGATAGGCTTGTGGATCTTCACCCCAGCGCTCGCGCAAGGTGACGCCGCCGCGCCCGGCGATCTCCATCGGCCAGAGAAAGCGGTTGGCGTGGAAGCCGGTCGCGAACACGATCACGTCGACGGGATGCTCGCTGCCGTCGCTGCAGCGGATGCCGCCCGGCGTGACCTCGCTGATGCCGTCGCTGATCAGCTCGACGTTGTCGCGCTTGAGCGTGCCGAGCCAGCTGCCGTTGTCCTGCAGCATGCGCTTGCCGAACGGCGGGTAGTCGGGGACCACCTTGGCGAGCAGCTCCGGGTCGTCGCCGATCTGCTGCGCCATGTACTGCGTGAAGCCGACGCGCATGGCCTCGTTCATCTCGTTGACCGAGCGCTCCTGGTGCGGCCACTTCGGGTCGACGACCAGCGACGGCATCAGGCCGTCGGAGCCCGGCCAGAAAAGCAGGAAGCGGTACCAGCGTCCGTAGAACGGCACGTGCTCGAGCAGCCACCTCTTCTGCTCACTCACCCTGGAGTGGTAGTGCGGGTTCGGTACCATCCACTGCGCGGAGCGCTGGAAGACCAGTAGACGCTGCGCGACCTTCGCGACCTCGGGAACGAGCTGGAACGCGCTCGCGCCGGTGCCGACCACCGCCACGCGCTTGCCCGTGAGGTCGTGCTGGTGCTGCCACTCGGCCGAATGGAACTTCGCGCCGGCGAACGAATCCAGCCCGGGAATCGCCGGGATCTTCGGGCGGTTCAGCTGCCCGACCGCGCTGATGATCGCGTTGCTCTCGATGGTCTGCTCGCTGCCGTCCGCCGCACGGACCCGAACCGACCAGCGCGCGAGCGCCTCGTCGAAGCGCGCGGCGACCACCTCGGTGCGAAAACGGATCTTGTCACGGATGCGGAAGTCGGTGGCACAGCGCTCGAAGTAGTCGCGCAACTCGGCGCGCTGCGCGAAGAACTCCGACCAGCCGTGATTGGGCGCGAACGAGTAGCAGTAGAAGTGGTTCGCGACGTCGACCCGGCAGCCCGGGTACGAGTTCTCGAACCAGGTGCCGCCGACGCCCTCGTTCTTCTCGAGCACCACGTACGGGACTCCCGCCTCCTCGAGCCGGATCGCGGCCAGCAGCCCCGACATGCCCGCGCCGATGATGACCACGTGGAAGCGCTGGCGAGACTCGGCCGGTACGCCGTCCCACGCAACGTCACGCAGGTCCGCACCGTCCAGCGCCATCTCCTCGAGCATCATCGGCACGTACTCCTCGGGTACGTCCTGGCCAACCATGAAGGTCATCATCGCGCGCACCGTCGCGGCGGACGGAGGAGGGGGGAGGGTGTAGCCGCGATCGCGGTAGGCGCGCAGCGCGTCGAGCGCGACTGCGCGCATGATCGCCTTGTCGTCCTCGGACAGACCGCCGTCGACGTCGCCCATGATCGCGTAACCCGGCCGGATCGCGCCCGTCAGCAGGCTCGCGTTGCCGGTCAGGTGGATGATCGACATCATAAGGGTCGGAATGCTGGCGCGCTCGAGGGCGGCGGCGATGAAGGAATCGTCCTCGGTGATGGGGCGGTGTGCGGCGGTCTCGCTCATGGTTCGGTAGCCTGCTCGCTGGGATGTTGGGGCTGCCGCCGAAGACGGGCCAGCCGCAGCCGATCCGACAGCAATGGCATCGCGGCGCCCGGGAGTCGATGTCCGCTCCATGACGCGCTGCTCCGCGCTCGCGTCCCCGGTCGCTCGGGACAGTCGGGCACTGCCGCGATGCCGCAGCGATATATCGCGGCGATCCAGCCGCGTGCGGTGGCCACTCGAGCACGCGTCGACCTCATCGTGAATGCGCGCGGTTTCGGGGGTCGCCCGGTGTCGATTCCGAATGCCGAGGAGCGGCCTGCAGCGTCAGCATCGTGACGAGTGCGAGCGTCCTGCAGTGAGCGAGAGCGACACGGAATGCGGGGTGAGTCATCACGGGCGAGTGCGGCCAGGAGGGCGGGCAGCTCGCGTGCTGCGTCACTTCCGCTGAGCGCGGCCTACCGACGAAGAGGGCGCCCTCGGAGCGGACGAGCACCGGCGCCAGCTCGGCTTCGGCGCGAGGTCTTCCTTGGCTTTCGGGAGAGTGTACTCTTCTCGGGGAGAGGTCGGGGGTCGGAACCTCCTCTTGCCAACCTGAAATCACAGGTATCACAACGACTCGGAGTCATAGGTGAGTTGTAGCCGTTTCCTGTCAGTGCTCCTTGTACTGACCTGTCCCATCATCTCGTACGCCCAATCGGGTTTCGAGAATCTGAAGATCAGGGTCAAGCCGCCCGTGTGCTTCGGCGATGTGTGCGCGGTCATGGTCCGGTTCGTGAATTTTGAAACGCTGGATCCAGACCTGTTTGTCGAGGAGGAAGAACTCCGCACTTGTGGGAGCACGGGCACAAACCCGATCTTGCCTTCAGACTTCGATTCCAGGGGGAAGTCGCGAACAATCGTGACGGTTCGAAGTGACCGGGGACTCGTCGAAAAAAATTGCAATCCGGATTTCATGCCTCAGGAGGGAATGAAATCGCGCTTTGCCTATCGCACCTTCTATTTCGACTCGGATGCCATGCCCAGGTTCTTGAAATTTGGTTTTCGCGATCGCGAGAATCTTACCAGCTATACCTTGAAGGCAGATGTGCCACCGCCGGTGCCAGCATCGGAATATGCCTGCGACAGATATGTCGAAAGCTACGGGACATACGCACGAATCCGCAATCTGACTTTGGAAAAGGGTGAGCTTTATACCATTTGTTTCGAGCAGCCGCCGAGCACTCCGTATTTCCCATTCTTCGAGATCTCTCTCGTCAATCTGGGTGATGCCAGCTGTAGCGATGTCAGAATGAGAGCGATCAGTCCTGACGGCCAGCATATCGCTTCCGATTTCGGTCCGTCGCCCGGCCTGCGCCCCGACAACATGGCTGGGGCCTGGAAAGTCCAGCTCACCTTGGTGGAAGGATGCAACAAGTACGAAATGTACGTGGATTACTGACCTCGCCGATTCCCTTCGCTCGATCATCCCGTGCTGAGGCAGCCAGGACCATGGCAGGGTGGCGCCCGCTACTCGTCGGGTAGGCCAGAGAGAGCGGTGGCCGTCCAGGGGGAACGCGAGGTCGTGGCGGGAGCGAGGTAAGTAGCTGATTCAGCAGGGGAAGTCGGAAGTGGCCAGGGGGTGAATCGAACACCCGACACGCAAATTTTCAGCATGACTTAGATTGGACCCAACGGGCACAAAGCTAAGCCGCGAGCCCGTTCCTAGTCTTTACGTGGGCACCGTGTGCTGCTTTCCATGTGGCGTGGAGCGGATGGCACACAGGTGGCACACAGAATCACGCCCTGGATCGCCCTCCGCTGCGTCCGGCGCCGACTGCCGGAGTCGAGTCGCGGGCCGGCGAGGCTACGGGTCGCCTAACAGACAGAAGGATGAGCCGGCGGGGCGCGTCATACGTCCCGCCGGCTCGGCTGGTGAACGATGGGAGAGTGAGACCCCCGTCACGCGACGCATACCACGGCGGGTGCGGAACGGCAGCGGGGGAGGGTGACATGAGCGACGGCGACAAGGGCGACGGCAAGACGGTGATCCCGAAGCTGCTCAACGCGGAGGAGCTCGCGCGCCAGCTCGGGATCGGGCTGCCGGTGATCTATCGGCTGGTCCGGGCGGGTGGGCTGCCCGCGGTGCGTGTAGGTGGCGCGGTTCGATTCCTGCCCGAGCAGGTCACCGCGTGGCTTGAGCGCGGCGGCAGCAAGTCGACCCGGCGTGTGCGTCGCCGTCCTGTGATCGACGAGTCTGCGCCCGCGCAGAAGCCCGCGCGCAAATAGGGCAATCCCCGCTGGCCCCGTGGCGCGTGGTGCGATATACGGGGCGTAGCGCAGTCCAGTCCATCGGGGTGCGTCGCTGCGGCACGGCATCGGGTCGCGGGTTCACTCTCACCATCACAGTCACACTGACAGGCGGCGCGCATCCCGCGCCGCCCGATGGGAGTGGATCATGGCCACTACTGCTGGCGCTCGCCGCGATGACGACGAGCATATTCCCCTGCCGCGCCTGGTCGGCGCACGCGAGATCGCGCAGGCGTTCGGGCTGTGCCCCTCAAGCGTGTACCAGCTCGCCAGAGCCGGCGAGCTGCCCTGCGTGCGGCTCCGGTCGTCGGTCCGGTTCGACCCCGCGGCCGTCGCCGAGTGGATCCGCTCGCAGGGGGCACGATGAGCCCCGGAGGGGAGGCCGGCGCCGGTCAGCGCCGGACCTCCGCTGATGAGAAACGCGCGAGCAGCGCTTCGGAAACCGTAGCGCATCCGGCGGGGGCCGCAACCGGCACTGCGGCACTGGACTGCGCTCGCCGAGGAGATGGGGTGGCATCATGATCCGCACCGGCGAGTGTCCGGTCTGCGGCCATGGTCGCGCCGACTCGAAAGGCCAGGGGGCGAGCTGTAAGGGCTACGTCTCCGACGACGGGGCGTACGCATACTGCCAGCGCGTCGATGCGCCGCGGAACCAGAAGGGCGACCCCCCGGCATGGCCGCACGCGATGCTCGTGCCGTGCGACTGCGGACGGGCTCACCGGAGAGGAGGCGAGCGCGGGGGATCGGCACGTCGATCGCGGAGTAGCGGCCGCGAGGTGGAGCGCTACGACTACGTCTCCGCGGAAGGCGTGAAGCGCTTCTCGGTCGTACGGCTCGAGCCCAAGGATTTCCGGCAGGTCGACGCCGACGGCAAACCATCGCTCGCCGGCGTGCTGCCCGAGCACAGGGCGCTGCCGTACCGCCTGCCGGAGATCAGCGCCGCGATCGCGGACGGCGGGCGCAAAATCTACATCCTCGAGGGCGAGAAGGACGTCCATACCCTCGAGCGCGAGGAGTACGTGGCCACCTGCAACGCTGGCGGCGCTGGCAAGTGGCGCGACCAGACGACGGCGCACATCGCGGCGGCGTGCGATGCCGCGAACGTCGCTCCGGGGGCGGTCGTGTGCGTCGTCTGGGTCGACGACGACGACGCCGGACGGGCGCACGGCAGGGAGGTGCGTGCGTCGCTGATGGCGGCGGGCTTCACCGTCGAGACCGTCAAGTCGCGCGTCGGGAAAGACGCGAGCGACCATATCGCGGCAGGGCACCCGGTTGATGACGCCGAGCCGGTCGATACCCCCGAGGTAGACGGATGCGCGTCCACCGGCGCCGACGGCCGCGGGTTCGCGTTCGTCGACGGCGTGACCTTCCTCGCCGAGCCGGATGACCCGGTCGGCGAGCTGATCGGCGGGCTGATCCGCCCCGGTCAAGTAACGCTCGTCTCGAGTCCTTGCGGCTCGGGCAAGAGCGTACTCGTCCTGTTGATCCTCGCCGCGATCTTGTTGGGGCGTCGCCTATTCGGCATCGAGCTCAAACAAGAGTCTGTGCTGCTCATCGACATCGACAACCCGCGCGATGAGGTTCGGCGGCGCCTCAAGCGGATACTCTCCGTCGGCGAGATCGCGTCGGATGCAATGCGCGCGCTCAAATTCTCAGGCTCCAACGAGGGACCGCCGACCCTGACTGAGCCGACGCCGTGGGCAACCATGCCGATGGCGGGGTTTGCGCTGGTCGCGCTCGAGTCGCAGAACCGGCTCATCCCTGCAAAGGAAACCGACACCGACAAGTACCAGACGGCGGTCAGCACGCTCCGCGACATCGCGGCTCGCGGTCCCGCCGTGCTGATAAACGGAAACACAACCAAGAGCGG